>JAAUYM010065129.1_pt1 | contig 10536 bp, 11 predicted proteins | sample 7278001 | NCBI WGS metagenome assembly JAAUYM01 (sample SAMN14350224, study PRJNA611818) | marine sediment metagenome | isolation source: surface marine sediment (1.8m) | place: French Polynesia: Moorea | collected 2018-08
AAGGACAGGACGCGGCCGAGATGCAGTGGGACGATTCGGCTCTCAACATCACTGTCAATCCAATGGAGGTAGGGGGCAGAAGAGAGGAGAAAGGAAGAAAGACAGTACTACCGTCAGAGCTTCTTTGCAGGAAAGTGGAGCTCCCAAGTCCGCGCAGCCATCAACCGGAGGTTTGGCTATGGAAGACGAGGAGGAGGAGGAGGAGGATGAAGAGGACAGCCTGTACGGAGAGGATGAGGAAGGGGAGATGTACGAGGAAGAGGAGGACGAGGAGGAGGAGGAGGATCAACTGGTGGTGGTGAGACCGCAGCACCCGCGCAACGGTCCAGACAGCAGGAGGAATCTGGAGTGGGACAACCAGGACCTGTAAGCACCTCACCTCAATACCCACTCAACAAGGAGGAAGAAGAAGAGAAAACAAAGGAAAGCATACGTACACAGTATACTATATCATCGTAAGATAACCTACTAAGAAGCTGCTTACTTTATAAGGATATCAATGTTGCACACGCACACACGATAAGCACACATACTACAACATATCATGCTTCATCATCAGCAGACCATCGTTTACATGCTACCTATATAGTATATCATCACCCAAGAAAGCAAGAGAAACTTCCACTGCACCAATTGCAGGTACATTAATTACTACAGGAACCGGTTACTTTTGTCCGATCGAAAGGAAATAGATGAGAAAACACATTCAGAGCGATTGTTGCCATCAACAAAACTCCCCTCGGTTCAGGTTCCATTTACGTATAGCTTTTTTTTGGAAAAAGACAGAAAAATACCTAGTTTTCGCCACTTACTTTCCCGAATTAACAATCATCCGGACAGAATGTGTACAAACTGATGTTATGACGCTGTCGTACTAAATCCCTTCTGCAGTTTTTATGCTGTGATAGCTTATTATTGTGGAACTGTTTTGTTGAGAAAAAAAAGGCGAAATATAGAGTGTGACAGGTTTGTAAAAAAAAAAAAGACTTATTCATCCGTCAATATAGCTCTTTGGCGAAAAGGTTTTCTGCCACTGGTTTCTTGCCCTGGCGATGAGTGCCAGCGCAACATTCAGACCAAGACTGCTTCTCCCCTTCACAGATCCACCTCCTCCCCTTCCCGTCGTCTCCTTGGCCAGAGAAAGCCTCCTTACCTTCCCACCTCCCTTCTCCTCCCTCAGTCGACTGTACTGGAAGACGGCCCCCAAATCCAGCTTCTCGTTGCACAGCTTCTTGGAGCACCAGCAGAACCTGAGACAGACTCAGGTACAAGTCTACCACGACGTACTAGGTTGCGTTGCAGCCTCTCCGTCCCCGCGGCCACTGACCTGAATCCTCCAACCAGCCTCCTTGCGTTCTCCTTTCCAATCTGGTCCTTGTAGATCGTGTCTCTGTCTCTCACTTCTCTACATCCCTTTGCAGCCACCTTTACCCTGGGCTCGTAGCAACTGTAGGTCCAGGCCCCGGTGTCTGCACAAGAACGTAGTACGTGTACCTACCAGTACAGTACACGTTTAGCACTCCTAAGACCAACTTAATCCTGGAGGTGACTCACTATCCTCCGACCGTGCGCAGTGACTGCCGCACATGGCCCTAGTGCCGGGCTTGTCCCCCTCCCCCATGAGAGACCTGGCTGCAGTGCGGGACTGGAAGTAGCAGGGCAGCTTCAGACCCAGTTTCCTCACCAGAGCGTTATGCTCTGGCCTGTTGCAGTTGTTGAGGGCGCAGTAATCTCTGTGGACACGAGGGAAGAGATCGAGGACATTCTGCTGTACTACTACCTAGTACCATGTGCACAGGGAGGATGGCGACAGCTGTGATCGTCGCGATCCACCTTTTTATGAATCCCCATCCCTTGAACTTGGTCTGGTTTCTCAACCCGGTGGTGGTGTCGGTTCCGCCGTGAGTGAGCCGACCCTGGTCGCAGAGGTATCTGATCCAGTGCTGACGAGGACGACTGGATGGGTAGTCTGAGGAGGAGAAAAAGAAGAAAGCACAAGTACTATTCATATGTAGCAGGTTCTGGTACTACAGTACAGTTGTAGTTGTGTCTGCAGTCTGCTTGACCTGGCGTGAACACTTCCGTGATGCACAATACGCAGTTGTGCCTCGTCTCCCCTTCGTCTCCCCTCTCCACCTGAAGTCAGAGGAGCCCCTTTAGAGAAGGCAGCGATAAGAGACACACCTGCCTTGTGGAAGCAGTCCACATTGCCCTGAGGAAGAGCAACAGAAACTGCAGTGCATACGGCTCATGCGGAACACAGGCTAGCACATTGGCACATAAGTACTGCCTCACTCTGACAGTTGATGAGGAGACGGGGGTTTCTGGCGTCGGAGTGAAAGTTGCGGGGAAGACCGGGAGCTTTTGGCAAACGTGGAAGAAGCATTGAATTTGGTAGTCCAGCGTATCAACAATCTAACTACACAAAGTAATAGCACTAGTGTCGTATGTGAAGGCTAATGTCCTCTCTGTCTGTTTGTTCCAGGTTGCAGCTCAGACGTTGGACCAACCCTTTTTAAAATTGGCTTAGAGTGGTCTTTTTCATGGGGATGGACTTGGGGGGGGGGGGAATCAATTTTTTGAGACGCTCCTAGTGGCATTTACTATTTTATACCAAAGGTTAAAAAATGGCAAAAAGGGGTCAAAATGACCTCAAATAAAAAGGTTTATTAAATAGACCCCCCCCCAAACCTACCCCATAAATGGGGGACCACATGAGATCAAAAGTTGTTTTCGAGGCCGTTTCGAGGTCAAAATTGAGGTCGCGACTCTTTATACCAAGCAACGCCGGCAGTGACCGGCTGGTCTACTGTGTGCGTAAACATGGATTAACTGACTCACCTGGTGGCTAGAATCGTACTGTCTCTGTGCGAAGAAGAAGTCTGCCTCCTCCTCCCCCTCCTCCTCCGTCTGCTCGTCGATGTTTCCCGCTGCCACCGCCAAGAGTGACTTCAGGCCAACAACCAAGACTGCAATCGAAGGACTGTAAAGAAGCAGTCCATGCTAACAATTCGGACTATTTCTTTTTTCTAACCAAAGATGCAAAACCGCCTTGCAAGCAATTTCATTATTTTTTCTTCAATCGAGCACTTTCTTTGATGTAACGTGATCAAAGCGATATATGTTTAGACACTTGCTAGAACACCTCAGAATTGATAGCAGTGCCTTTGTCACTGATGATGTTTGCGCGCCAAGAGAATTTTTTCTTCCATGTAGTACGTAGCAAAACTTGCTCCTTTAAAAAAAATGGGACAAGGTTAATCCATCCATTCCAAGACGTCTCATTCAGAAAAATGACCATGTTCAAAGGTGGTGGCCGCAGACTGACGATCGGAAAAGAGAGAGAGAGAGAGAGGCGAGAGGGGGGGCAGAATTCTGCCAGGAAAAAAATTGCTGTTTTTTGCAAGGAGGAAGATGCAAATTACTCTTTGTTTTCTGCTTACACTGCTTCTAGCGAACGCAGCATCAGCCGAAACTGGAGAGAGAGAGAGAGAGAGAAAGGAAGAAATTTATGATCTTTTTCTCTCTCTCGTGTCTGTCGATGTGATCCATTCATAAAATGCTCCAATTTTCTCAAGTCCATCCGGGAATGTCATTAAAAAAAAATCCTACTATACATAGGGTAGTACTATACAGTACGTATCCTTTTTCTCGGCATGGAGTGCACAGTAGGTACTACGGTACGTAGTCTTGCAGTTACAGGGTATGCGAATTTGATTGTTCAACGGGTTACTTTCCTTCGTATTTACTACTCTCCTCCCGCTTCTCGCTCTCTCCATCCTCTCTTTGCTCCTCCCCTGCTTCCTTCCACACACCCCGATCTCAGAATCTTTCCTTCTTTCTTTCCACTCTGCGTTTCCTTCCCCTCCTCCGCCAAGGAGAATTCAAGCGGGGTTTTGGACGCCTCTCCCCCGCCCGGCGCCCGCCCGGAGCTCCATCGCACCTTACAAACCTTCTTCCTTCCTTCCTCTTTCCCTCCCCTCTCGGTAAGGTTCGTCGCACCACAAGGAAAAGGAGAACTGATGAAAGAAATGCGCTTTTCCCTTCTTCTTTCCCTCCCCCTCCCCCTCCCTCTCCCCCCCCTCTGTCCACGCGTGCTATAAATTGGTGCAGTCCGAATGCCCGGGGAGATGTGTAATCGCTTCACCGCCGGACATTTCGGTCAGAAAAGGGGGTTTGGAAGAAGAGATACCGTTGCCTCTGTCTCCTCCGACATGATTCGCCCCTCCTTCTTCCTGCTGGCGGTCGTCGTGGCGCTCCTGTACCCGTCGACCGACGCCTCCCGGCGCCACCACGAGCACCTCCGCGGGCGACAGCACCGGCTCCTCCTCACGCGTCGGCACCAGCACCAGCGGCACCAGGACGTCTTCCTCGGACCCTTCCACTCCGGGCAGAACGGAATCTTGGAGGACGAGGAGGAGGAGGTGGCGGCAGCGGCGGTCGAGGAGGGAGGCGGCGACGGCGCGGGGGAACAAGTGGGGGAGGCGCAAGGCCTCGCTGCTGTCGAGCAAGGAGAGCTGGCCGAAACTTCGAGGTAAGGACAAAGTATTGAAGGACCAACCAGGCCGTGAGAGGAGGGAAATCACACTGACCCCTTTTCCCGCCTGTGCGTACGCACGCACATACCCACAGCTGCCCTTCCTGCGCCGCCGACCGAGAGCTGCTGAAGAACTTCACCCGCGCGGAGATCCGCGACCGCATCCTGCGCAAGCTGGGCATGGCCCACGCGCCCAACGTGTCCACCGAGGCCGTCCCCATGAGGCTGGTCAGGCAGCTGCTGTCCAGGTACAGGCACCACCTGGCGGACAGGGACAGGGAGAGGGGGATGCAGGGCGACCAGCCACATCAGCACGAGAGCGACGACGGCGACGACGACTTCCACTTCCAGACCAGGCAGATCAACATCATCGCGCAGGATGGTGAGTCAAAACACATCCAAACCATTTACTCGAACTGCTCCAGTCCCCCCCCAGAGGGTCTGTTTGGTTTATACACAGCTATACTCCTTAGAAATGTCCCGAAATGTATTGTAGGTACATTATATATACGGCAGTACTAGCACACACGACGATACAGTTGTATTTATTGGGTATCTGGTCTAATAACGACGCATCGGAAAGAATAGTTTCTTCCCATCAGGAAATGTCTACTGCTGCTAAAATTTGAACCTGCAAGATGCACACGTCCATCCATCTCGGAAAAAAATAATGCTCCTCCTACTAAAGCTGACGGCGTTAAGTGCTCATTCAACAGTTTTTTCCCCAACTTTTTTTTTCGCTGCTGCCGTAGATCATTCAATGATCATGAGAAGAAGAGAGGCAAACAGACTCTTCTAGCCACAAACACACAGAGTATCGGAGGGAGGGATTAAGTGACTGAATCAGAACGTCCCCGATTCAAATCCGCGCAAAAACAACGTGCTTAAAGTTAGTAGTGGGTAGAATTCCCCCCCCCGCCAATGTTAAGTCCAGATGTGACAAAGCAAGGGACAGTCGAAAAGTAGCAACAGATAGATCTCTTTCCAAACACCTCCTAGTACCTACAGTAGTAGGTACAGTTGCACTGTCTCGTTGCGAGAGTGATATTTTGCAATCGACAGGGTGACGGAAAAAGAAGAAGCAATCCGTCCCACCGTAACGGCTGGCCGGTCAGATATTTCTTTCTCCTCCCTCTCTCTCTCTCTCCTCTCCGTCTCTTGCTATTCCGAATCGGTCCATCAAGAGAATTTCGCCGCTTGTCATGAATCCAAAATGAATGGGTACATTGGTTGAACAGGAGGAGGAAGAAGAAGAAAGAAAGGATTCGGGCAGGAAAGGGGGGGGGGATCCACCATCATTCCCTCCCAGTGGGCGAATCTGTCCTCTCTCTCTCCCTCTTCCCCTTTCGCATTTTGCAATGTTGCAACAATGGTTTATTGTGCGAAGGAGAGAGAGAGACATCCAGATAGCCGCGGCTGGCATTTCTCCCTTTCCGATGATCAAGGAGCGGCGGCGGCGGCGGCGGCGGCGGCGAGGGAGGAATGCTGATGAGAAAGAGAGAAAGGGGGGGGGGTTTCCTCTTTTTCCCATGTCAACGTAATCGAATCCTTTTTCTCCTATCCGCAAAAAAAAAATTCGCAATCGCGATTGATTTCCTGATCCAGAAGGAGGTCGACAAACCCTCTGCCTAATCTTTCTTCTCTGGCGCAAGGGAAGAAAGAGGAAGGAAGAGGAGAAACGACCAAAAGTACGAAATCTCCGGTGAGGCGGGGCCAGTACAGTAGTATGTCCCTTCCAGGTCCACGGGGGTAAAAATGGTAGGAAAATCACCCCTCCTACCTCGTCCCCTCTCTGTAGGAAAAAACCAATTTGGAATTGCACTGAGAAAAGCACGGCTCTCTTGCACGGTTAGGGGAGGAGGAGGAGGAGGAGGAGGAGGAGGAGTGCTGCTAGCTGCAGAAAAATGCCCAACCAACCATCCAAGGAAGGAGTAATTTATAGCTCCTTCTCCTCTCGTTGCTCGATCCTTCCCTCCTTCCCTCCGTCTCCTTCCCTTCCTCCCTCCCCACTGCGTCGTTGCACCTCCCTCCGAAGCAATTATTCGGGAAGTGGTCAAGTTCCTCCTCGCTTCGGCTTCTTCCACTTCATGCAGTTTCGGCAGAAGCGGCGGCGACGGCGACAGCGAGAGGAGACTTCTTACGCGGTTGCACCCTCAAACAGGTGGTTCCTCCTCCTCCTTGTGGAAATGCATTAACCCAGCTTGAGTTGCTCCTCTCCTTCTCTCAGCCAGGGGTCAACAAGGATAAAAAGAGAACAAAACAGCACCCAAACTATATTACAATACCTAGTGGAAGCTCTCTCTCTCTCTCCTTTTTTTTCTCTGGTGCTAGGTAGCGAGGTCTAAGTCTGACCCAGTTGCCACCTCGTCCCTCGGTCTCAACTGCGGCAGACAAATCGCCTGTTATGCTAATAGGAGTATTTTTAGTTCAGTCGGAGGTCACAGCGGAATGGGTGCATTATGCGCGGCGAGAGAGTGTGGGTCAGTCAGCAAGAGACGCAGGGAAGGAGAGGAGAAGGATAGGGGCAGAGCAGGGCAGCCAACGCTCAAAGCAGACATGGCTGGTTTCAACAAAAGAAGGGGGGGGAGGGGAAGAGAAGGAAGGAAGGTCTGGGAGTGGGAGGGAGGGAAGGAGGGACGAACGGACGAAAGAAGGGATCAGAAAAGGTGCTCACAGAGGAGAGAGTGGGAGAGGGAACTCCCTTCTCTCCTTCCTTCCTTCCCCTTCTGTTCTCATCATCACCTTGTTGACTGCATGATGGGCGCAAGTCTAGTCGGCTCTTGAGTGTGAAGGGCGTCGGAGGCGCAGGAAATATGGATGAGCTTGATCGAACGTGAGGGAGACTTAAAGAGAAGCAGAAAGCCAAGTCGACAAAGTTTTTAAGGTCTACTAAGCAAGCAAGCAAAAAAAATCCTTCCTTCCCTCCCTTCCTCCCTCTGTTCTTCCCCTGAGCACCGAACTCCGTTCTTTTTCTCGGTCCCTCACCTCGATCACCTCACCTCGCCTCACCCACTTCCCCCCCCCCCTCACTTCACTTCAACCCCCCCCAAGCGAGAGAGGGGCAGGAGAGAGAAAGAGGAGAGAGCAGTTGGATCGTGGATCGAATTTGGCTTACCTTGTTAGCCAAAGGTGAAGGAACTGTGACCTTGCTAGAACTTCCACCCCCTCCTTCTTCCAAGCGAACGACCCTCTCTACCGTTATCGTTGGGGGTAACTTGACGATTTCATTAAAAAGAGCTCACCACCACTGCCGACAGCCTCCTCCTCCTCCTTCTTCGTTCCCCCCCTTTCAACGGATTGCTTGCCTGCCTGGACTCCTTGTTGCTCCTCCTCCTCCTCTGCTTGCATCCATCCCTCTGCCTCCCTCCCTCTCTCCCTCCCCCTCCTTCCCTCCCTACTCGCTTCCTTTCCAACCCCTTCCAACAACGATGGCTCAGTTTTCATATTCGGCTATAAAACTGGCCAATAAAATTCATATTTATCATGCGGCACAGCGAGCAATAATCACCTCCTCCTCCTCCTCCTGCGGGTGCCGTTGAAACGCGATCCGCCAACACCATCAAAACCTTTTAATTGTTTCAACAGCGCTGCTCGTAACAACAATCTGGTCAAATCTAGAAAGGAAGAGGAGGGTGGGGAAGGGAGGGAGAGGGGAGAAGCTGGAGCATGATCAAGATAGGAGATCTACCAAAACGTTTATTTTTCCTCCTGAAAATGTTGCTGCTCACAATGGAAAGCATTTTTTCGCTCTACTTTCCCTTTCTTAATTTTGGTTTTTTTCATGTGAGTACTGTCTATCTAGTCCACTTAAGTAGTGCACATAGTTACTACTGGGCATGTAAAGTCTTATTTCTGATGTTCGACTCGTGTTCGACAAGGTAACTTGGCGCCCTGTTAACCACGTTGTAAACCACGAGGGTCTGGTGAAGTACCTTTCTCCTCTTACCCAGACACAACCACTCGTGGTTGGTTGCGTTAAAATTTAAAGCAAGTGCACTGTGAGTAAGGGGTGGACCACATTCCATGTCCCACAGTTTTGTTTCAGTTCATTCCAAATTTTTAGCACGTTAAAAAATATAATAATCAAGTACGCTTGCCTGGACCCTTCCTACATTTTCTCGAGCTGTCATTTTTTTCACGGAAATAAAACACATTTTTTAATAAGTGTCATGTTTACATTTTTTTATTGTAACACTTTTTTATTACTTTACTTTTTTACCTGTTTAGCTCCGCAGCCTGGTTCTCCCTACGCATCGCTTTCCTCCTCTCCGTCTTTGTGGCCGTGGCGGGTGCAGCACTTCTGGCTGGAGGAGAGAACGTTGCGCTCTCTCTGGAGGCAGATGACGAGGGCCAGACTCTGGGTGCATCTGCCAAGGGCGGAACAGAGAATTTGGCAAGAGGAGGAAGACGGAGAGGAGAAGGGGGAGGAAGACGAGGAGGAGGTGGAAGAGGAAAAGGAAGGGGAGCACGCGTGGATCAACCTCTTCTACGTCTCCGTCGACAAGAACGGCCACGTCTTCCTAACGCAAGAGGCAGCCACCAAGGTTCGGAGAAAAACGATTTCATCGACGTGTTGCAGCATCCAAGGTCTTGTCTTCCTTTCCAGGTTCGTCTTCGTGAAGACCGCGACGGCTGGGCTGAGCTGGACGTCTGGGACGTGGTGTCACTGTGGTTCAAGCATCCAGACACCAATCTGGGCCTAGTCATCCAAGTCAGCACCAGCAGTGGCAAGGAGATCAGCGTGGGAGTGCAGGAGCAGCCGGAGACGGTACGGAAGAACACCAAGCAAGAGAGAGAGAGAGAGAAAAATGAAAATACTAGTAGACTAGAAAATACTAGTAGAAAATACTAGTAGCTTGATCACCGATAACGAGCTCTTCTTCCTTTCCCTCCTAGGCCCCCTTTCTCCAGCTGGACATTCAAGAGAGCGTGGTCAACAACCGGAGAAAGAGGACGCTGAACAAGGTTAAAATTAGTGCCCTGCAAGCCCTGCAAGCTTCGACCCCTGCAAGCTGCAATCTATCCTTCTTCCTTCCACATGTACTACTACTGCACTACATTGTACTATAGGTTTGCACGGAGGAGCGCGACGCTGCCGAGACCCACTGTTGTCTGTGGCCCATCACCATCGACTTTGAGAGGGAATTCGGCTGGAAGTGGATCATCCACCCGCCAAAGTACGAGGCAAACTACTGCGCCGGAGACTGCTCGCTGGGGGTCATGATGCCGTCCAACCCGTACTCGCATCTGCTACAGCAGGTGCGACAGGAGACGAGGACACCTACCTTGGTTCAAATTGTCACGCTCTTCTCCATCGTCCTTTTCTTTCATAGGCCAACGGCAACCCTTGCTGCGCTCCTCAGAAGATGTCCGGGATGAACATGCTGTACATGGACGAGAACAAGAACGTCATCCTGGGGAAGCTTCCCAACATGAGGGTGGATCGGTGTGGGTGCATCTGAACAGAGGAGACAAACCAGACCCAATCATGTTTACCGCTTGTACACAAGAAGAAATCTTCTACCTCTCGCACCAAGCAGCCACATGCAAATCAGTGTGCGTGTATTTTTGCAGGTTTACAATGTTTTACGTATGGATTAAAGCGTTTTACCCTTTACTTTCGTACAGCAAGTCATTAGTACTCACTGTTTTCTGGGAGCCTATTACATAGTACACTATTGTACCTAGGTACAGTATTCAAATTTGCTGCTTCTGGTATTGATCTTGAGCTTGCAGGCATACAACCGTATACAGTCTACTATACTGTATGTATAACTACAGGTAGGGAACAGTACCGGTACACATGCACCGTCCCCACACCAGTCCTCTTTCACCCTTGATACTGTACCGGTAAGGTTGAGTGATTCGCTTTCATGAAATGTCGATGAACAGGGTTTGTTTTGGTCACGGCGACAAGGAGACGAGGAGCAAGGTGGAGTAGTAGTAGGAGACGTGGGGTTGAAATAACAACGGTAACGATCCCTGCCCAAAAGTGAATG
>JAAUYM010049047.1_pt1 | contig 10534 bp, 9 predicted proteins | sample 7278001 | NCBI WGS metagenome assembly JAAUYM01 (sample SAMN14350224, study PRJNA611818) | marine sediment metagenome | isolation source: surface marine sediment (1.8m) | place: French Polynesia: Moorea | collected 2018-08
CACTTTGCAATGGGTATGTGCGTTATATCGTCGGGAACGCCTGCCTGCTTTCTTTGCAGTGTTGGTACTACGTACCAGATCATGGCATTTTCCATTATATTACCAAAAACTTATTTTACCTAATTTATTATCGTATTGGCAGTTTATACGAAATGCACTACTGTGTTTGTACTGTACGTATACCTGCAATTTAACCAATTTTATTGCCGCAAGTTTGGATACTCTAATATACTGTATATATAATTTTTTTCATAAATTAAAGCATCCTCTTGCCTTTCATGCACGAGGACTTGGTAGGACATTGGACATTCTCTACCATTTTTAAAAGTATGATTTATCTTATGGAAAATACGAAGAAGTCAAAAATTTTCCATCTCTCTTTTTCTTCTATTAGCGAGGTGACGTCCACCCTGGAGAAGCACCAGCGTCAGCTGACGGAGGTCGAGTCTCAGCAGCGGAGGATGCTGGAGACGGTCAGGAGGGAGGCCAGGGCGCTCGAGACCAGGAGGAGGAGCCTGCAGAGGCAGCTGGAGATGGAGCGGGCGCGGCTGGCGGCAATAGAGGACAGGATGAGGGAGCTGACGGGGGTGACCGCAACGGACGACGACGGTGGCGTCCGCGAGGGAGACGGGGACGGAGGGGGGGACGTCGATGGAGGCGGAGTCAAGAGGTCGTCAATCGTGATTAACTTGGTAGGGTGCAAATTTGTTGCAAGAACCGCAGAAGCAGCTCAAGCTTTCCTCATTTTCCGTAGGAAAATCTGTCCCTGTCCTCGACGGACTCTTCGGACGACAACTCCGAGGCCGCCGTCGCCCCTGCCTCCTCCTCCTCCACCTTCGGCAACGGGATGTCGACGAGGATGGAACAGCTGCTAGACCCGTCGGTGCAGCGGCAGGAGGAGGAAGAGGAGGACCTGAACCGAATCTCGGTGGTAGAGTCCGTGCAGGTCAGAGGCGCTGACGGGCAGGGAGGAACTCAGCCGCGGCAGCAGCCTCTTTCGCCGGGCAAGCCGCGCCCCTCCGTCAACCTGAAGACGAGGATCAAGGCGGAGATCCAGAGCCACCTACTCCTCGGCCACCATCACCAAGGGAGCGACAAGCAGAGCAAGGAGGGAGACGCCGCCGCCGCCAACGGCGAAGGGAGCGGCGGCGGCAAGAAGAAGCGCGGCGGCAGCACCAACGCCGGCACCAACACTCGCTCCCTCAACTCGGTGGGCGGCAGCGGAGACGACGAGGAGGAGGAGGAGGAGGACGAGGAGGAGGAGGAGTCTGTGGAGGATTCCAATTCTGATCTCAGGACGGAAAGGTCAGCAGCGGCAAAAAAAAAAGGTTTTTTCGTGTTTTTTACAATATATTTTTTGTCCGTCCAGCATGAGTAGTGGTGAGGACAACACCAACAACCTGAACGGGCGCTACCACCGCAACGTCGCCACGTCCTCCACCGGAGCCCTGATGAGGCCTCCTCCAACCATCAGTCGGCAGCAGCAGCAGCAGCAACAAGGCGTCAAGGTAAAGGAGTTGGAAAGAAATACTTGTTTACAATAGTTTTGCAATAAACGATTATTGGTATTTAACGTCAACTACTTTTAAAAAATCTCAAGTTTGAAATTAGCACTTTGTTTGGCGCACAAGTAGAGCTTGTCCTCCAAAAGTTCTAAAAGGGATATTCGGTTTTTCTTTAAAATTTTGTCAAATTCGCGCTATAAGAATATATATGATTTGTTTTTGGATCCGATTGGTTGCACAATTAGTTTACGTATGGTACTAAAAATTAAATATTCGGACATGCCCTACACCCACACTGTCTCCATTTTTATAAAGCCACGCATGATGCTTATGTGTACAATGTAGTAGGTACGTACGTAGTACCTGGACACTTTACCCCCTTCTCCCCCTCCCTCCCTTCCTTTCCTCCCTTCTTCTCCGCAACCGTCTCCCACCGTCCCTCTCTTCCTCACCTGACTTTGCCCACTTGCACTTTTGACACCCACGCTCAGGTACACCTGTTGCAGTCAGCCCCTTCGCCAATACCCGACACTCCCCCTCCCCACCCCGCTCATTTCTCACCCCCGGGGTCTTCAGATTTGATTTCTTATCTGTCCACCACCCTCCTTCCTACTTTCCTCCTACCTCCCACTCAATTATTTACCCTTTCTTTTCGACCCCGACCGAGCCTCAGGATGGGAGGAGGCAAGGCTTTGTCTTTTATTTCAGGGGCTTTGCTCTGCCTATCGTCGGCTGCACAAGGGGAGGAGGGTTTTTGGGCGGACTTGAATTTGCACTTACAACAGGGTGGTTCGGAGAAAAACATGTTTTTTTCCCATGCAGAAGTAATAACGGTATACAATATTACAGTCCCACCGCATCTAAAAGTCTTTTCTCTACATATTATGCTCTAAACTTTTGGTGTCCACCGTCGTGTCCACCGTTGTCTACGCTCTTTCTTCCCCCTACTCCTCCTCCCTCCTTCCCCCTTCCCCCTTCGCCGCCATTCTCCAGGCAAACACCACCCCGCTCTGAGCTCACCCATCCACTTTGCTGCCACAGGTGTCGTCAGAATCTTCTTTTGAGTGTCGTCCCTTCCAGGAATGATTGTTTAGCAAGAAGTGATCTCGTGATCTCACAATAGTAAAGGCAAGATGCTGTGCTTCTACTGGCCACAGGAACAAAAGTGTAGCGCTGAGGTGAGAACCCTTAAGCCAGGATTATCTGGAGGCATCTATAAGCAGATTTTTTATAAAGCTTTGCCATGAAGCGTTGGAACTTTTCAGCACCTATGAAAAATGCAGGCTGAAAAGCTTAAACATAAATGAAACTGGGTGGAGTCGCACCTCTACCCCTCCTTAACGAGCATTGCCTATCAGACCGTATTGGGGGATAATACAGTAATTGACTTGAACATTGGAATGGGCGTTACCGCGGGTACAAAGCAGCACTTTATCAGATCTGAAAGAAAAGAGTACCCAAGGTGGTGTCAGAAAGTGAGGAACTTTATACGTATGAGGCTACACCTATGTACATGTATGTGGTATGTCACCAAACATTTGTTGATTTTTTTTTTAATTCTCAGAAACGCTCCCGGCCGAACAAGGGCCACGCGCTTGTCCACAGCCGCTCCGGACCCATCGTCACCTCCTCCTCTTCCTCCTCCTCCTCGTCCGCCACCGCCGCTCACGGAGCGACGGCAAACGGAGCCGCGGCCGCGGCCGCGGCAACAGCTGCGGCGGCGACGGCGGCGTCGCCAGCGGACCGGATGTCGGCCTCGATGCTGTCGACGGCGACGACGGGGACGACGGCGATGGCGGGAGGGGCGACGTCGCCGCTATCCATGTCCATGTCCATGTCGATTCCGCCGCTGCGGCCGCTGTCGGGCGAGTCCTCCTCCACCTTCTGGGACGGCGCGTCGGACGTCACCGAGGTGCGGAGGAGGAACAACAACGGGAGGCTGCCACAGGTAGTAAGCATCTCGCGTGTTTCGCAATGTACTGTACAGTCAACCTTCGATAATTAGTAAAGTCGTGCTGGGTGTGGGAAAAAAACACTTGATAAACTTTTTTAAACATCGACTTTAATTGAACCTTTTTTGCAGCAGAGGCCTCTGACCCGGTACCTGCCGGTGCGCGACTCCACCTGCCCGGACTTCGACCTCCGGCAGCACATCGAGAGCGCCGGCCACCAGGTGGACACCTGCCCGGGTTCGCACCTGGTCCTCAACTCGAGCACCTGCCGCGGCTACCTGCGCAAGATGGGCTCCTCCCGCGGGCTGCACGGCCGACGCGTCTGGAACCGCCGGTGGTTCGTCTTCGACCGCCAGAGGAGGAGCCTCGTCTACTACGCGGACAAGGCGGAGGCCAGGGCCAAGGGCGGGATATACTTCAGAGTGAGAGAGGAGGAAGAGATATGACATGACAAAAATGGATGTAGTATAGTAAAACAACGACACAGAAATGAACTTTTTTTTACTAATGTTGGTACCTGAAAAACTTTTCTATGCAAAGTCTCTTCTCCGTCCCGGTCCAGGCCATCGAGGAGGTGTACGTGGACCACCTCGACGGCGCGCGCTCTCCCAACCCGAGCGTCACCTTCTGCGTGAAGACGTCCGACCGCACCTACTACCTGATGGCCCCGTCGCCCGAGGCCATGCGCATCTGGGTCGACGTCATCTTCACCGGCGCGGAAGGGTACACAGAGTTCCAGAACAGCGTGGCGGTCTGAGAAAGTATTGAGTCCCTTTTTTCCCCCCAACGATAGAGGGCAACTTCCAGAGTTTTGCAAGTGTCCTTTCTTGCAGTAGCACTGCAGGACATTGTTTGCCATCAAAAACATCGCGTCCACTATGTGGGGTTTTTTTTCTTTAATTCTCTACATATATACATAACCAAAACCATAGACAGCAACAGTCACGAAATAGTCAGATTTTTTTTCACCGTGGTTTTTTTATACTATCCACTACCTATGTGTATTGTGTACAATGTACAAGTTTTTTTCTCTCTGATGAGCTATTACATTTGAAGTCAGACTGCGCAAAGAAGTTAGATGACGTCAAAATGTCTTTTTTTCTACTAGTACACTATAATTTTTTTTGTTGAAATACAAAGTTAACAAGCGAGCGCTTAATGCTGTTATTATTGCGTGATCGACTCGAATGAACGGAACTGGATGAGGTTTTTAAAAAAAAAGTGGGTATATGCGTGTGTGTGCGGATGAGTGCGCAATCCTAGCCCGGCCTCGACACACCACCAATCTTCCGATCACAAACGAGCTCAAAAAAATACGTTGCACATCCTAGAATTTCCCCCAATGCTTGAAAACTCTCGGGAATTCGGGTACCGAAATGTTAAAACCCGGGGGAAGACACGGGATTTCTTGAAGGGGTTCCAAACATTTAATTCCCCCAGGAAATGGGGGGTGGGGTGTGCCTTAAAAAAAAACTGTCGAGTATCCGGATACCCCGGGGTTCGAAAAATCCCGGTCGATGAACCCTAGTTGCACATAATCCTGACCTTGAAAAGATACTTTTATCGCTAAGAAACAGTCCGGAAGCAACGTTGCCTGGGAAAGAAACTTTTAGTCTCACATTTCCATTCGTCTCGTTAACGTGGCATCATCGAGATGTTGAAGGCCGTCCTCCTCCTGGCGTCGGCCTTCGCCGCCGTCTCCACGGCCGACTACTCCAAAACGTATTCCGGGCTCCCGTCCGGGCAGCAGGAGAAGCTGTCCGGGGCAAAGTTCTACATGGACCACCTGCCTTCCCTGAGTAATATGCCAACAATTATTGAACTGACTCTGTTTAAAGACCTGCTGAGTTAGTAGCACATTGGCAAACAGTTCAGATGGGGATGGGTACCTAAAAAAGATGAACAATTAAGCAGAACAACAACTCGTGACAGCTCACTCAGCTTACTATAAGATAACCTCAGTAAAAGGACGAAAAGTGTATTTATTATTTTTTTTCTGGGACATCCTGTAAGTAGATACTGACTTTACATCTTCTTGAAGAAGAAAAAGAGAAATGTCCGTTCCGTCCGCAGTCCCGTTCCGCTGCTACGGTCAGGACCACGGCTGCTGCTCCCCGGGCGACCCGTGCGGGCTGAGCGACGGGGAGTGCCGGTCGGACCCGGACTGCGCGCCCGGGCTGGAGTGCACCGACGAATGCATGATGTCGGAAGGAGAGAAGTGCTGCAACTACCGTGCGTCAAACTAACTTTAAAAAAAGAAAAGAAAAAGCATGACAATTTCCCACATTTTTTAACTTCTCAAAGCATGGTGATTTCCCACATTATTATGACTTTTCCTTCCGTCGGATAAATGGGGAACCTGGTGATTTTCAGGCGACCTGTGCGTGGGCGCGTCCGGGTGCTGCCGCCCGGAGAGGCCCTGCCTGGGCGGCGAGGGCCCGTGCAAGTCCGACTCAGACTGCGCCGGAAACTACAAGTGCGGAACCGGAAACTGCTTCTCCGGGGAAGGGGCTGCATTCCAGGACGGCGACGGATGTTGCGAATAAATACATCATTAATTAAACCTGATTATACAAATTAATTATGGTACTATGAGGTTCACGTGCCTATGTAGTACGCAACCTTCCTCCTGGGTTATCAAGTTTCCTTATACAGAATATTTAATTACACAGTCTCTAGAGAAATATAAATTATAAGCAACATTTGCCACAGATCTACAGCCTTCAGTATCCTACGTAATAAATTTTCTTGTCAAGGTTTCTACAAAAACAGGGGGGAAAAGCCTTTCCTTTCCAGGTACGAGAGACTTCCCAGGCCAACCAGGAACACCGAAACAACAGCTGACGAGAGCAGACGCATACAAAAGAAAAACAGAAGCATTAGTTTCTTTCTCATCCAGGAGGAGGAGGAAAGTTTCACTATCCATGTCGGTGGAGGACCCGTTGCCGTCCCCCACGGTGGGCCTGGTGGCCGAACCGAGGGTCCTCCGCGACTGGAGGGACGTGCTGGCGTCCGCGGGGCCGCTCGCCAGGGACGTCCGCTTCGTCTGCAGGGACGGATCCATGGACTGGAGCTCCCTCCTGCTCTGCCAGTGGTCCGCACTGGCAGAGGCATTCATGGACGAGGTGGGGTCCAGGCTCTGCCTGGGCTGCTGCCGGACGCCCACCGTCGTCTTCCTCCTGCCGGGCTGCGACGTGGCCACCCTGAGGAGGGTCCTCATCTGGTCGGCGAGAGGGGAGATCCTGCTCGGCGCGGCGGAGCTCCAGGAGGCAATGGCGGTCCTCCTGGCCCTCGGGGTCAAGGTGCCGCTCTTGCAGGAGTCGGGGTCGGGGTCGGGGTTGGGATCAAGGTGCGACTGCTGCGGCCAGGGGTTCGAAAGGGACTCCGACCTGTTCGCGCACGAGGAGGACTGCGGCGCCGATCTGTTTCCCTACCGGAGGAAGGGCGTGCCCGAAGTTGAGCTTGACGACGAGCCCCAGGACTGGGGAGTGGACGGCGAGGAGGTCTTGGCGCCAGGACCGGAAGCAGACCCCATCCTTGCGGAAGACGCAATGTCCGCCTCGGGTGGGAACTCTGACGGCGACGACGGTTCGTGGGCACCCGACGGCGGCGACGGCAGCTCAGACGAGGCACCGCCAGAGTTGCCACCGCCGTCCTCATCATCGCCGCCGCCGCATTCTCCTCCCAGCACGCAGACGGAGCTGGACAGATTGGCGAAGGTCATCTGCTGCCCGCTGTGCGCCTACCGCTCGTCCGGGGTCGGCGCCATGCTGGACCACCTCTCCACCCGACACTACCGGGAGGAGCTGCTCGAGATGTGGAGGGAGAAGGAGGGCGAGGGCGTGGCCCAGGGCGGAGGCGGGGGCGGGGGCGAGGGCCGGTGCCACCTGTGTGACCGGCGGTTCGACCGGGACCACCCTCGGCACGCCACCCGCGTGGTCCGACACCTCGGGCGGGGACACTCACAGGTCCTGCAGTTCATGCCCAGGAAGTCCAAGGGCCAGTTCATGGACCAGCTCATCAAGCCCGTCGCGGCTGCCGCCCGCAGGTCCCAACCCGGGGTGGGGAGGAGGTCCTACGGGAGGAAGACGCCCACTTCCGTCCCACTCCGAGACATGGGCGCCTTCAAGGTCAGGCATCCTAGGCTCTTCCGCTCCAGAGTGATCCTTGAACGGATTGCCGTGGACGGTCTGGACGGAGGAGCAGTAGTGCAAAAGGCCGATGGCAAGCTGAAGTCCACAGAGAACCTGGCTCCTGAACACATGACGGAGGACGTCGAGGAGAGTGCCTTTGACCCCTTGAGTCTGCAGGAGGCGACAGATGACGACGACGGTAACGATGACGACCATGGTCACATGGCTCCTCCGCTTGCCAAGAAAAAGCCCCGGGGGAGCACGCCCCCGCCAAAGTCCGGGAGAGCGCCTCCGCTGGAGTGCGAGGTCTGCTCCAGGCTCCTTTTGGTCAAGGACGACAGAGTGAAGAGGCACCTCTGCAACCACTACGAGGAGGAGCTCCTGAGGCTCTTCGGAGAAGGCGACGTCTGCAGGCTGTGCGGGCTCGAGGTGATCAGCACCGGCAGAGGGTGCAGGGACGTGGACGACGCCAAGAACCTGATCTTCCACCTCGGGTTGTACCACGACAGGTACTTGGACTTCCTGGGCGAGACCACCAGGGAGCGGTTGAAGGAGCTGCGGGAGATCCGTCCGCCCGCGGTGTACCACGTCTCCTGCCCGATCTGCGGCACTCGTTTCAAGAACACCACTCACGTGAAGGATCATTTAGCCACCACCCACTACTCCGTCAAGATCCTGGAGAGGTACCGCCCCTGCCTGGAGGAGGACCCTCTCTGCCCGGTCTGCCAGAAGCAGATCAACTGCGCGAAGAACGGCACCTGTGCTATGACCCGACACCTGGGCTTCGTCCACGAGAAGATCTTTGAGTTTATGTCGATCGGCGTCATGGAGAAGTTCATCGGCATCTTGAACACCGAGGAGGCCAAACTGGCGCTGCTCGAGATCCTCAGCGAGAAGAAGAGGACTAACCGCAGCGTGACGAATTTGCTAGCCTCTGATCCTACCGCCGCTGCTCCTGCAGGCCATGATCAACCCTCCTCCAGACATGCCGACCTGGGCCTAGCCGATGCAGATGCCGGCAATCCGGCGGAGGCGGAGGCGGAGGCAGCTTCCGAGTTGGAGGCGTTCGAGGACGGGAAGCTGTCGGTCAAGTGCGACGTCTGCTCTGCCACGCTGAAGAGCTGGTCCGGAGTGAAGGAGCACCTGAGCGGACACTACGAGGCCGAGCTGAGGGACATGTACGGCGAAGAGGACGCCTGCGAGCTGTGCGGCCTCCGGCTGATCTGCACGAGGGAGAACGGCGGCGAGAGAGACGCGGACGACGAGAAGATCGTGGTGGCCCACGTCGCGCTCAGGCACAGAAAGCTGGACGATCTGGTCAGCTCGGAGATGGAGGCGCTGCTGGTGAAGCTGCGGGCGATGAGGGAGAGGAAGCGGCCGGCCAGGATCTTCCCCATGGAATGCACGATATGCGGGGAGCGGCTCAAGATGCTCGGGCAGCTGAAGGAGCACCTGTCGCAGAGCCACTACCTGGTCAAGCTGGTGAGACTGACCGGCGGCCGCGGGGTGCGGGTGTGCCCGATCTGCGGCAAGCACCTGTCGGAGGGGCCGTCCACGATAGCCCGCCACGTGGGGTCGGCGCACGACAAGGTCCTGGAGGTCATGTCGCGCGACATCCTCCAGGACGTGGAGAGGATGACCATAAGAAAGTGCAAGCGAAGGTGCCACTACTACATGACGCAAATTCCGGCCGCCGTCGCCGCTGCCACCGCCGTTGGAAACGACGACGATGACGATGATGATGACGATGATGATGACGACGACGACGATGACGGTCCTGTCGCCACCTCAGCAGACGCTGCTTTTGTATCAAAGGATGATGATCAGGACTCAGAGATGAACAAACTGTGGCTGGAAACGGAATAGTACACAGAAGGAAAGGTCACCCGCAAGAAAGTTCAGTTGTTATTTCTGTTGTTGCTCAAGTTGTAGCTCTTTGGATATACTGTACAGTGTAATAAAGGCCTGTTTTCTTGTACATACTACCTTTCTACTACAGTGTTGCTACTACTGTTGCTTCAGTGAAACCTCGAGAGTTTTTACCAAATCAGAGGCCTACAGTAGAATACATACCGTATGTACAAATATTAGTACCCGACCAGACATTCATTCACCTTATCCCGTCGGTACATGTCTATGACATTTTAAACATAAGAACTTGTTAAATACTTCATTAGAACTTTAGTACATTTTTTTCCTCTCGCACACATGAGACATTAATTAAGCACACGCAACTAACTGCCAGTCGTATTGGAGGAAGTAATCCGGCTGTCTGGTTGGGTACTAAAAAGTTGGTAAGCAGTACAGTCCAAGATCGCCTGCATTTCTTTGGTCACACGAACTTTTGCACGACTTTACAGCAACGATTGCTGCTGGGAAAAGAGGTAGAGTAAGCGCAGCGTGTGCGTGTGCGTGTGTGTGTGTGGGTGTGTCATCCTCCTCCTTTCTTCTTCCCTCACTCGTCACACCCTTTCTCTCTGTATCCACCCCCTCCTCCTCCTCCTACGTCTCTCCCTCCCTTCTCCCCATTTCTTGCCCTCCCCTCGCTTGCATGACCCTCCCCTTTCTCCTTTCTTCCCTCCAGTCTCTCTCCGGGTTTGAGGGCGCAAAGGAGGAGGAAGAGGGTGAAAAAAGATACGAGACTCATCGGATTTCCCTCCCCCCCCCCCCCAAAAAAAAGAGAGGGGAAGCCCGCCAAAAAGAAGCAAGACTTTATAACGAGGAAGACGAATAAAAAAATGTTCCAGTGTCCATTAAAAGTGTGAGGTGCTTGTAACAAGAATTGCAAAATGTGAAAAAAGTGACCTGAATACTTGTTCGAGTGAGTGATTTTTTCCCCTCGTCTCCTCTCACTTTTTGACTTCTTCACGGTCGCGTTCGTCTTCGCCGTCGCTGCCGCGGCTCCAATTAGGCGGAGAATAACGGATTGCCAGAATTACCTACC
>JAAUYM010058158.1_pt1 | contig 10532 bp, 9 predicted proteins | sample 7278001 | NCBI WGS metagenome assembly JAAUYM01 (sample SAMN14350224, study PRJNA611818) | marine sediment metagenome | isolation source: surface marine sediment (1.8m) | place: French Polynesia: Moorea | collected 2018-08
CCCGGTCACAAAAAAAATTCTTTGTACCCTGGCCCGAAATACCTGAATTTTTGGCCCAAGCCCGAAAGATTCGGGCCAAAAAAAAAAAAATTGGTAAGCAGCATTTTTTTCACCGCTCTCACTTTTTTAAGGTGTTGCGCTTCTTACTCTCCAACCTGAGAATGTGGGTGGAGGTGTACGGCTTCGACGGATTCAGGTGCGTGTACAGCCTGTCACGCAAAAAAAAGAAGAAAAGTTGGGAATTTGCCCGTCTCTCTTTCCCTTTTAGATTTGACGGCGTGACATCAATGCTGTACCACTCGCGCGGGCTGGGACAAGGTTTCTCAGGTACGGGAATAAAAAAAAAATATTTTTTTCCCAATTTTATTTGTATTAAACTAGTTAGTTGAAAAAGAAAGTGTATCTTGTAGTACATACATGCATATATCTGTCATGTCTGTTTGTCTGTTTCGATTTGGTCCGATTTGGTCCTAGACCCCCGAACTCGTATACATTCTTGATCAGGGGATTACTGCGGGTAGTAGAAGCAGGTTGGGTTTTTCAACTTTTGAAAACTAATTACCTCAATTTTTGGGGGGGGGAGGGAGGGGGGATAATGGCATCACTCCCAGTATTTGAGAGACATTTTTCCTTCCCAAAAATAAGGAAAAAACAGGCAGATATTTGGGTGATTTGAGTGAACAGTTACTTTAGGTCACAGGATTGTCCCAGGAGTCACCCAAAGTCTTAGAAGTGCTTCAAAAATTAATTTGAATCTTGATTTATGTAGGAAAGCAGAGCACCCAAAAAATGGCAGAAATTATCTCTTTAGACTTGGAGATAAATAAGTGGAAAAATTTGGCTTCCCTCCCACTACGATTTCACTTGAGTGGGTTTAAACTGTACTACCGAACAGGCGACTACAACGAGTACTTCGGCCTGAACACGGACACCGAGGCGCTGGTCTACCTAATGCTGGCCAACCACCTGCTCCACAAGCTGTCCCCGGACATGATCACGGTGGCGGAGGACGTTTCCGGCATGCCGGCGCTGTGCCGCCCGACGGCGGAAGGCGGAGGCGGCTTTGACTACCGCCTGGCGATGGCCGTGCCGGACATGTGGATCAAGATGCTGAAGGAGCAGAAGGACGAGGACTGGAACCTCGGCAACTTGGTCCACACGTTGACCAACCGTCGGTGGAAAGAGCCCTGCATCGCCTACTGCGAGTCGCACGACCAGGCCCTGGTCGGGGACAAGACCATCGCCTTCTGGCTGATGGACAAGGACATGTACACGGGCATGTCGACCATGTGGCCGCCCAACCCGGTGGTGGAGAGGGGCATCGCACTGCACAAGGTCATCCGCACGCTGGTGCACGGGCTGGCCGGGGAGGGGTACCTCAACTTCATCGGAAACGAGTTCGGTGTGTGCGTAGTGGCCCCGTGGAACCAGGTGGTGGAACCAGATACCAACATCTTTCATTTCCCCTATTCCAGGTCATCCCGAGTGGCTGGACTTTCCGCGCGCCGGCAACAACTCCTCCTATCACTACGCAAGGAGGTAAGTTGTAGCACCACAGCACAGCTGACTAGTAGTGGTAGTGCAATGTTGCAATTGCAACATTGCAATGGCCACAAATTGTCCCTGAATCTGTCTTGCATCCTTGTGCAGTCGCTTACCACGGCACTACTTACACATTCCAGGCAGTTCAACCTGGTGGATGACCAGGAACTCCGCTACCGGTTCCTCAACGAGTTCGACGCCGCCCTGAACAAGTGAGGAAGGAGGGATTTCAATACACGTGTGTACTGTGGTAGTACATAAAATTCACTTGTTTGCTGTTTCTCCGCATGTAGATTGGAATCCAAGTACGGCTGGCTGGCCGCGGAACCCGCCTACGTCTCCTGGAAGCACGAGGACGACAAGGTAGAGCTTCTGCACATTTTTTTTCTCGCATTCTTTATATTTCCCTGAAAAAAAAATTGCAATTCCCTCATCCCCCATCCCCCATCCCCGCACAGGTGATCGTGTTCGAGCGTGCCGGCGTCGTCTTCGTCGTGAACCTCCACAGCTCCAAGAGCTTCTCCGACTACAAGGTGAGCGAGCATGCGCCAGGGTTACCACCTCGCCGCTCGTTTACGCGTTTGTGCGACTTTTCTCCCCTTCCCCTCTTCGTGCTCCGGAGATGGTAGCTTGACGCTCGCGCCGGATTTCATACGTCTTTTTTTTCCCTTTCCTCCTCCCCCCCCCCCCCCCAGGTGGGCGTGTGGGAACCAGGCCGCTATAGTCCGATGTTGGACACGGACGAGTCCCGCTTTATGGGCCAGGGTCGGGTGGACATGAACGGGAAGCACCTCACCTTCCCGGAGGAGTTCGCCGGGCGGCGGAACCACATGTGCGTGTACTCGCCCTGCAGGACGGCGCAGATATACGCAAAGGTCGGCGACGTGTGAGCCGCGAAGAAGACGGGATTCGCAAGGGCAGCAAACGATGAACGTCCGTAGTCGCACCACGAAGAAAATGGGGACGTACAGTATGAGCCGCAAACAATGAACATCCGTAGTCGCACCAAGAAGAAGAAGAAAACCCACATGTTTTAAATGGAGCCATGTTGCGTTCCAGTTTAGGCACACACAGAGAGATGACAAAATATCGTAATGATGATAATTATAATAAGCGTCATAAATGGATTTCTCCTAAACCTTTTTTTTATTTTTCGAAAACGGCTCTCTTTTTCTGCAACTAGAGGAACAGAAAGGAGTGATGGTGACACGAACGAGTCGAGGTTTTTTGAACTCTACGTGAAGAAGGGATATTATTGAACTTACAGGACAAATGAGAGTAAGATAACTAACACCAGAGTGCAAAAAAATGCTTAAATCACGTGACCGTAGCAAACATCAGTGTATAAACACATGTTCCTTTCTAGTAGTACACTCGGGAGAGAGGGGTGCATGTGTGACGTGAGATGTGCAATATCTGTTGTTGCGGTGAGTGGGAGGAGGCGAGAGGGAAGGGAGGTTTTTTTTAGTTCCACCGCAATGTGCACTAAGGGAAGCAAGCCCCCAGCATCCACTTTCTAGTACAGTGTAGTAAATGCCGGATTCGTTGCGAGAAATTTTATTATAGTACGTAGTGGCGTTTGCACGCAGTCGGAGAGATAGAGTGTGCGAGAGGCCATGACGGTTCCGGCGACCAAGAGGAAGAAGGAGGAGGAGCAGGAGGAGGAGTTGGCGGTGAGGCCATATCAGGTCCGGGACTATCAGGTCAGCGCTTTATACAAGTATATCCCAACTTCGTTGTCGCCCGCTGACGTCGCCTCATCTTTCTGTCCGCGTGCCCGACACGACGAAGGCGGTGTTCGACTTGGCCAAGGACTCGAGGCTGGACGCATGGCCAGGCGCATATTGGAGGACCATCAACGGGACCAAGGAGAGAGAGAGCGAATGCGGTGGTGGAAGGAAATTGGACGAGCAAGAGAATTCGAAAAAAAATGATGGCTTAAGATATTCAGCCATGGCAAGAGCTCAGTCTAGAGGAAAGAAAAATGTAAATTTTTTTTTAAGTCAGGGTAAACAACTGGTACAAGGCAGAGAAGGAGGGGGTCTTCGGAAAAAAAACCGGGGAAAGTGTTCTGTAATTTTCTGATGATAAAAGGTGCAACACGTGTCTCGAGTGGGCGGAGGGTAGAAAAAGGCTGTCCTTAGTAGGCGTGCTTGTTGATGAACTTGCCCATCTTGAAGCCGTTCATGCGCACTCCTTTCCTGCCCATCACCTTGGCCAACTTGGCGTCTGGCTTGAAGAAGCGTCCGTTGCTCGGATCTTGAAGTTTGTGTGCCTTGACATAGGCCCAGATCTTCTTGACAATTTGGGCTCTTGTTGCCTCCTTGACGCCAATCACGTCGGCCAAAGCAGGGTCACACTGGAGCTTCTTACCAAAGGCCTTTGGGTTCCCCCTCCTCTTCTTCTTGCCCTTGGATCTCTTGGACTTCTTCGACTTCTTCGACTTCTTCGTCTTTGTTTTCTTTGACGACTTGGTAGATTTTTTTCTCCTCGCCATGGCGATGCTGTGGTGATGCACCTGTCTACTCTGATACTGATTTGCTTTGAATGACACGCCCAGCAATTTCCCTAATATTTATTTTAATTTATTCAGTTTGTTTCATGTCAATTCTGCAGGAAAGTCAGTCCATTACAAAAAAAAAAAACCAGTGTGACCTGTTGAACAACTTCCACAAAGTCAGTCAGTCCACTACTATCTTCTCCGCCTGTCCCTCTCCCTGCTGCCACTTCGCCGTCGCCGCCGCCGCCAGGACGACGGCGATCCAGACCTCTCTCTGTCCCTCCTCCTTTCACCCTCGCCGTCGCCCTCCTCCCTCCTCTTGTGCCTCTCCCTCTCCCTGCTGCGAGACCTGGACCTCTCCTCCTTCTTCTTGCTCCTCTTCCTCTCCGGACTACTACTTCCTTCATCTTTTGATTTCTTTTTCTTCTCTTTCTTCTTCTTTTTCTTCGACTTTGTGGTCTCCCCCTGCTCCTCCTTCTCCTTCTCCTCCTCCTCGTCCTCGTGTTCTCCAACAGGCTTTGGTGCGCAACCTTCCAGGAAGAGCTTCTTTCGATCCGCATCCATCTTCTCCAAGTCCTTGGGGAGCTTGTAAGTCTAGAAAAAAAATATTAATAGGGTTTTAAAAAACCTTATTTTCCTCCTTCTCCCCAATCCTATTGCTCACGTGAACATGGTCGACCCTGATGGTCCTCTTGCATAGCCTGATGCCGTTGAGGTTGTCCACCGCCAGGACGGTGCTGCGCTGGTCCTCGTAGCAGACGAACCCGAACCCCCTGCTCTTTCCCGTCCCGTGGTCCCTCACCAGGTTGATGTGTACGATCTCCCCGTACTGCGAGAAGACGGCCACGACGTCGCCCTCCGTCAGCTCGTAGGGCAGCCCGCCCACGAAGACCCAGGCCGAGTCGCGGTACTCGCTGTGCCAGGAGTTCTTGGTGCCGGCCACGCCCATGGACAGCTCGCGATCGTTCATCGCGTTCAGGTTCTTGATGTTGGTCAGGGGATTCATCTTGTACGCGTGCTATTCACAAACTGGCAGTAACCAACGAGGTTCTAGTGGATATCTATGGCAGTAACTAACATCAACGTTGTCGCACAAGCACAAGTTGTTTTGTTTGCCAATTGCCACTCTGGGAGGTTCCGTTGACCCGGAATCAAATTATATCCAGGCAACCTTTTTACTGGATGGTCCTATATGTACCGTATGTACGTACAGTACTACTAATTAAATATTTTGCCTCTAATGCGTCGAGTCCCTCGTTGGTCGAGTCACATACGGTACATACTTGCCAAAATGGAGTATCTTGCCATAGATGAACTTGCCATAACCGAATATCCACCGCATTTTTTTTCAAAAAAAAGTGTGGAAATTAGTTTTGCTCCCATGTGATCCACCACCACAGCTTTGCCACCCCTGCAGAAGAGCCCGCTGTTCTTCCGAGCCGGCGTCTTCGCCGCCGCCTGCTTCTTCTCCTCCGCTTCCCCCGTGGACGCCGCGGCCTGGAGGGTGGCCGCCGTCCTCATGGCAGAGGTGGCCGTCGTCGCCGCGGTCGCCGCGCACTTCTTTGTCCATGCGTGGTGAACGGGGGAAGGGAGGGGAAAATCTGTGCTCTCGTTCCACGTGACCCGACCAACAACAACCCCATGTAGTAGGTCACGTCTTTCTTCCACTCTCATAGGTCGTTCCTCCTTGACCACATGTCGGACTACTCCCTGCGGCGCTGGAAGAACTCGGGAGCTTCTATCCTGGTGGCGACGACGCGGCCAAGACCGCGGCCGGGGCCGGGGCCGGGGCCGCGGCAGCAGCCACGGAGGGGTCACGGGGTTGAGGAGAAGGAGCAGGAGAAGGAGGGAGAGAGGGTGGTGGCGGTGGCCGCGGTCAAGAGACAGGCGGAGACAGCTGAGGCGGTCTTCAGGGTGGAGATGCTGGCCGTCTTGCCGGAGTTCAAGGGTAGCTGTTGCACTATAGTACAGACAAAGCACAGGATCGACTTCTTTGGCGCCTTTTGTCAGGTCGTGGCCTGCTGCCCCACCTGTGCAAGGAGGCCCTCTCCCGGGCGTCTTCCGGCGTGGCCGGGGCGAAGGCGGCCGCGGCGACAACCGACGCGGACGAGGAGCAGCTGGAGCTCCTCGCCGGGCAGCTCGGGTTCAGCCAGGTGGGCGTGGAGGACCCGGCGTGGGGGCACCGCGGGGACAAGAAGAGCTGGCGGGAGCGAGCCGCGAGGGTGCTGCACGGGGTGGACGCAGTCGAGATGAGGACGGCGCTCTGATTGAGGTTGCTATCGCCACGCTTTTTTTTTCAATTACATTAAGCACACACAACTTGTAGCACTTAACCTTTGACATAAAAGCCAATATGTACGCGCTTTTATCAAAATTTATCAATGCGACTTGATAATTTGCTAATGCAGCGTAAAGTCCTTCATAGTCATGTTATTTTTCCTTTCGTCTGCTTATAAGCATCTTTAAAAGTACGTAGTACGTACTACTGTACTGTGACCTGCTGAGCAGGTTCTCACCCTGCTAGCTGCACCTGCTGCTATGGAGCAGAGTCTCTTCTTGCTTGCTAACCCTGTCTCTCTGCTAGCTTGTCTCTACAATTAATACTACTGTACTTATATCTAGTACCCAGGTAGGGCCAACGGTATCCAAACATTCTTCTTCGCTAACCAGCATTAGTTCAGTAACTTTATTACCGCAACATTCTTAATATACTGCATTGAATACTTGAAAAATATTTAACTTACATGATAAAAAGTACGAAATTCATAACCAGCTTCTTCTTCTTCTTTTTTTACACACACACGCACTGAATCCAAACGAAGCTGCACACGTCTCCTAGTCCACGACGTCGCAGTCATCGTCTGTCACCGGCCGTCTCACCTTGGACCTGACGACCCGGTTGCCGAATCTCATCCAGATGCACTTCCAGATGCTCTGCTGGATCTTGTAGTAGTCCTGTGCAAGATGGAGTTCAAAGGCATCAATTGAGGCTTTGACAGGTTAAAATGAAAAAAAAAAAAGATTAATGGTACAAGTACCTGATAGGGTGGTACCAGGTACTTGTCCAAGGTGACCAGGTAATCGCAGTAAAGCTCCTGCGCCTTGGCCAGGTCGCCCTCCTCCATTGCCTTCTTCGCCCTCTCAGAGATCAGGTCTGTCTCACTGATCTTCTTCAACGCCTGAACAAGAGGTGCGGATTTTACTTCTTCTCTTCATTATTGACACAATCGCCCACAAACCCCTTTACCTGTAGCATGGGCACCGGCGTCCCGCAAGAGCACCTGATGAGCGGGTTGCTGGCCGCCGTGTTGAAGGGCACCGACCCCCCGCAGTCCGCGCACCTGAAGTTGAGCTCCTCCCCGCTGCCCATCTCGTGCATGAGCGGCCACCCCTCCTGGCACGGGGTGCACCTGCAGTCGAACCAGTACTGCTTCCTCAGTCGCTCCTGCCTGTCCTCCCGGTCGGAGTGGAAGAAGATGGGCCCGTAGTTCTCGCAGATCTCCTCGCCGCGCCGGATGTTCTTGATGGCCTGCACGCACACCCAGTCCTCCACGTAGAAGCGGACGATGCTCGGGTCGCACGAGTGGTTGAACATGGCCAGGGTCGGGTAGACGGCGGCGCCTATGAAGACGGACGTGGCGCCCTCCTCGCGGTTCTTGGCGATCATCTCGAACTGCGCGACCTCGTGCGAGTTGAACTGCAGCACCTCAAGGAAGTGGTTCAGCAGGGTGGCCACGAACAGCTCGTCCGGGGTCATCGTGTCCTGGCACTCGGGCGAGACGTCTGTGCGGTCGGGACCAAAGTAGCCCTGCTTCTTCAGGCATCGGAGCATCATAATGGTCATCAGGGCCCTGTGGAAGACGTCGCCGACCTTCCTCTCGTCGTGGTGGGTCACCAGGTTGTACAGATTGCGGTAGTCGCTGGACAGGTGCTTGGAGGCGGGGCGGTTCTTGACTGACCCCGCGGTCTCGTCGTGATCCTTGAACTTGTCCTCGTTCTCCCTGAAGAACTGCACGCTCTTGCTGGTGACCGCCCTGAGGGCCAGGAAGCATATGATGCTCATCCCTGAGGCGATCAGGAAGTCGATCACCTTACACTCGTAGCGGTGGTAAGTGGACAGTGCGGTGTGCCTGTTGTAAACAAGAGCAACACCAATAGAGACAAGATCCGAAAAAATATATCAGAAGCAATGCTACCAACAAGAACAGAATCAGCAATAACAGATACAAGAGCAACTCTCTAGTACAAGGATAAAGATTCCCATTAGTTAGTTCATACCTGCACGCATACGAGCAGAACATGACCTTGGTGCAGGTGGGACACGGCAGCGGCGCCTTCATGGACTTGAAGCAGTTTGCGCAGTTGGACCCTGCGTACTCGGGCAGGATTCTGGAGACGAGCGGCTTCTCCACGCAGATGAACTCCCCGACGGCGATGTCCCTGGTGGCCACGGCGAAGCGGCCCCGACCGGCCTCGTGGCGAAAGTGGAGGCAGTTGGCCAGGGCCGGGTAGGACGGGTTGCGCTCGGACACCTTCGGCAGCTCCAAGGCGGGGCGGAGCTCCACGTTGGGGTCGTTGTACACGCTGGGGGCCTTGGAGAAGAAGTCCAGCATCTTCTGCGCGTCTCGCTGCAGGCGCATCTTCTTGTCCTTTTCGCACTTTGCCCCGTCCAGGGCCCCGATGAGCTCCTTGTAGGTGTCCCTGGCGTCAGAGAACTGCCTGAAGTGCGTCTCTACCTTGGCCCTCCTATCCAGAAGCTTGAAGCGCAGCTCTTCCGGGTACCCGCTCTCCAGCGCCAGCCTGATGTCGTCCGCGGCCAGGTGGAAGGCCCTGAGCGAGAACAGGACGGCCGATCTGTTGGCCAGCGCCAGCGCCAGGTCCTTGCCCCCCTGCGGCGCAGCCACCACCGCCTGCGTGTAAAGGTACAGCGCGTCCAGGTCCCTGCCCTCCGCGTAGGCCTTGTTGCCGTACTCCTTCTTGGCCCTGTACTCGTACGGGTTCTTCTCCGGGTAGGCCTCCTGGATGAGCAGCCCCCGCCGGAAGTCCTCCAGGTCGTGCGTGAAGTTGAGCACCCACTCCGAGTCGTGCCTCCTCTCCGCCAGCGCCTCCATGTTCTCCGCGCCCAGGTTGTTCACCAGGCCCTCGTACAGCTTGGGGAAGAACCCCAGAGGTTTCTTCTTCTCCTCGTGCTCCAGCAGTGTGCGTCCAGACGCCATGGTGGACACAAAATATGCGAAAATGCCTTTTAGTTTTTCCGTCAATCTCTGATTTCGCCTACTCCGCGCAAAATTACCTTGCTTTCTAACTCTCTCTCTTTCGCTCTCCTTTCTCCTGCTTTTGCCGCATGTTGACCTTTTTGGATCGGTTCCAACATTTTCGTCTCCATTCGGCTTGGGTGCACTGCACATGGTGATCTACTACTCTAAATATATCCAGAATTTGTGCCCGATGTGCACTTTTTCCCTGGAGGCGAATGTCAAAACTGCTACGTAGCTACATAGCTGAAAATTTACCAGTACTGTACCTGTACTAATTATGATTGGAGACTGCGAGTATGTGTACCGTACCATGTTGGCCATTTTTAAGGAATGTTTTTGGGAAACTGCATTTTTTATTCCCTACTGTGGAGACTTGTTCAATGGTTTTTCCACCTTTGATTTTAAGCGCAAGTGAAAAGAAATAACGCAGTCAGTGTTCACACTTTTTGGAAAATGGTAAACCTGTGTGTATGTAGTACCAGTAAGTAAGTAGGTTCATAAAAAACATTATTATCTGCAAATTTTTGCTCGTTTGCTCGTATGTAAAAGCTTGAAACAAGTAGCTTACAAGTACTATATGGTCACGCTCCTTTATTAAAAGCGTTTGAGGTACTCTCAAAACAACTGTAGCGCAGCTATGTACATAGTACCTATATTTTGGTTAAAAAGCCTTCTTCACACAGCTTGAAAGCAGCGGCACCTTGCAGCATCATGATCATTTGAATAGAAAAAATGACCTTATCATACCTCACATTTTTTTTCATCAGCGTTCAGATCACATCTTCAGGAAGGCGGAAAAGCCGTTTTTTAAATAAGGGACACGTTTTTGTCAACTAATTTTCCGAAAAAAAAGGAAAAAAATGGGAAAGACCGTCTTTTATCCTGTACATAAAAGGATTCTTCTGATCACATACGATGTCTTTCACAGCAAGACCGTCGCTGACACTTCGAAAAAGTCCAATTTCCCCGAAAAGTCTTTTCTCTTTCTTTTCTTTTCAGCAGTGTGCTGCAGCTACTCAACCTTCGCCAGCATGGGGATTGTCTTCTGCGTGTCAAACCTGTCCGGGGCCTTCATGGAGGCCACGTATGAGATGGCCCAGCCCAGGACAACGACGAGGAACAGTGAGATGAGGAGGGAAGCCCACAGGGAGGAGTAGAGCACCAGGGTCATACCGCCTTCCAGCTCGTAGCACTCCCGGCGCAACTCCACGGTCCGGCGTGGGGAGTGGGAG
>JAAUYM010059768.1_pt1 | contig 10531 bp, 11 predicted proteins | sample 7278001 | NCBI WGS metagenome assembly JAAUYM01 (sample SAMN14350224, study PRJNA611818) | marine sediment metagenome | isolation source: surface marine sediment (1.8m) | place: French Polynesia: Moorea | collected 2018-08
CCAAGCCCAACCCAACCCGAGTCCTCTTCCTCCATCGTACGACGGAGTTCCACTCACCTTGCGTGGCGGCCGGCGCAGTCCTGGCGCCGGGCGCCGCCCGGACCAGCGCGGAGGAGATGGCGCGCGCCAACAGAGAGGCCATCTGGGAGAGGAGGAGGAAGAGGTGAAGACGGCGACGGCCAAGTACACAGGGAAGAAGCAGGTGCTCTTCTTCTCCGCCCTCGCTTCCCTTACGGTCGTAAAACTGTGACCAGATTCTTTGGCGCTGTTGATACTTGGGCTGTTAAGAAAGCTCCAAATTAGACATTTTTTTTAGAGAAAGTGGCAAGGTATTTTGCAACAAAAAATTTTAAATTAGTTGTGCATATACCCTTAGCGTCTTCATACGATTTGAATGCACGGTACGTTGTTCATTTTTAAGAAGCATATTATTAACGAATGATTTTGAAGCTACTCTCACCACTTGATTTGGTCACATTGATCAAGGCGTGACGTCACTTGCGGAACTGTTGCCACATAAAACTGTTACAAAATAACAAATAATTTATAAATTAACAGGAAGATCAGTATTATATTAAGAGAAGAGCCTAATTTTTTTATTGACTAGCAATACTTAAATGTTGCAGTCCTAATATAAACATGTCTTCTTTTTTCCTAGCTGTCCAAGTGGTAGACGTGAAAAAAAAGCACTTTCATGTTCTCCTGGTCACGCCGGAAAGGCCATTAAAACTCCATGACTTTTTCAGGGATCTCACTTTTCTGATGTTAAAATATTTTCCATGTTATCAACTCATCCTTATAAAAAAGACTTACTAAGGTATGTCATTAGTTTTTGTAGCCATTAATTGAGTATGTACATATACGTGTACTTGCTCACTATTTCATCTTCGACGTACGATGCTAATTCGTACGTTCGTGGCAACCCTGAAAAGTTTCGAAGAAATGTTTAGAAACAGTGTACAGAAAAACAAGCGTGCTGAACGAAGAGGCAAAAAAACAAGCCACATCCACAAGTTGCTCGTCGTGGCTGTGGGGCCCTCGTTTAAGTCCCCCACAGACGGGGCCCATCTCATTCTCACATCACATTCACGACCTGAGATGTCAGACCCACCACACCAGGCTGGAAGTCAGATCAAGCCCCCAGAAGAAGAACCTGATCAGTCCGAGCAGAAGTCTAGGGCCGTGCTGAGGAGAGACTTCCTGCGAGCCCTGGGGAGACTCTGTGGGCGGGACTGCCGGATCAGGCTGCACAGCGGCTTCCTCTCAGGGGGGAAGTTTCTGGCCTTCGACAGGGACGTCCTGCACTTCTGCGTGGAGGGCCTGCACACGCCCACGGGGGAAGTGATCCCGCAGGCCAGACTGAGGGCCACCGACGTCGACTCAGTCACATTCGCAAGAGAGGGGATAATTTTCGAGCAAGGAGGAGGAAGAGAGTGCGACCAGAAAGATTGAATTCGAGGTCACGCAAATTTTCCCACTGCGCATGCGCGCGCACGAAAACAAAGTCATCCCCCACCCCCCCAAAAATGTCTGCCGCTGCGGTGGTCGACGTCTCCTCCTCCTCGGAGGTGGAGGTGGACTCGGAGTGGGAGAGGACGCTGACGGACGCCCTGAGGTCGCCGAAGCGGTCCGAGGCCATCGTCAGGCTGTTCCCCTGCAGCTCGGAAGGTTGCGGCAAGGTCTTCAGCACCTGGGAGGAGAGCAAGGAGCATGACGAGAGGTTCCACCAGGACGACCAAGTCGGACAGTCTCTCCTCTCCTTGGAATGTGAGCACAGAGGGTGCGGGAGGAAGTTCACGAAGCGGAGCTACCTCAAGGTGCACATGGCCTCCCACAGCAGCAAGAGGAAGTTCGTGTGCCCGGAGGGGGACTGCGGGGCCTCCTACAAGACCGGACAGGCCTTGAGGCGCCACCGCCGGGACGCGCACGGCCGGGAGGAGGTCGCCGACCTCGCCTGCCCGTCCTGCCCGGCCACCTTCGCCTCCGTCGCCTCGCTGAGCAAGCACGGGCGGAGGGTCCACGACAACGAGAGCAGGTTCCCCTGCGACCGGTGCGGCCGCACCTTCCACAAGCGCAGCCACCTGACCGCCCACCTGGCGCGGGACCACGACGGCACGCTGCCCCACAAGTGCCCGCACTGCGAGAAGAGGTTCGTCACGCCCAACAAGGTGAGGGTGCACGTGGAGGCGAGGCACGTGCCCAAGAGGTGCGGGGAGCCCGGCTGCGGGCGGACGGAGTTCCGCACCCACGCGGAGCTGAGGCGGCACGTCGCCGAGGAGCACACGGCCAGGCGGAAGTGCCCGCGGTGCAGGAAGACCTTCGTGAGGAAGGAAAGATATGAGGCTCACGTGCTCTCTCACCCAGAGGAGGAGAAGGAGAAGGTCTTTCAGTGTTCGCATGAAGGCTGTGACAGGTAATCATAATAATATGCAATAATTAAAATTGTTGTTATTATTACGAGCATTTATGTGTGTGATATTCACATTATCTTGTCTACGTATTCCTCATTGCCCTGTTGCGCTGGTTCAAACAGAGAGCCAATATTTGATTCCTGGAGAAAACTAGCAAACTCTTTTTTTACTTTACTTAAACTTTACTTACTTATTTATTACTTATTAACATAGACAAAAAGGCTCCTTAGCCGAGCCAAGGCTAAACATGGCCAGTTTTGGCAATTTTGCAATGTATTTTGTTGCTGTAACTCTGTCTCTCTTTCGTCTGTTTCAGGACGTATTTACACTACAGGAATTTGAAGAACCACGAGCGGGTCATTCACCAGATGCTTCGCCACGAATGCAGGGAGGAGGGCTGCGGCAAGAAGTACGCCAGCCGCAAGAAGCTGAGGCAGCACCAACAACAGGCCCACGGGGGCGAGGGGGGCATGAGGAGGAGGAGGAGGAAGCCGCCAAAGACCGGAGAGGACAGGAAGCCCAGGAAGGACGCGGGAACGGTGAGGAAGTCCATGGCGTCGCTGCTGACGAGCACGGCCGAGGAGGAGGGGAAGAAGGGTCTGGCGGGTGCGGAGGGAGTCCCCCTGGACATCGAGTCCGTCCGAGAGGACATCGGCAGGCGCGGCGACCTGCAGAGGGGCTTCAGGCGGGAGAAGGAGGAGGAGAGGGAGGACGAGACCGGGGCGGAGGTGTGCCGCAGAGAGAACTCCACTCGGAAGACGGGGTCCTGGAAGGACAGGCTGAGGGAAGAGGTGTTCAGGGATGGTGGCGAGGAAGAGGAAGAAAACTTTGCGGACGAATCCGACTTTTCCGAAGTTGAGGGCCAGTCTGCGTCTGTTTAATGAACACATAGGTATTAATATTTTTTTATAGAGGTGATCTCGCCTGATTTGTACGTGTAATGTCAATTAATTTTTGTTGTTACCCGTTGTCTATCTCTGTTTTTGCGTATTATAAACTTAAATAAAAAAAAACCATGCCATCTATGAGTTGCTCGTGAAGTTTTTTATATTTTTAAAGGACCAGATCTTCAACTCCCATTAGTAAACCCTTATGAATAGAATTACTGCAATTTGCTTTAAAAAGGTTTATGAAGCCGTCATCAATCAATATTGTAGCGAGAAATACGTTTTTAATACACGACTGTCCGATCCTTTTTTCCTCCATCAGTCCTTCTTTTCCTCTCCTTCGTTGTCCTTCCAGATCCTGTAGCTGATGGCCAAGGCCAGTGTGCACCAGACCTGACCAAAGGGGAAAGAAGCATTTTTTTACGACAAGCTGCACACAAGCTGCAGCCGACGAACCTGGTAGGGGATGAACACCAACCCGGCCGTGCGGTTGACCTCGTAGAAGGCCTTGCCGGTCAGCCCGACCATCACCCACAGGGCCGCCACGCTCAGACAACCCTGCAGAAAAAAAAGAGAGCGTTTTGGGGCATCAGCCTGGTTTTTTTTTGGAACGTGATGGTCCTTCCTCACCAGCCCCTTCCTCTTGGCCAAGAAGAAGATCGGCGTGAACGACCAGTTGACCAGCATCTTTGCCGCGTACAGCATGAGCGGGAGGCGCGCGGGGCCGTCGAAGCCGCCGCCGTCGCGGTACACCTGAGAGAGGGAGGAGGAGGATGCAGGGCAACTCCAACAGCGGCAACACGGACAACTGCAACGGCGGGGGCCACCATGAACAACTGCAAGTTCTCTGCAAGTCTCACCCACCATGTAGCTGGCGTAGCCGATGCTGGCGTAGATGTAGGACCAGACTAGGGGGAACGCGAGCCTGGGAGGAGTGAACCAGGGCTTGCGGAGTTCCTGCACGACGTTCAGATGAGTGCAAATGAGTTGGCGGTTCTTTTTAGCAAAAAACTCGCCGCAAAACTCACCCTGTACCACGGGTCCATGACCTTCCTCTGCATCACCTGGGCGGGGACGGACCCGGCGAAGGGGATGAGCATCCCCGCGGCGGAGGCCACGTTCAGGTCCAGCATGCTGCCGTTGCTGCTACGTCTTCCCTGCTGCTCCTGCTCCGTCTATAGGTGGATGAATGAGGTCACATCACACTTGGCGCGACTTCCTTTCTTCTTTTCCTTCCTTTCTTCCGTCCTCCTCCTCCTTCCTGCTCGATGCACCACACTTCTCCTTTGGCTTTCGGCTGGGGCAACAACTATAGCAAGCGGATGTGCACTGCTATATGCAGCGTTACGTAATGCAGAACAAATGTTGTGCTTGAGAGAAAGATGTTGATTGTAACTAGTTGTTCTAACCTGTACTACCCGACCAGACAGCCGTCACACTAACTTCATAACGTTTTAGACCTACGTACAGTTAAGCTACTATAACCTAATCAGTAATCACCTTATGTATATTTAATTGATGTCTCGTGTGAGAAGAAAAAAAGTAAAGTTACAGGTAGTCATGCTAAAATAAAAAAAACTAGGTATATATTATTGTTATGTATAAATGAGGAAATTGATGTTTCAATTTTTGGCGTACCACCACCAACACCAAGGTGCATGACTTTAATAACTTCCCCAGCATAATGCCAATTTTGTCATACGTATTTGGTTTTTTTTTTGCTCCCTCCAATAAACCAAACTTAAAAACATTTCTGGCACTTAGAGACTGAGAGACACCTCCACATGTTACATATGTCTGGTCGTGTAAGATTAGCGACGACGCAACAGCAAAGATATTTTCGCACCACCCCCTGGAATAGTTAGTAGTCTTGACCGTTGACCTTGCTCTGCTTTTCTCCCAGAATCTCGTGCCATCACCACGTATCGGTGGGGGGACCAACCACCATCTCCGCTCCGCACCACCCACACCAGGCTGCAGGGACGAAAAAAAAAGAAAGCCGCGCATGCGCATAAGACGTGAGTCACGGAAGAGACAACAACGCAGAGAGAGAGACTGGAAAGGCTGACTGGAAAGGCTGACTGAAATTGCGACGACGTCTTGAACTCTCGACTTCCTAGTCTTTGCAAACTGAGGAACCTACGAACTGTATTTGCATCAGTAGTCCTTGCGGTACAGAAGGGGCCTGCGGATTGTCACCAGTAAATGCCATGGATCAAAAGCAAGAAGAAGTGGTCTCCAACGGAGATGACGACGAGCAAGTTGTTGGACCCGCTGAATGCAGCCTGCAAAACGTGGTGGAGCTGCTGGACGAAGTGGAGAGGCAGGTGGAGTGCCACCGACGGAAGGCATTGAGTCTCAAGACGGAGCAGGAACAGCTGGAAAGGACGCTGAAGACCTTGGCTGCCCTCCCGGAGGAGATGGGACTGGGCGATGCCGACAGGGAGGACATGGCCGCGCACGTGGACAGACTCTCCCGGAGACTGGGCGGCGTGGACGTCAGCGTGCTCGTCAAGAGGGACCCCAGCCAGGAGGAGGCCCTGACGGTGGTGGAGAGGAAGCTGGACGAGCTGGTGCTGGGCATCCAGCAGAGGCATCCTGACGCCCCAGCCACACTGCGCGGCTTCCTGGCGGCCGCTTCGGTGGACAGGGAGAGTGAGCGTGAGCGTGCAGTGAAGGCCGCCGTCGACCCAAAGTTTGAGGGATTCTTGCTCTCCTGCGCCTCGGAGGACCAGAAGAGAGTAAAGGAGAAGCTGGAGCGCATCCAGACGTGCACAAAAGCGGTGGAGGACGCGGAGTGCGATCGAGAGGAGGCCTCCACGGATTCTCCGGCCGATCAGAATTAGTAGCAGTGGGGTAATGCTTATGTTAAAGTTACCTGTGATACCTTGCGGACTTGAACGTCTACATAGTCCTACTACCTGCAACAGAAATAAAAGAATTTTGCATCCCTCCTCTTGTACCCACCTAAGGCAAATGATAAGGTCTGAAAAAAAAATGATGAAACTTTTCTGCTAAAATTTATTATGCAAAAGCTAAGCTAACGTGTATCACTTCAAAACGGGGAATTAAAGAAATCTGATTCACGTCTAACCGAACTCACTTCTAGTAGACCTAATTGGCTTAGTTGATCTGCCTGACATCTTGATTGGCGAGCTTCCCAGTACTACAGCGGATACACTGTTCAGTGTTCATAGGACACCGCAGTTTTAGTACATACATGTACTATGTAGAAGTCACTTCCTGCATCACATCTTTGGTCGAAACTTCGCACCCGCCCTTACGAAAACAGGTGCATAAATATTGGCCAAGACACGGACTGCATCAACGTCATGACAAGGAGCAGGTTGGGGACGGGCCATTTTTTCCCTCCTGGATATTTCGTTAGCTCTCACATGTTGACTGTTACAAGATCGCGATCCTGGTCGTCCGTGTACGCGACGACCCCGGTGCTGGCGAACCCGTTGCTCGACAGCACTCCGGCTCCCGCCGTCTCCTCGCTGCTGGTGGAGGTGTTGGCGTGCCGCATGGCGGGGTCCTCCTCCTCCCCAGCCGCCGCCACGCTGAGCATCATCGGCACGTGCTCTTCCGAGGCGTAGCCGCCAAGGCCGCCTCCAGACGCGTTGGTGGGCGAATGCCCGTCCAGCAGCCCAGCCTCCTCGTCCAGCTGGCCACGTTGTGGAAAGACTACACCGTCTCCAAAAGAAGAGAACACTGGTAAGAACCACAGTGCCTTGTTGTCACCGAAAATCTCCTGCAATAGTAGAAAAAAAAGCTCGTCACAAGAATTTTTTTTTTGGCTCGGCACATCCCTCTCTTGCCTGAAAGTTGTTGCATCTCCCCAGGTGGAAGGCCATCTTGTCCGGGCCATTTCGCGTTATCGGTGCCCTAAATGCTTCCAGCGTAGTCATGTTCTTTGAAACCAGGAACAAGTGGTAGAAGAACAGGGAAGCTAGACTGATGGAGAACATGGCACCCACGAAAAACAGGAAAAGGACATGGAATCTGAAATTTAGGGAGAACAGCGTCGATTTTAACACAACGCACACCTAGTACATACTGTACAATCTCTGGAGTTCACCACTTACTTGGCGCCGTCCACCGATACGGATGACCAGAACTGGAGGAAGTACTGTAGGGTGGAGAGACAAACGTAGAAGCAGTACAGCAGAGCATAGCCCAAGAACAGAACGAAGAACTTGTAGTTGTTGAAGGCAACGCAGTTGTTCACCCAGGGACAATGATGGTCCATCTGGAAGGAAAAAGAGAGAGAGAGAGAGAAATGTCACCGCAGGAATGTGCAGATGAATCTCTCTATGTAACTACTGTACGGTACAGCCCACCTTGAGGATGCACCTCCCACAGACGCTACAGTGATGAGCCCTGTCGGGCTTGACGAGGGAGCACTCGGAGCAATAGCGAATCTCCTGGTGGAGAGAGCGCATGACGCAGGGCAGGTCCTTGCGCACCACCACCTGCTCCAGGGCACCGCGATGATTGTCGCTATTCTCGATGGCGTCCATCTCTTCCACCGTCAGGCGAAACCTGGCAGGGAAAATATCACAGGAAAAAAAAAATACAAATTGGGTTGAGGCACGTATTAAACCCGACGGGACTTCGCAACAAATTCAAGTGGGGGAGACCTTTGAAGACATGTTCTACGTAGTACCGGCTGGAACAGAGGTGCGACCAACTCATCTCTAAATTAGACCTTATTTAACTAGTGAAGTAGAAAACGGATTAAAGCATATCTTTGTTCTAGACAAAACGACCCAAAAAAGTCCCGTTGGGACAAAGAAATCTCTGATCGCCACAAGTCAAAGTCACTCCATCTCACTTTTGAGGCACGTATCCCGGCGCCGTGAAGATGGTCCTCCAGTACGACCAGACGAACATGGTGAAGAAGAGGTGGTAGGCCACCATGAGGGCGACGCGCTCCACGTTGGACTCGACGGTGAGCAGGCACAGCTGGATGACGTACGCGTAGTAGGACCAGCCCACGATGGCGGCGATGAAGACGACCGGCACCCACTTCGCCGCGCTCAGGCAGCCCCTGCAGAGGCCCCGCCTGCCTTCCATCTGGCACTCGCGAGAGGGCAGCCTGGGGATGCCCGGCAGGGACGACGACGAGGAGGCGCCGGCCATCGCCAGGCGCGGGAGGACGGTGGACCTCCTCTCGCGCGGGACCCACTTCCTCTGCTTCCTTGGGCCCAACTTCCTCCCGTCAGGGTGGAGGCACTTCCTGTTTACACGCAGCCTTCCTGGACAGCCATGCCCAGGACCACGACCACGACCACGACGACCACGACCACGACCACGACGACGGCGACGGACTTTCTTCTCTGCCACGCTGGGGGGAGTGGGGGTCAGACTGGTCCACAGGTCAAATTTTTAGCACTTCTTTCTTCAAATTTTGAGGGTGCAATTTTGGCTCGTCTTTCCTAAACTCTTTATTTCTTGGCCATAACTACAGTGGCGTTTTCTTGGGATCGCTATCACTGTACTAGTGCAGTAAAATGAAATTGAGTTCTACCTCCAGGTGATGTGAGGTGATGTGAGTCATGTCATGTCAGACTGCAGCAGCAGCTGCACGCAGACGCAGCTTGTTGTTCTGTTCTGCTTCTGCTCCAGGGATGGGGCCGGTCGAAAACCGAAACCGAACCCAAACTCAAACCCGAACAGAAGCCGTTTTCCGCCCAACCGAACAGAAGAACCGTGGACCGAGCTTTAAAGACGAAAGAAAACAATTGGACCAAAACTGATTGATTCTTGTGCACTTTGTCAAACCAAACCGATTTTTCTCCAGATTAAACAAAAAAAAAAAAAACTTAATCGACTCGAACCGCAAAGAATTGAATGTACCCTACGTAGTGTGTACGGACCGGACCGGACCGGACCGGACCGAACCGACTCGAACCGAGAAAAAGTTGACCCCCGTCCCCATCTCTACACTCCGCTCGCGCCTGCGTGAGTGCAAAAGAAAAGAAAACCTGGCCACGGCCCAGGGGCCTACTATACTTCCTGCTTTTGTGGCGGACTCTCTCGTCAAACAAATCAATTTTTCGAGGTTTATGAAAGTTTATTGACGTAGCAAAGTCGATTGTTACCTGCGCTTGTGGCAGAGGAGTGTTTGAGGCAAAAGAAAAAGTCAGGGTCTCTGTACGGGGCAATAATAAATTACGTAGCGGCTTCGCAAAATTTGTCCATTTTTTCTGGTCCTCGTCAATAATGTATAACGCAAGATTTGGGAAATACGCACCAACAAAAAGAGCAGGGAGGAGAATGAGCCCTGCCCTGTCTTGCCTAGGAAAGAGGAGGAGAAGGCGAAGTAACTACAAGTACAAAGTGTCAGCAGAAGATGCTTTTTTACTTTTACTTTGATTCCGTCAGGTCTTCTTAAGGGGAAAAAAACTCGATTTCTGGTGAGATTTAGTATCGTGCATGTGCTTTTCATGCTTTGCTGTTGCCCAATGGAGTTGGCACTACTTGGCCAGGGAGGGGGAGCCAGGGACAGGGACAGGACGGGCAGGGACAACAGGCAACAGGGGGAAGGGCAAGGCGCCGGGACGGTGCCGGGCTGCCGGGTGGCGCTGGTGCGGCGCGGGGGGAGGGGGGCATTGATGCTGCTGCCGTCGCCGCCGCCTCCGCCGCCGCTGCTGCTGCTGCTGCTGCTGCTGTCCCCAATCTCTCTCTCTCTCTCTCTCTTTCTCACTGAGTGCACTCCTCGTCCTCTCCCCCTGGCTCGGGCTAGATCACACAACAAGAAAGGAGAGCAGCAGTTGGAGTGGCCATTGGCACTGGGCAGCCGCAGCAGCATCAAACACTTCTCTTTGTGGTGTCTGGTCTGGTGTGCCGTGCGGGCGGCACCACACCAGCTGCTTGCACAAGGCTAGTGGTGTGCAAGGACCAGTTAATCGTGCACACGAGTCGGGTTCCGAGTACACTAAGCATGCTTGCTTGATTATCTAACTGTAACAAATTTACCGTGATGGCTGGCACATGGTAGGCATGATGGTAGTGGGAAACTTATTCGAGCTCGGGTCCAGTCCGCCCCTACCACTAGTACAACCGCGCACCAGGAGAGGAGCAACTGTCACGTGAATTCAGCTGATCATCAGATTTGGAAAGGCAGCCACTACCCAGTACCCACTAGCCAGAGAGACACTGTCTGAAAGGTTAGGAAAAAATACTTCAGCAGACCGTGAGATCGGAGAGGCCCCTTGGACGCCACCA
>JAAUYM010044260.1_pt1 | contig 10530 bp, 18 predicted proteins | sample 7278001 | NCBI WGS metagenome assembly JAAUYM01 (sample SAMN14350224, study PRJNA611818) | marine sediment metagenome | isolation source: surface marine sediment (1.8m) | place: French Polynesia: Moorea | collected 2018-08
ATGTCGTCGGGCGACGGCGGACGATACAGCAGGGAGTCGAAGACGCTGGTGAAGGAGAACATGGCGAAGAGGGTGGCGTCAAGGTAGCACGAGTTCTGGTGGCCCTGGATGCCCTTGTTGCGGCCGACCACCTTGGCCAGAAGGTTGTCCAAAGAGGAGACCTACAGCGGAAAGACTTCTTACTAAAGTATATCATAAAAGCAAAAAAAAAAAAAATCTACACGATACCTTTATCGGTGTGTAAAATCCCGTGACCGCCGGACACTCCATCCCACCGAAATCCCCCTCTCTCCCGTCTCCGTCGTTGCCGTTGTCGTCCTTATCTGGGCCGCCGCCTCCGCCGCCGCCACGACCGCGGCCGCGGCCGCTCCTGCTGCCGAACCTGTTGTCCGGCCTGACGTTGGCGAAGGGGACAAAGACGGCCCTCCCCTCGGGACAGGCGAACAGCTGGGTGCCGCGATGCCAACCGTTGCTCGCACCGATCATATCTTCCTCCTAAACCGGGGCAGAGAGAGAGGGAGGATGGGGGAAAGGTGAAGACTGGAAAATTATGTTGCTTCAGTTCAGCCCTCTCTTCCCCTCGCAGCCTAAGTTTCATTCATTTTGGGAGCACAGCCGTCACGTACAGCATCGCTCACCAGTTCAACCCCCACGCCGGTTCTGTCGTGCTCGGCCAGCCACCCGATCCAGCGTACCACGCCGAAGCAGGGTGCTCCGGAGCATCGAAGTTCCACCAAGCAACCGACCTAAAAAAAAAAAAAAGAAAATATAATTGCAGCCAAGTGTCACATGTGGATGAAGAGACTCCGGGCTCCGTACCTCCAAGTCCTTGTGATTGTTGCAGGTGTCCCTAGGATCCAACCTGTCGAAAGCCGGCGGCTCCGGCGCCGGGGGTGGGCGAGGGGGTGGGGGTGCGGAGGAGGAGGAGGAGGGCGGAGAGGGAGACGAAGGTGACGTGGGAGACGATGAGCGCGGAGGCGTCGGCGGGCGACGCTTGCCCTTCAGACCTGGCCAAAAAAACAAGAGGCAGGTGAGTGTGAGAAAGAGACTGAGAGTGAGTGAGCAGAGCAGGCAACGATAGAAGGAAGGGAAGGAAGGAGTTCCGTTGCGAGCTTCAGCAGGAGCGCGCCCTTAGCAGGAAAGTCGGTCAAAGACGGCAGGGTAAATGCGGCACATTCAGAGAAAAAAAATTACACACACTCAATGTAAAGCAATAAACGTACACACTTTTTTAAAACCCTCATGTACGTAGTAAAAGTGTAAAAATAAACTACGGCCAAACTACTGTAAACATGCATGAACTCACGAAAAGGAGTAAAAGAGGGGGGGGGGTAAATGAGTAATGCAAATGGGTTTCATAGCCAACAATGTCTTGTCTACCTAGAAGAGTGTAGAAATGCGGGTAAAGGCTTTCTACTAGTACTCTATTCGAGTAGCATTGAGCAGGAAGATGCCGGCAGCGAAGAGACAGAGAATAGGTACTGCTTTTGGCATTTGCCTGCAAAGCGTGCGAGAAGGGAGAAGACGGAGGGCGCATGCAGAAAAGAGTAGACTTTCCGCAAAAGCAGGCACGATAATTCACATGGGCGGGTGCGTGCCTGCGTGCCCAACCAATGTTGGTACCACTAAAGCCCCACCAATAGCTACGCCACTAGAGGTAATTCTGAAATGTGGGTTGCTCTAGTACTGTAGGTCGCTGTTTCTTTCACTATTTTAACACCTGCTCTGGCGTTAGGACAACCCATCACTAAATGCACGCTAGTTCTACGCAGTCGCACTCACTGGTGATGACGGCCTTGTCTGCCAGAGACCTCTTCTCCAGCAGGGGGTTCCTGTCGTCTTCCACGCAAGGGCGCTGCTGTTGCTGGTCCTGCAGCCCTTCTGCCGGCGGGACGCAGTTCTCCTTCTCGTTCTCCCGGTCGACAATCCTGTCTTCGCTGTGCGGGGTCGGCCTCCTCCTCTCCTTCTCCCTCTGCCTGGCCTTCCTCCTCCCCTCCACCCTCCGTGGCGGAGGAGCGTCCAAGGCACCGCCGCTGCTTCCGCCGCCGTCACCGTCCAAGTCCTCGGCCCTGAGGAGTCCCTCCAGGGGCATCAGAGAGGCGTGGCCGTGCTGGGTGTGAAAGAGACGCTTGCCCTTGTACACGCCGTTCCCGTTGCCAACCGGATTGTCCTGAAAGAGAAAGAAAGGAGTGCAATGCAGACAGGTTTTTTTTTGGACTTATCCAGCAATACCTTGCCATACGCCTGACTCTGCTCAACGCCACTCCTATCTACCAACGCGGCTTCTCCGTCTACACCAAACTCTTCCTCCTCTTCTTTCTCGCCCTTATCTTCGTAATCATCACTCGCGCGTCCGTTGACCACCGCAGGCACTACCTCACTCTGAGGTGAGCCTAGTTGGGCCTGGTGATGCACCATGTCGTGGTAATAGTCCTGTGGCGGGGGAAAGACCACTCCCTGGTACGGGTAGGACGTCAGGCACTGAGGGAGGAGAGTCGGGTGCGGCGGAGGCGCCCCCACGAAGCGCTGCGACCCCGGCACCATCACGGGCATGAGGGCCACGGGCTGATGCCACCCGTTCTCCCGCGGCATGAACAGGGCGGGCTGAACGGCGGCGGCCGGCTGGACGGCCGCCGGGACGATGACAGGGTGGAGGGGATGGACGTTGTGCCGCACGGTGACGGAGGAGTACATCTGGACCTCCTCCGTCTCAGGAGACCTCGCCAGCTCTTCCACTCCGTTCTCCATCTCCTTTATTCCACGAACTCGCTGGCACACCTGACTCCCGAATCACGAACGGAACGATATGGATCGACGATAATGGGCACGGGGAGGGGAGCGGGCAGCCCAGGGTGCTTATTTCGAGAGATAACCGGGCCAGACTCGGAGAGAGCAACTTTCTTTATCTCTTTTTTCTGCGCAGGCAAGAGAGTGAGGTGATTGGCCGAAGAGGAAAGAAGGAAGAAAGGATGGGGGAAGAAGTGAGAAAGAGAGAGGGGGGGGGGTTGAGACCTCAAAAGAATTGCGAGCTTTTCTTCTCTTGTTCCTCTTCTGGACTGACTGACCGATTTTTTTCCCTCCCTCTCTCTCTCCTCCTTCCCTCACCGCATGGGATGCGGAGGGGAGAAAGCAACAGGGGGCGGGGGACGAAAAATAAGAGGGAGGAGGAAAGGGGGAGGTTGAAGCAAACTTTTCGGAAAGGCGAGAGACAAGAAAATGGGGGGTGAATGAATGAGGTATACAGCGATTCCATCTCGTGCAGTACTACCACAAGGCGGACAAAAAAGTCACGGCTTTCATTTTCGTCATGTCTGACGCAAAAAAAATGACTATAAACCAAATTGAAAAACAATGTGGCATTAAAAAAAAACCGAACTTACAAACTCTATCCCTGCCAGCAATTCCGTCTCTCCCCCCGTGTCGGCGCAGTGTCCCATCCACCGGACCCACCCGTACTCGGGCCCGGAGTCCGACAGCCAAACTACCCGGTCGTCAAGGCCAAGGTCCACGCCCCCGCCTCTGTCTGGGTCGCCGGCTCTCCGGGCTCCTTGCTGGTGAGGACGGACACCGCCTAAAAGATTCGAAGAAAATTACCAAAGTGTTTGTACGTAGTACAGAAAAATATCGATATAAGCGAAGCTACCAGATTAAGGAACAAATCTAGGTACATGGTGTGCAGTACGGTAGTATCTCGATATAACAATAAATCGTAGGTATAGCAACGTTAGCGTCCTTTCCAGAATCCGGCAATCCGGCAATCTTGATGGGCCTGAGGTCCAGTCGGACAAGGGAGGAAGAGACCGAGGCGGCCGTCTCCACCGACGCGCAGATGGGAGAGGAGACCAGCCGACGGGCCAAGTAGTTCGAGAGGGGAGACATTAGGTTTCGCAAAAAAAAAACCCAGAGAAATATATATTTTCACTGTGACGGCCAACACCGCACTGGATGAGGACACTTGGGAGAGGTGGTGGGTGGCGTCGTCCTCTTTCTGAAAACGCGAGTCTCTAGCGGGGCGGAGCAATTCAGTTAAAAATCTACCACCTCTGGCTCGAAGGAAACCTACCACAACTGCTGGGAAGGGGAGAGAGAGAGGCCTTTTTTTTTGCTCTCTACTTCTTTTGTCCTCTATTTTTTTCCTCCCCTCCTTCTACGCTGGGAGTTCATTTGATGAAAGCCCGCGATAGCCGGAACAAGGTCTAGGCCCGGGCAAAGCAAGGAATAGGGCGAAAGGAAGGAGGAAAAAAAAATAAGGCCAAGGGAACACAAACAGGAGGGGAGCTTTCCTGCCTTTCTTTCTCTCTTTCCCCTTGTTCTTGCGTGCATTTGTCATTTGAGAGATTGGAAGCAAGCAAGCTGGGTGGGCAGCGGCAGGACCGGAGGGGGAAAAGAAAATGCTTGAATCCAAACATAAATGGTATTTCCTCCTTGTCCCTCCCCCCCCCTCTTCTTTGCACGAACCTTTTCCTCTGTGGTGTGACTGGGTGTCATCCGCGTCCAGGGAGTTCCTCCCCTCCACGATCTTGAGCCTGTCGATGGCGGCGGAGGCGGAGTCGCCGTCGAACTGGCTGAAGGAGATGAGGCTGTTTGGCCGCCTGGGAGAGAAAAAAGAACATGAAGCATACTGCATGGTATCAACACATTTAATGTTTTTTTTCTGTCTTTCTTTTTATACAACTATCAGGAGATGCATACACTTAAGCAAGCAACTAACTGCATAGTACAGACCTCGCCGGTTGAGTTGGTTGCCTATCATCGTAGTAGTAGAGGTGGGCCACGGAGACGAAGACGCTGCTGAAGGGGGTCGCCATGAAATATTGCCGGTGAAGGTACCTCCCATCAGACTTGCCATGCTTAGAGTCCTTTAAGAAAAAAAAGAAAGAAGAAATGCATAATTTGTCACGCAAAGCGCAGTGAAGTCACGGCAGAGCACTAGTGAGTCAAAATTGTTGTCGAGATTTTTAGGATTTTCCAACAATGACAATTTTTTACACAAATTCGAACAATCAATCGATCGAACAATTTTCTAGTTCAATGCATCAGGTTACCGGGTCTGCAAAGTCCCCCCCTCCCCTCAATGGTAAGTTAACGTCCACAAACAAATTTCTGGCCTTGTTTTTTCATTTTGTGTTGCAATTTTATAATGCCAGAAGTTTTGAAAAAAAACCATATATATTGGTACCCAATATTGTTCGAACAATGTTAAAAATGAGAGAAAAAATTTCGAGCATTGTTTGGGGCGACTGCATACTGGCGAAAAATAAGCACCCTTGTAGTTTCGAAAGTGTCGATCTTTGCATACTGTCAAAGTGGTTATGCAAAGATAGCAAGTTTCGCCAATACGCAGCTCCCTCCCATTGTTTGATCTTTCGAACATTCTTTGGTCACTCAAATTAATTCTCTCCATACGTACCAAGAGCTCAATCCCGTAGAACACTCCTCTTCCGAGCCCCTTGACTGGACCCACGTACTGGACCATGCCCACCTGGAAGCAGCAGCAAAAGCGAATAAAGACCGGACTCTTCATCGATCAAGCTCTGCACGCACCCGACGGGGCTTTGGACGTTACGAGCGTAACAATTTCCGCCTGGAAACATGTCATAAAACAGATCTAGAAATGACCAAAAGTCAGAAATTGCCAAAAAGTCCCGTCGGGAGTAAGACACCGGACGCCCTCCTCTTCTCTCTCTCTCTCTCTCTCGCTCTCTGTGCATACCTCCTTGTACTGAGCCGAAGTGACACAGTAGACGGTGTCCCCCACCCCGGCGCCCAACATCTGGCTGCGGCGCTCGTCCGTCATCACGTCGTACCTGAACAAGGGAGGGAACAACAGGTGCAAACGTGTAGAAGCAGGATGAAAGGAAAGTTCACTTTTCCTCACCTCTCCTGCGGTCTCAGCGGCAGCAGCCTCTGGTAGACGCCCTCCTCGATGGGCAGCAGCTCCTGGATAGGACAAAAGGAAAAAAAAGAAGTGGGGGGGGGGAGAAGATTAAGGGAGGAACGTCCCCGAAGTGGGCAAAATGGCCCACCTTCATGAGCAGCGAGATCTTGATCTCCGGTCGGTCCAGGCTGACCACGTTGACGGAAATGTTTGTCCTCGGGTCGAAGTCCCCCTCCGGGTCGACCTCCACCAGGGTGCCCTTCTCCACGTCCACGTCCGGCAGGTCGCTCCCGTGCACCCTGAGATAGGCGTCCGCGCCGGCGGCGGCCAGGGAGGTCCAACCCTTCTTGTCGTGCATGAGGACGTAGGCCAGCTGGGTGGCGCCGCGCGCGGAGGTCGGGCGGCGCGGCGCGGGCGCAGCCGCCGCGCGCCGGACGGCGCCGGTGCCGGCGCATGCGCCGCCGTCGTGAGCAGACATCTTAAGTCTGCTCTCTTGTTGCGCCGCCCACGATCACTGCAGTAACCACCACGCCCACGAGGAACTCTGGGGACTTTAATTCACCTGTTGTTGTGCTCCTCCTCCTTCTTCTCCTTCTGCAGCTTGAGGAAGGAGGAGGAAGGAGGAAGGTCTTCCTGGTGTGTACTCTGTACTCTGCACTCTGCTGTCGACTGTCGTTTCTTGTCCGCTGACTCACCTCTTACAAACAGAAGAACAAGAGACGCTGGAAGAGTCCAACCTTTAATTTTTTGGCCTGTAAAAGATGCAAACAATGCATCTCTAGCGCTCTGTTGACTGTTGTCACTGTTAGGCAGCTGCTGCTTCTGCTTCAATAGCGTGTCAGCTGTCTTTAACTTTCGTTTGGCTCCCTCAGCCGAACTGCAGGAAAGTAAAATTATTTACTCGTACTAAGATAAGACTATCATTTACAAAATAAAGATTGACACAAATAGTGTCAATACTTTGTAAGCAAAATTTTATGAAGCTAATGTGCACTTAAGCTGAATTCTAAAGTAAAGAGTTTGAACACAAACATTTAAACTTGCTTTCATGCCAAGATAATCTACCGTAAACCTTTTTTTCACATCTCCTTTTGTTCCCAACAAATAAGAAATACGAGTACTCATCATACATTACATGGCAGAAAACTACTTTCAAGGAGCGGGTTCAGTTCACAAAACAGTTTTATTTAAGAGATGGACTGGAGAATTATGGGGGAAATCACAGGTCATAGAGGGAGGGGGGGCATCCCTCTCACACGTAGTGAAGAACAGGTAGAGGAGCTCCTTGACAAACTGGACAATCTCACTGCCTCCAAGCCTGCTCTCTCCATAGACCCTGAAAAATGAGCAGAAGTTTGGCACACAAAAAACCCACACTTTTTAAAACAGTTTGCTGAATTCACCTGTCTACAAAAGTGACGGGCATCACCCCAACTGCAAAACCCTTCTGCCGAGCCCGCACCAGCATCTCCATCTGGAAGACATACCCTTTAGACGTGCAGGACTCCAAGTCAGAAGCACTTCCTTCTTGTACAGCCTGAATGACCCAATGAGGTCCGAGGCCCCAGGCCTGAGCAACAGCTGGGTGACGAAATTAGCTCCCCTGGAGACGACCTTCCTCTTGAGGACCCACCCGGAGACGTCACCATCACCCAAATACCGGGTGCCAGAGACTACACCATAGTTGCCCTCCTCCGGCTTCATGATGAACTTTTGGCTGTGAAATAGGAAACGATGGTTCTTTAGAGCTTGAAGTACCCACCTAAGTTACTATAAATGCAATAAAAGTCAACCAAGCCTGGTGACAGTATGATCTTACGTACATGGTGTGACAAATCGGCGTCCATGATTATGATGGTCCCGTAGTCTATGTCAGACAGGTGCTTGATCAATAGCCAAGTCACGATGGGCAGGTTCTCGCGTTCGTTGTAGGTGGGCAGAAGGATGGAGTACTTCGTGGACCTGTCCATGGTGGCTGACGACCGGTTCATTCAATCTGCACGCAGCTGTAGACAGAGAAACGCCAAAACAAAGCTAGTGATACAGACGGATTGAGAAGTGTCAACACACTAATTTTTTAAAAGTTTCTTTTTCTGTATTTTTTCTACGTATTTGCGTTTACTTGCTATGGCCCTAGTTCAAGCTGGTTTCTACAAAAGAATCCCAAGTGAAATGTACTGAGCCGTGCCTGCCTCTGACACCAGCATCACAAATCGAGAGAAAGCTCTTGGTGACCGCTATTGGCCATTTTTCTGAGTCCTGTTATTTTTGTTTTCAGTACGTTTATGTCTTTCTATACATACAGAAGATATTGCATTGTAATTTAATTTGGTCTGTTGTCATGAAAAACCGTAAGAACATCTTTTGCACACAACCGTGGTGGCGTTTAAAGTGCTTCTTTGGTCATTTTTGAAGAAAGATTTGCTGTCTGTACTGGAATTTTGGATGGTCACGAACAAAGTCATACAGCTAATAATAAACAAAAGTCACATAGCAACTTTCGACATTCGAATGGATTAGGGGGGGAATTGAGGCTCAAGCCATGCTTCTCTGGCGCTGTCCACCCGCCCTCCTGGCGCTGCGGCGCAATTCTCTTGGCGCACTTCGGCACATCTCCTCCACCAAATGGGCGCAGCAGCAGAAAAAGGCCCTGGACGCTGCCAGGCGGGACGGGGACGGGGACGGGAAGGTGCAGATGTCAGCGGCACAGAAAGGTTTGAGAAGTCTCTCTCTTCCTGATCGGCCTGCCCGCGTTCAACAACCCGACCAATATCGCTAACATGCATTTTAGTGATGGGTTGCCCCCAACTCCAGGGCAGATGTTAGAATAGTGAAGACCTTGTTAGAGCAACCGAAATTTCGGCCCCATCACTAATTACCACTAGTGGCATAGCCGTTGGTGTGGCTTTAGTGGCACCAATGTTGGTTTGGAAAACTCCCTTATGTATGTGTACTATGTGTGTACGTCGCAGCAAAGGAGAATGCCAAGACCTTTGGCTACTCCCTGGTGATCGTCGGCGGCGTCGGCGTCACCGGCTTCATCGCCTACACCATCCTCGGAGAGCTCTTCTCCAGCGAGAGCCCCAACGCACTCTTCCAGAAGGCCTCACAGGTCTGCGTGGAAAACGAAAAGGTCAGTGAGTGAGTGTGAAATCTCGAAAAAAATGGATTACCTGGAGAGGGAGCACACTGAAAACTGAAATGCTTCTATTACTAAAACATGTACAAGTACGTAATCTTGGAAAGTTTTGTCAGCATTGCAAGTTCTACTGAGCAATGTGTACTGGACAATATACTAGAGGAGTTTTAAAATTTCAGTACAGTTAGGGCACATCAAAAATTTTGCACGCTCATCGGAATGAATTTTTATACTAGTTGTACTATACTACGTACAAAAAAAGTCCGATTAGGAGTTTCCTTTCCAGTAGTCCAGTTTTCCTTGACTAGGAGTAGCAGTTCCTCTGCTCAGGTTCAAGACCTTCTTGGCGAGCCGATCAAGGCGTTCGGAGAGGAAACCAGGAGAGGGAGAAGACGACACGTCAGGTATGCATATGGCCTTTATTATGCCAACATCTACCTAGTTTTGGGGCGTAACCAGAAGATGCATTACTATAAAAAATTCCTCCCCTTTTTTGCAGCCACCTTGAGTATCGAGACGAGCAAGGCCGTCGTGGGATGAGGGTGAGGTTCTACCTGCAGGGCATCCGGCGGAGGGCGACGGCGCAGCTGGACGCCAGAGAGGTCCCACGAGCAAATTCACCATGTGTTGTAGTAGGACTGTAAAAACATCCAAGTGGTGCATCATTGCAGGATTCCTCCGGCAAGTTGAAGACGCGCTTCTTGATTGTGACGACGAATGACCTGGTGGCCAAGACCGTCGTGGTGGAGGACAACCGGGAAGTCAGCCCCAGGCCCTATGTGCCCAGTGAGGCAATCAGGATTTGATCAGAACCGCATAGCATCGGAAATGGAGTATTCATGCAGATGTAACAAAATGTGGTGAATGCGGTCATTTAAATAAAACGATTTTCTCAATGACAGTCAAAATAATATTTTTTAAAGTTTAATATGCACATAAGTATAATAGAGATGTTCTACAAGAAAGTCTTACTTGGTCAATACAGCACATCTTCACATCTTTACTTCAGTCTTCTTCAATACTGCTAAAATAAAAATGACAAAGTAGCAAAGTCTTAAAAACCTTCATCTCCAAATGTAAATTTACCTTTTGGAGGTGGAGGTTTCATTAATAGCCCTTTAGAGAATAAAAGGGGTTCTGCAAAAAAGGTTTATGGCAGATTATGGTATTGGCATAAAATTAAAAGCAAGCTTAAACATTCAAATATAATCTTGTTTATATAACTTCTATTATAGTTTTATGAAGAAAAGTCACTGTATTATAATTGTGGTAAGGTGCATGCTACGGATGCATAAAATTTTGTAAACAAAATACTGTATTGACACTTTGCATCAACCTTTATTTGGAGGTCATTGCTACTAGTATACAGGGTCTTACCGATAAATCCGGACTGATGAAAAAAAGCCATATCTCTGTTAATATGTGTAATTTTAAGCTAATTTTTTGTGCATGTAGAATAGCATGTAATGCAACTTTTTTTTATTGAATATGTTCTCCTCTAGCAGCAATGACA
>JAAUYM010075525.1_pt1 | contig 10528 bp, 11 predicted proteins | sample 7278001 | NCBI WGS metagenome assembly JAAUYM01 (sample SAMN14350224, study PRJNA611818) | marine sediment metagenome | isolation source: surface marine sediment (1.8m) | place: French Polynesia: Moorea | collected 2018-08
ATCTGGATACTCTGCTGGCCAACAGCACCTGGCAACCCTGAACGGTCACCCATCCAAGTACTAACCAGGCTCAATGTTGCTTAACTTCAGTGATCTAACGGGAACTGGTGTTTCAACACGACCACCGCCGTTGGCTTTTCTAGGACAATTTATTTCATAAACCTGCAGTCGACTTTCAAATACATCAAAGCGTTACAAAACTTTTTATTATTTTTTTAAAGATCCTTCTTGGCAGTTTTTCAGGGACACAATGTGGGTATGAGGAGATGCTGCTGCTGCTGCTAACTTATACTATGGCGTACTGCTCGTAGAGCAGTTCCCTGACGGCGTAGTACTCCGGGCATGCGGCGCCCTCGACGGTGACCCGGCCACTCTCATGCCGGCGCAGTGCCACCCGCGACTGGTGGCCGCAGAAGAGGACCCCGCCGTTGAACTCCGAAGGGATGCCGGCACGGGTCAGCACCAGCTTGAAGTCGGACAGCTTCAGCTCGTTCACGAAAATCTGCATGCAAATCGAAGAGGTTACCAAGTGTTTCATGATGTACTACGTAGTAGGTACTAATGTTGGGTGGACCACGCGTCTCACCGCCTTGTGTCCTTCCACTTGCTCGTCCTCGAGTGGGAGCAGCGCGGGCACTGCGGCCTTCTTGGTGTCGCCTCCGTCTTCCCCGTCCTGCTGCTCGATGTCCATGGCCTCCTCCTGCACCCGGCTGACGTAGCCGTCCACCCAGGCCAGCAGCCCGTCTCGGGCGCGGTCGAACTCCAGCCGGGAGAAGAGCGACTCCGGCAGGCGCACCTGGTAGATGTGGGACTCCGTGGTGGCGTCCACCGTCTCCCCGGTGCGGGCGATGAAGGCAGTCTGGAGTGGAGACTTGGACTGTGCTGCCTCTCCTCCTCCTCCTACTCCTCCTCCTCCGCCGCCGGCACCGCCGCTGAGTGCCGCCTGCTTGCACACCTTCTCCAGCGCGCGGCAGGCGTCCTCGCGGCCCCTGACGATGATGGACCGCCGAGGCCGCATCGTGTTAACGACCTTTGCAATGGAGTCGCCGTCGCTGCGACCTTCGAAGTCGATGTGGTGGATCTTGCAGCGGATGTGCACCGCCTGAGTCGAGATCACGCACTTCGTCGGAATTTCGGTTAAGTCGGAGTCGTCCTCCACCTACAAAGAAATACAGAGTACATACATCAAATGTAATAGCCTAACATTTAAGTCGGATAAGTTGAGTTTTTTCAGAAACAAAATGCAAATTTTTACAAAAATGCAAATTTTACAAAAATGCAAATTTTACAAAAATGCAAATTTTATAAAAATGCAAATTTTTACAAAAATGTAAATTTTACAAAATGTAAATTTTACTAAAGTGCACGCAATTTACCACTTTTTCCCAATCCTTTATTTGAATGCAGACTACTAAACAATAATACTACCTTGGCACTACAATGCTGCTAGTTAGCCACTTCCCCCTCGTGTGGAGGTACTCTCGCTTTCAATTTGAAACGCTCCAGAAATGTTAAAAGGTGGCTGATAGAATGGCTGGCATGCAAGTAAGTAATTTCGATGATGTTGAAGTCACAACGGAATTTCATACACTTCTCCCCCCCCCCCCCAAAGGATGATAATTCATGAGTTTTGATTGCATAGCACCAAGCAATACTGCACTGCAGAAAGCTACATAGCATGTTACGAGTCCATCTTGTAAATGTGGCTCATGTAGGACATACTGCTACAATCGCTAATTTTCTTATCTAAAGTAATTATCTCATCATCTAACTATACATTGCCCAATGGGTATATGAAAGCGGGTAAAATGGCAGAGTGGTAAACTTAAAATTGCGTACTCCCGGTAAATTTGGTTCTCCCTGTATCTCCAATCCAGACTGACATAGGGGCAAAATTCAGACTGCTTTTTCTCCTGGCATTTGTCAGAGAAGATTTTTTTTCCGTCTAATTTCACAACATCGTATTTCCCACTTCTCGTTTTCTTTTTGGGAAATCACGCGGCGTCTAAAAAGCCCTAATAGAAAATGCATCCCAATGTCAATGAAAGCAAAACTCATCAGTGCTCTCGACAACTGGTGGCACTTCCGGGTCAGCACCTGCTACGGCCGTCCACTGGGAAGGGTCCTTGTCTTCCTCACTCTGGCAGACACCATTGTCTGGTCCACCCTCCTCATCGTCTATGCCTTTGCTGCCTCCAGGAAGGACGTGGAGGAGTGGCCGATCTGGGTGATCGCCCTGGAGCTGACCGTGCTGGCCACCCTGGTCGCAGCCCTGATCTCCTGCGCAGTCCTGGCTGCCGGCATCCCCTTCCGGTCCAGACCGGCGATCATGACCTTCCTCGTGTCCTACCCAATCGCTGTCGTCTCCTCGTTCACGCTGGCCTTGGCCCTGGCAGCAGCGTACGCCAACTTCTACAACACGCTGCTGCTGAACTGCTCAGAGACAGGTAGTGAGGGCGCCCTGGGGGGCCTGGAGGAAATCGAGAAGGACTCCGACCAGGACATGAACCTGGTGACCAACGCCACCTACGACTACGCCTTCCCGCACATCGTCGCCATCACCTCCAAGAGGAAGCGGCTGCAGAACCGCGCGGTGGTGGACAAGTCGGGCAGTGTCGACTGCGTCCGCTTCGCCCAGTTCAAGTCTGGCGGCCAGGAGTTGACGGACATCCTCGGGGCCGGCCCCACCGTCCTGGGGATCTTTCTCCTGCCGCACTTCCTACTTTGGTACACCACGCTCGGCTACTACCAAAATCTCGATGAGATCGCGGCGGACAGACACCTTGGGCTCCTCAGCGAGCCGCCGAAGGAGAGTGCGACCACGTCCACGTCCCCGGCACAGCAGGGCACACTCCGGGCCAAAGGGTTGTTACTAGGTAAGAACATCCTTGGCACGGGGAGCAAGAAGTCACCGCCTAAAAAAGTTGTCGTCGTCAGGCCCCCCCCCCCAAAAGGCCAGGCTCTTTTGACGTGATCCAAAAGCAGGCATGTGTTATCTCATTACGGAAGCCAGTACCCAGTACCAGACATTAATCAATGTAACCACACGCGACAGGTCTAGAGAATAGGTACTCTCTGTTCTGCTCACCCCATCCGAATGATCTGCTGACTTTTTCTTGTCCTCCGCGTCCGCAGTCAGATCCATCCACTCCTCGGGCTTTATCAGTTCACCGTAGTCGTCCCAACGAATCTAAAATGAGGGAGAAAAAGGGAACGGGGACATTCCTAACAGCCCCGAAAGACAAAATTGTCGTCTTTCTTATGTCCTTACCCTCTCCTCATGGAAAGGAAACATCGGGTACTTGGTCTTGACAGACTTGAAGAATCCTGTTTGGTGCGGGGTCTGTGAGCTTGGTGCAGAGGACGTTGCAGTCCTCATGTAAATGTCATGCTTAACCCTGATGCCCGCACTGCCGCCAACCCCGACACTGCCACCACCGCCCACCGGACCCCTACCCGACGTGGCAGCTGCTACCTCTGGCATCTCCTCGTCGGAGGACTCATCGTCTATCATGCTGCTCTCTGCTCTGGCCCGGGCACCCTCCTCCCGCTCTTTCCGCCGGTAGTCGTCCAGTTCAGAACCTGGGAGCAACAGTTTTCACAGATCCCAGGTCACTTTTAAACACACTACATTGTCTAACCGTAACATACCTGTGAGCTTAATCCTCTTCTTCATGACAAGTTCAATGGTACGGTCCGTGCCATTCTTGACCAAGTCATGAGCCAGCGTCCCCTCTCCGGTCCTGGAAGTGACAATAACGCAGTTCTTCGGGTTTGTGCACCAGAGGGCGAACAGCTCCCTGGAGAACCCGCTTTCCAAATCGGACAGAGAGGCCAGCACCACTTTGGGAGAGGGCACCTTGGCCACCTCCGCCATGTTGTGACACAGCTTGAGGTGGCGGAACTGGAAGGGATTGTTGCGGTGGCCCTCAAAGTTGCGCATCTGGAACAAGATTTTGCAATAGCTACACCAAGATGCTATGAAACTAGTACTACGGTCTACTTAAAACACACCAGTCTTTCACTCATCCACTCTATCTGCGACTTTGCAAATTCAATGACATTGTAGCCAACGTTGTTGAGCAGGGCGAGGGAGTAGGCAACTAGACCGGAGTCCGGAATCTGCCAGAGGTGGTCCACCATGTGCGCAAGCTCCAGAACACGGCCAGCAGTGTCAACGCACAAAAGCACGTTCCCGTTGTTCCGTAGCGTCTAAGAGAGGTATGATAAAGAACATGTCTAGTGCAAGATTGCAACTGGAATCGACAAAATTAGGCTCATGTTACCTGCAGAATGTTGGTCATCAGTTGCTCGTCCCTGACTCTTCTACGTTGCTAAAAAAGAGGTAAAGAGAGCAAAAGATTTGTTAAGCTGAGACATATGTGACGAACTATAAATTTAAATGTCCTAAAGCCCTATACCATCTTCTGCTTGGCGTTGTACGCATCCGTGATGAGGAGTGCCGGCCTTTGAATCTTTTCGACGTCACACCCATTGAGATGCTGCTCCTTCTTGTGGTTGAAGTCGACGGCATAAACGATGTCCTCCTCGCCGTCCTTGACAATCTTCCAGAGGGCCCCGCCCAACATGTGGCCGGCTGGAAGGGGGGTGATGACGATGCCCTCGCCCTTGCCCTTTAGGGCGAGTGACTGGTTGTACTTGAGCTGCGTGATCATCTCGAAGGCCTTGTCGACTTCGTCCAAGGTGAAGACGTTGAAGTCTTCCACATTGTGTCGGGCCTGGAAGGCGTCGTAAAGGAACATCTGCCCCATCTTGTAGATGGGCACGGTGGCGTAGATGGGGCAGGAGAGGCCCAGCTTGCCCACGATGGCCGGAAGCCCACCCAGGTGGAGCAGGTCTGGGTAGGTGAGCAAAACAGCATCGATCTTGGACACGTGCGGCTTCAGCAGGGACAACAGGGGAGTGGAGAACCTAAAAAAGGGAGATTCGGACTCGACTAAAGGAGAATCGGAATTGAAGCTCCTTCATTTCTTTCCCCCTACCTTCCGTCCCAGCCGCAGTCCAGCAGGAAGGTGAATCCGTCCACCTCGAGGATGTAGCAGTGCGGGGAGGAGGAAGGGTCAAAGGAGGCGAAGCCGGCGGCCCCCGGAGGGGCACAACCCGAGATCGGGGTAAACTTGATGATAGAGGTCATGGCCAAGAAGAGGTCATGAACAGAATGCCGACGTCGTTAGACAGGTACGCGGAGGAGTACGCGAGATTTCCCCAACTCTTCTCTCTCTTCTTGTCGATTGCCGGTCGATCTAGGTATTCTCTGCAGACGTTTTCGTGTCTTCTCTGTTTATCGTCGCCTTCCGTGACCAGATTTGTTTTTAAGGAATTCACCCACCCGGGGGGGGCACGGGAAAGTTGATCTCAGCCACAGCCGCCATGGAGAAGTTGATTGTGGCCACGCCGACCAGCGGGAAAGTGGCCATGTCCGTGGCGGACACAGGCAAGGTTGACCTCAGCCACGACGACAACAGTGAAGTTGATCATCCACAGCGCTCATGGAGAAGTTGGTAACACACCAACGTTGGAGCAGGGAGCAATGAAACACAAACTTTTTACTTACACGGTACCTCACATTTTACTGGCTCAAGCCGAGCTTGGGTCCGCTTCGGCTCGCCTTTTTTCGAGCCGAGCTGGCTTGTGTCCATCCCTAGGAAGCAGCAAGAGTAAACAAAAACAAGTGACAAGAATCCAAAAGGATAGGATAGACAGAAGAAAGCTGCCTCAAGGCGATGGAACGCCGATGTTGAAAGTTTTTGAAGGGCTGGGAGGGATGAGAATCATCAAACAACTACGTGCTACTACTGGAAAACAAAGTGTCTTGATTCCACAAAGTTCGTTTCTGCTTTCAGGTCGGAATGAAAGCCTCATTTCCTTCCTGCCTTGCCAGTAGGCGCCCCTTGTACTACTTTGCCTTCTGCCGCCAGCAGTGCAGAACGCTGCACCAGAGACCGAAACAGGGATTTGCGGACTGGTACCGGAGTGTCTGGTCCCCAAAGAGGCCCTGTCCGGCTTCCAGTGGCGACCCGCGGTCCCACATTGTGCAGCTGGGGGACCCGGTCCTTCGGGAGACTGCCAAGCCCATCCGCCCGGTGGACATCGGCACCGATGCAGTGCAGCACATCATCCGGGTGATGTCTGCCCTCCTGAGGCGCTACGACGCGCTTGGGCTGTCGGCACCGCAGGTGGGGCTGCCGGCAAGGATCGTGGTGCTCCAGTGCACCCGGCGGCAGCTCGACGCCTGGCCCCGGGAGGTGGCAGAGAAGTATGGCATGAGGGAGTTCCCGCTCAGGGTGCTGGTGAACCCGTCTGCGAGGGTGCTGGACAGCCGGCAGGTGGTGGGCAGGGAGGGGTGCTGCAGCATGCACGGCTATTCTGCGCTGGTGCCACGGGCAGACAGAGTGGAGGTGACGGCGCTGGATGGAGAGGGCAGAGATGTGCGTTGGGAGACTGAGGGCTGGCCCTCACGACTGGTGCAGCACGAGTTGGACCACCTGGAGGGGAAGATGTTCGTGGACAGGATGCAGGCAGAGTCGCTCTACTTCAACTACTGGAAGACCGTCAACGACAGGCGCGGAGACTTCAGGCTGGGGTTTTCTGGAATCAGCGGCATCAGACACAGAGTGTTTCCGTTTAACTACATAAAATACAAGCAGGATTGAAAGAAAAGTTAACGTTTTTATGAGTATATCAGCAATACAAATGTGCAAAACCCTCCTTCCAGTCACGATGCTTCTCCTGCGAGGTGGTGAGTTAGGAAGACTGCCGTGCCTCTGTCGTCACGTACACACTGCTACGGTGTCCAGCAGCCAAGTGGCCTCGAGCAGGAGCGGCCAGCAAAGTGACGGCAGTAGGGGAGCCGGCCACTGCATGGACCTTGTCAGGAGAAGGGACTACGAGGGCTACCTCTGCACCCTACTGCTGCCTGGTCCAATTCGGGAGGCGGCTTTCTCCCTGAGAGCTTTCAATGTGGAGATCGCCGGCATACGTGAGGCCGTCAGGGAGCAAGCACTGGGCAAAATGCGCTTGCAGTTCTGGATCGACGCCGTGGAGGCCATCTTTGAAGATGAGACCCTCGTACCGCAGCAGCCCGTGGCGGTGGCGCTCCTCGCTGCGGTGAAGAGACACGGCTTGTCCAAGAAGCTGCTGCTCAAGTTGATCGAGAGTAGGCGGAGGTCTCTCTCTGACGTGCCCTTTGGGAGCCTCGACGAGGTGGACAAGTACGCTCACGAGGCTTTCTCCAGCCTCAACTACCTTCTCCTCGAATCTCTTGGCTCAGATGACCTGAAGGCGACCGGCCATGCCAGGCATGCGGCCAACCAACTCGGGATGGCACAGGGCTCAATCACCCTCCTGCGAGCGGTGCCTTACAACGCCTCCCGCCGCCTCGTCCTCCTTCCCTCCGACCTAATGATGGAGCACGGTGTGAGGGCAGAGGAGGTGGTGAGAGGAAAGGGAGGTGAGGGACTGCGACTGGTGGTGGAGGCAGTGGCCGCCAGGGCGCAGGAACACCTGGACAACTGCCGCTTCAGGAGGAAGTACCTGACCGCTGGACAGCGGCTACTGATGCTGCCTGCAGTGGCAGCGGATGGGTACCTGGGCCAGTTGCACCGGGGCAGGTGCGATGTCTTTGACCAGAGCGTGCAGAGGAAAAACTCCTGGCTGCCAATGACTCTCTATTACAGCAAGTGGAAGAACTCTTATTGAGAGACACCAACTTTTCACATAACTGCAAGAACTGCAAATAACTCTGTCTCTACCTATTACAAGCGAAAGAACGCTTATTTGAGAGAACAAGTTTTTACAGAACTGCAAGTGTAAACATCGCTAGCAACATTTTCAGAGTTTACCCAAGTCTGTCATTACTGACGCATCGTACTAGTACCGAAATATGATACAAGAAATAGACTGCTGGTCTTCTTTAAAGTTATTCTACTTTTGATGCTCCAAAACAAGTCTGAGACAAGCTTGGTGCATAAGAAAACACAAAGTGCTCGTTCAAGCGAAATTGGCTTCCAGTGGCTTTAATTTTTTTAAATATAATTTTATTGAAAAATTGAAGCGCATTTGTTTTAGTTCCATTTGTTGACAAAATTTTGCATTTTATGCACTAGCTCAATCTGGCAGTAAGAAAGGGTCCTTTCCAGAAGGACTTAACACGCAAATAACCTAAGAGGGAATTAAAATAGTAAGACTTGGCTAAGTTACGTAGTCTCTTTTTCTTCAAGTGATGTGCACCTTCACTAGCCTCGGAGTGATGAGACCCTGCAGGAAGCTTGAAGACGGCGTTGGTGCCCTTCTTCACCAAGTGGTACACAAAGGCCTGGACGCGGAAGCGGTCCACCAGCTTGGGATTCGGACAGCGGAGACGCAACAACAGACGAAGCTTCCGAGGAAAACTCCTGAGAAGATTTCGGATGAGCACGACGAGCACCCTCAACAGAGACCCGTTCCCAGACGACGGCTTCGACGACTGCCACTGGGACTGCAGGTTCAGCAAGGCCAGCTCGTACAAGCATGCACGACGTGGACTGGGAGGCCTTCTACATTCCCGTCTCCCACTCCTGCTAGAACCGCCCACCAAAAACGGTCTCAAAGAGGTAGGCCAGGAGGATGACCACTCTGCTGCGCAATGCAGCTTGAGCGCAGAAATCTCAATAAACTCATCACTTAATCGAGCACAGGTGGTTTTTTTCGTTGTGTTTCCACTTCTTTTTTTTCCATGGTTGAATTTTTTATTTTAACCAGCACATTCTAGGCTATAAGGTGTCTCTTTGCACTTGATCTAGGTTTCGAGGCAATATCCTCCTCAGTTGTCCTTGCCAACGGACTGAAAGAGCCCCGCCTTCTTCATCCTCTCGTAGTCCTTCTGGGCGTCGTAGGTGCGGTAGAACTCCTCGTAGTTGATCTTGCGCTGGCGGGCGATAAAGTACCTGCCAGAAAGAAGGGTACACCCGTGAATATGATAATATCATGATAAAAAAAAGTGCTGTGTTTTTTTTTTTTCAATTTCAGCCTTGAGCCATTTTCTCTTAATCCTTACCAGACGCTAGTTCCGCAGATGGAGGCGAAGACGAAGCCAAGGAACACCTGCTTCTTGATGTAGGCGGTCAGGTAGCCGCGCAGTTCAGGCTTGGGCAGCTTCTGGACTGCCCCGGCCTCGGACGCCATCGAGCGGGACAAGGACAGCCTGGACCAAAAAAAAAAAAGTAGCCGTAAGCAACCCCAGTAAATGGACTTCCCTGCCCTGGCAATCTCACCTGGCGACCCTGTGGGCGGCCAATCTCAACGAGGGGAGCATCCTGGACCTGGCGGAGGCGGCGAAGGAGAACTTCTCCAACTTGTACGAGAACAACAGGGAGGAAGATAATATGGTGAAATGCGCCGTTACCAGGCAACTTTGTGACGAAGCAGCTGTTTCGGAACCAATATTGCCATGGGGTTCACCAACACAGGTGTCACTTAAGACTCGTTGGAATTACCCTTGAAAGAGTTTGCTCTTTATGAAACAGCATAAGTCTACATATATTTATTTTTCTAACCAATCCATATCCAAGATATTGATTCAGGATTATGATAGTTCAAGCTCAAGATACTCTAATCAGCGTAACCCGCCGCGCTTGGCCACAAAGTGACCAAGTGTAGCCAGGAGCGCATCAGCAGACGAACAATGATGGGATGATGGAGGAGGAAAAAAAAAGATCGTTTCTGAGGACTCGCGCAACCTTTTATATATGTTACAGTGCCGTGCGGGTGAGGAGAGAACATGCATATCATATCCTGGTCCGTGCTTTCAAACCTTCCTTGTCACTATCTACATGTTACAATTTTGATATTTTTTTATACACACTGTGGTTTCTCATATTTTGTTTAAAATTTGAAGAAAATTGTTTTAAGACGTCTTGTTTTGGCTCAAGTTGGCAGCCAAAAAGAATGGGCTCCAGTGAGTCTACTATCTTCTAACAAGCTAACTTTGTCCAGGCAACAGCCATTGTTTCTTTTAACAATGTGCACTTGAAAGCAATTGTCAACAAGAACAGGTGCTCTCCATAGGTATATTTCGATAAAAAAAATAGTAGAAAGGAAGACTGTAAGTAGTACGTACAGTTGGATAGACGTGTAAATGTAAAATTGTGATAAAATAACAACAAAAATAAGAGGCATATATGAGATTGTGGCACTTTTTTATGCATGGAAGGGCGAGATGTGTGACTTGTTGTTTTTGCCAGGATGCAAAAGAAGATTCGCTGGCATCATGCTGAAGTGACGGACGTGGCCGTTGAGTCTAGATTGAGCGCTTGTCTTTTGTGACTGTTCCAGGCCTGCTGCCGCTGCATCTGCAGGAAGCCCAGCAGTGCTGGGTCCGCTGGCAGGACCATCATCGGGAGGTCCCACTCCAGCATCTGCACGTCCAGCGAGCATGGGGCATTCCACTCCACAATGCCGTCAGCATTGTCGGCGGCATCACCTGGCAAGTTTAAATTATTATAATGAGTCTAGTACAAAATAAACTTGC
>JAAUYM010095195.1_pt1 | contig 10528 bp, 16 predicted proteins | sample 7278001 | NCBI WGS metagenome assembly JAAUYM01 (sample SAMN14350224, study PRJNA611818) | marine sediment metagenome | isolation source: surface marine sediment (1.8m) | place: French Polynesia: Moorea | collected 2018-08
GATGTGATCTTTTTGCATTTTTTAGATGTTGTATTTCTTGGAGGAAGAGAGGTTACACTGCCATTTTGGCAGTAAAAATGCTGTGGCAAATTCATATTCTTAAGAAAAGCGGTTGATTCTTTGCTAAATGGAAATCCTACAAGGCGCAATGCTCAAAGGGAAGAAAATAATAAAACGACCTACCCACCTTGGACGCGTGTTCTTCCCCCAGGGCAAACTCGACCAGCTTCCTGATCTGCTCGTCCCGCCTCCACTCCGGCATCTCCTCGGCCGGGTGCAGCGGCAGCGACATCTCCAGGCGCAGCGAGCCGGACTCGCCCGCGTTGGTGCACGTCAGCACCCCGGACGACCTCGTCTCGAACTCCAGAGTCTAGAGTGTAGGCAGGAAAAGAAATTGGTTAATTCTCTTTTTTTATATATATTCAAACCTTTCATTTTAGTACTTAGTACATCCTTCCTAGTATAGTCATGCCAACAAGTTGGATTTTCAAACTCAAGTCGAGTCCAGTGCTGCCAGTGAATTTGCATTGTCCGTTATCGTTGCCTGCCTTGTTCTGGTTGTGCATCCTGGTGAAGATGATGGCGGCGGTGGCGAGGGTGGCGTGGCCGCAGAGGGGAACCTCCACCGTCGGCGTGAACCAGCGGAGGCCGAACCTAACAGGTGTAAGGAAAACTCTTCTTTTTTTTGGGGGGGGGGTTAGTTCATACTTCAGGGGTTCTCAACCTGTGTGGACCCAAAAGTGGGTCGCCAAAAGCTTTTTTTGTGTTTGGGTCGCGAGAGGGTTATGGGATATGGTCTCTTCTCCCCCTCCTCTCTTCCACGACACATTAGTGGGTCTTGGAAGATGTTTGAGTGTTGGGGTGTCTTGAAATGAGTTGAGAACCTATGGCTGAATCCTTTCACACCAACCTCTTCCTCTTTCCGAAGATCCTCTCCGGCGAGGTGACGTTGGCCTCGTCGGCTGTGAGCCTGTTGGGCACCACGAAGGCCGTCTCCGAGAGGTTCATCTCGGCCGCGATGCGCTGCTTCTCCGCGTCAGAGATGTCGCGCGTCAGCAGGCACACGGCGGCAGGGTTACCACCTGCAAGAGGGTACAGTAAAAGAGTACGTACTCCGATATGTGCAAAGTCGGCGGTGGCAGCATATTAAAAAAGTGTACTACTAAAGAGTGGAAGTGGATTGGAAAGGTTTTTCCAGCATCTTAGTAAAGCATCTGTGCACTAGGGCCCTTTCCTTCCTAGAATCGACTCCAAAAAAGAAAGAAGGAAGGGACTTTGACCCCCACTTTTCAGGAAGTCGACGGAACTGAATTGTCCGAAGAGGAGGAGGGAATTTCCAGGTGATGACGTCAAACATCACGCGATTCGTACAGGAGTTTCAGATTTCATGATGGGATTTCTTGCGGATAAGCCACAGTCAATCGGGAAAAAAAATCTGCAAAAAAATATCCAAATTAATCATACCTAAAATGAAAATTTTTATCTCAAACGTTCCGGAATACAGAGAAGTTTATAAACTACTCGTAGAAGTAAGTACGATTGTACGTCCTTGGACTGAGTGTGCTCCAGTATCCCCCCCTCCGGTGATTCATCCCTCCTTTAATCCGCCAGAGCTCTGGAGTGGAATTCTTCTTCTTCCCTCCTCCTTCCTCCTTCCTTCCTCCTCCTCCTCTGCTTGGTGCTGCTGCTAAAACAGATCTCGCCATCACATCTATTACGTACTATTGTCGGAAAAGGAAAAGCATGTGTAGCACAAACTAGCCAAGAGAGATGCTTCTGCCTATTCTGCACCCCCATGTCAATTTTCGCTGGAATTTTTCTTTCCCTTCTCCTCTTAAACCCACCCACCCCCACCTCTATTCTCTTCCTCCTCCTCCTCCTCCTTTTTACTTCTGTCGTTCCCCCCCCCACACACACGCCCGTTCTCCCATGCAACTCCACTTAGGCTGCCTCCTCTCCTCTCCCTTCTCCTCTTTCCCCCCCCCTTCTCTCGCATGCTGCTCTGGAAAAAAGAGTGCGCTAGCAATCGGTGGTCAGAAGCGATTTCGGACGAATAGAGGGAGTGAGGAAAAACGATTTAGTGAATGTAATCTTGCGCGAGTTTCCCGGAAGATTGGGGACAAAAAGGTTAAAAGAACGGAGTAAGAAAAAGGAGTTTCCCAGTTTTTTTTATTGCTTTCTAGCAGAAGAAAATAATCACGTCAGTAGCACTTGTGCACACAATCAGCATAGTAGTACTCTTCAGCTGTGAGAGACACTTTCAAAGGAGAGAGAGAGGCAGAAGAAGAAAACATCATCTGTGTTGTGTGCGTTACATTTTTTTCCAAGAAAAGTGCTTGTTGCAAGTGCCCACAAAACAACTCACCGAACGCCTCTGAGCTGAAGGCGTCGACGATGAAGATCGGGTGGAACTTCTTGCTCATGTTTCTTCTTTTTCTTTGAGTCAAGCTCCTCCTCAGCAACAAGACCAAGTCACTGAAGCAATATTTGCTTAGAGAGAGAGAAAAAAAGCTCCTCTAACACAAGATTTTTTTTGTTGCTTCTCACGAGAAGGAAGCAAGAGACTGGGGGAAGCTTTTCGGGATGGGCAAGGAGGAGCCTGCTGCTGCTTCGTCTTCTGTGGGTGGTGGTGGTGGTGGACGTGGTGGAGACTTCTCCCTGGAGCCGGTGAGATGTGCACGAGCGTGCGTTGTACTAGTACAGCAGCACATTGCGTGTGCCAGAAATTGGTGCTCGTACTTCTTTTTTCTTACCATTTACCCATGTGTCAGCAAACTTTAGTAGGTGTTTTCTTAGTGTGGGGACATTCAATCAGGTCGAACACTACATAGAAGGTTTCTTTGTTGACACTAAAACAAAAACAATTTTTTGGGTGACGCGTATCCAATTTTTCCACGTCAATATTCGCCATTGAAGTGGAAAATAACAACATTTACCATAGTAAAGCAAGAAAAAAACTAGGTCAAAAACACACAAGTGTCTTTCTCTTCTTCCACACTGTAAGATTTTTCTAGTCTGGTTCCCTTAAATGAACAAAATAGGTATGTAAAGAATATGAAATCCCTTCTTTTTTATTGCTCTCACGACCCTGAACAAACTCGTACGAGGAAGGAGACAGGCAGCGCAGGGAGAAATAGGGAGGAAGAGGAAGGGGAAAGAGAAAAAGAAAAACCTGTTTGGGTGATTCACCACTGTACGCTACATACTAGTACTTGAAAAGCAGAATCACTGGTTTCTAGTCCTTTCTAATTTAGCACAATAATAATGAATAATGCGATCTTACAGTTTATCCTCTGTTTAATGTTTATTATGCTATGATCAGAAAAATCAGATTCGCAGGTTTCTTTATCTTTGCTTTTTTAATAGCTGGAACTCGGATAATCGTGAATTCTGTTCCCCATAGGAAATTTTCAAAATAATCAAGATCCTTGCCAATTAATTGGCATTTTTCCGATTCCCGAGTTCCACTGTACCAGAAATGACCGCCCCTTTCTCTCCTCCCTTTCCAGCGTGTCCTGCTGTGCTGCCCATCAGGCCCCCTCCGACTGGCCGCCAAGCCCACCTGGCACCTACTGCAGGCGTCCTCCTGCGTCACAGCCCTCGCCTACACCTTCTCGGTCAGCAGCCAGCCGCCCAAGTACCTGGCCTACCTGACCAGCTGGGGTCTCGTCATCGCGGCCGTCGCGTACGTCGCGCAGTTGGCCTACACGGTGTTCAGGTGTGTGTGTGGGGGGGTGGGGGGGTGGGTGTGCCGAATTGTCATATTAGGTTTTATGACAAGGTCATAATAACTAGGTCATAAGTCGTAATAAGTCCAGTCATAAGTCGCAATAAGTCCAGTCATAAGTCGCATTAAGTCCAGTCATAAGTCGCAATAAGTCCAGTCATAAGCCATGAAAAATCGAGTCATATAGGTCATAGTAAGTCAAGTACCACGTAAGAAGTCATAAAATGTCTTCCAAACAAGCCAAGTCATGACTAAGTCAAGTCATAAATAGTCTAGTTGTCAAAACACACTTACGCTAAATTGGCGACTCCTCGATCACTTCCAGGTTAAGACGGCACAGCCAAGAGTCCTCGCACCAAAGCTGGCCCCTGACAGAGCCCGTGCTGACCTTCCTGCTGAACGTCAACGCCTCCCTCAGCATCTTCATCACGGCCTTCTACTGGCTCGTCAGCTTCCCGTCTCTCTCCGCCGACAACCGCGCCTACTACTTCGCCGACAAGGTGCTGGGCCACGGCCTCGTCCCGGCCTTGGTGGCCACCGACCTCCTCCTCTTCTCCACCCGCCGCCTCAGGTGGATCCACGCCTGGCAGCCACTCAGCGTCGGGGCGGCGTACCTCGCGTTCAGCTACCTCTACTACCTGCTCGGCGGAAGGGGATACGTCAGGTATAGTGGTGTATTAAGAGATCCCGACCAACACACAGCGCATGAAACTTTTGATGCACGACATAGACCAAAAATAGTAGGACAAGGACATGTCATCCTCAGTCCTGCATTCCAGCACATAATGCATCGCCGGATGCTTCAGGAACTGTTCTGGACAGAACAGCATCCCGATAAACTGTGACGAAGTGTTCCGTTCTACGTGCACCGCGTGTTGGTCGGGGCATGATCGCGAATTGCTCGCAGGCACTCGTCCACCGAGGAGCATCTGGAGGCCGGCGGTAACCCCTACCTGTACGGGGCGCTGAACTGGGAGCGGCCGACGGCCGCGCTCACCACGACGGCGGTCGGCGCGTGCGCCGTCGTGGCCGTCCACCTCCTCCTCTGGGCGGTCGACAGGGGCATCGGGTTCGCCTACGGGAAGCTTGGGATCTCGGACGACGGAGGCGGCGGCGGCGGCGGCGGCGGCGGCGGCGGCGGCGGGGGCGGAGGAGGAGAAGGAGGAGGAGGAGGAGGAGGAGGTGTAGGCGGCGAGGACGGAGAAGGAGACAGTTTCATCTCGAGTTCCGCCAAGAGGCACAACGCCGTCACCATCGTCGCTGCCAAAAATTGAGTTCCCAACTTTGATGGTACAAAGCTATGCTCTGCCACATTTTCATTCTTAAATCAGTGTGTGGGCAAGAATTGTCATGTCTCAGATGGGATTTTTTTTTAATCAAAAAAATGTTTACTTACTGAGTGAGCAAACGTATTTACGTATATTTTTTACGATTTCGTTGATAATCTTGACCCCATGAGGATAAATATAAAGACTTTACTATACCGTGCTAGGTGTAGGTACTGTGCTAGCACATCAAGCCCCGTTGGTGGCGTGTCCCAAACCGGCGAACTGGACATACTGCGCCGTCCACAGCCGCAGCAACTGGTTCAGCCTGGGGCATAATTTCATAGAACCTTTGTTCATAGATTGGTAGCTATGAATTTGTAAAATCGTGGCTTTGTAGGTCAGGGTTGCCACATCTGAGAGATCAAGTACGGCCCAAATGCTAACTCAATTTGGTAATCCAATGAAAAAAAAGTGCCTTTTTTCTTGGCTGTCACATTTTTGGGTAGGTTACATTTGATAATATTGAGTTAGCATTTGGGCCATATTTGATGCCTCTAACGTGGCAACCCTGATCTACAAAGCTATAATTTTACGCACTATAGTAGCTATCTACCCTGGTAGCTATGAATCTACGAACAAAAGCTTTATTAAATTCGCCCCTAGAGATGTAGTCGAAGTCCAGGCAGCCCCTGTTGTCGTCTATGGTATGCCACACGTCCGGGAACGGGCGGGTGATGACGTAGAAGACGCGGTCCAGCCCGGCCTCCACGAACGGGGTGTGGTCGTCGGTCACGGTGCCGCCTAGACACAGAACAGGAAACAGGAAAAAAAAGCGTTTGAAAACGGAACTGGATATCCAGTTCTGAAAAAAAGGACCTAAAAACGGATACTGTCCGTTTCTTCTATCCGGATAGTTGTTAAAAAATTCGGGACCCTTTTTCATAAAGAAATTTGCCAATTGTAAAATGAGAATCTCGAAAGCATTGCTATTGGCAGAATTCTTTTTTTCCGCCAATTCGCACTTGCTAGTAGATCGTTGAACATGGGGGAGGTGTCGACCGGGAGCAAGTTGTCCAGGGTGGCCTCGGTCTCATCCATCATGACGTAGTAGGGGTTGTAGTCGAACTCATCGTCGAACTGTGCAAGGAAAAGGCCAAGTTAATGTTTGTTAATGTTTATGTGAATTAGGAAATCTTGGCGAGTTGAAGCAAGCATTTCTAGGGAACAGAATTTATATGTTCCTAGTATCTCTTAACTATGAACTCCTGAAAGTCCGGCCCCGGCGTCCCGATGAGGTCCATGAGGAAGAGCACGTCCATGCGATCGACCAGGTTGGCCTTTTCCGTCTGGCAGAAGTCGCCCTCCGCCGTGGCGTCGTACTCCGTGTCCTCCCACAGCTCGGCCAGGTGGGTGGACCCGTAGAGGCCGTCGGAGGAGGAGGTGGAGTACATGCCCTCCTCGCCGTCGAAGAAGATCTGGTGACGTTTCATGTTCTTTTGACGATCAGCTTAGAAGCAGACAGACAGACCTAATGTCTATTTTGAAAAAATAAACCATCGTGACTGTGAGCTCCTCGTTTTCAATCTGCGCCAGGACGGGCTCGGTCATGGTGGCGGCCAGGTTGAGCATCATGGCGCACGGGACGGCGGAGTCGGTGGCTCCCACGAAACCGTCGATCCAACCGAGGGTGTCGTAGTGGCAGGCTGACGAGATAGGTAAAAGATAGATAGATGCGGACAGATGCACGAGACAGAGAAAGAAAGAAAGAAAGGAGAGAGAGCAGATTGACATTAATTTAACCAGCTAAAAAAATCCCTGCAAAATACTTAATTAAAATTTAATCACTAATGTTATTTTTCGGCTACGAAATATGCCCGGTGGCAACACTGCCTCATATTCACTAACCAATATGCCAGGTCCCTTATCCGCGTTCTACTGTACCTAAGACGGTCCTCCTCGGCCTCTCCGGATGCAGGTGGGCGATGAGGTTGACGAAGTGCTTGGGCCCGTCCGTGGTCATCCCAGTGAACTCGTCCCTCTCCACCGTCCACCCCATGGACTCCATGGAGTCTGCGATGTACCTCTCCACGGTGGCATGGCCGGCGCTCTCCACGGGACGCTCCAGCAAGATGGAGTCCAGCTGCGTCTCGAACAGCTTCGTGTGCACGGAGGAAGCTCTGATCATATATGTTTGACACCTATGCTAAAGATGTCTACGAAACCTAGACTGCCATATCCTGACTTCACTGTACCGTTCTATGTACTGTACGGTGGAACCTTGACATCCCGACCAACAACACACTCTTAATAAGCTTCCAACTGAGCTCCGATGCAGAAATTTAATGAACACCGACTGAGCATACAGATCGGCACCAAAAGTGCAAAAACGTGTATGCAATGTGTATACATATTCCAACTGAGCTTCCATTTTGCATTCCACAATTGGTAGGTTGGTATAGTAAACAACAATATATTGAATTTTTTTCAGCATGCTAGTGGATTTGCCCTTGATGACCAAATCTTAACTGCATAGAAGTCACGAAGCATTAATACAATGAATTGTACAGGCACAGTGGCAACATTTTGAGGTTGGAAGTTCTTATGTACTGTACCTACTGCATCACCCACCTGGTCGTCCTTGAGCACCTCCGCGAGGTAGAACACAGAGGCGTGGTCCCCCGTCAGGTCGGTGGGAACGTGGGAGTCGCGGTTCTCCTGCCAGGTAGGGGAGCAGTCGTCTCGGCGACGGACGGCGGCCGAAGCGGCGAACAGGAGGACGAAAGAGAGGGTCGAAAAAAAGTCCATGTCCTCTCTCTCTCTCTCTTTCTCTTTTTAGGACGAAATCTACGTACTACTGTGTGCTTCTGCTATCGATTGTGATGCTGATCATTTTAGCTGACGGGAAGAAAAGGGAGCTTTTTGTACGTTGGTAGCCCCCCTCCCCCCCAAAAAATCTCGGCTACAAGTGTCATCAACTGCCCATAAGTAGCAAATCTCTTGGCAAATACTCGTGCATTCGCAAATCATGGACAGCAAAGTTTGTGTTAGTTGGAAGCGTAACTGAATTATACTTAAATTGGAGGTCCCCTCTTTCCCTCGAGCTTTGATTAACCTCCTAAACGTAACAAAAAGATGAGTCTGATGAGGTAAAATGTGTCAGTCAGTAAGTAACGTACACAAGTGACAGATTCAGAGAACCTGATTCCTAGTTACCTACTGTACGTACAGTATGTACAACTAGGTACTGTGTTCATCGACAGTTTTTACCTCACCGTTCACGAAACCTCCATCCATCCATCCCTTTCTCTTTTTTTCCTCTCCCGATATCGCCTTTTTTTTCAGCACAGGAGGAGGAAGAGGAGGGGGTGGTGAGGATGTTGTGCACGCGTAATAGTATGAAGGAGGAGGAGGAGGAGGGCGGCGAACTTAAGGAGGAGAGATCGACAGAGTTTTCTTCTCTCCATCCGTCCGTTTCTCTCTCTCTCTCCGGTTCCCGTTCCCTTCCCTTCCTTCCAAAGAGTTTCTCTTCGCTCAGATGTTTGCCTTTCTTTCTCGATACAGTCAAATCCGCCAAAGTGGGATTTGGTCGGGAAGGAAAAAGAAAATCTTGTCACCCAAGCAAAAATAGTTGAATAGCTCCTCCCACCGTTTGCTGCTGTTTAAATCAGTTTTTTTTTCACTAATCCTTTTCCCCCTCCCCCCACTTGCTCGGGTTCGACTGTACTAGCTACTCACATAGAGGTAGGTGGCGGGGAAAGAGGAGGAGGAGGAAGGAAGGAAGGAAGGGAGAGGGGAGGATTGCGACAACCACCTCCGCCGCAACCTGGTCGGAAGAAAAGGAGAAAGAGGAGAGAGAGTTTCGCCTCCAGAGCAGCATGGTACCTTATAGCAGAAGAGGAGGAGGAGGAGGGGGGGGGGAAGAGCTGTACTAGGATGAGTCTGCTTGATATACGTGGCGAGTTTCACCCTCTCCTCCTTGCAGTCGGGAGAGGGGGAGAAACTTGGGGGAGAGGGAGGGGAAAAAATGGAACTCTCGAAATGGAGAACACAGTTTCGCCTGCCTTCATAATCCTCCCTGCCGGCGACGACGTCTCTCACGTCGGTTTGAGGAGAAGAGAGTTTTATTTCCAGTTAAAAAAAAAAAAAAGAAACTTACATGATCAGTTGCAGATACTTGAAATCCACAGACTTAAAAGCTAAAAGCTTTAAAAACGTTAGATCGCATCGGGAAAAATAATCGGTACGATTCACTAGTATCTGCCTATAAGGCTCAAATGAGGAGGTCTAAAACTACTTCCGTTCTACGTACACACATTCGTTTAAAAAAAAACCCCGCAGTCTTTCTTTGCGATTTCTTCGTGATGTCTTTAATGCGCAATTCTGCATTGCGCGGAGAATCGCTGCTTACGGAGGAGTCCTTGAGCTCAGCATTTGATTTCCAACCGAAAAAAATTTGTTCCTTGTTGCTTCCAAAATCCTACGGACATTCCATTTAGGAAACTTACTTATTCAATCCAACAAAAGTCGATGACGTCAACATAAGAATTTTTTTTTGGCAGGAAATGGGGGATAGCTTTAGTACCTATGCTACTACCCAAGAGAAAGCGAAGCCGCCACACATATCCACCTCTGGTAGCAAACCCATCAACCTTTCCAAGGCCCACACCCTCCCTACAAATCAAACTCTCACATTCTAGTTCCAAAACAGGCTTTTCTTCCCGATTATTCATCTCCCCCACATATAAAAAGCCGTTTTTCTTCCAGCTCAAGCTTTCTAAGCTCAGCTGCTGTCTGATTCTTCCACCAAAAAAACCTTCTGCCATCAACCAGCAGGCAGCTCCGCCGCCTGCCAGAGCCAGCCCAGCTGCCGTCCCCTCCACCTCCGCCTCCGTCTCCTTCTCAGCACTGCCAGCCTTTCCCCTCCTCTCCCTCTCCCTCCTCCTCTCTCTTGCCAAGCCACATCCACTATTACTACTACCCACTCAACTCAAGTCAGGCTTACACAAAAGAAGAGGTAGGGAGGAGGAGGAGGAGAAGGCCGGAGGTAATTTCAACGCAGTGTGTATAGGAGCAAAGCCAGAGAAGTCCCGCCGTCGCTGCTGCTGCTGCTGCTGCCATCCCCGTACCATTCGATTCAAGGAGAGAAGGGAAAAGAAGAAGGAGAGAGAGGAGAGGGGTGCACGCACGCACACACACACACACACACCTCTTCCAGGCAGGAGAAGGAAGGAGAACAACCATACCTTCTTCTTCTTTTTCCCTCCACCATAGGTACTTGTTCCCATGCCTCCGCCGTGTCTGCTGGACGCCCTCTGCCACCCCACGTCACCTCCGTGGATGGTGGAGAGAAAGGGAGAGAAGGAGAAGAAAGAAGTACTTCCCAACGAAGGGGGGGGGGGAGCAGAAGGTGAGGGAGGGAGGGAGGGAGGAAGAAGGAGAGGGAATGTCGAGACCGAGGACACAGAAGCCATCTTTCATTCTCTCCTGGTTCCCGCGGAGCAAGAGAAAAGGCATTTCCTCCTCCTCCTCCTCC
>JAAUYM010102955.1_pt1 | contig 10527 bp, 5 predicted proteins | sample 7278001 | NCBI WGS metagenome assembly JAAUYM01 (sample SAMN14350224, study PRJNA611818) | marine sediment metagenome | isolation source: surface marine sediment (1.8m) | place: French Polynesia: Moorea | collected 2018-08
GTTTCACAGTGTCTCCGCGTCAATCATCTGTAGCAAACTTAAAGAGAAATGATATGACGATGGTGAATATCGCTATAATGGTCATCTACAGACAGCTTGAGCGAAAACTATACATAATCAAACTATTAAAAACTAAAAGCTTTGCTCTACAAAGCTTTCAAGCATTAGTTTCTATAAGTTTTACATCCCAGGTTCGGTAGAGCCATTTATTATCACTGTTTATACAAACTTTATACAATTATCTATAACGAACGTTTAAGAACTGTTTCTAGTTTGCTTCATCTGTCAAATCTGCAATTTAAATTGGTATGATTCACTCTTGGTCATCTCAAGTTAAAGAGCATAAATAGATTTACTAGGTAGGTTATAGCGTGTGGGTGTAACGGCCAGAAGTGGCAAGGGTTTCCCACATTCTTCATAAGTAGTGAGCAAATGTTGCATTTCGGCATTACGTGGATCATCCCCACCATAACCATCAAAACCTGCTAGCAAAATACGGATTGCTTTTCCACTTGTGGCAATGGCTAAAGCATAGCAAATCACCATAGAATTAGGAACTATACAATATGTGGGAGCAAATTCAAAGGTATCAGGTTTCACTACTAAACCGAAGTCAAGTAATTCTTTTCCCTTCAAAGATTGCTGAACATCGACTGGCAACATGCTAGCAGGTGTTATCAAAGGCTGGGGAAAACGCGTATGTTCTTCACAGTCAGCCAATAAACGCACAGGGTGACAGGCAACACGTACATCAATTAAGTCTGGATCAATTTGTGATTGGGTGTTAAGTGCCATCACCAAGGGTTTAGCTTTGTAAATATAATTCTCTAAGGCATTACGGTGAGCAGCAACTCCTGGACCTGTACCCAACAATAACACTTCTCTTTCTTTGATTAAACTGGTAGGTTGCCAATTTCCCCGAGGTTCGCCTTGATAAAAATTACGTGCCCCATCCAAAGTATTAAGACTAAATTTTTTCCCGCCTACTACACGCAAATGTTCAATTACCGCCAATATATCCTCATCTGTGTAACGAGTATCGCCAAGCATTGCCTGAATGTAGGTCGGATGAATACCATATTTTCCCGCTAAGTAATAGTAGGTATTAGTTCCCCAGCCACAGGTGTTTTGCATTGGTTGGAAGAAACGTCGTATCAAACTCATTAAAGGTACTAAATTACAGGCAGTCTTTCTTCGTTCAGCCAATTCTAAGGTCAATTGTTCAGTTTTAGCATTTCCTGGACCACGTCCCATACCTGTCACAGTTGCATCTAACCAGGTTACTCCCTCATCTAAGGCTTGGAGACTGTTTTGTAATGCTCTACCCATATTATCGTGAGTATGAATGCCCAAATCGCCAGTCCAATATTTGCGCAACCAGCTAATAATTTGTGCAGTTTGTTTTGGACTCATACTACCCATACTATCAGCAAAATAAAGCGTGTCTAAAGACCATTTAGCGGCTTCCGAAGAAAGCGCTTCTACCTCTTCTTGAGTACGATCTGCAATTTGCATGAGGTTAAAGCCCACTAAAAAGCCTCTATCTTTTAACCATTTGCTAGCTGGCAGAGCTTTGGTAAATTGATCAATATGACAAGCAATCCGCACTAATCCCACGGGCGAGGTCTCAGTTGTTTCTGGAAATAAACGCTCCAAAGCTTGTTCCAAAGGAATTGAGCCCATTATTTCTGAAGCATTTATCATTACACCAAAGATTAAACCTTCAGGCAGAGGTAAGCTACGCAAAAAATCATCGGTAGTGTAAGCACAAGCACCTTTAAACCCCTCATTTTTTAGAAAACGAAAGCCCAACTCCACAATATCAACACCAGCAGCTTGCATAGCTACAAGATAGTTTTTGATTACATCTAAAGGAAAGTCCCAGAAATTATGATAACCTCCATCACGGAGGGTACAGTCAAGTAGTTTAATCATACAATAAAAGCTTGAGCAAAATATATAATGAAAACATAATTAATCAATGGTTCGGACAGTTTTGTTAACAAACTTATAAGCTTTACAAGACAAGGGTTATCGAAATTGGGCTTTTTTTATCAAGTTAGCTATCAAGCTAACTTAGATTAAATTATGTTCGCTGACGATAGACACGAGTTTTATATTCTTTCAGCCTTTGAAACTATTCAAATTTTGTCCGAACCATTGTTAATGCAATGGTTTGTTTAGTTATGGCCATTTTTTATCAGTTTTGTTCAATCAGAAACTCGCTCTCTAGGAAAGAAATACAAACTAGCTTGGAGATTTAGTTAAATTTAGCTTCTTGTAATTAGCTGACACGAGCTCACTTTCCTTCAGGATAAAGTTTTTTTATTTGAGAAACAGTTGAAATACGAATTATATTTGTCAAATACAAATTTAAAGTTGATTAAAAGTATCAACAATAGTGTTTTTACGGAAAAATTGGTAGATTATGTTAAGTGAATACAGTGAATATTTTATCATTTTAAAGTTTAGGAAGCTTTACTTGTTCAGATATTTGAACTTTGTGCAGTATTTTTTTCAGTAAATTTATCATTGACGAATTAAACAAATTAAGTTACAACTGAGTTCTATAGATTTCTATATAAAGAATATCTAATCACTTGTGAATATCATAATTAACAATTAATTATTTATTATCAGTATATACTTTGCTCAAATTTTGTCACCATCACTTATAGTTTATAGTTTATTCAATTTAATTTATATAAAATAAACTATTGATTACAAGCTTCAATATATGTTTTTCTAGAATAAACTTGATTGTCTATTGTTTTGTCTGAGGTTGCAATAAAAACGATGCTAATATCAGTCATGATTGCAAATTGCGTTAGCTAAAAATATATAAAATATATACACTGCAACCTGGGATTATTCGGCCTCAGTACGACAAAGATGCTGAAAACGTTGTTACTCAATTTTCAGTAGGAGATTTTTAAATTTGATGAAGTTTAACTATAGTTTGCTTAGATTTTGAGGCAAAGACTAAGATGAAACCTACCACCAGACTCACAATTACAAAAAGTTTTTATCCTACTCTAAAATCTCAATACTTATCAGATTACTTTTTCTTCTCGCCTGACTTAGATGCATGGCAAGACTTAGAATCTGTTGCCAGTTGCTATAGTGAAGTATTGATTGAAAGTTCAATTGCCAAAAAACTACCCCAAAAAATATTAAAAAAGTTAGAAACTAATGTCAGGGTAATCTCAGATATTGTTGAACAGGTACAGAAATGCAGTCCAGTAAAAGTGATGGCTCTAGCACCTAGCGATACTCATGTACATCTGTTGTTACCAATTATCAGACAATTTGACAACTTCGTCATCATTGTACCATCACGAAAAATCAGAAATGAAAACACTATTAAGATACTAGAGGAATTTGCAATCGATTATATTCAAATAGAAAATCAACAACTCTCTCATCCTAAAATTGAAGCCTTTGCTCCTAACGTAATGTTGGTAGCTGCTGATTGGAACTGGGAATATCTTACCTTGTCCTCAATGGCAAGGAAAATGAATATTCCAATTATTGGTATTCAAGAAGGACCTCATGATTTCTTTGCCACTGCACCTATTAAATGGAAGTCTGAAATCATTTATCAAAAACTCAATCAGTATCAGAGTGTTGATATATTTTTTGCCCAAGGTGCGATTAATTTTCGCTGTAATCGCTGGAAAAATTTTGCCATCACAGGAAATAACAAAATTGTTTTGCATGAATTTAACAATGCTGAGAAAAAGCCTAAAGTTTTTATTAATTTGAATTTTACCTATGTAGAAAATAAGCCAGCCTATGAGAGCAATAGGGAACTTTGGCTGTCGGGAGTTCTTAACGCAGTGCATAAATTAGGTTTAGACTATATTATTTCCCAACATCCAAGAGATAAAGGTGAAGTCAATGACTCAAATTTGATCAAGTCCTCCCCAAGTCTTGTACAGGAGCAATTAGAATCCTGTTCAGTAGTGATCACTAGATTTAGCAGCATCCTCTATGAGGGAATAGGGTTAGGACTAAGGGCTATTTACTATAACCCACACTATGAACCGATGCCAGTCTTTAACCTCAATCGAGATTCAGGGGTTGACGTGGCTTACTCTGAAACTGACTTGATCGAGGCTCTCAAACGTCATCTTGAATATCCTAATGAACATTGGAAAACTAACAAAACTTTTTTAGAACACCATTGCGGTTCAATGGATGGTCGCAGTCTTGAGCGTATTGTTCACCATCTTGAGTCAGTGGTTCGGCATCAAATTAATGAGGACGCATTTCAAGCTCAGATTGACTCAACTATCAATGTACGTCGTTTAGTGAGCAAAGGAGCAGGTTTGTCAGTTGCAATTTGCGCTCGGATGCCTTCTAAAATAGACTCTGATCGACATTATCATGTGTGGATTATAGGTGAAGCACTAGCTCACGCTGGACACAGAGTCTGTTTTGTGACTGATTATATTCCCACATTCTTTAATGATTTTCGTAAATATCCTCTCCACCATAAAATAGAAATATGCCTTAGTCCGAATTTCAAGCGCAACTTGCCTACAGGTGATATTGATATTGTCCTTGTATTCCCTATTGCAGAGTCTCCTTCAACTGACTACAACCAGATCATTGAATTTGCTCGTAATAGAGATTCACATTTGTGCTTGCTAAATCATGAAAATTTCAACAGGTTTAATAAACATTCCTCTGTTCAAGGGAATCAACCATTATGGGATAGTTGGTCTTTGATTGTCAGACAGGCTTCAATAATTTTATCCTGCTCTGCCGAGGATCAGCGTTATGCAGAAGATAATTATCTAAATCGCAATCCTTCTGCTAAATTAATCTATTGCTATCCAGCGATTAACACAATGGAAGCAGATGCTACCTCAAAAGTTGCCAAGGAAAATCGGATTTTGATATTTATCTCGGATGACTTGTTGGTACATCAATGCATTAATCAAATCAGTGATCTGATCGGATCATCATTTAAGAATCATGTGATAGTCTTGCTCTGCCGACGAGAAAATATTCCCAATGTAATATTGGAAAAATTAAGCCTCAAAGCAAAGAAATTAGGTGCTAGCCTCGTATTTATCTACTTTCTTAAAGACTATGACAAATTTAGAGAAATACGCCGAGCTAAATTAGTCTTGTTTCCATCTCTGTCTGAAGGGTTTGCTTATCCTCCAATAGAAGCGCTTTATTGCCAAACTCCTTGCGTTGCTTTTGATATACCAGTATTAAGGGAAATCTGTGGTAACTGGCTAGTATCTGCCCCTCGTAATGATTGGCAAGCGTTGAAAAAGTGTTTGGAAAAAGTTTTGATAGAGCCACCAGATCTGACGGAAGTCCCTGCTGCCATTAGGAAAAAGGCTGCTTTGGAAGTCTATTCTAATGAGTTAACTCAAATTTTTCGTGATCTTACTGAGCAAGCAGCTAAACCTTGGCAAAATTTATCGAATCTCAGTTTAGAGCGTTACGTTAATCAACTCGATCAGATACTTGATTGGAAATATTATATAGCTCAAAATTTGTGTCGAAAGCTTTCAAAATTGTCTAGTAAATTATCTCCAAAATCAGCTCAAAAGCAATTGGGCATTACTTCATCTATAATAGCCTGCAAAGAGGATGTTTATGAAGATTTGAAAAACTGCCAAGTAATTCCCGAAAACTTTTATCTATCTAATATTATTTTTGCTGCTAGCGATCATCCAGAACAGGTTAAGGGTATAACTCAGTTTATTCAATATTGTTGGCCCCAAATTATCGCAGATATACCAAAAGCAAAATTATTTATATGCGGCACAATCTGTAACAAAATCTCTATTAAACTGCGACAAATAATTTATAAAAAAGATTTATCAAAACAAGAAATTCGACGATTAATGCAGATGGCAACAATTTCAATAAATCCTACTATGTATAGCCTAGGTGTACAGCTTAAGGCAGTTGAAGCAACTTGTATAGGTTTGCCTAGTGTAACTTTTAGTAGTGGAATCGAAGGTTTAGAAGATATAGATATAGCGCACCAAGTGGCAATGGTTGCAGAAGACTTTTCTCAGTTTACTTGTTATTGTATCGCTTTATTAACAGAGCAAAAGCTCTGGTTAGACTTGCATCAGTCTAGCCTGAAGCTTGGTCGAGAGCGTTTCAGTGAGGCAGTAGTTTAGTTTATCAAGGACTAGACCAAGCTTTGGAATTAACTTCCGAAAATTTAAACAAAATGAATTAACTGGACTAAAAATACTCAAAAAATACACTGAATCAATGAAGGCAATCTATTTCAAGAATAATGGCAACTATTATTATTATTAGTTTTGTTTGTCCTGTTCCACCCATTCAGGGTAATCGCTTAGCAATTTATCAGCTAGTTTCCTGGTTGAGGCGACGGGGGTACAAAGTAATTTTTGTGCTTCAGGCACTTTCCCTTTCCCGACAGTACCGAAGCAAACTGCAACTTATAGTCGATGAACTGATTGTTATTGATGGTCAGATATTAACAGCAGCAGCTTCAATCAATAATTATAAAATACAACCTATTTATCTGTTACGAAAGTTTCTCAGTAAATTAAAGGAGAATAGCAAGCAACTTATTCCCAGTAAGATAAGAGAGAAAATCAGGAAATTAGTCCTTCAACTTAGAGCTAACTCACTGCCAAGACCTAGAAAACTCCAGAGGCAACTTCGAGATTGCTGGCCAGAAACCATCCAAGCTGTACACGATCTTGCTCGGCGTTATCAACCTGTAGCTGCGATCGCTGAATATATTTACATGACACCCTGTTTTGAAGAGCTGCCTAAAACTACATTAACTTTTATTCATACTCACGATATGCTCTCTCGCATTGCCCAAGATATTGGTGTCTATGGTGTAGATACTCAAGGGCGCGAGTGTACTCCTGAACATGAGAGAAATGCACTTTTAAAAGGGGATATAGTAATTGCTTTACAGAATAGAGAAGCGAAGTTATTTCGGGAATTAGTACCTGAACGACAAGTTATTGTTTTAGGCTATTCACCTAAACACATTTTCGATCAGCATAGCAATCAAATCATACCAGGTAGGGTACTGATGACAGGGGGCAATAATCCTTTGAATCGTCGGGGACTTATTCTGTTGTGCGAAAAAGTATGGCATACAGTCTTACAAGCTATTCCTAATGCCCAATTAATTGCAGTAGGAGCAATGAGTAATGCTTTACCTGCAGATATCCCTAATGCTAAAGCTTTAGGAATTATAGAAAATCTTGAAGAAGAATATAGCAAAGCGGCTCTAGTAGTTAACCCTGTTGACCTGGGCACAGGCTTAAAAATCAAAACTGTCGAAGCTTTATGTTACGGAAAGGCATTGGTTAGTACATCTGCTGGAGTAGAGGGGTTACCAAAAGCGGAGGAATATCCTTGTGTAGTGGCAGATGAATGGCAGGATTTCGCTAATCAGATGATAGACTTGCTCAAACAAGATGATTTACGTCAGTTTTTTGAACAAAAAGCCCTTTCCTATGCCCATGAGTATCTTGCTGAAAAATATGTTTATGCTGAGTTACAGCAATGCCTAAAAAAACACGAACTTAATTTACAGTTAAGCAACTAATTAATCAAGTCTATGTCTAGAATAATTACTCGGATATTGGATGCTAGTCCTCGAAAAGTCTTAAAAAAGCTAAGCATCGAAAAATTGGTAAAAAAAACCAAGTTTAAAGATAATGTTAATCCTTTACAACGAAGGTTTGAAGAAGGACAACTCAAAGGATATAACCATGAATACAGTAACAGAAAACATTCATTAATTGAATCATTATTAAATGAAGTAGCCAATTCTGATTATTTTGATGACTGCTTATTTTTAAATTATAAATATAGTGAGTTAGATGAAAGAGTTATAGAGTATCCTTTTGCTCTATCAACTTTAATGAATACAGCTATAAATAAGAAAAAAGTCCAACTTCTAGATGTAGGCTGTGTTCTCAATAATTTGTTAATTAGGAATTATGTTACTCAATTTACTCAATGGGTTTGGTTTCTTAATCCCTCTTTAGAACCTCTGCAATATCAGAACAATTTTTCTTATATCGTCAGTGATATCAGAAATTGCCAACTTCCTAGTGAACTGAAATTTGATTTAGTCACTTGTCTGAGCACTATAGAGCATGTTGGTATGGACAATACTCGCTATGGTGGAACTGGCAAAGAATTTCAAGAAACTCCCAATAACCCAGAAAAATTTGCCATTCAAGCAACTCAGAAAATATCTCAATTGGTAAAAGTTGGAGGTAAATTACTACTCTCTGTTCCTTTTGGTCCTTTTGAATACCTATATATTTACGGAAACTTAAATGACCCAATCTATTACACATTTAACGGCGATATGTTACTGGCACTACAAGATAGCTTAGTAGGGTTTGACAGTCAAATTTATATCTATAAAGTAATTCCTGGAAAAGGATGGGTAACAACAGATGCCAAAGACTCAAATATCTTGAAATATGCAGAAAACTGTGCAGGAGCAGGAGCAGTTGCATTCATTGAGGCAAAGAAAATTCAATGAAAAAGAAAGTTCTTATTTGTAGTTTTATGCCTAAAAATGAATATTCTGGTGGTCGCTACCACGCTTGGATGATGATAGAAGCTTTAGCAAGTTGTGGTCATCAGGTAACGGCATGGACAAACAATGTGCCAGCCTTCCTCGAAGATTTTTCAACTTTTCCCGCTCACAACTCAATTAAAATAGAGTGTTCTTCATATTTTCTCAAACTCCCCGATGGCATTTTTGATGTCGTTATCGTAGTTCCCCACATGGGAGGTAACTATGATTTTTATATCAAAGCCTTTCTATTAGCGAGAAAGTTTCAAGCAAGACTGGTTCTCCTTAATTTTGAAAGTCCCAATTGGTATAATCAACTCTCCCCTAAACCTCGCGATCCCTATTTATGGAATTATTGGGTAGAAACTAGTCGAGTTGCAGATATGATTCTCTCTTCAGCAGCAGAAAGCACTCGTTTTGCTAAAGATTTTTATCAAGAAACTCTCTCCTGGACTCTCTTTCGTCATTGTTACCCTTCTATCAATTCTCTGGTAGCCGATCGAGTAGCATCAGTGACAAGAGAAAGGCAAGTCATTTGTATCACTCGTTTTATTCTGCGGGACAAGCATAAAGGAGGAGATGAGTTATTAAAGGCGATAGGACTTGCTATGAAGGGTTACACTATAGCAATTGTTGTTGGTAGTGGAGAAATTGACTCGGATTTAAAGGAGAAACTGCTAGAAAAAGCTAATCAATTTGAAGTTACAGTACGCTTCCTATATAAGTTAAGCGATCGCGAAAAATTCCAAGAAATTAAACGCTCCTCTCTAATGCTTTTTCTTTCCTACTTTGAAGGATTTGGCTACCCACCGGTAGAAGCACAGTATTGTGATACTCCCTGCATCGTTTATGATTTACCAGTATTACGAGAAGTTAGTGGAGAAGGATTGATTTACGTCCCTCCTGGAGACACAACAGCCTTGCAAGAAGCAATATATAAAGTACTTTCTGGAGAATACCAACCACCTTTTTCTTTAAAAGAGCATATCGCTCCTGTAGCTCGCTTTGAAGCTTTTGCCATAAGGCTAAATACACTAATACAAGAATTGGAAAAACTTCCCTACAAACCTGCAATTCTCAGTAAGCCAGCTATTTACTTGCGATCGCAGTTAATATTGTTACTTATCTTGAATACCCTTAGAAAAGTACTATTATTCCCTGTCAAAGCATTAAGGAAAATACTATCATTTCCAGTAAAAGCTACAAAAAAAATATTGAAGATAATTCTGAGAGTTTTTTCTACTGACCAACAAATAAATTCTAAACTTGAATAGTAAAGTAAGAGGCTGTTAGCGAAGCTCATCCACTATTAACTCTTAGGTAAGTTTTTTAGCCAAACAAATCAACCCAACTAAGGCAATTTCAAAGTCTCAAATTTTCATAAGTTTATATTTGCAAAGATTTTTGGTAACTCTAAAACTGTTAACTGTTTTGTGAGTTAAATATTAAGTGATTTGCTAATCCACAACCTGAACCCAATGATTAACGAAGTAATAGTGTTTACAGGCTTTAAGTAGAAATAAAATATCAATGTTTTTAGCCTTCATAAAAAAACTGTTGACAGTATTGGAAAATATAGACTACAAACTATCCATAAAGTTAAATAGGAGATAATTATGTCTGAATTATGGAATTTGCCAATTTCTCATGTTTCCAACAGATATGAAACTATCGTGAAAATTCTGCAACAATATTTTGGAGATAAACCCTTATCGGTTTTGGAAATAGGAGTTTTTAAAGCAGGATTAATAGACCAAGTTTTTACATCAAACATAAATATCGAAGATTATTTAGGAGTTGATCCTTATTTAGGAAATGAAACAGATCCATATAGAGGAAGCTACTGGCAAAATAGGAATGAAGCTGAAGAGGTTTTTCTTTCGGCTAAAACTATCTTTAAGAACCATCAATCCACCTTATTAAGAAAGACTTCAAGAGATTTTTACACTGAATTA
>JAAUYM010066437.1_pt1 | contig 10526 bp, 18 predicted proteins | sample 7278001 | NCBI WGS metagenome assembly JAAUYM01 (sample SAMN14350224, study PRJNA611818) | marine sediment metagenome | isolation source: surface marine sediment (1.8m) | place: French Polynesia: Moorea | collected 2018-08
CGTACAAAGGAGCCCTGTATCATCTTGATGTTTTGCCCTTTCCAGCACCTATGTATAGTATCATGTAGGTAGAAGTTAGCTTTAAATTCTGTTTTTCCCACAGTAAAGTAATGCATGGGTATGTTCCATTTTTGTCAAAACGGTTGTATAACGTGCTATGTTCTGGAAGTACGTAGGTTATGTGTACCGGTATTGTAATATAACCATTGCCTATCACAGAATACGTGACAGAATACGTGACTTTCTATTCATTAGGAAAACGGTACAAAACGTCTGCCTAATGTAGCTCGTTTAATATTTTATAATAAAATCTTTTTTTTTATCTCTATTATGCATGAGACATTAATATGAGACATACGGGAGGAAAAAAACAAATTTGACATGCAAAGTCTTGTACTCTCCCTATGGAGAAAATACAACACCCGCAATACGAGATGTGGTATTTGACGTATTTTCTCCACCAAGTTAGAGGCAGCCGCAGCAGTAAAGGCAGCAGTGGTAAAAAAATATACATGTTTGGAGAGTGGTCCAAAGCATACAATATGTTTGAGTTTTGCGTTGAGAGTTCACCAAGAAGCCTGAAGCCAGCAAACATGATTCTGCATGAATTACAGTTATGTACCTCTTGCTACTTACCTTTCCAGTGAACAGAACAGAGCAAACAGTGCATGTTTTTTTACTAATGGGGCCCATTAGTGAGAAAGTGGATAAGGCGTTGGCTTTCTTGTTTGGGTTTTGTCCACAGGCATAGGCAACATTCAGAGCAAAAGAAACCAGGTTTTGCTTTTTATAATTTGCGTTGGAGTAGACCTTTTCAAGAGAGTTTTACATCCACACAGAGGTTTTTTTTTTAATTACTGGTGTTAGGGCACTGTTGTTTGTGTAGATATGCTTACTCTAAAGACGCAACCAACCCTGCAAGCACCTATGCTCACTACTCGTAATTACACCAAAATTATGATCCATGATCTCGCTCGGACTATTTTTAGTTTTCTGCCTCACCAGTTTTGATAAAAATGGCGACTGGAAGGACAAGGCTGAAGTTCTTCCTGCAGCTTGTGGTTGTCTCAGGCTTGGTCTACCAGCTCACCAGGTTCAAATGCTCTCACATATTTTGCTTTGTTGAACGCACAATTAACTTCAACTTTTTTACCCAAGCTATTCAATGATGGTGCTGGAGAAGGCCAAGGAGAACAGGGTGGTGATGGCCGTCAAGGAGGTTCCGACGGATGACTTCAAGTTTCCCACTGTCGCCATCTGCTTCACCGAGACCGACGAGGAGGAGATGATCACCTTCGGCCCAGTCGCGTTTGTGCGGCACTACCTCATGGTCAATGAAACCTATGGGTGAACACATGAGACACTTGAGCTTAGTAGATGCATTGGACTTGAGCACATCTGTTACATTTTACTTAGGCGATTCGTGGCAGTGGGTCCTCACGATCCGTACGATCCCGAGTTCGGAATCAGTCCTGCTCAGCTGTGGTCCCTCTCGCCCCCCGGGACCCGTAAAGTCCTGCCGTGCATCTACTACACGCCCCCGCAAAACCTAACCACCCCACCAGGTCTAAAGCGGGTGGTAAGTACCATTGTACCATGTTGACTTAATAGCCATGGGAGAACTAAGTATTTTATTGGTGCATGCTGCAGTTGGCCATCGGTCTGGACTCCAGCTTCCTGTCGCACGGGTACAAATCCATGGGCTACCAGATCACCCTGAACAGGCTGAAGTGGATGTTCTTCTGGCAAGTCTTTGGCACCACCATGCTGCAGCTGCACGGACCGGCGGCCCAGGACCATCACGGAGATGAGAACCACTTGACCAGGGTTGTCAAGCTGCCGATCAAGTTCTCCCAAAAGTCTTCCCTTCCGACTGAGGAGAGGCCCTGCACCATAGGCAGTGGCGTTGACGACATCTTCCAGCCACAAGAGTAAGCAGCACCGCTGGGCAACTGAAGTTGCAAGTTTCTATCACTTGGCAAGGTGGTAGAATTTCAGAAATGCGGCAATGATGTCACTGTGACTCATTGTAGTACACATGTTCACTAGGTCTTAATGCTCTACCTACCCAAATTTAGATGCCTGAACAGATTCTTCTACGACCACATTGAATGTGTCGCCGACTTTTCAAGCTGCACCCAAAGGGACTTTGACCGCATTGAGGATCTCAGGGGAGAGATGAACGAACTCGAGGTAAGGCCGTACAGTACTGTAATACTACGGTACAGTTAAACCCGCCTAATTGGGAGTTGTGCGGGTTCTGATTTCCACTTTGAGCGGGTTTGACTGTACTGTACCTATGTAAGCCAATTAATTTGGTGACACGATGAGTCCCCAAAAATGACTGCGTCTTCAGTACGAGGAACTGACCGGTTGCGGCTTTCCCTGCACCATGGAGAAGTTCGAGGTCGGCATCACGGCGGACCTGACCGTCAGCAAGACGGTGGCCTTTGACGCCTTCGGGCGAGATTGGATGGACTCTGACGAGCAATCGTACAGCCAGTTCCACAGGGCGAGTTTTTGAATTCCTTTCTTGTTGGGCTCATGCCAATGACGTCTCAAGTCTTGTTTATCGTTTCCCCCACGGGTAGGCCGACTTGATCCTGAACTTTTTCGTGGCGATGCCCTACAAGACCGAGGAGGAGGAGTACTACGTCTACGACGCGGCCGCCGCCGTGGGCGACATCGGCGGGATGCTGGGGATGCTCCTCGGGGCATCCTTCCTCACCTGCTTCGAGTTCGTCTTCGACCAGTCTTGTCACGCCTGGGACTGGCTCGGGGGAAAACGTAAAGACGGGTCCAAGAGGAAGAGGTCGAAGTCACGTCGTTCCGGGAAGCGCTGATGGAGAGCTGTTGTAGCACAGAGGTTCCCAACCCTTTTCAGTTTGCTTTTCCACTTTCACCAGAGTCGGGCATTTAAGCGTGTCACTTGGGTGCTAAAAATGACACCTTAAAGTATAGGAAATTATGTCCAAAGAACGACATGTCTCCCCAAGGTTTAGCGCACCACCAGAAATTGCTTGCTGTACCACTGCTGGTAGGCTTACCATAGGTTAGGAACCACTGCTAGTAGCAAAAGGAAATCACACTTTTGGTGTTTTCTGTACGTGTTTTTCTTCATGTTTGTGGACAAGTAGGATGGATTATATTTTATACGCAAAGTCATGCCAGTTACCTGCCGCGCTAAGTTTAATAAAAGTAATATGTACGTACCTAGATGTAAGAAAAAGGAAAAATATACCTACCGACCTCAAAAAGGTTACAAAAATCAGTCACGACAAGTGATGGGAGGGAGGAAGGAAAGAAGGTGCACGACACATCACACATGCGCCACACACACCCACACACCCACACACACGTGCACGCAAAAGAGCACAACAGGTGCGGCGACAGGAACTGGAACTGCTAGTAGCAGTAGTAGGTGACTGAGTAGAAAGCAAGCAAAAAAGAAAAAAAAAAGCATGCAGATGGGTTCTGTCTCCTCCCGCAATTGATTCTACCTACTACTACTGCTACAACAAGATGGCCGACGAGGAAGGGAAGAAGGGGGAGGAGTCTTCCGGAGCGGCCTCCAAGGAGGCGGCGGCGGCGCTGCTGAGGGCGGCCACGTCCAGGGTCAAGGAGGGCGTGTCGCCGGCGGAGGCGGCAAAGGAGGAGGAGGAGGAGGAGGACTTTGGCCAGTCCTACGACGGCAACGAGGACAACGTGGCCGTCTACGAGAAGAAGTCGTCCGCGGCGGCCGCGCGGCAGCAGCCGCAGCCGCCGTCCCTCCTCAGGCGGCGGCTGCTGACGGCCGCGGCGTACGCGGCGCTGGCGCTCGTGGTCTACCTGCTCGGGTACTTTGAGTTCAGCTTCGTGCTGTTCGTGCTGGCGCCCTCCGCCGCCGTCATCGTCGGCAGGCAGAGGAAGGAGGAACGGAGGAGGAAGGTGAGGGCGAATTTATGACAAGACACAATTTGTTATACAGGATGCCCCAATAAAAACTGTGGCAGCCTTAATTTAGTCACGTTATCAAAGGAACAAAGTGTAAACCTTAATTTTAGTCCTAATTTTGAATTTAGCAAGGGGGCAAAGAGTATAAGTTTGTCTGGTTTTTTTGTGGTACAGCTTGTACTTGATCCTATTGCTTTATGGCGGTGCCTCCTTGTTTATTTTTCGGGAAATGTGATAAGGGTAGAGGTAATGGTCGATTGTAATGCACGAGAAATCTTGTTTTTTGTTTTTGTCTACAGTACATATATGGTAGAACTTCGACATACATGGTACATACGGTAGCATAGAGAAACGTCTTTGGTCAGCAGCAAATCATTCACTACATCGATGCAATTTCATGCATCGATGCATTTCTATAATGTGGTTGTAAAAAAGTTTCATCTGGACACTCTCACTGCGCCGATGAATCCATTCCCATGAGATACAATATCAAGATTTGGGGAGAGAGAGAGAGAGAGAGAGAGAGAGAGAGCGCAAAGAAATCTGCCGAAACTGACTGTCCTCAAACTTCAACCAGCATCCTCTTGGGGTGCATCTCACGACGACAGACGTGACCTTTTTTCTTTTTTTTCATCTCCCACTATGAGTCAGCATCGGTAGTAGTGACTTTAACCTCGCAGCTGCATTGAACGAAGACAGGAGCCGGGGGGGGGGGGAGGGGGGAAGCACCAAAGGGTGTGTAACCAAGTGCGGAGACAGTACTGTACGCGTACAGTTTATCTGCAATCATCATCTCCCGCCTTGCAAAGAAGCACAAATCTCGGCATCTGCGGAATTTAGAGCGCATTGTGAGGAGAGGTGCAAATATATACAACCTACATATAGGTACCACCTATACTAACTACTGTACGGTACTTCTGCATTTGAGGGGAGTCTGTAAAGACACTTCTTGCTTTCTCGATACAAAGGGGCCCAGCATCATTTACAACAGCAGAGTGCTTTCTTTACTAACTGCGTAGACAGCTAAGAAAAATACAGGTAATTATGTAATTCTTTACTATGCTAGTAGAGTGCTTTTTTTAGAGCGCTTTTCTTTAAAAGTTACCTCAAGGCAGATGCTGGTGTTGGTTTATTGAAGCCCACCAGCATCTGTCTCCAGGTAAGCTTAGGTGTTATAGTCTTATGCCGTTTTCCAGACTGAGTTTCGCGACCATGTTTCGTTGGGTAATCGTGCTTTTCCGACAATCATCGAGTTTTGGTTGACCTTTAGACTATAGTAGAGCATCATTCCTTTAACATTAGTCCGACCTGCACCGCCTGATGTCTGAGATGGGGGAGGAGGAGTTCCTCCGCGCCACCCTGAGGGACTCCGCGCCCGCCTGGATGTCCTTCCCGGACGTGGAGCGGGCCGAGTGGATCAACACGGCGGCGGCGGCGCTCTGGCCTCACGTGGGGAACATGACCGGCAGGGTGCTCAGGAGGGACGTGGAGCCGATGGCCAGGGAGGTGCTGGAGGGGTACAAGGTCTACGGATTCAAGTTCGAACAGGTGAGGGGGGGAGCACACATGGGCACACACGCCTCACCTTGCCCACATATGGTGGAAGTGGAGAATTATAAAGCTGGTCTCCGGATTGTCTGCCAGATCGACCTCGGCCGCGTCCCCCCTCGCGTGACTGGCATCAAGGTCTTCACCTCCGAGCACGGTCGCGCACCCGACGAGGTCATGGCCGACGTGGACGTGGAGTACGGCGGGGACGCGGACATCGGAATCTCCGTCATGGGCGTCGGCGCCAGCGTCAGGGACTTGCTCGTCAGGGGAAAGATCAGGATTGTTCTCAGGTGATGTAACTACTCTTTAACCAGCAGACTTTTTCTTTTTTAATTAATTAATTAATTTATTTGTTGTATTTTTTTTTCAGACCCCTGATCGGGGACGTTCCCCTGGTCGGCGGTCTGCAGGTCTACTTCCTGAACCAGCCCGAGCTGGACTTCGACCTCGGCGGGGCGGGCAACCTGCTGGAGATTCCCGGGCTGAACGGGCTGCTGAAGGGAGCCATCGACGACCAGATCGCGCGGCACCTGGTGGTGCCCAACAGGATCTCCGTGGTGCTGTCCGACCAGGTCTCCGCGGAGAGCATCAGGATGCCCAGGCCAGCGGGGATCCTCTCCGTCAGGATCCTGGAGGCAAGGTACCCTGGTGAATACTGCATTTTGTTTGCTCTTAAGGGTTTGTTGCTTGCACAACGATAGCCATACCACATAATTCGACCAGGGACCTGATGCAGACCGACAACCGCTTCAAGAACATCGACCCGTACGTGGTGGTCTGCCGCGGGGCTCTATCCAAGCGCACCCCGGTGTCCTCCGGCAACGACCCCAAGTGGAAGGAGGACGCCAGGGCCATCCTGGAGTTCCCGGTGGAGGAGCCGCAGTCCGAGCGACTGAGGCTGAGGGCCATGGAGGAGGACACCTACACCGACGACGACTTCCTCGGAGACGCGGACCTGGACGTCCTGGGGGCGCTGGAGCAGGTGTGTGTGTGTGTGTGTAGCTTTCTGCAGGAAAAAAAGTGCAGTGCAGTAGGTATATGTATACCTGACTTACAATATGTGCGTCTAGAAAAAAAGCATGCCTTACTTTTTGTGGGAAAATGCAATGAGTGCACAGTAAACTTCCAGCCTCCTTTCCTGGACATGCTAAAGGCACTGCAAAGAACTGCAGTACAGTTTTGCACGGCAAGTATTAATTTGCATACAGGGATCTGTGGACTACTGGGTGCGGCTGCAAGGTGTGGATAGCGGTGAGGTCCACGTCAAGCTGAGGTGGCTGCAGGCCTCCGATGACCCGGCGGACTACCAGGCCACGGACGGAAAGAAGCATTCCAGGTCAGCTACAGCACAACAGTAAACAGTGTTGCCACTGGCATACTACACATACACGGTATGATATAGCCAAAAACCACAAATCTAGCATATTTAGGTTTGTTTGCTATTTGGCATATTTTTTAATTCTGTTACTTTGGCTCTCGAAACTTTCTGCCGCACAGTAATTAAAACTATTAAATATGGCACATTTTACCAGGAAATTTTGGCATAGGCTTCTGGCTGAACTTTCTGCCGCACAGCAATAAAACTATTAAAGATGGCACATTTTACCAGGAAATTTTGGCATAGGCTTCTGGCTGAGAGAGATGGCAACACCATCAGTACAAATTAGGTGCCGATGCGATTTGATTGATGGAGAAGTTGTCTTTCATGTGCAGGGCTCTGCTGACGCTCTACCTCCACTCGTCCTCCCTCACGGAAGAGGCGGCGCCGGGAGAGCCAGAGGTCAAGGTCAGGTTCACGCTCTCCTACGGCAGCAGCAGCGACGGCGGCGAGGACGGGGACGAGGACGAGGACAAAGACAAGGACGTCGTGACGACCAGCGCGGAGTCCAAGGGTCGCGACGCCTCCTTCCAGGAGGGCTTCACCCTGCTCGTGAAGAGGCTGGAGGGGGTCAGGCTGACGGCCGAGCTGCTGAACGCGCACTGCGACAGGGTCGTCGGGGCGGCCGAACCCGTCTCCCTCAAGGAGGTCGCAGGCATGGACGACATGTGAGGAATTTTGCGCATTTGCAGCAAAAAAATTCTTGGAATAAAATTATTACAGTCGATCTTTCTTTAGTGAAGACGGTTTTCTGGGTTTAGTAATTGTAATTGACACCCTTTACTAGCAATATCAAAAGCCTGCTACAAAATGTGTTCTAAAAAGTTGCTATTTTATCAAAGGTTGACTGTACTTTAACACAAGTCTAATTGTCCGGTTTTTTTTTCAACTATAAAGGTATCTGAAACTTGAGGCCAGAGATCTGGAAGGAAACGCCGCCGCCGCGGGCGACAACCACGACGACGGCGATGGTGACAACAACGCCACCTCCAACGTGTTCGTCGGCAGCGTCACCTTCTCCGCCAGGCTGCGCTACCTCTCCCGCTCCGGCTCCCACTCCAGCTCCTTCAACTCCACCGCCGGCGCCATCGCCGGGACGGTCTTCGGGGCGGCGTCCGGGCTGGCGGGCTCCTCCGCCCGCGCCGTCGGCTCCGTGGCCGGCTCCTCCGCCCGCGCCGTCGGCTCCGCCACCCGCGGCACCCTGAGGACGGTCGGCCACGCCGGGCAGTTCCTCGGCGCCACCTCCGCCGCCGCCGTCAGGAGGGTCTCACCATCCAGGATGTTCAAGGGCTCCTCGGAGAAGATCGACGGCGGCGACGACGGCAATGGCAACACCAAGAAAGGGAAGGAGGGTCTGCTGGAGACCGACTTGGACGTCGAGGACGGAGCATCGGCGAAGCCGAAGGAACAGGAAGACAAAGGGGAAAAGAAGAAAGAGGAGGAGGAGGAGGAGGGGAAGGAAAGGAAGGAAGAGGAGGGGAAGGGGGAAGTGAGGAAGAGATTCAGCGACAGTTTCAAGTTTCTCAAATAATATCTCCAGTAATTCCTCTTTTCATACGTTTGTACATTAATATTACCTCTTCCCAGGTATCACGAATGCCTTTAGGCAGATACTGTTGGTGGTGATGGAGATAAATAAAGGATTTACGAAATAGATAACAGTCTTATCGCTGGAGGGGAACAAGTTTTCTTTTTATTGCCTTGCAGCATGTCCAAGTTTACCTGTGACTTAAGCTGTGCCCCCTCCAGTCTCTAGTTACTCTTGGACCGTGGTGGCAGCAGGCAGGAGGAGAAAGAAGAGACAACAAACACTTTCCCAGAAAAAAACCTTCTCGTCTCTCCCCACCATGAAGTTGACTTACTTCAGCGGTCGCGGTCGCGCGGAGCCCATCAGGCTGATGCTGGCGGCGGCCGACATCGACTACGAGGATGTGAGGGTCACCTTCGAGGAGTGGCCGCAGTTGAAAGACAGTAAGAGGGGAGGAGAAGGGAAAAAAAACTGCTGTGGAAAAGAATTGCAGATTCCCGTGTTTCCATATTATTGGGCACCTGGTCAGGGAGGGGAAGCAAAAACTTCCCGATTTTTTTAGGGATAACTAGGTAGGTAAATGAGGTGAGGTTAAAAAATAAAAAAAATACAGAGGTTTGGTTGCCTTTTTATTGACAAGTTGAATAATTTTTCTACTGTTAACTCTGGCTCGCATGTCAGTTGTTTCTTTTTTTATCATCTTGACTCTCCCCTGCAGCCACGCCCCTTGGTCTGTTGCCCACCCTGGAGCTGGACGACGGGACCGTCCTCTCCGAGAGCAACGCCATCGGCCGACTGGTGGCCAAGCGAGCGGGGATGTATGGCGACCCCGGGGATGACGTGCAGCAGGCCAGGGTCGACATGGTCTTCGGGTTCGTCACCGACTTCGTGCAAAGTGAGAGGAAGTTTTTTTGAATCAGTGTGAATTTCGCCAAAAAAAAAAGTTTGTGGCTAGTTTTTTTTAGCTTCTGGCAATACTGATTCAAAGCTGCGAAAAGGTCATCTTTATTCTCTTAATCTTTGCAGGCGTCGTCAAGGTCGCCTACGAGAAGGACCCGGAGGCCAAGAAAAAGCTGGCCAAGGACATCAACGAGAACATCATGCCCGCCTTCATCGACAGGGCCGAGAGGCTCCTCAAGAGCAACGGAGGGAAATACTTAGTCGGGACCAAAGTCAGAAAAACACATTCTAATAAAAGTTATCGGGATAAACTTTATAAACAAAATTTGCAACTTTTGACATTTTTTTCCAGCTCTCCTGGGGCGACGTCTTCCTGTTCGACACCCTGAGGAGCCTGACCGACCCCGGCGACCCTTTCTACGGTCGCTACATGGAGAACGCGCTCGGGGAGGCGCGGCTGTCGGCGCTGGCGTCGGCGTCGGCGCTGCGGGCGCTGCTGGGGCGGGTGGCGGCGCAGCCGGGGATCAAGAGGTGGCTGGAGGAGAGGCCGGGAAACGAGGAGGAGATCTTTTGACCTTTTTTGTCCGTTCTGCCCACGTTTCGTCAATCATCATGATGTATTTATTGCGCACTGTGTCCACTCCAAAAAATATGTAAGTTACAATACAGATATGTGTGGCTATTAGGTATACTGTAGATGTACAACAGGTTGCATAAAATATAGAATGGGACTAGACTATGGCGCACTACTGTATGTAAAACTATAGGAGCACAAGTTGGGTCAACGCATCTTATCTGCGATCTCTTTGGCCTTGTCGAAGAGAGAGAGGAGGCTGGCCCCGAGGAGAAGGCCAAGGAAGCCACCGACGTTTCCCACCAGGTCCAAGAAGTCAAAGACGAGCACCTCCTCCTCGTAGAGGACTCCTGAGGCTCCGAGGTAGAAGTGCACGAACTGGTCGTACCTCTCCAAGGCGTCTATAGGATAGTCATATAATTCTTCCACAGTGTTCTTCAGCTGGTAGGCCTGTAATGAGAGACATTGCCATCCGTACACACCTGCCATGTTGTACACAGTCAAAGTGTGGGAATTACACATACTTCATGTAGGCATCCAAAGTGGCATCCTGTTAGCTCATAAACTTCCTGTTCAGTTCCGGATTTGTAGATGCTGTGCACGTCTTTAAACTGCCTCAAGGCCGAGGCGTCGCTGCACACGGACTCCGGGCTTGCACCGTC
>JAAUYM010150396.1_pt1 | contig 10524 bp, 19 predicted proteins | sample 7278001 | NCBI WGS metagenome assembly JAAUYM01 (sample SAMN14350224, study PRJNA611818) | marine sediment metagenome | isolation source: surface marine sediment (1.8m) | place: French Polynesia: Moorea | collected 2018-08
ATACCGCGCAGTCCTGCAGCCCTCTCTCCCCCCCCCCCCGGATCCCTTCCTCTCTCCTCTTCCTACAGGCCTCTGCATTGTTGTTGATCTCATACATGGGCGCGGGCGAGGGGGGGGGGGAAAGCTGGGCGATTTATCAACTTAGTCTCAATCAGGGCGCCCTTCCTCACGTATGATAAAAAAAACGCATTACATGCGTACTTTCCAGGAAGCAAATCCCAGCAGCAACAGCAGCAGGGGGAGGAGGAGGAGGAGGAGGAGTTTGTATTTGTCAACGGTCTTAGCGATAGTTTGTCATAAAAAAAGGAGGAGGAGGAGGAGGAGAGAGAGAATTGTGAGATGTCATCATCGCCATCGTCTCGCTTTAATCCTCCTCCCTACCCGAATCCCGACGGCCGGTACGACATGAGCTTCCCCTGCCCGGACGACGACCACATCAGGCAGGTCTACGCGCCCTCCAACGAGGAGGCAGAGAAGAAGAAGAGCAAGAAGAAGAGGAGCAAGAAGGAGGGAGAGGGAGGAGTGGTGACCCACGTCCCCATAAGAGTGGAGTCTCCTGGGGGCAACTACGACCCGCCGGGATACTGGGGAGGAAGGAGAGTGGGAGGAGGAGGGGGAGGGGGAGGGCAGTACTCGTCTCTGTTCGACCCGGCCTCCTCCAACCTCCCTTCCGCGCACTTTCAGTTTGGCGGAGAGGCCCAACCTAGGAGCCCAGGAGCAGACAGTGAGAGAAGACGGATTTTTTTTTTATAAGTTACCTTATATAAAGTCACACATATCTCTGACAGTGTTTCAAACGTAATAATTTGCTTACTACTTCATAATAACTTTATCATTTTTCTCTCACCGACATGAGACATTAATTAAACGCGCACAATTGCCTTTCATGTAAAAAAGAGTTGACATGTGGCAGTCAAAATAGGCTTACCGGTATATACTAGTAGGTACTTAGGTATAATGGTGCCTTAACTAGGTCGAAACTTGGTTGGGTTAAAGCGGGAATGTCTTGGATAGTGTCATCTCCCTCCCTCCTCTCCCTCGCTTGTCTTAGTGTCCGGCCGCCAGAAGCGCAAGTCCCAGATCGAGCTGGAGCTGGACCGCATCATGGACAACCTGAACAACGACCTGAGGATCGAGAGGAGGAGGTCCGACGTCATCATCGGAGGCGGGCTCGGGGGAGGCGGCGACGGTTTGGGCGGGCTGGGAGGCTATTACGACGTCAGGGATCCCAGGCCATCGGGAGGAGGAGGAGGAGGACAGAGGAAGAGCCTCTTTGACTTCGGGGAGGTGAAGGGCTTGCCGAGATCCAAAAAGGGCAACAGAATAGTTCCTTTAAGCAGCCTATGCATCAATTCAGGACACCGACCGTCGTCCTTACGGCGGCGGCGGCGGCGGCGGCCGCGGCGGCGGCCGCGGCTTCGGCGACGACGACGGCGGCGGCCGCTACAGGATCACCTCCATCTTCGACCGCGACCCGGAGCCGCCGAGAGGAGGAGGAGGAGGAGGAGGAGGAGACGCCCGCCGGGTCCCGATCCGGGTCGAGCCCGGCCCTGACACCAGGCCGACCTCGCTCTACCCGGACAGGACGCCGGGACTCTTCCCCGACGGCGGGTCCAGCGGCGACGACGGCAGCAGCAGGAGGAGGAGACCCTTCTCCCTCTACCCGGACTCCGGCGGCGGCGGCGGCGTCTCCGGGTACCGTCCCTACCGTCCCCAGCCGGCCTCCAAGCCCGACCCGTACGTCCCTCCGCCGGTCTCCAAGCCGGACAACGCCCCTTACCTTCCCTCCGTGGGTCAAGGAGGAGGAGGAGGAGGAGGGAACGACAACGACGGGGTCCAGCTGAGAGGTGGGGTTCGAAATCCCCCGGCGGGACTTTCAAACTTACAAGCGTAACAAATTTGTGAAAAGAAACTGTGACGTTTATCTTGTATGCTAATGACATGTTGCATTTACATGTTCAAAGCTGAATCTGTGACGCTCGTGTAAGTTTAAAAGTCCCGCCGGGCCACCCCTGTGAACATGTGTGATATGTATGTGTACAGTAGTTACGTAGTATAAGATAACTGATCCTCTTCTTTGTGTTCCTGCGCAGACAAGACTAAGGGTGACAGGTACCCGTCGCCCACCACGAGCAGCGGCAGCAGCCAGAAGGACCTGAGGCACTTCAACGACAACGCGAGGTACGAGGACGTCAGGCGCGCCTGCCTCCGCAGCGGGCGCCCCTGGGAGGACCCCGACTTCGCCGCCTCCAACCGCAACCTGGTCACCGGCGACAGCACCTCGTCCATCTTCACCTACTCGGGCGGGTACGGCGGGCTCAGCGCGTCGTCCATCCAGTGGCTGAGGCCGGCGGTGAGCGGAGACGTGCTTCATCGCGGTCCCCGACGGGACTGTAAAAGTGACAAAGTCACGTGACGTACCACTAGCTAAAGTGCACCTACCTATACTCTTATCCCAGCGACGGTGTTGCCACCTCATTGGAAGCATGTATGTGATGAAACATGTAGTTAGACCTACCAAGTATTAATCTCACATTTTTTTTTTTGGTTCTGGAAAATGACAAAACGTCCCGCCGGGTTTTGCATCATTGCTTTGGATGATCCGAGATTTTTTCACATTTTTTCCCCCCCCCCACGCGCAGGAAATCTGCCAGAAGATGAATCCGCCCAAGGACCCGCGCTTCTTCGTGGACGAGTTCGACCGCTTCGACATCAACCAGGGCGAGATCGGCAACTGCTGGTTCCTGGCCGCCCTGGCCAACCTGGCGGAGAACGAGAAGTGCTTCGGCAGGGTGGTGCCGGCCTCGCAGGGGTTCGACCTCGACGGCGGCTACACCGGGGCGTTCAGGTTCCGCTTCTGGAGGTTCGACCATTGGGTGGAGGTGGTGGTGGACGACCGGCTGCCCACCAGGAAGGGGGAGCTCATCTACATCCGCTCCGTGGACAAGAACGAGTTCTGGTCGGCCCTGCTGGAGAAGGCCTACGCCAAGCTGCACGGGTCCTACAAGGCGCTGGAGGGCGGGCTGACAATCGAGGCCGCCGTCGACTTCACCGCGGGCATCCCGGAGCTGATCGACCTGACCAGCACCACCATGTCGGAGGTGGAGATCTTCCACCTGATGAAGAAGTCGTACGAGAGGGGCGCCTTCCTCGGGTGCGCCCTGGGGGTGAGGAGATGACATGACATACTGTACTATAAGCTACTCGTACAGCGACAGGGTTGCCACCCCTTTCTGCGTGAGGCATAAAGCAAAGTAAAACGACAAGTACTGTGCTATAATTCTGCATGCCAAATAGATTTGTGAGAGTTTTTTTTTATGGCTATGAAATGTGCCAGTTGGCAACTCTAAAAATCCCTTTTCCCACGTCCTTTCCCCTCGCAGAAGAACCGCAACGTGCGCCAGGCGCAGGACCTGGGCCTGCAGCCAAGCCACGCCTACACCAACTCCCAGTTTTCACACTTTACCTTTTTTTTTTTTTTTTTTGAAAAAGTGAAATTACTTACATTAAAGTAATTCCAACCAGCAACCGTCCCTTAATGACTATAATGTTAATGTTGATAATGAACTGCAAGGTTCTCGAGCTGCGCGGGAGCGTCGGTCGCGCGCGCGACCACGCCATCCCGCTGGTGCGCGTGCGCAACCCGCACGGCGACCACAAGGAGTGGAGGGGCGCCTGGAGCGACGGCGACGCCAAGTGGGACACCGTCGACGACAACAGGAAGGAAAGGCTGGGCGTCACCAAGAAGAACGACGGGGAGTTCTACATGCACTTCAGGTATATAATAAAAGTCAGTGTGGCCACACTCAATTTTTTTTTGCTCCAATCCACCCCACCCCACCCCAAAAAAAAAACCAGCAAAAAATTTGATCTTAAATTGACTTTTTTTTTGGGTCCAATCTTCAGGGACTTCCTCCACTACTACGGTGAGCTGGAGATCTGCCACCTGGGGCCGGACTCGTTCGGCGGAAAGGTGGGGGAGGCGGACAAGAAGTTCGAGTCCTCCTGCTTCCTCGGGGAGTGGAAGGCCGGGGAGAACTCGGGAGGGTGCGGGAACGACGGATTCTGTGAGCATCAATTTTTATTTATTTATTTATTATTATTTTTTTCGAAGTTGGGAAACTGACGGCATCAAAACTTTTTAATGATAAAATTTGCGAAGAAAGAAGAAAAAAATGTTAAAAATCTCAAATCTGGACATCAAACATGGGAAACTGACGGCAGCAGAATTTTGAACAAAAGTTTCAAATTCAAATGCGTGCAGTAATTAAATTTGGGGAAAGTGACGTCCGCCTAATTTTTTTTTCTCTCTCTCTCTCTCCCCCTCTCTCCTTTCCGGCCAGTCTACTACTCTCAGAATCCGCAGCACTTCATCAGCCTGAGCGACCCCGACCCGTACGACGAGCAGTCCCGCTGCCCGGTCGTCATCTCGCTGGCCCAGAGGCAGGGACAGAGGAAGAAGGAGCACGCAATCGGGTTCAAGGTCTACAAGTGCGGCAGCGAGGACAACAGGCTCACCGAGCAGTTCATGAGGACTAACAACTCCGTAAGGAATGGTTGTTTTTTTTATTACTTTTGACATTGTTGTAGTTTTTTTTTTAACAATAAAAAAAATGTTTGGTTATTAAACACTTTTTTTTTAGTATGCCCGCACGGACACCTTCATCAACCTCCGCGAGGTGAGCAAGCGGCTGATGCTGCCCCCGGGCAACTTCTGCATCGTCCCCTCCACCTTCGCCCGCGACGAGGAGGGCGAGTACATGCTCAGGGTCTACGTGGAGAAGGCCTGGGGGTCGTCCTCCTCCCCCTCCTCCGGCCCGCAGGAGGAGCGGGCCCACTCCGTGGCCAACAGGTTCTCCGGCATCAACGGGGACGTCGTCGTCGACGACGCCCCCGCCGCCGCCGCCGCCGCCGCCACCAGCAGCAGCAGCAGGAGGAAGAAGAACAAGACCAAGCTGGAGAACCTGTACAACTGGGCCTCCACCGAGGAGAAGGAGGACAAGGTGTTCAGGGACATCCTCAGGTCATACCCTGACCAAGAGGAGGAGGAGCAGCAGCAGCAGCGCGGCGGCAAGTCCAGGAAGTCCAAGAAGAAGGCCAAGGAGAGAGAGTGATCAGACGCGACGAGACATAGTAGTTACACGTGTACTCGTAAATCTTTCTCTCTATATTTTTTAATTGTACAGAGCTTTGCAAAAAAATATAACGCTTTTTTGTATAATGACAAATACATGATACAGTAATGTAACACAGTTGTTATCACCATCTGGTCAAATCTTCGTCTCCACTGCTGGTAGCATCGCCTTTCTTCTCCTCCTCCTCCTCCTCTTCCTCTTCTTCTTCCGTCTGCTCGCTCTCCGCCTCTTCCTCCATGTCGTCCATCTTGTCCTCGTCCTCGTCCTCGTCGTCGTCCTCCTCCTCCTCCTCCTTGGGCACCCTGATGACCTCGGCTCTGGGGTCGAAAGAGATCTTCCTGTCCAGCTGGATCCCCTTGGATGAGGTCGGACCGGGTTGGTCCGAGAGGTCGACGGATGTGCTTGGCTAGCATAGTAGGAAGTGTAGAACAGCATTTTTAAGAGCACAAATTAAAAATAAAATGAATGAACATGTACTACGTACCTTCAGAATGGGTTGAGCGGTGACTGGAGACGGAGGCGGCGTTGGATCAGGCAAATTGCTGAAAAAAAAAAAGAATAGACGGGCCTGAGCTGAGCACTTTGGTTGTGCAAAGAAGGCAATCATGTTGTCCTAATCAACTTCCCATTTCCACTCACCCTAACTTCCCATATTGTCCGAGTGTAGTACTATTTAATTAGGTTCATTGTAGTTATACAGGAAGACTCAATGGGTTGTTTTGTTGATTGTTCCTGCACATTCCTACGTACCTGCTGACCACAGCCTTGGGGATGGCGACGACGGGCCCGGAGGCCGCCTCCGCCAGCGACCGCCTCAACGCCTCCATCCTCCTGTCCATCTCAGACTTCTCCCCTCTCCTCTCATCCGCGGCCGGAAGGGCGGCTGCAGCGGCGGCGGCGGCGGCGGCCGGCGCTGCCGCCGTCCTGGTGATGACCGGATCCTCCTCCTCCTTCACGACGTGGTTGACGTTCCCTTTGTCGTCGTCGTCGTCGTCGTCGCTGGAGACGTGCTTGTCGCCCTCCTCTTCCTCCTCCCTCCTCCCGTCATCGTAGGTCGTCCAGGCCGAGGTCATGGGATTGGCGTACTCCACCACCTCCTGCTTCTTGTCCGACCTCCCGTACGTCTTGATGAAGCCGAATATGTCCTCTCCCCTATAAGAGAAAAAATAATAATAACTTTGCAGATCTCGTGCTACCCCCGGCCTTGGTCCCACCTCCTCCTGAAGTAGACGAGGATGCCCACGATGACGCCGACGCAGATGGCAAGGAGGACGGCTAGGATGACGATGCCGACGATGAGGCCGGTGTCGCTGTCGTCGTCGCTGCTGCCGCCGCCGCCGCCGCTGCCGCCGCTGCTGCCGCCGTCTCCCTCCTCCTCCCCCTCCTCGTCCTTGTTGTTGGTCACATCCAGCTCTCCGATCACCAGGCTATTGCCGATGACGTCGTCGCCTTCCAAGAGGCTGAAAAAGTGGACGATGTTGACCCCTTTCTCTCCACAATTTCATCTCTCTTTACCCCCTCCCCCCCTTACTTCTGCACTTGGGTGGTGTTGAGGAAGTCCCCGCCCCTCCCGTAGTCGTAGGCGGTCACCACGAGGACGGGGGTCTCGTTCTCGCTCTGCCTTCCGCCCCGGCTGCTGCTGGTCGGAAGGTACTGGACCTCCCTGAACCAGACGTCCGGATCCAGCTGATTGAGAGCGGCCAGTGCCTGCAGGAATTGAGTGATACTTGTAAATTCTTCAGACACTTTCTTAGTGTATATGTAGACACTTTATATAGTTCAGACCCTACTTTAAACACTTTGTATTCAAGACCCTACTTTACATAGACACTTTACAGTTTAGATTAGAATGTACGCACTTTCACTTACTTCGTCAGCCGACATGGATGGATCGACGACGTTGAACGGGGTGACCTGCTCCTCCTCCACCGGGATGATGGACAGGGCCACGCTGTCGGAGGCGCCGCTGCCACCGGACGGACTGGCGGTCACGGTCACCTTGGAAGACAATGGTGAAGTCTCTGACTTAATTTTTAAAGTAAAAAGTACCTTTAATAAATATTGCATGTATGGTTCTTCAAAAGTCAGGTAAAACGTTTCGCTGAGAAAAAATATGAAAAAAAAATTCATGTTTGATGTGGGAATCATCCCCCCTCACCGAGCAACCGGCGTCGCCGCAGAGCTGCCAGACGTCCTCGGCCTCTGTCCGGTAGGCGAGGATGTTGCCCAGCTCGTCCACGTACACCAGGTCGTCGCTGGGCCCGGAGGCGACTTCGAAGACGGCCTCGTCGAGGGAGACCCCGGAGACGGCCACCCGGGCCAGCGGCTGGGAGACGAACGACTCCAGGTAGATGAAGCCCGGGTAGCCGACCGTCTGGCCCAGGGAGGCGTCGCCAAAGTCGCCGGAGGTGATGACCACGTCACCGCCCGGCGCGGAGGAGGACGACGACAGCAGGTTGAAGACGGCGGAGGTCTCGGCGGCGCCGCCGGCGTCGGCCTCGGCCCGGACGGCCGCCACCACCCGGTCCACGTCAGTCAGGACGTCGTCGTCGTTGCCGCTCAGCGACACGCAGGTGAACGCACCCGTGGCGGGGTTCAACTGTTGGTACGTGGAGATTCATCACACTTCCCAACCAATATATATATAAAAGATATATTTTTTTTCATTGTTTTATTGCATACCAGTCACTGACCTGAAAGTACGGCTCGTATTCCGGTGGGCTGACCTCCAGCACGGAGTAGGTGACTTCCCCGGAGGCCGGGGTTACCGCCACGGTCAGGCAGCCCGGGATGGTGGCGTAGTCTTCCTCCAGGTCCGTCTCGTAGAGGGGCTCCTCGAACTCCGGCTCCTCTCCGCCGTCGCCGCCATCCCCGCCGCCCAGCAGGGTGAAGACGACGGTGGCCTCGTCGGTGCCCCCGTCGTTGGCGGCCTGCACGACCACGGTCACCCTGTCGGTGTCCGTGAGCTGCCCCGCCGCGGGCAGCTCCGTGCAGGTGAAGGTCCCGGAGGGGTCGACCTCGAAGTAGCCGTCGTAGTCGGCCGGGCTCACGTCCAGCTCGGAGTAGGTCACGGGCGTGTCGGAGTCGGCGGACACCGAGTAGCAGCTGGCGTCCGTCCCGTAGTTCTCCTCGAGCTCCTTGTCGTCGTAGATAACTTGGTCAAAGGCGGGAGGGTCCTCTCCGGCCTCCGCTGGCGGCCCCTCCAGGTCGAAGACGACGGTGGCCTTGTCCTCCCCGTCGGCGTTGGCGGCGCTGGCCACCACCACCACGGAGAGCGGGGGGTCGTCGGCGTCGGCGCCCTCCAGGCTGCTGCAGGCGAAGACGCCGACGCCGGAGTCGCCGCTGATGGAGAAGTAGCCGGTGTAGTCCGGAGGGTCCACGTCCACGATGGCGTACGTGTTGGTCAGGGAGCTGGAGATTGAGAGCACAGTTTACACGCCCTGTATGGACATGCTGCACTAGTCCTCCCACCTCTCCGCCTCGATGGTGTAGCAGTCGTCCGTGGTCTCGTACTCGTACTCCAGGGTGGTCCCGTAGAGGAAGGGGTCGAACACGGGCGGGTCCGGCGGTCTCTCCGCGTGGGTCATAAAGACCGGGGCCAGCGAGCTGCGCGCGGGGTCGTCGGTCTGGGTGGCCTGGGTGGAAATGCAACTTTTTGAGGGGGGAGTGTCTGCAAAATGACCTCTATGTACTTGTAGTACAGTTGCACAAAGTTCTCACTCTGATGAGCAGGGTGAACTCTCCGCTGGCCGGGAGGTCGCCGAGGTCGTCCCCGACGAACTCGATGACGCCGTCCACGGGTCCGATCGTGAACAGGTCGCCAACATCTGCACACACACACACACAAAAAAAAAAAACTTTGTAAAAGTTGGGGTGGGGGGAGGGCATTTTTTTTTTTCATCTCTGGCCTCCGGATTCTTCTCCGATCTCGAAGGTGACGCTGCTGTCCAGGTAGTCGTCCCCGCCGTCGGCCTCTATCGCCGACACACCGTCCAGGGTCACCTGCCCGGTCTGCTTGCAGTAACAACAACGACGGACAGCCAATATATATATATATATTTTTTTTTTGTCATTTTCCGGGAAACCGACGTGCTTGCTGCGTCACCTCGTCCACCACCCCCTGGTAGGAGGTCTGGGAGAAGACCGGGTTGAGCACGTCCCCCGGCAGGTTGACCGCCAGGGGCATTGTCGACTCCTTCGGGTCGACCCCGTCGCCGGTCTGCCTGGCCTGGTACAAACACACACACACACACACAACTTTGTCTTAGAACACCTGCCCGACGGGACTTTTGGTCGTCTCTCCAGAACAAAATATAAAAGATGACAACACTTTATTCAGAACGATTTCGTGAATTTTTTAGTTCCTCATGTGAGAATACTTCTCTCGTGAGAATTCAGAATTCAGAGGGTGGATCCTCATAGTACAGGGTCGACAGAGTTGCTATACCACTTACTATGACCACCAGGAATATCTGATCCAACCCCTGGCACTCCTCCGCCAGCTCCTGCGTCCACACGAGCTCCCCGTGGCTCCCGTCCTCCCCGTCGTCTTGGGTGACCATGCCGAAACTCTCTCTACCTGCATGGATCCAAAAGCCATTTTTTGGGGGGGGTGGTAGTGGCTTGACAAAAAATGTTAAGAACCCCCCTAAAACTTCAAGCTTTTTTCTGACACTGTCTTATTTACTGCTTGACTTTTTTTTATGTAACAAAAATAGCGGATGTGGCAACCCTGGGTTCCTTACACGCGGCCTGTTCGTCGACGACGTCCAAGTCGAGGTCGTACTCGATGCCGACGCCGTCGTTGCCGTCCCCGTCGCTGGCGCGGACGTCCTCAGGAGAGACCGGCAGGGTGACCGGCAAGTCGGGGGACTTGAGGGGAAAGGTAGAAGCGGAAAAAAAAACCCAAGCAACTGTGTAAAAGCATTTCCGAAATGCTCGCACATAGCTTTTGTTCTTATTGCAGGGTTGCTTAATTTCTCTGATTTCTTGTTACAAGAATGCGGAAAGCATTTTAAACCGCTCGCACGTGGCTTTGTTGTTAAGTTGCTCAATTCTTTCAACTCAAAATGTGAATCCTAGCACTTTTTTTTTTTTTAGTAGCTGGAAGAATTATGAAGATCCACGACTTGGCAACCCTGATAAATATTAAGTTGCAGATTCTTGTGCAACCATGACGACGCAAGCTAGTATAAGACAGCGATGCTCGCACGGGTAAGAATGATTAATAATAATAATAATAATAAAAAAGTTACTCCGAGTGTGGGATCCGCAATGTCGGCCTCGTAGTAGGGCTGATCGAACACGGGGGGCAGCGAGTCCGTCGGGGAGAAGACCAGGGTGACGGTCGTCGCGTCCGTGTGGCCCACGTCGTCCTTGTGGGTCGTGG
>JAAUYM010006022.1_pt1 | contig 10520 bp, 11 predicted proteins | sample 7278001 | NCBI WGS metagenome assembly JAAUYM01 (sample SAMN14350224, study PRJNA611818) | marine sediment metagenome | isolation source: surface marine sediment (1.8m) | place: French Polynesia: Moorea | collected 2018-08
CATCTGAAGACAAGATGGTACGAGTTCCGGCTGCACAACTAAAACAATTTAATAATCTTTTTGAACAACTAATTTTAGACCGCAACACCATCAATCTACGATTAAAACAATTGCAAAACATCACTTCCTTAATGAGTCAAAGAATTACTCAGATAGAAAGTTCCAACACTCAATTAAAACAATGGTATGATAAAGCTTCTATAGAGGGATTTTTAACGAAGCCGAAACAGGCTCCGGATGGGCTTTCATTTAGGCATGATGGGACATCTGGGACATCTGTTGGGGGCGAACCAAGCTCGCCTCTCGTGTCCTCGAATGCTTCTTGGCAAGGTGGAGTACCTTCGACTAATAAAGAACAACTCTTACAAAATTCAGCTAGTTCCCTAAACAACAACAGCTATCTTGCTGAAGGCGAGGCAATGAGTCAACACTTTGATAGCTTAGAAATGGATCGCTACAGCGATATTCATCTAATATGTCAAGAACAAATAGAAACCATCGTTCAACTGCAAGAAGTCGCAACAGACATAGAACTAGGTCTACAAGAAATTAACCAAGCAGTTCGTAACCTTAACTACACTACTAAATCCATGCAAGGTAACGTTACTCGTACTCAAATGTTACCTATTGCAGAAGTAGTAAAACGTTTTCCCAGAGTAATTCGCGATCTTAATGTTCAGTTCAATAAACAAGTTGACCTCAAAATTATCGGAAAAAATACCCTCTTAGACCGAGTCGTTATCGAAGCTCTCAGCAATCCTTTAATGCATCTGTTACGCAATTCTTTCGACCACGGAATAGAAGACCCCGAAACCCGAATTGCTGCTGGGAAAAACCCATCAGGAACAATTACCATACAAGCAAGCAACCAAGGTACTTACACCGTTATTACCCTTACCGACGATGGGAAAGGTATTTCTCTCGATAAAATTCGCGATCGCCTTTCCCAGATGGGTATTCCTCAATCTGAAGTTGCCCAAATACCAGAAACAGAACTACTCGACTTTATATTTGAGCCTGGATTTAGTACGGCACAACAAGTTACAGAACTTTCAGGTAGGGGAGTGGGGCTGGATGTTGTTCGGAATAATCTCCAAGAAATTCATGGTGATGTTCGAGTAACTACGAAGCCCGGGAAAGGTACAAAATTCACCTTAAGAATTCCCTTTAGTTTATCCATCTTAAGAGTAGCAATAATCGAACAGGCTGGTATTGTTTTTGCCATTCCTGTCGATAGTATTGGAGAGCTTTTACCTTTAGAATCAGAACGAATAAAAACTTCAGAAAACCTCAAATATATAGATTGGAATGGCACAGAAATTCCTCTAGTGGAAATAGAAAAAACCCTAGTTTATCGCCGTTCTCATAAAAATGTTAATTTAACTGGTAGTCCCGCCATAAATCGAACTATGGCCATAGTAGTAGGAGATGAAAAATTAGTTGCAGCACTGCAAATTAGTCGCTTTTGGCATGAGCAAGAATATACCATTAGATCCATTGATAGCCCCATTCCTTTACCTCCAGGAATTATTAGTTCCATGATCTTTGGTGATGGGAAAGTTATTCCTTTATTTGAGCCGATTCTACTAGTAGAGGAATGCTTAAAAAATCACTCCACTAACGACCAATCTAATCAGAATTTTACAGAAAACCCATATTTATCTACAACCAAAACTATTCTAGTAGTAGATGACTCAATTAATGTACGTCGCTACCTGAGTTTAACCCTAGAAAAAGCCGGTTATCAAGTAGAGCAAGCAAAAGATGGACAAGAAGCCTTAGATAAATTGCTTAGTGGACTCTCGGTACAAGCTGTTATCTGTGATATTGAAATGCCTCGACTAGATGGTTATAAAGTTCTCGAAGAAATAAAAGAGCGAGCAGAATTTGAACATCTCCCCATAGCCATGTTAACTTCTCGTAGTAATGAAAAACATCGGAAACTAGCTATGAATTTAGGAGCTTCAGCCTATTTCTCTAAACCCTATAATGAACAAGAACTATTAAATAAACTAGCAGAATTGTTACAGAGTTAAATCAGTTATCAGTTATCAATTATCAAACCTTGCAAATCATAATTCCGAATTCCGCGCCTCACGTCGAATAGTATTCGTCGCACTGACGTTATTTATTATTTACTTTACCAAATCGTCGATCGCGCTTCTGATAAGCAGTTAAAGCCTTGTGAAACTCTAGACGATCAAAATCTGGCCAGAGTGTTTCGGTAACATAAATTTCTGCATAAGCTATTTGCCACAACAAGAAATTACTAATCCGCATTTCTCCGCTAGTTCTAATTATGAGATCGGGATTAACTAACCCTTGAGTATAGAGATGTTGCTCAAATATAGCTTCGTCAATATCTTCTACCCGTAAATAACCCTGTTCTACTTTAGATGCGATCGCCCGACAGGCTTGGACAATTTCTTGTCTGCCACCATAGTTAGTTGCTACAGTAAACTGAATACCTGAGTTATTTTGGGTATCTGTCATGGAACGAGCAATTTCTTGTTGTAAAGAGTCTGGTAAAGCTACTAGATTCCCCACAAAGCGAATACGGACATTTTCCTCCATCATTTCTTGCAATTCTCGTCGTAATACTCGCTCAAATAAAGTCATTAAAAATTCTACTTCTTCGAGGGGACGACCCCAATTTTCCGTCGAAAAAGCATAAGCCGTTAAAGCAGGAACCCCCCAATCACGACAGCACCGCAACAAGTCTTTGAGGGTATCTACTCCCTTTTGATGACCCAGAATGCGAGGTCTGCCTTTCTGTTTTGCCCAACGACCGTTACCATCCATAATTACTGCCACGTGCTGGGGTAGGCGATCGCGGTCTAAGTCGGGAGGTAATTGCTTTAAAGAAATTGGATTAACGGTCATCTGCTATTACAAATATAAATTCTCAATCATGAGGATACTAAATCAAGAAAAAAATTAGGTTTAATTTTTCTTCTCTTGGGAGGTGGATGATGATAAACGGAAAATCCGCTTTAATAAGATTCGTCCTTGGAAGCCCAGTTTGCGACTCAGACGCACGGCATTTTTTTCTACAGTGGGAGCAAATTTAGCTTGTAACAACTCTTTTAGTTTACTACTGGTTAAAGGTCGATTTAAAATTCCTTTTTCTGCTAAGGAAATCGAACCTGTTTCTTCTGAAACCACGATGCAAATGCATTTGTCGCTTCTCTCTGTTATCCCCATTGCAGCACGGTGACGAGTCCCCAATTGACGGGAAGCAGTACGTTCTGATAAGGGTAAAATTACCGCAGCCGAAATAATACGAGAGCCACGAATTAAGACAGAACCATCATGAAGTAAGGTGGTGGTTTGAAAAATAGTTTGTAATAACTCCTTAGAGATTTCCGCATTCAAGGGGACTCCAGGGGAGACAAAATCTTCATCATCCAAAGAACCAGAAGTTTCCATCAGTATTAATGCGCCAGTACGATTTTGGGATAATTCTTTTACCGCCTCCACAATACGATCTGTAGTACTATCGGATTGTAAACTCTGTCTTCTTGAAGATTTAAATAGTTGTAGTATTTCTCCTCTTCCTATCTGTTCGAGGAAGCGACGCAATTGGGATTGAAAAATTACTGCCATAGATACAGCAGCACCCAAAACTAATTTTTCCAGTAGAGAACCCAACAAGGTTAGACCAACACTTTTGCTAGCTACTGTAGCTAACATCAGTACGATAAAACCTCTGACCATCCATAAACTACGACGCTCTCCCTCTCCAATAATGACCAGCAGAGCATAGCTTAGAGCCAGTACCAAACCGAAGTCGATACTGGTAGGAAGCCAGGAAGGAATCCTGGAGAGAATCCAGCTTAAGTCAGGAACAAAACCCGACAATAACATTACTTTAATTAATTTAGAATGAGTAACTGTTAAATGCTTGTGTTTTGAACTTCAAAATACAAGCTAGATTTGGGAGTCTTTTCGAATTACATATTACACAATAAATCAACACGGTGATTGCGAGACAGTGCGGAATCGGACGGGGCTTTCAAGCTCTCGAATTCGATTCGAGAGTCAGCCCCTTCGCTTTCCGTGTCATAGCAACTGTCGAGGGCGGATATGCTTTCTCACCGAAAGCATCCCTCACCGTCAAACGAAATACTAATTTCAATGACTGGTGGGATTAATCAATCTCTCAGGCAAGCGATCGCGCTCTAGGAGATTTTGATAAGTTTCCCGTTCAATAATCAAATTAGCTTCTCCCTTATTAACTAAGACGGCTGCGGGTCGTCCTATACGGTTATAGTTCGATGCCATGCTGTAATTGTAAGCTCCAGTTGCCATAACTACCAGGATATCTCCTGGTTCTGTTTTAGGTAAAGTAGCATCTTTAATTACCACATCCCCAGACTCGCAATGTTTTCCTGCTACAGTAACCGTTTCGGTTAAAGGTGCTGACATTTTATTAGCAATCACAGTGCGATATACGGATTGATAGGTAATGGGACGGGGATTATCAGACATTCCCCCATCTACAGTAATATACTGGCGGATTTCTGGCACTTCTTTGGAGCTACCGACGGTGTAAGCTGTTACACAAGCACTACCAATTAAAGAGCGTCCAGGTTCAGCGATTAATTTAGGTAGGGCAAGTTGATGGCGATCGCAAGCAGTTGCTACTGCTTCAGACACGGCTTTAACCCATTCTGTAATACTAGGAGGGTCATCGGATTCGGTGTAACAAATTCCCAAACCACCTCCAACATTCAGGATTGTCATTGGTAAACCATAACCTTGCGCTTTTTTCAGCCATTGCACCAACACATCTGCTAAATCTTGGTGAGGTTGACGCTCAAAAATTTGCGAACCAATATGGGCGTGAAGACCAATACATTCTAGACTAGGTTGTTGGGAAACAAAGGCAAACACTTCCTCAATTTGATTGGGATCAAAGCCAAACTTACTATCTAAGTGACCCGTACGGATATACTCATGGGTATGACACTCAATACCAGGAGTGAGACGAAGTAATATTTTTACAGGAGTATTGCTTTTTTCCGAAGCAATAGGAGTTAAAGTTTTTAACTCTAGCCAGTTATCAATAATAATCTGACAGCCAGTTTCTACGGCAAATTCTAGCTCTGAGGCGGATTTGTTATTACCATGAAAATAAATATTTTCGCTTTCTACTCCCGCTTGTAAGGTAGTATAGAGTTCCCCTCCTGATACAACATCAAAGCCTAAACCTTCACTATTTACGATGCTACATACAGCAAGACAACTCCAAGCTTTAGAGGCGTAAATTACTTGAGATTCACCCCCATAATACTTAGCGAAACCATCACGATATTGCCGACAAGCAGTTCTGAGGGTTTTTTCATCGAGAATATATAAAGGTGAATCATATCGCTCGACTAAAAGCTTAATTTCGCAGCCACCAATTTCTAAATTATCATTACTATTGACTTTTGCTGTTAGGGGTAATAGTTGCTGATTGGGAGATGGTGGAGCATCCTCATTATCTATCTGAGGTAAATAACGATGTCCAGAATTTTGGGAACTGCGGTCTATCGAGAGCATAATTAATAAGTCTGTTAGGGAAAATAGCGTAATATACTAACCTATAGTTTAATATGGGGATGTAATAATTTTAAGGGTTAGCAAAAAGATTCATTAATTGTTTAGTATGCTAATGTCATAGTTTTAACGATTAAAAAAGATATTGGAAGCTAAAATTAGTTTATCCTGGGTTAAAATCCTATTGTTTGGCTCTAGTGACACGAGAGTAGCTAGTAAGCTATTTATTAAATAGCTTAATGAACTTATAATTTGTAATAAAATTCAAGAAGCAGAGATAACTAAAATCTCAAGTTAAAATTAGCACTAATGATTATTATGATTTATTTCCCGTACAAAGATTACTGTGACATATAAATTCTTTGCACTTCAAAATTTTCTATATTATCCTCAAAGCGACTCAATATAATCCGCATTTCTTGATAAGGAGTTGCAATAGAAATTCCTCTAGGGCTAGTACATTTAACTTGTAATAAAGTTTGAAATGAATCATACTTTTGACTTACATAAAACCTTTTAGGACAATTAGGACTAATAAAACCCTCGATCGCCAGTTGATTAAGAGCAGCAATACCTAAGGGACTGTTTAAAATATATTGCCAAATCTGTGACTCTTCTTCTGCTGTTATTGGTCGCCATTCTTCAGGCTTAAGCTGTTGATTTTGAGTAGAAGCTTGAGTAATTTTATAAGTTGGAGAGCTAGTTAAAGTTTTAGTTGTAGCGCAGCTATTACTATAACTAAACCCCAAAAAATCCCATAAACCAACCAATTTAATTTTTTAATTTTATTAAAATATCGCCGAGATAAAAATAAACTCATTATGATTATCCAAAATTTTTACCGATTGATAATTGAGAAGTATTAATTATTTATTATTCATGATCAATTTATGAAATTATTAATAATCCAAAATGCCACAGTACAACAAGTTCCTGAAATCTTGGCCTTAGATCGGCTTTGTTTTGGTGGTATTTGGTCGGAAAAGGGCTATAAACGAGAGATTGATAGCCCAAATAGTACTATTCTATTGCTATTTTTACGGGAAGATAATTCAGAAGATCAATTACTTGGTATTGGCTGTTTGTGGTCAATTGTAGAAGAGGCCCATATTACCCTATTAGGAATTCATCCCGATTATCACCGACAAGGTTTAGGACAGTTATTACTATCTGCTTTATTACAAGATGCAATAGACAGAAAGCTAGAAAGAGCGACTCTAGAAGTAAGAACAACCAATTATGCTGCGATCGCACTATACCATAAGTTCGGTTTTAAAGTAGCAGGAAGACGGAAAAATTACTACCCCAAAACAGGAGAAGATGCTTTTCTTTTGTGGCGTAGTGGTTTAGACAAGCCTGAATTTTTAGCAGAGTTAGAAGGCTGGAAACAAAAGATATGGCAACAACTCACTCCCCAATACATTGTTTTACCAGAAAACTTAAAACAAAACTAAGTTTGTCTATAAAACATAGTTTTTTGACTTAAGACAGGAATAGAGGGTTTAAACAGAGAAATATGACCAATAGTAATAAAGTATATGCTCAACGTACAGAAAAACATATCTCTTTGGGCAAAGGATTGAGAGGAATTCTGTTTTATGTGCCAACTATACTCTTATTTTTATTGCTGTTTCTGTTTCTTAAACCTACCGATACGAAGAATATCAAGGGTTTTATTCCAGCTTTGATTTTTACTCCTTTATGGTCGGTTATTGTAGGAGGAGTTAGGGTAGCTGCGGAATGGGAAAGAGGTGTAATTCTCCGTCTGGGAAAATTTCAAGAGGTACGGGGACCAGGTATATTGTATGTCATTCCCATTTTGGAGTCAGTGAGTTTTATAGATACTCGCACCCTAGTAATTAATGTGCCTCATCAAAAAGTGATTACACGGGATAATGTACCAGCCGAGATCGATAGTGCTTTATTTTTTATGGTGAACGATCCCGAAAAAGCTATCACTTCCATTCAAGATTTTCGCTTTGCAGTATCAGAATATGCTCAAGCTGCTTTACGAGATGTAATTGGGGGACTAAGTCTCGATGAATTATTATCAGAAAGAGAGCAAATTCAAACTCGTATTGTAGAGATTGTAGAACAGCAAGTCCAAGATTGGGGATTGCATATTGATTCGATCCGACTTCAAGACATTGAACTACCAGAAGACCTCAAGAGAATGATGTCTCGTCAAGCTTCTGCCGAAAGAGAAAAACGAGCTACTATTACCAAAGCAGATGGGGACAGACAAGCAGCACAAAGTTTGGCGAAAGCAGCCCAAATTATGAAAAATAATCCCATTGCTTTAGAGTTGCGAACTTTGCAAACATTGGACGGTTTGGGTGCAAGCCCTTCTAATACAGTTATTTTGTTTCCTATCGAGATGGGAAGCGCAATAGACAAAATTAAGTCTCAATTTTCTAAAGAGCAATTTTAGGGAGCATCCCATTTTGGCAAATCCATCGAGCAAACTAACGAGAATACTAGGGTTTCAAAGCATAATTGAAAGTGTTATGGGCAAAAATGGGATGCTCCCCAATTTTAACAGTTATCAGTTATCATTTATCAGTTATAAGTTGTTTAAAGCTTCGCAATCTGCTAAATATTCATCTTCATCTTTCCCCTTCCAAGAGTTGCTATATCTCTTTAATTCTTTTTGAGGATGAGGTGATTGATATTAGTTATTGCTTCAGTTTTTCGTAATGACCACCTATGGCAAAAATATAGATATGTTTCTCGTCAAACTTGTAAACGAGACGGTCTTTCTGTGATAATCTTCGAGACCACAAACCCGATAAATTATGTTTTAGAGGTTCTGGTTTTCCCGTTCCATATATAGGATCTTCTCTCAATATTTCTTTAAGAATTTTGCAGAGATTTTTGTGGAGTTTTTTATCACTTTCTCTTAATTTTTCATAAGCAATCCAAGTGTTTCCTTCAAAAACCAACGATCTCATTTATTTCCTCGTTGCTTGGAGAATAGCCTTGATTTTGGCTATGAGTAGTCATTGAGTCAGCAATCTGCTGCATTAAACTATCGTTTTGTAAAATATATAGAGTTTCTTGCTCTCTTTCCCAATCTTCCGCGCTAACTACTACAAAATCTTCTCCATTACGACGAGTTACTTTAAGAGGTTGATGTTCATCAATAACCTTTTCCACAAAGCTTTTTAAATTGTCTCTAAACTTGTTTACGCTTATGCTATCCATCGGAATACTTTTCTAAGATACGGTACGGTATTACCGTACAATTTGTATAATAGCAGTTTGATAGGAGTTTTAACTCTGCGAGCCAAAGATTTTGGGACTGTTACAGGAATTGATTGCAAAAAATTCGAGCCTTATGACACTTAAAGAACTAATCCAAGACAAAAGAGCGGAAATTCTGGCAATTGCAGCCAAACATGGAGCTTATAATGTAAGGATTTTTGGCAGTGTCGCCAGGGGAGAAGCTACAGAAGATAGTGATATTGATTTTTTAATTGATTATGATTCTTCTAAACGCAGTCCTTGGTTTCCTGTAGGATTAATACTCGATCTAGAAAATTTGCTACAACGAAGGGTTGATGTGGCAACTGTTGAGATGTTGAAGGAAAGGATTAGAGATCGGGTACTTAAAGAAGCTATAAAATTATGAGGGGAAGCAGCTAATGCCTTATCTACGGAAACATTGAGTAGTTATTCTGAGATACCTTGGCGACAAATTATTGGACTAAGAAATATGTTAGTACATGAATATTTTAAAATAGACCAACAAGTAATCTGGGATATTGTTCAACTGGATTTACCAGTATTGAAGGCGACGGTACAAAAGATGTTACAGGAAATGAAATAAGGGTGGGCATCGCCCACCATATGGTTTAGTAGTAAGCAGTAGTCAGGTTTAAATAGTCTTGAGTAACCAGTAAATACTATTAACTGATAACCGATAACTGATTACTGATTACTGATTTAAATACGTAATGCCGTCATCTTCTGTACTCCCTCAACAATTTGTTCGGGCTGTACGATAGTTAATCTTTCTAGCGTTCCATTATAAGGAGTAGGAATATCTTGAGAGGATAACCGCAACACTGGTGCATCTAATTCATCAAATAGTTGGTCGTTGATCAGGGCGACTAATTCTGCACCAATACCCCCTGTTTTCATGCACTCTTCCACCACAATGACACGGTGAGTTTTTCTCACAGAAGCGGAAATAGTTTCCATATCAAAGGGTTTGAGGGAGATTAGATCAATAATTTCAGGGTCGTAACCTTCTTTTACAAGGGTTTTAGCTGCTTGGGTGCAGTGGTGACGCATCCGAGAATAGGTCAAGATGGTCACATCTTTTCCTGGGCGGACAATTTCCGCTTTGTCTAGCGGTACAATGTATTCTTCCTCGGGGAGGTCTTCTTTGAGGTTGTATAGTAAAACGTGTTCAAAGAACAAGACTGGGTTATCATCTCTGATAGCTGCTTTTAATAGACCCTTTGCATTATAAGCAGTGGAACAAGCAACGATTTTTAATCCTGGTACAGCATGGAAATAAGCTTCTAATCTCTGGGAGTGTTCTGCCCCTAGCTGTCTTCCTACACCACCGGGACCTCTAATTACCATCGGGATTTTGAAGTTGCCACCAGAAGTATAGCGCAGCATTCCTGCATTATTAGCAATTTGATTAAAGGCTAAAAGCAAAAAGCCCATGTTCATCCCTTCAATAATAGGACGAAGTCCAGTTAAAGCTGCTCCAACTGCCATGCCACAGAAACTATTTTCCGCTATAGGAGTATCTAATACGCGCAATTCACCATATTTTTTATAAAGGTCTTTAGTAACTTTGTATGAGCCACCATAATGCCCCACATCTTCCCCTAAGACAAAGACAGTGCTGTCTCTTGCCATTTCTTCGTCTGTGGCTTCCCGCAGAGCATTAAACATTAAAGTTTCTGCCATAATTGTTATTCCATATCTGCAAAAGATAATCCTATCATTACTTTATA
>JAAUYM010108269.1_pt1 | contig 10520 bp, 13 predicted proteins | sample 7278001 | NCBI WGS metagenome assembly JAAUYM01 (sample SAMN14350224, study PRJNA611818) | marine sediment metagenome | isolation source: surface marine sediment (1.8m) | place: French Polynesia: Moorea | collected 2018-08
CCTCCTTGGCCGAGGTGAATGCCCGTATAGCCAAGCTGACGAGGAAGAAACGCCGAATGGAGGTGGGTGGGGGAACACTGGCGATAGCCGGTTATGAAAACGTGAAAAAGTTGCCTAAATCGGCATAACTGAATATTTTTTTTATTACTAGTACCGTTCCAGAAATGCAAATAATAATAATGATAATAACTTGCTTAAATCAGGCATCTCGCCAAAACCGAATATTCACTGCATGTATCCATGTGTTGAACCATTTACCACTGTATGGTGGTAGGTATGCATAATTAATGTCTCTCTGATTTTAGGCTCAGGTCGACTTCGCTCAAGATTTTCTTTTGCGGGACTTCCTCTTGAAGCTGAAGACGCACAAGGAGGGCGATCTGGCCAAGTTGCAGAGGGAAGCGGGAGTGGTCTCGGAGGATCTGTCGTCGGTGGACCAAAAGATTTCGCAGCGGTAAGTGTTCACCGGGTAGTCTTTCCTGTTGCTGTTTTTGTTTTCTCTTCCTGGTATAGTAGTAAAATGAACTCTTTGGCATCTGCAGACTGACCAAAGAGAGGGAGGCTCTGTGTGCTGACGTTGCTGACGGCAACGCCGGTAGCCTCGGCCGCCCCGACGACGACGGGGGCGGTGGCGGCGGTGGCGGCGGCGGCGGCAACGGTGAGACGATGCGTCGGCTGCGCGTGGTCTACGAGGAGGACTACGGGAAGCAGAGGATGCGGATGGAGACCCACTTTGACGACCTGGTCAACTGCTACAACGACAAGAGGGCCAAACAGCTGCTCTTTCCCAAGGAGGACGTGGGACCAGGATCGGGATCGGGATCGTCGCCTTCTCCTTCTTCCTCTCTCGACTCGTTCGCTCGATGTCTGAGCAGGTGAGGTTAAAAGCAGTCCGCCACACCACCCGAGGAGACTAAAGCTTCTCTTATTACATGCTGACCAGGTTCACGCGGTACAACTCCGTCCTGTCCCTGGCCACGCTGAGCTTCACCTCCGACCTGTTTAGCAACGCCAGCATCGTGTCTTCCATCGAGTTTGACAAGGACTCCGACTACTTCGCCATCGCCGGCGTCACCCGGCGCATCAAGGTGTACGAGTACGCCATGGTGCTCCGTGACGCCGTCGATATCCACTACCCCAGCGTGGAGATGTCCTGCAGCTCCAAGATCAGCTGCGTCTCCTGGAACGCCTTCCGCAAGGGCTGCCTCGCCTCCTCCGACTATGAAGGGTGCGTCGTCCTGTGGGACACCGCCGTCAGCAAGAAGTACAGGGTCTTTCAGGTAGCCGAGAGAAGAGAGAAGTAGGAACTTTTTTGCGCGTGGATTTATTATTTTTTTTCCGTCCACGTATAGGAGCATGAAAAGAGATGTTGGAGCGTCGATTTCAACTGTGTGGACACGAAGTTGCTGGCGTCCGGTTCGGACGACGCCAGGGTCAAGCTGTGGTCGACCAACGTCCACCACTCTGTGGCCTCGCTGGAGGCCAAGGCCAACGTCTGCTGCGTCAAGTTCAATCCATCGAGCTCCTACCACCTGGCCTACGGGTCTGCCGACCACTGCGTCCACTACTACGACCTGCGCAACGCCAAGTCCCCCCTGGCGCTCTTCAGAGGGCACCGCAAGGCCGTCTCGTACGTCAAGTTCCTGGACTCGAGCACCATCGTCAGCGCGTCCACCGACAGCCAGCTCAAGATGTGGGACCTGCAGGACAAGAAGGGCGGCTGCGTGCGCTCCTTCCAGGGCCACATCAACGAGAAGAACTTTGTCGGTCTCGCCACCGACGGGGACTACATCACCTGCGGATCGGAGAACAACGCACTCTTCGTTTACTACAAGGGTTTCTCCAGCCCCTTGTTCAGCTTCAAGTGAGACAGACGCACACACAGGCTTGTCCTTGTCAATATGTAGTACGCCCTACGGGGGATAAATTTTTCCCGTTCCCGTTCCTCCTGGTAGGTTCGACAGACCTCAGCAGGGCTTCTTCGACCAGCTAGACTCCTCTGCGCGATCCCACGGCCACCCGGACGAGGCCTCCGGCGGCGAGTTTGTCTCCGCCGTCTGCTGGAGAAGCGGGACAAACGTCATCGTCGGGGCCAACAGCCAGGGCACGATAAAGATACTGGAACTACAGTCATGAGAATGCTGACTATAGTCGTACTTATACCTGCTCAAGTGGACTGATCCGAACAAGAGCATAGAATGTTTTCCCCCCCAATTGTTTCCCCAAGACGTGATACCTGCTTAAATGGATTTTACATGCTTTATAATCGCTGCATTCATTGACCAATAGACCTCAAGGTTTCCCAGTGAACTCTAGCTTTTTATCTGCATTGACTGATGTCGCCAATAATTATATTACAGTATTTTGCAATTAGCAAAGGCATCAAGTATTTTTTCGTAAGGGACCGCGTTTCAACTCACGGCGCAGGAATAAGTCATTGCGCTGTCTTTATTTTCGGTAAATGCGGAATTATCTTGACCTCCAGCCGAAGTGGAGAAAGAGATCCACGTTCTGTACATACAGTTGTCTCATCATTTTTTTTTCGCAATGCTATACTACAATGTAATACTACTTTTGCCTGTTTCAGTCTTCTCAAGCTTTGTTCTCATTCCTGTGCCTCTCGATGATCTTGAGCAGATCCTCAACCTCGTCCTTGCTCCCCATAAAGATCGGGCTTCTCTCGTGCAGCTTGGAGGGTCTGGAATAAAGGAGAAGCCTCTGGACAACGTTCAAATGATCGGCATTAAACTTGAGCTCCTTCTCACCTGAAGTCGAGCATGTGCATCTCTCCGGTGGAGGCAACTCCTCCGGCATTCTCAATGATGTGGGCCATGGGGAAGCACTCGTACAGGACCCTGAGCTTGCCCTTGGGGGCATCTGCCGTGGCGGGGTACATGAAGATGCCGCCATACTTGATGGTGCGGTGGATGTCGGCCACCATAGAACCGATGTACCTAGGTACAGATAATGGCTTAGTGTGTTACAAACATGGGGTGGGACCATTCAACCGCGATCTCTGTCCTCACCTTGACCCATATGGCTTCTTGCCCTCCTTCTTGCTCTTGACGTACTCCTTGATGGCTGGCGCCCACTTATTCTCATATCCCTCATTGATGGAGTAGTACTTGCCACGTGGAGGGATGGTCATCTTGTGGTCGGTGAGAACAAACTCACCAATGGATGGGTCGAGCATGAAGCCGTTTACCTCTTCATTGATCGAGATGACCAGCATGGTGGCACTGCCATAGAGCGCATACCCGCTGGCGACAAGCTGGCGGCCCTTGCGCAAGGCTGAGTCGGTGGTGATCTGAGTCGAGAAGAAGAGAAGAAATATGCTTTGTTTAAGCATTTTAAAAGTACAAAAAAAAACATATTCCTGACGTAAAAAAGGCTACAATTAAAACTAGCAACGAAAAAAAAAGAAAGCAACTTACTGTTGTGTAGCAAGACCTGAGTCGAGAAGAAGGGAAAAAAATATCTTCTTCTGCAGAAAACAGAACAAAAAATAACACATGCAGATTTGCAGCATCTAGTTACTAGTGTAGTATACAACGTTGTCCAGAGATGCAGGAATGTTTTCTACTTTACCTCCTCCCCCTCCGCTTTCTTGAAAACCCCAAAGATGGACCCGATCGATACGAGGCAGTCGATGTTAGAGGACCCGTCGAGTGGATCGAAGGTCACGATGTAGTTGCCACTGGAAGGGGCAGGAAGCAAGGAAGGAGGAGGTCCGGCCCTTCGGCCGTTTCATACGCTACATGTCCTTGTTACCTTCTTTCCGCCTCCACTTCGATGGCTAACTCGTTCTCCTCGGTGACCAGGAGGCAACAGACGTGAGAAGACTTGAGCATGTTGATGAACAGCTCGTTGGACAGCACGTCCAGCTTCTTCTGATCCTCACCTAACATGATGTCACAAAAAGAACTTCTTTTTTCCAAAAGAAAAAGGCCATGGATAGTACATAGTTCTCAACTCACTCACCCTGCACGTTGACATCTCCCGCTGTGCCAAAGAGCCTAGTGATCCCCGCCCTCCTGACGGCAGCGGAGATGGCCTTGCAAGCGGACTGAATGGAGACCAGCAGTTGGGTCAGGTCGCCCACGGCCTTCGGGAACTTGCGCTGCTCTTGCAGGAAGTACCTTAAAATGGAGGAGTTTCCTTACTATTTTTTCATACGCTAACATATTCACACATTAAGGCTGCTGCTGCCCCACCTGGTGAGAGTCATGCAGTTGGTGTCGATGGGCTGCTCAGTCATGTTGGTGATCGGTCAGGCGTCCACCAGGGTCTGGAGTCTGGACAGGACAGAGTCGCTGTAGTCAACGGGAGATTGCGCCCAAGTGCACTTGCATTAGATGTAGCTGCACTGCGCAGCAAAGCAAGGAAGGGATGGGGCTGGGCGGGAGCGGGTACGAGAAGGCTGAAGGGACAGTGGCAGCTTGTGCTTGGCCTGCTCCCAGCCTTTTTACTTGCTTTCTACGCTTTCTACTTCTCGCCATTTTAGGGCTTTCTCGCCAGGCTTGCCAGGTTGTGGAGAGAGCAGAAGGGAAAGGCCAAAGAAAGCACTGACTAAATGAAGAAAAAGTTTTGTCTATAAGGTTTTATTGGCTGAAAATGCATTAAAAAAAGATGCATGTGCTGTTCGATTGCCATGCGCATCCCGTAAGATTTTCAAGGTATGCAAAAAGTATATTATAATAACTGGAAACTAGCAAAGAGTGAACATTGTATGAGTAAAAAGAGAATAATTTAACGGCGACAAACACAATCCTCTGTGGAATACTTAAAAATTGAATAACATTGCAATGCGACTTTCTGTGACTTTTGTGCCAAGATACATTTATATTCGCCATTTATTGCCATTTAAATACCACATTTAACCAATGAAAAAGGTGTACCACTAAAAAAAAAAGTGTAAAAATATTTTTCAATGCTGAAGTACTGTACACTAGTTTTCTCTCAACACACGCACTGCAACATCAAGTGGAGGAATGATTAGCAGTCAAAAAAAGTTTCTAACTCACGCCGGCAGGTGGCCTTTCAGATCCAGAACTACTTGGAGAAGAACGGCACGACTTGGCCAAATGAAGGGATTGAGCTCATGCAAAGTTGCTGCCAGAGGATCAACTCCAAATCCTTCATCTGTGATGGCTGCAACCTCAAACACAACAAGGAGAAAAAGTCATCGTTGCCAAAGGCCTTTTGGGAACAAAGGCATGAGCAAAGAATCTGAGGGCTCCTTGTCTGATGACCTCTATCGAGAGCGCATGCAAGAGGATCACATCCAAAGCTCCTAAACTTTGACCATCGCTTTGGCATCCCCGTCTCCACCGAGAAAATTTGAGCTGATCCCGCTGAGGAATCGCTGCTATCCCGGGCTCTTCATCTTCACCTTTGTCACAACCCCTGTCCTCATTGTCTACAGCCAGTTTCTGCTTCACTCCCTCTCGTGCTGATCCAGGAGAAGCAAGCGAGGATCGACAGGTATCTGGACATGACCGTTTCACCCAATCAGGTTTGGCAGGCGGATCCTCAGGGAGTGGGGGGGAGAACGAGGCAGAAAGGGAGATCTTATGGTTAAGAAATTTGAGCTTCCATTTTTTTTATTGTGCGTCATCTGATCTCTTTTTACCATCATCTTGATTGCCTTTGCTTGACCGTAAATTTGCCGTGTTCTGAAAGAGAGGAAAATTTGGCTTAGGTGCTATCTTAATAGCGTATGCTTTAATGCTACAGGTCATTATTACCAAGATAGCAGCCCTCTGTTCCAATATCCCAAAGGCAAAGTGGTTGAGAAACACATTCTTGGGCAAAGCAACACCTTGAAACCGGTAGAGATGATGTGAACCTTGAGTTACAGGGTGCGCCTGAAAGAGACCCCAAAAATCATGGTACGTAGTTTCATCACTCAACGTGTACCGTAGTACATACCACTGTGATTGTGCACCGTCGACCAAGAAAGCCTGTGTTCCCGACCATTGGCCCCCTGCTGATGTCTACGTGATCTCCCGTCCGATACACCGTCACTATATCACCTGGATGCATTGGAGAAGTGCAGCAAATGTTACATACTAGTATACGAGGATCTCCAGTCAGACTACTGTGGGTGATATCCAGACAGAAGTTGGACCTCTAATATCACCTAAAGTAAGTAAATCATGAAACTATTTACAGTCGAGTTTCACATTAACAATATTGTTTGTCAGCAGGAGGAAGAGGAGGGAGAGGAAGAGGAAAAGGACGAGGAGCAGGAGGAGGAAGGAAGGAGGACGAGGAGCAGGAGGAAGAGGAGGGGGAGGGGGAAAAGGAGGAGGAGGAGGAGGTGTTCAACATCCAGACCGGCAAGAAACATGTTGTGGACTTGGCATAGGTTCCTTATAGAATTAGCATACTTAGTAGATCTACAGCATTTAGTAGCCTAAGCCATGTACTATGGAGATTTAGCAGACTTAGTGTAGAGTTAGCGTAACTACAGTAGCAGTCTTAGCTCTACTGACGTAGTAGCCTCAGCATATCTACCGTAGTATAATTGGCGTAACTCCCGTAGTAGCCATTTGCATATCTACCGTAGTAGACATGGCATAACTCCCCATAGTAGACATTGGCATATCTACTGTAGTAGACCTTGAGTAATTCCCCGACATTCATACCTACCGTAGTAGGGTATGCGTGGCACTCTATCATCTTATATCATCGAATAGGGAGGAGGAGGAGGAGGAGGAGAAAGGCAATTACAGTATACGGGTTTTGAAAGAATCTAAATAAATTTTGTGCTCAATGGCAACCGTCTATCCTGACACACAATTAGTCAGTCATTAAGCATTGCCAACCTAAACTGCTTTACCTGACTGGGAATTTGCAGCAATGTTGGGTATCTGTGCAAGCTTGTACTGGTTGTCTTTGAACATCTCCTGTGCCACCGGTATGCTCACGTCTAGGCACTCAAAGGGGAGCTCCTTTTCAGCCAGCCTGTGCATGGCAGCACTCAGTGTCATGAGTTCCTCCTTCGTGGGTTTCCAGTCCGTCATCTTCAGATCCACGTCATGCACAAAGCTTCCACTGACAACTGGAATAAAGCTGTATGGTTTTATGGAGAACAACAAATCTATTTATACGGGTGAGACAGATATCCCAAAATATTGAGGAAAGTGACCTCAAAACTGCTTGCCACCCATATTTTTGTTGGTCTAAAGATTTCTGTTTCAAACTTGCCTGAAATAATCCTAAATTCCACTTTTCACCCCCTGGTGGTGAAATTAGGTTAAAGTATGTTCTACTATACGTACAAACAAGGAAAAGCTGTTGCTCTACCCGTCAAAGTTTACCTGAATATTTTCGCAAAAATCTGACTTTTTTTTGGCAGGGTCAACATTGGTCCAGAGGGTGGAGGAGGATTTTTTACCATTGGGTGGCGGAAAGCTGTGGAGCTCGACAAAGACGTCTTCCTTGAACACAGCGTCGAGAACGGCGCCCAGCATGAAGGAGCAGCTCCTCCAGAAAGCCCTGTTGACGTGGAAGGGGTCGTCGTCGTGGAAGTGCAGCAATTGCAGGTTGCAGTCTGACACAAGAGGTCGGTGCATATCCCACAGCTTGCCGTCCACCAGGGCCAGGGCTGAACGATCCATCAGGAACTCTGACAGGTCTACAAAGAGAAGAATAAATTAAAAAAAAAACATGAGAATGGTATCTCAAGCTTTCAAAGCTGTGCCTGAATTTTAATTACGTTGGGCGACATTGTACGGAGTAGAGAGGAGCTTGTTCATGGAGAGCTCGGCATCCTCTGGTACCCCAGAGTACTTGACCGTGATCTTCTCCACCCTGGGCAGCAGGGACAGCTGCCTCTCTCGCTCGCGGGTGAAGAGCAGAGACCTTTCCTCCCGCACACGGGAGTTGGTCTTCCTCATCTGCTGCCCTGCTCTCCGTGGCGTTGGGTGCAGCTCGTGGAGGTCGCTGGGGATGACGGGAAGGCCGGTGGAGGTCTGCGAGAAGGACGAAGAAGGCCTGCTGGACGACCTGGTCAGGCCGACGAGCAACCACGGGTGGGACCTCCACATGGTCGGGCGGGAAATCCACTCAGTTTCACCGGCCTGGCCTCCGATCCGAACTGAGAAGTGAGAAGAACTGAGAGGCAGTGGAGAAATAATGGAGCCACTAATTTGCGTTACTCTTGGTTCAGCCAAATTATACCCAGCGACATTACGACGTAGTACCCACGTTGCAGAGTGAGTAACGTCTGCGGAAGAGTCAGATTGCGACTGAAAGCGATCGCACTTGCCTAACGTACAAAACAATAAAGAAATGGAGACTTTGTTTCTTTTCCCCACATGTTGTTTCACTGCGGGGAAAAAAACAACAAAAACAAATCTCGACTCGGTCGTGGAAGGCGTGACGCGACTATCGTATGTCCAAAAGAGTGTCTTTAATTTGGGATCAGCATGGAGCTCAGGAAGTCGCATTCTGACTACAGCAGCGAAGAGGAGGAGGAGGAGGAGGTCGAACAGGAACTGTCCGTGGACGACGAAAGTGACGATGTGGAAGAGTCAAGTGGTGGAGCAGATGAGGACGATGACGACAGTAGTGACGACGACGACGATGACGACGACAGCGACGAGGAAGAGGAAGGAGGAGATCCAGAGGAAGAAGACAAGGAGGCCGATGAGGACGGCGGAGACGCAGGCGGTAGCGACGGGGAGTCTAAGTCCGGTTGGGCCGACGCCATGGCCAAGGTGCTGAAGGCGGGCAAGTCCTCGGACGCGAAACCCCTCCTCCTGTCCAGGGCCAAGAAGGACACCGCCGCGAGCGCGTCGAAGGGAAGGAGGAGGAGTGGGCAAGACAGGGAGGAGCTGAGGAGGACGAGGAAGGAGATAGAGGAGGCGTGCAGGTCAGTGTTGGCACTGGTTTCTAAATTAAAAATTTCTAGCCAAACTCGGCAAGATTTTGAGTCTGGCCAAACTTTCAAAGAGAAGTCTGACCCGCGTTTTTCTAAAAAATACTTTCTCGCGCCTGGGGGCACTCAGATCTCGTCCGGACGCGGTGTCGGATCGCGCCAGGGAGAGGAGACTGTCCAAGGTGGCCACGCGAGGGGTGGTGCAGCTGTTCAACGCGGTCAGAGACAGGCAGAGGACCCTGCGAGAGCGGCTGGGCGAGGCCGGAAGGTCCGACAGGAAGAGGGAGAGGGTCTTCAGGGAGGTCGACAGGGAGGGATTCCTCGACGTGCTGGAGGGAAAAGAAGGTGGAGCAGGAGGTGGAGGAGGAGCAGCGAAGAGGAGGAGGCGGAAGGAGGAGACAGACAGGGCGCCCACGGTGAAGGAAGAGCCGTCGCCGGCAGAGGAGAGCTCGTGGAAGATTCTGAGGGAGGATTTCATGATGGGTGCCAGGATGAGGGACTGGGACAAGGACGGGTCGGACAGCGAGTGAAGTTCAATTTGAAGACCCAAAAAAAAAAAAAAATATGATTATGGTGCCAGTGCTTTTTGTCCTGGAAGTTTGCTTTTTTTTATTAGTCGACGTGCAACATGGCATGGAAAGAGAAGATGGAAAGACCTCCTCCTCCCCCTTCCCGTTTCTTACTATCCACCCTTTTGAGCACGCGTGGTCCCCGCTCATTCGCTGTCAGTGTTGCCTCCTCCTTCCGATATTTTTTACGTGGAAAGCTGGCTCTTCCTCCATTGAACCACTCTCTTGGCTGCATCGATTGATAATGTCGTCGACGTTCGATTTTTGGCAAGGTCAACAAGGAAAAAAGTCGAGTTTATAGCCTAAAATGAAGGCAAGAACACCATTTTTAGCTCAAAGTCCCCTTTATTGGTTTAAAAACACAGCACAGGATATTTTTTTTCCTTTTTTCTTCGAATTCAACTGTCGCATGTCGTCGGCGAAAGTGCGGGTTGATGGGTAGGAAGGGGCTTCTGAACGATCTATCCTTCCTTTTTTTTTCGTTGGCCCGGGGAGGAAGGGAAGGGAAGGGGGGGTGTCTAAAAAAAAACCCTCGTAGTAAGAGTTTTCTTCATCTTTGCCTATTGTAGTAGTAGTCGTACTTTAGTATTAGTTGAGAGGAGAGAAAAAAGAGTGCAGCATATTTTTTTATGGAGAATAAAACTTGCAGGAATATTTACAGTGCTGGAATTTGCCAAATCCTGGAAAGAGAGGGGTGGGTGACTCCTCGAGAAAAGTCTATCCACCCTCCTTGAGCGACCCTCGCAGAGACAGTTGCATCTTCTAACAGCGAGGGAGGCCGTTTTCTTTCTCTGTCTCTTTTACAGTCTGATCACAGTTCGTTGTGCCATGCTAGGCGCGCCAAGGCCGCTACCCCTCCTTCCTCCCTTGCCAGCTTCACACCCCGTCAACCAACCAGTCATTCCCCTTCCTCAGACTGGGAAACTAAGTGATAAGGAAGAAAAAAGGCCACCAAACTGAAGCAGTTGGGAGGTGACACAGCGGTATTTAATGCCTTCGGGTCGGGTTGATGTCACGGGCAGAGATGGCGAAGAGGAGGGGGTGGGGTGGGTGGGCCCTTGCAC
>JAAUYM010000749.1_pt1 | contig 10518 bp, 11 predicted proteins | sample 7278001 | NCBI WGS metagenome assembly JAAUYM01 (sample SAMN14350224, study PRJNA611818) | marine sediment metagenome | isolation source: surface marine sediment (1.8m) | place: French Polynesia: Moorea | collected 2018-08
GACCGGGACCCCCCCGGGAGGCGGGGCGAGCTTCGGGGCCGGGGCGGCGGCCGGCGAGGCGGAGGCCGCCGGGCCGTTGTTGCTGCTGTTGCCGTCGGACGCCGCGGCGGCGGCGGCGGCGGCTGCTGCTGCTGCGGCGGCGGCGGCGGCTGCGGCGGCGTTGCTGAGCGCGGTCGGCAGGAACGGCGCCGCGGAGTTCATCTTGGAGGCGCTCCTTTGCCAGACACTGGAATTGACAATAAGGACCATGATAACCCAACCAAGATGACTAGTGTGACCTTTACCACTAATCTGATTTGATAAGTCCAAGCTAATGGATTGTGGTATCACCAGGTACCATTTTTGTTCATGGACCATTTCTGTCTAGTATGGACTAGTGCATGGCCTAGCAATAAGACTTAATGTCTGTCTCCATTCTGACATAGCCGGGTTCTCTACATATCATCATAGCCAAACTCTGAGAATTCCATGGCATAATGAGATCATTTTTTATTGGCGGCAGAGGAGGAGCAAGAGAGACGAATCAGGACTTGCTTGTCTGTGTAAAGAGCAACATAAAAAAAAGAGCCAGACGGTTCTTTGCGACGCGAAGTCCCGTTCGAGGGTCTCTCCCCTCTCCCCCTCTCAGACATCGATTCCAAAAAAGAAATGAGGGAGGGGAGGAAGAGGGAGGAAGGGAGGAAGGAAGGAAGGGGGGAGGGAAGGCAGTTCCTAAAAAAAAAAGAGCTCCAATCATAATTCGAGCTGAGGGGGAGGGAGGGGAAAAGAGGAGGGAAAAACAGGAAGGGTGGGAATTTTTTTTCTTTTGACGGGAGAGAGAAAGGAAAAAAAAAGAAGTGGCAAACTGTGTGTTGACAAAAACAAGAAGATTAAAGTAGTTATAAGGAAAAGGATTGGCCGAAACCGATTCTTCTTTTCACCCGTGCCAAGTGTTGCATGATAACTTGATGACTCACCAGCTTGGAAGAGAGAGATCAACGTTGATTATTAATATTGTTTTGAGCCCCTGAGGCTGATGAAGCTCTTCACCACGACAACCTTGACTCAGCTTCTTTGGTTCGGTCTTTCATCACAGCCGGAAAGAGAGAGAGGGCTCTTTTTTTTTAAGGAACACAACAACAACAATAAAAAAACACCCCTCGACTCTCTGCCAGTCTCGACACAACTGCCAGAGAGGGAGGAGGAGGAGGAAAAAGTCGTGAAAATAACTGACCACCAATCCATTCCCCCCCCCGCCCCCCGTCCGCGCCTCCACCCCCGCGCCACCACCACCCACACCACCCTCCTCCTCCCTCACAGTCTGGCAGATTCTCCTTTCTTTGACAACAGGGTGGCGCAAAATAAAACACCACTATAAAGCAACGATCATTTCCCACAATAAAAATAAACTTGCATCTCTCTCACAGCTCCCACAGCAATGTATTTTATGAGAATCTCTATTTTGATCCACCCTGTGTCTGTTGGTGACGCCGTTTTTTTTCCACCCGTGTTGCCTCCTCCTTCCTCCCTCCGTCCCTGGTACAGTACACGTTTTTGACCAGCAGCAGCAGCAGCAGCAGCAGCAGTGAGGAGGAGGAGGACCCATTATCAAAGCTGTTCAATTCATCCCTCCTACTCTTCCACCCCCGCCACCGCCACCGCCGCCGTTGCTGAGCGCAAGGGGAGGAGAGAGAGAGAGAGAGAAAAAAAAAGAGAAGGAGGAAGAGGACAGAACGAAAAACCCAAGTTGGTTCTTCTTTTTTTTTTTGCAGCTGCCCCCTTCACTGACCCATCCAGAGCGTCTCTCTCTCTCTCTCTCGCTCTCTTTACCAATCACACCCAGTGAGGTGAGGAAGTTTGGGGCTGAAAATAAATGCCATCAAAAGAAAAGCTTCATTTAACTCCAATTGTTTGCTTATAGCAAATTGTGGCTGCTTAACAGCATCAGTCTGGACTATTGTCTGCAGAGTTGCTTAGTAGTTTAGACATGTTATGTCAGGACAAATCAGTGTAGTATAATAAATTTCAGAATGGTAAAAAAAAGAACTTTTGAAGACATGCCAGATTTGCAATCTTTGGCTATATAAAAATAGCTACTACATATACCAGCTGGCAACACTGCTTGTCTCCACCTCCTTGTACGTACCAATACTTACTCCTTTCCTGATTTTGACCGCGCTTCTGCCGTAGTCCTGACTCTTTTGCTAGACGCCATTTCATCTCCCCGGGGTACAGAGAGAAAGAGACGACAAATTGCACTAAGATGCTTGATGCTCGCGTACTACTAGTATTTTTTTTTTTTTAAAGTAGGTTTTAATATTTGGGAAGAGTCGTGTTGCAGATGGCTCCTAAAAAAAAACCAGCGCTTATTTATGGACGTGCGTGGATCACACCATTTGACCGCTGCCTTCCTCCCTCCCACCCTTCCGTAAAAACGAAAAAAAAAAGGAGTAAATGTAGGAAGCGGCCGCCGCCGCCGCCGCCGCCGTCACAGCTTCCTTCCTCTTCCCTCCCCCAGCGCTTGGGGTGTAAATATAGCAGAGCAGAGACTTCTCCCCTTCCCTTCCCCTTCCTCCCTTTTTTTTTCTCTCTCTCTCTCTCTCCTCGATATCCAGTCTGCCACATTCCACCCCCACACACACTGGAAGGAGGGGGGGGAGGGAGGGAGAAAGAGAAAACTGACCAGAAAACGGTCTTCCAGCTGTCCCCGGGTCTCTGCAGAGTGCGGACGAACCCAACAACGCTCTCTCTGACACACACACATGCTTTCCATCTGCCAAAAAAAAACCTACTATTTTTTTTTCAGTTGGAGAAAAAAAGGAGAGGAGGAGGTAAAAATCAGAGGAGACATTTGTCATTGGAATTGCTGCTGCCTGTCCCCCCCCCCCCGTCTCCCTCCAATTCATTCCCTCTCCCTCCTTGCATACACACAACGTACAGTACCACAGCCCCATCTTCCAAAAAAAAGTATGAGATTGCAAATATTGGAAAAAAATGCTTTTTAAATAAAAAGTAGAATAGTATTTCACAAGATATGGCTTCTGTTTGCATGTTTGCCCCAGCAACAAGTAAGTCGGTGCGTGCGTTGAACTTCCCAATCTCTCCCTCTCTCTCTCTTTTTTTATTGATTCTCTCTCTCTCTCTCTCTCTCTCTCTGCCCCTTCCTTCTTTGTGTCCGTTCCTTGTTGCTTTTTATGGTCTGTTGGGAAGAGAGAAGAGAGGAGGTTAAAAAGTAACGCTTTTCCCCCTCCCTGTCCCTCCCTTCCTCTCTTCCCTGGGGGGAGGGGGGGGGTCAGTCCAGTCCAGGACAGAGAGGGCAAGGACTGCCCCAGTCGGTTAAAAAGGAGGAGGAGGAGGAAGCGTTGCCGCTATTCCTTTTTTTTCCTTCCTTTTTTTTTTTGCTATTTTGCTTCTGGAAGCAGCTGCTGCTTATCCTCCCTCTCCTCCCCCCCTCCCCCCCCCCCCCAATGGACAGAATTGCCCTCTGCAGCATTAGTTTCTCTCTTTCCTCCTCCTCCACCACCCACAATAGAATAAGAGAAGAAAAAAAATCAGTATGGATGGGCAGATGGTCAAAAAAAAAAAAGAGGAGGAAGAGGAAGAAGAATCAGTCGAAAAATTATGGAAAAAAATAGTGGCGGCCGGCAGTAGTTCTAGTACACAAAGTAGATTACAGTCGAACTCGTGTTGGTCGGGAAATTGTCAATTCAAATCGTCATCAGAAGATTGCAAAATTCTCCTGTAAGGGGATGGAATTCGTGTGATCATGCGTGGCTAAACGGGGGGGGGGGGGAAGAAATCCCGGATATTATTTTTGGAATTTTTAAAAATTGTCGTCGATTATCAAAGTTTGACTGTACTTGCAGTACAGTACACCACATTGAGCAGCTTTCTGCACCCAACCCCGACTACCCTTCTCTCTCTGTCACTCCAAAACGCAAATGTAAATACGGGGAGGGTTGGGGAAAAATGGGAAGAAAATGGGTTGGGGTTTATACTAGTTTTTTTTTCTCTCTCTCTCTCCCCCTCATTTGTTCTTTAGGAAAAAAATTCCGACAAGTTACAATTTTCGGATCACCCGTCTTCCTTAGTTTCTTCCCCCACCCTCCAGAGAGCTTGCACAAATTTTGATTTTGCTCATTTATATGGGTAAATACCGGTGCACCAAAAGAATTTCCGGATGTCTCCCCTCCCTCTTCTCCCTCTCCAAATCACATCAGTCCCCTTCTCCTCCTTCCCTCTCCTTTCCTCTGCCCCTCTCAAAAGGTGAACCAAGGACGCCCACTATTCTTCCTTCCTCTCTTTTTTAAAGAGGCCGCCCCTGCCTCTGCCTCTGCCTCTGCCTCTACCTTCTCTCTCTCCTCTCTCCTCCTTCCTCCTTCCCCCTCTCTCGTCTACCTGTCCTGGAAGCTCCTTCCTCTTCTGCCTGACCAACAAAAATGTGAAAGTGACTTTTTTCTTCTTCTTCTTCTGTTCGAAAAAAGAAGGAAGCCTCTCTGATGATGACCTACTACTGGAGGAGGAAGAGGAGGGGGAGAGAGGAAGGTGGCGGTGGCGGCAGGAAAAAGCACCGTCTTTCACTTCTGTTTTTTTAGGGTTCTCCAAAATTCAGGGTATAAGAGATGAAAATTTATGAAAAAAAGTGCGTCTCATCTTTAGCCTCACCTGGTATGAGAAGGTGGGATCGGTTGAAAGTATCATCAAGAAGTGGCAATAAAGTTTAGACTGCTTTCAAATCCATTTCCACACCAGGGAATGTCTCTCATATGAGACCCAAAAAAAAAAAACACAACCAAGTGTGATAGCAGCCTCCTCATGAACTAGTTTTCTTACTGTGTCTCCTCTTTGTAGTACTGTAGTGCTGGATGTGCAGTGGCAGGCGTCTCTCATCCGATGTGCCTATCACCTCCTGTTGCAGCAGGGCACAATTTTTTTTTGCAATGGTCTTCCTGGCAAAAAAAACTTCTTTAAATGTGTTTTTTTTAATACCTGCACTGCTGCACCCCTTTCACCGGCGTACACAGAGCTTGTGTGTGTGGGTGTGTACGTGTGTGAGGCAGGGTGAGAGGGAGGCAAGTAAAGGAGTAAAACTGCAGCAGCAGCAGCAGCAGCAGTTGGGGGGGTGGGGGGAGGGTGGGGGGATCTCTCTTTTTTCCCATCACATGCATTGCAACCCCCTTCTTCCCTCCCTTCCACCCTCATCCTATAGGGTCTGTGCATGGCTGGTCCCCTCCTCCTCCTCCTCCTCCTCCCCCCACAGTCATGGGACAAACCCTCCCCCTGCACTGGGGAGGGTGGAGGGGGGGGTTGAAGGGGAGGAGGAGGAGGAGGAGGGTGCAGAGTGAATGCGGGGGTGGAAGGAAGAAGGAGGAAGAGAAGCAGCAGTAAGAGCAGCTTGCAAAGAAAGTAAGCAAATGCGCCCGCCTCTCCTCCTCCTCCTCCTCCTCCCCTCCCCTCTCCTCTCCCCCTTTCTATCTACCTGCCACCCCCCCACCCCCCACCCCTTGTGTAGTAGTACTAGTACCTAGTAAGTGCACATACTGGCTCCGCACTCACGGGCGAACCTACATTCGCGAAAGAGGGGGAGAGAGAGAGAGAGGCAAGGTGCACACACAAAGGGGAGGGAGGTAGGGAGGGCGGGGAGGCAGGGCAACACATCCCGCTAGTAATACAGTCAAACCCCGGAAAAAAAGTGGCATTTAAATGAGACATTTTTTTTAAGAAGAAGAAGAGGGAAAAAACAAGGTGCAGCTGGAACGACAGTCCTGATAAGTGGGAGGATTTCCCCCTCCCCTGAAAGTAAGAAGTTTGCCAGCTATCACAAAAGCTGGGTTTGACTGTAGTAGGGTTTTTCTTCTTCTTCTGCCTTCTCTCTCTCTCTCTCTCTCTCTCTCTCTTCCTCCCCCGCCACCCCCGCCGCCACCACCACCACCCCCGGCGCCGCCCGCCACTCTCTCTCTCTCTCTCTCTCTCTCTCTCTCTCTCTCTCTCTCTCTTCCTCAACCCTGTTTTTTTTCTTCTTTTTCCTCGGGCTGCAGCACACACACACACACAAGCACGTAGTACAGTAGACTTCCACTATGTACATCGTACAGTAAATTCAGCTAATGACCAAAAATTTTTAAGTAGCATTTTCAACTTGCCCACGCCAAAGCAAGCTTTGACAGTACAGCTCTTTTGTATTTGTTGCATATCGGAGTTCTGCTGTAGCATGTGCAGTTCTTTTTCCCTCTCCCCCTGTGCTGATGTCGCTTTCTTTTTCTCTTTCTTTCTTTTTTTCCTCTTTTTCTTCCTCCCCCCCCCTCCTCCTTCCTCCCTCCCCCTCCCCCAGCGGCTGCAGCAGAATTCATTCACCCCTTTGAAGCACCTTCCTTGCCTGGCTGAGAAGGGAGAGAAGAAGAAGAAGAAAAAAGTCTTTATTCCTGTAATTGCGTTTTCTCTCTACCTGTACGAACAAAAGGTGTGGGAAACAAACAATAAAAAAATGTATGTTATGATAGATAGTTCAGCCTAAAGTTTTCCTCGGATATTTTGGCAATCTTTGGGTTTTTTCCCCCATTAAAAAGAGAAGAATGTGGAGAAGAAAATTTTGCAAGGTAAAAGATATGGGAGATTGCACACCTGCAAGTTTTTTTCTTCTTTCTTTTGTCTCTTCGTCGTCGTCGTGGCCTAAATAATGAGGAAAAGAGGTTGGAAGGGGAGGAGGAGAAGGAGGAGGAGGGGGAGGGGGAGGAAGTCTTTAAGCAAACAGCGTGCTGTGTTGAGCAAAACTGGAATGAAGGAAGGGGGTGGAAAAACTATTTTTTTTCCTCTAGCACACAACTATCTTAACTGTTTGTTAGCAATCCTGCAACTGTCACGTATTCCCAGTTTTTTTTTTAGATAACATTTTTGAAAACTTTCTCTTTTACTCGATATCGAAAAATCTTCCTCCTCCCCCTCTCCCCACTCCCCTCAACCCATTCTTTTATGAGAGCCCCCCTCTCCTCTTCCTCTTCCTCCTCCTTCTCCTCTTCCTCCTCCTCCCCCTCCTCTTCCCTTCCCTCTCTTTCTCTCTGTCTACTACTCCCCTCTACAGGGGAGGAGAGGGAAGGGGGGGGTGAAAACTGCGCAATCTCCATTGGCCAGAAAGACTTTTTGGGCAAAGGGAGGAGGGAGGGAGGGAAGGAGGAGGATTGAGTGAAAAAAGGAGGAGGAGGAGGAGGAAGGGGGACATGAGCACAAAACAAGCAGCATGCAATGCAGCACACGGTAGCAGTTGGAGTGAAAGTGTGTGAGGGAGAAAGGGGTGAAGGAGAAGAAGCAAAAAAAAAAGAGAATTTCACCATGCAATAACAAATTTTCGAATGTCTTCACGGATGCTTGATCTGCTAAGGCGATTTTCCTTCTTCTTTTTTCATGTTCTGGGAAATGACAAACACAACTTGGCGCGCGCGGTGGGTGCAGTATCACAATGCAACTTTATTTAGTATAATTATTTTTTTTTTTTGGAATATGCATATCCTATTTTTTTAAAAAAGAAAATTCCTTTTTTTTCCCTCAGCTCCTTTTGAAGAGAACTGTGTGCATGTAGTAGTAGTAGCTGTTGGCGCTCCCATCTTCCCTCATCTCGTGTTTTTTTTTTCGGGTAACAGACTGATGCCTAGCTGCAGCGGTAGCCAATCTTCTATCTCATGATGTCGAGCCTTTGATAAGGAGGTATTGCGTTGAAGAATGGATGCCTGCAAGATAAGAGAGGGGGAGGGGGGGGGGGAAGTGAGGTAAACTAGGTCAGACAAACAAGAGAGGTTTCCCCCCCCCCTCCTTCCTCCTCCTGTCTCCTTCTCCTGTGCGGAGAGAATAATCAGGTAGAAAAAAAAATTGGAGAAAGGATGGTAAAACCTTTTTTTCCAGATCAATAGCAAAGACTGATATGTCCCGACGGGACTTTTAAACTTCAAGCGTCACAAAAGTGACGAAAATTTCCGAGAAAACGTGTGACATACATGTATATGTGGTATTCTAATGACACGTTCCATTACATGTTTAAAGCAGAATTTGTTACGCTCATAAGTTTAAAAGTCCCGTCGGGGTGTGAAACTTACACCGGTGAACATGAGAGTGGATTGCTTCTACCTGCACCTAGGTAGTGTCTTCTATACTTTTTTTTTGTTAAAGCTCACAGCATCACACATGAAACCTAATTCTACTACCATGTAAAACCATGACAATTTATGCATTTCTCCTCTGTGTACCTGAGCGCCTCCATCATGGATATCCTCTCGTTGGGATCGTAGACCAGCATCTTCTCGATGAGGTCGAACAGCAGCTTGTGCTCCTCCCCGTCGGACAGACGGTACTTCTGCAAGGAGGAGAAATTAAGGGGGGAGGGGGGGAAGAGAAGTCAGGAAAATAATCTCTGGATATTATGTAAGTCTCATTTTAGCAAAATTTGTCAAAAATTTTGTCAAGTAAATCTTATTTTTTTTTTAGCAATGTTTTTCAACTGGGGAAAACATTGCTAAAAAAAACCCTCCACTGCATCCTACTCACTGGTAGGGGCTTGCAGTTGTCCCTGACGTACTTCCCGGCCGAGCTGCTCTCGTCCCAGAGCAGCCTCCCGCCGGAGAAGTACTTGGTCCGCGAGCGCCGGCTCAGCCTCTCCGGGATGATCCCCAGGATCTTCTCCATCATGGCCAGGTGCTCCCGGTTGTCGTGCGTCTGGAAGAGGGTGAAGCCCAGGTAGAGCTCGAACATGATGCACCCGACGCTCCAGACGTCGCACGGCTGCGCCCAGCCCAGCTCCAGGATGACCTCCGGCGCGCGGTAGTGGCGGGTGGACACCACCTTGGAGTGGTGCTCCCAGTCGAACGTGGCGGAGCCGAAGTCGATCAGGCGAACCTCGGTGTTCTTCACCCGCCGGATGTCGCGCCTCTGGAAGGAGAAGTCGACAACATGTGAGGTGCTGCCGTCTCTAATACCGTGTGCACCCAACCAATGTCGCTAGAGTGAATTTAGTGGGTTGCTCCAAGGTTCTTTTTTTCTCACCATTCTATCACCTGGCCTGGCGTACTCACGCTATATAAGTGACATATTGGTGACATGAAAACCTTAGAGCAACCCAAATGTCGACCCCATCACTAACTATCAAGAGTGTGTGCCCCTAGCGATACCAATATTGGTTGGGCATGTAAGTTTCTTTTTTTTTTCTCTCTCGGGCCACCCTGCTTCACCTTTTTGGGGTTGTAGATGACCTCCCAGTCCGAGCTGAGGAAGAGTATGTTCTCCGGCTTCAGGTCCGTGTGTGTGAGCTTGCACTCGTGGAGGTACTTGACGGAGTAGCAGAGCTGGTAGATGATGTGCCGGACCTGGTCCAGCGGGTACGGGTGGTAGTTGTTCTCCTTCTGCAGCAGGAAAAAAAAAAGAAAAACCAGGATGGGTGGTAGTAGTACGGTTCAGGCTTTCCACCCACCCACCCACCCACTACCCCAACCAACATCAAGGGATCAAATGTTTTTTTTTTACCAAGAAGTCGAATACGCTGAGCCCGAGCAGTTCAAAGGTGAGGCACATGTGTCCGTGGTAGTTGAACCAGGCCAGCATGCGGCCGCACAGACTGGAGAAAAAAAACAAAACTGGTGAGAGAGTGTCACCAAAACGGTTGGTACCATTTGCTCACGCACTGGATGTTGTTCAGGTCCATCTCCTGGATCTTCTCCAGGACGTTGACCTCCAGCTTGGCCGCCTCCCGGTACTTGTCCACGTTCTTGATCACCTTGAGCGCCAGGATCTGGTCCCTAATATTGGGAGGAGGAGGACGCGTGTCATCATCACATCAGCAAGATGGAGAGGGATGTTAGCTCAGTCTTCCTAGTATATATCGATCCTCACGTGTTGAGTTCCTTGCATTTGACGACCTTTCCAAACGTTCCCTCTCCCAGTGTGGCCAAGATCTTATCTGAAAATGATTTTGGATCACTCAGTCAAGGTCGCTGCCACCGTCGTGAGAAACAAAGCGCTTACATCTCTCATGGTTGTTGTCTATCACATCTCCGAGTTTGTAGGCGAGGTGGCCATCCTCGTCGTCCGGTATCAGCATGGCCTGCAACAGTTGAAAATAAAAAAAATGAGACAACAAGCAAATTCCCAAATTGACAACTTGGAGAAGGCAAGAAAAAAGAATCAGGCAACGTTAAAGTGATCGTCATCGCCGTCCGGTCGTCCAAACACCATCATCATCATCCCATCTGGACTTGGTCATCTTGGTCGTGGGGCACATCTCCTCCCTTATACGTACCTGTACGAGCGGCGGCGGCGGCTGTTGAGCGATCCAGAGCCTGGAGTCTTGGGGAGGAGGAGCGGGAGGAGGCAGCCCGTGGTGGTGGTGGTGGTGGTGCGCCAGGGACGACGACAACGACGACGACGACGACGGGGTCTGGAAGGCCGGCGGGGGCGGGGGAGGCGGCACGCCCACGAGGGACGGGTGCAGGGCGCCTCCCAGCCTGCCGCCTACTGACGGGCGCAAGAGACGTGTGTCAAGTCAGGGGGGGGGTTTCCAAC
>JAAUYM010179708.1_pt1 | contig 10518 bp, 6 predicted proteins | sample 7278001 | NCBI WGS metagenome assembly JAAUYM01 (sample SAMN14350224, study PRJNA611818) | marine sediment metagenome | isolation source: surface marine sediment (1.8m) | place: French Polynesia: Moorea | collected 2018-08
CCCTTTCAATGGAAGCAGATGCCTTTGGGCAAGCAAAGAAAATGAACAAAGGGATGAAAGGCTGAGATGACTAGACTCAAATCCTAGTGAAGAATCATTATTTGATGAAATTACCCATTTAAAAGAGCATAGATCCTTAATTTTGTAATTTCGAGGTGTTATTCTCGTTTCAATCTAACTTTACGAATTCATCTCGGTATATGCCAAAAGTACGTTTCGGACCGATCCTTTTATCTCTCTTTGTTTCTTTGGGGGCTTTTGCCCAGGTTCAGGAGATCTCCATGGATTCTAAAAAACTTGGGGAAACACGCAAGGTCAGCATATATGTCCCTAATGAGGATGATGTGTCCCAAGATTCCCACCTCCTTATCGTTGTGCTCGATGCCAACCGCCTCTTTGACCTCGTGGTGGCCAATGTCTCCTATTTTGTCGATAGGGGAATGATGCCCTCCGCCGTGGTGGTGGGAGTGCATCAAGAAGGTTCCAGATATCGGGACTCTGGTTATGATGAGGACATCGGATTGCCTACCCCTACGGCAGGCCAGTTCTTTGAGTTCGTCGGTGCAGAGCTGGTTCCCCAGTTAGAGAAGGACCATGAGTTGGTCGATTTTAAAATGATCATCGGGCATGGTGTTACAGGCAGCTTTATAAATTATTACCTCCTTAAAGAAAGACCCCTCTTCAATGGGTACATAAGCATGAGTCCGGAGATGGCCCCCAACATGGGAGAAGGGGTGGCCAATGTGCTTTCTTCTGCGAAGAATAGCACCTTCTACTATCTTGCCACCAGTGAGAACGACCTTAGATCGCATGTTGCATCTACTAAAGGGCTTCATACCCGACTAAGCGGTGCGGAAAACCAAAAAGTGGCCTATTATTTTGATGATTTTGAGGTGGCCGATCACGAATCGATCCCAGCCTATGCCATCCCCAAAGCGCTAGACCAGATCTTTACCATGTACCAATCCATCACCCCAAAGGAATACCGGGAGAACATATTGACCCTAGATGGCCCCGTTTTTCCCTATATAGCCAACAAATATGAAGCAATAGAAGCCTTCTTTGGGTTTAAGAAGAAGGTAAGTGTAAACGATATCATGGCCATCTATGCAGCCTGCAGAAAGAAAGAAGACCTTAGATCCTTAAAGGACCTAAGTGATCTGGCCCGCAAGGAATACCCGGACACTATGATGGGCCACTTCTTTTTGGCCGAATACTATGAGAAGGATGGAGAACCCAAAAAGGCCATCAAAAACTATCAAAAGGCCTTTGTACTAAAGGAGATCGATTTTATCAGTAAAGATCTGGTCGTGAATCGAATGGATGCCATCAAAGCAGATTTTGGATGGTAGAACACTCAAAATTCCCATGAGCAAGACCAAAACCGCCTATTTCTGCCAAAACTGCGGAACTCAGTATGCCAAGTGGCAGGGGCAATGCAACTCCTGTAAAGAATGGAATACCATAGTGGAGGAGGTGCTAAGAAAAGAGGACACTGCCCATTGGGATGTATCGGTAAAAAGCGCTAAGAAGGTCCCCAGATCCCACAAGTTACAAGATATAGACCTAGAGGACGAAACGCGTCTCGACACCCAAGATCATGAGCTGAACAGAGTGCTGGGGGGAGGCCTTGTTCTTGGTTCCGTGACGCTGTTGGGAGGGGAACCCGGGATCGGCAAAAGCACCTTACTGTTGCAGGTGGCCCTACGGGTACCTTACAAGACGTTATATGTGTCTGGGGAAGAGAGCGAACGGCAGATAAAGATGCGCGCAGACCGAATTGGCACAAAGGATAGCACCAGCTACATACTCACCGAAACCAGGACACATCCTATCTTTAAGCATATCAAGGCGTTACAACCACAGTTGGTGATCATAGATTCTGTACAGACCTTGCGTTCGGAATACATAGAGAGTGTCGCTGGCAGCATCTCACAGATACGAGAATGCACCTCCCAGTTTATACAGTTTGCCAAGGAGACCGCCACCCCAGTGGTGTTGGTGGGACATATTACCAAAGAGGGTCATATTGCAGGTCCCAAGGTATTAGAGCATATGGTGGACACCGTACTACAGTTCGAAGGAGACCGCAACCACGTGTATCGTATTCTCCGTGCCCAGAAGAACCGTTTTGGCAGTACCGCCGAACTAGGCATCTATGAGATGCAAGGGTTTGGATTACAGGAAGTTTCCAATCCCAGCGACGTACTGATCACACAGCGGGAAGAATCCCTTAGCGGCCATGCCGTAGCGGCCACCATAGAAGGTCTTAGACCCTTGATGATCGAGGTACAGGCCTTGGTGAGCAGTGCCGTTTACGGTACTCCCCAACGCTCTGCCACTGGCTATAATGCCAAACGTCTTAACATGCTGCTCGCTGTCCTGGAAAAACGAGCCGGATTCCGATTGGGTGCCAAGGATGTGTTCCTCAACATTGCAGGGGGTATTTCTATGGACGATCCCGCTTTGGATCTCGCCGTGGTTGCTGCCATACTGTCGAGCAATGAGGACATCCCCATAGAACACAATCTGTGTTTTGCAGGAGAGGTAGGCCTTTCAGGAGAAGTACGCCCCGTACAACGGGTAGAACAACGTATTTTAGAGGCTGAAAAACTTGGCTATGAGCAAATTATGGTCTCAAAATACAGTAAATTCTCCCAGTCCTCCAAGGGCATACAAGTTGTACTGGTCTCCAAGATAGAGGAGGTGGTGAGGTTCTTGTTTTAAACAGTTAACAAATAGAGGCTACCCAAAATGGGCAGCCTATGTTCAATTAAAGAATCATACCATTACCACCTCTAATATGCCCAATAGTGATATATGCGAATCAAGGGTTGAAAAATTAGGCCCTATGTCGAAACAGTGCGTGATGGGATTAGGTTCTCTATACATTAAGATTGAGAAACGAGACGTCCAGTACTCCTTGCAGCAGGACAGTGAAACGATGCGACAAAACAGAGCAATGCCACCATTGCCTTCTTCCACAAAGACTTTGCGTCTTTGCGCCTCTGCGAGAGATACTTTTTGCAAATCGGGGGTCGAGACCGGCCCTTTGTCAGGAATCTATCTCCAACGAATATATTGTTCTTGAATCACCCGCTTAAAATTAACAGAGAGCCAAAAGTTGTATTGATGATCAGAACATATTCAAATCCTACTCTTGATTCGCATGGCACACCTCTTTTCTTTTAATAGATTGAAGGTGAGAGTGGTATCAATGTAAAGTGCAATGCCTCTTACAAACTTTATTCGATACTAGGAACTTTAATTCCTTCCTTTATCTCAACCTTCATCAACACCTTCCCTTTTATCTCGGACATCTTGAGGTTTGGGAACAAAAAGACGCGGACCCCCAGATTGTCGATCTCTAGATCCTCGTCCGTTCCTTTTAAAGTAAATTTGTTGTGCAAGTGTCTGTCCTCGCTTATTACCGTTGCCACCCCAACAGGATGCCAGTCCTTATTGATGTTACCTATGTGTTCCCTCGCAGAATACGGCCTGGTCTTATCCCTAAATCGTTCCACTTGCTTGCGGAACGAGGAAAAGTGCTCCCTGTAGTTGTCCCACTCCCAGGAAGAGATGCCAAAGACCGTAAGATCTTCCTTTTCTCCTTCGGAGAGTCCATTCCAAGGAAAGGGCGTATAGTTAGGGTCCGACCGATGGTTCTTGTCTATCTCCCTCACGGCTTGCAGCACACCTCGGCAGTTTGCCGGTAAGAGGTATCTGTTGGGCAGTACATTGGGGGATAAGGGAAAGATGACGATCGAGGCATAGGGCAGATGGGCCTGTCCCCCCATCTTATAGATCGCGTCCTTTATGGTGTGGCCCCGTATCTCCTCGTAATCGGCCACAAAGACATATTCGTCGGTGGGCTTGCCAAGGGTCTGTAGGTTCTCTATACTCAGCGCGTGGGCGTTCTGATCATCGTGGGGAATGATCCTGGCCAACATCTTCACTCTTGTGTTATTCTTTAGTCGCTTCAATACCTCGGAGGGGGATAAGGGCTTTACCGAATCTTTATTGACCAACTTTAAGGTCTGTGCCGAGAACAGTAGCAGAAGGCCGATCAAAAACGTCCGCCAGTGGATCCTCTCTCTAAGGGAGAACCCCAGGAACTGAGGGGACTCCTTGTCCCGTTTGAGGAATGACGACAGAATGATCGCCATGGCCACCAACAGGACCCATGTGGTGATGGAGTATTGCTCTATCTGGTCCACAAACTCAAAAAACGTTTCCATGCTCTATAGTTTTATCATCGTAGTTTTATCTTCTTAAGAATGATATACAGGATATCGTCCAGATACAAGAAGAGTGATCACGGCCCCTGCTGGTTCATCTTCTTGAACTTCTCCACACCCCTGCTCCCAAAATAGGCCACATAGACCGTGACCAACAAGGTCTTATGCCATTTCTGTCTCTAATTCACTCAAAGAAAAAAGATGATTTTTTGTCCTAGACGAAAAAGAAAAATCAGGCGTAGCAATGGCTACGGGTTATTTTTATTTTGAAGTATAGGGCAAAAAGGTGCATTTTTATTGGGTAAATTAGAGACAGAAATGGTATTAAGCAGGCCTATCCAGGCCTTCTCCACCGCAAAGGAGTCGATGGCGCTGTCCAACACCACAAAGAGTGTGGCACAGAGCGTAAGGTAGAGTAGCGATAGGGGACGCACATTCTTGCTCAGCCAACTGTCCGACACCATGTCCTTGGAGGGCTTGGCAGAGGTCTTTGTATCCGCTCCTTCATTCGCTTTTAGAGCGTGTTCTCCTTTAGGGATGTATTCTTGATCCTTATTGAGGGTTGTCGTTGCCAACGCCCTCTTTTGTATCGAGCCGTTGCCTCTGGTGACGGCCTCCTCGACCATACCGGCCCCGCCTCTGCTATGCGAAAGGCTCTCTGTTCCGTGAGCGTCCTTTGGTTCCTGATGATGCGATCGTTGTTCTTTCATTTTTCTAGTTTTAAACTTTCTTTTACGCTGCTTATTCTTTTATACTCCTGCCAAATGAAAACCCGAATTTTTATAATGCTCTCTTTGTCCCATATGTTTCGGCAAGCTCAGCACATCGCTTCGTTAAAATTTTAAACCAGGACCGAGTGGTCGTCGAAGACCCGGTGGGTCTTTGATAGCGAGGGGCCAGGAGGTGCGGTGGCAAATAAAGCTATGCCTGCCCTTGCGCAGCTTGGCTCGTTCACTAAAATGTCCATAGGCCCATGCACCAGCTGGCTCCTCCCTATTGGAGGTCCGCTGGACCTCCAATAGACGGTCGGCCCTCTTTACGCTCCGCCCTGCCTCGTCTGGAACAAAGATGGCTATCCTAAATTCTTCGGTTTTTCATCTGACATGAGTATAACTTTTGTTCTCCAAAGTTCTCTATTGATCACAATGCCTTGATATTTAGGAACTTTGGGCAGAAGTGGCCCAAAGTTCCTGTTCTGTGAATTCTATGCATACGCTAGATCGTGTTTCTTGAGGGTCGATCGCTGCGAATGATAAGAACCCACTTGGGCAGCTCTACCAGTTTTTACCCTACCCTAACGGATAGACCACCGGATAGTGATCGGATCCAGGAACTGGCAGAACACTTCCATCTACGCTTGGGCCTGCTCCTCTCACCGCATAGTCAAGCCTAGAGGTTGGATCTACGGACGGGTGAGTGGCACCATTAGGCGGGCAGATCACTAGATTCCCCAATCCGTTTCTATTGATCCTGTCACTCAGCACATTGGGATCCTGATTGTAATCACCCGCCACCGTCCACGAATTGGTCTGGGCGTTGTTTTGCAAGTCCCTTAGCAAGGACCAAGCGTCTGTTCCTCCATTGCTGCTCGCATGAATAGAAAAGTAATAGTGTCCTCCCATCTCTACGCCTATCAAAGGTCTCAGATGTCCAGGGATAAAAGCTACTTCCCCAAAACCCTCTTTACAAACGATGGCCTGGTTAACACGACCTCCTTTACTGTCCCAACGATAATGGAGGATGAATAAATTGTACCCTCCTCTCGACGATGATCCTTGTTGCCAAACATACTTGTTCAACCCTGAAATACCATTTACATCCCTCTGAACAAGCGTAGATGATCCGGGGACACTCCCACACTCCTGTATGCAAGCGATCTTGATCTTCAAGGGAGTGTGGTCTTGATGGTCCCCACCGATCATTCTGGCCAGCGTGTTCCAAGGACCCGCACCAGAATTATCCCCCAGATTGCTTCCCTGCATATTCCACGATAGCAATCCAGGTTCTTTCCCCAGTAGATCTCTAAAATAATCGCCATATGTTACGCAACTGGCCCATGCAGTAGCTGCCCCTCCGCAAAGAGTGTCATCTGTATCAATATCAATGCCAAGCTTTTCCATGAAGGAATCCAACTCCCCCTCTAAGGAATCCAACGCTCCCTTGAAGAAATCCGGTATGATATTGCTGTCGTCATCGTAAAATAATTCTCCGACAATATCCAATCCCAGATCCTCAGGATTATTATAGTAGCTATAAAGGTCCGCTGCGACATTTGCCACATCAACACCAAACTCTACGGCGTCCCCTAGTTTATCATATACCTCCTCGATCCCATCTCCCAGATCACCCGGCAAAATTATGTTGGCAATTTTTCCTATGCCACCGCTCGCTCCATCCAAAAGGTCTCCAACAAGATCAAAGCCCACGTTTTGTAGATCGTCAAGCAACTTATCGAGTTCGACATATCTTTCAACAAATTCATCAGCCACTATAACAAGAATTTCTACCTGATCTATAACTACTTTGTACACTTTAACAAATCTGTCACCTATAAATTCTCCTATGTGCTTAAAACCATCACCTATAAGTTCTGATCCGATCCCAACACCATCACCTATAAATTCTCCTACGACCTCACCAATATCACCTATAACTCCTACTCCGGCCTCACCAATATCACCTATAGGTTTTAAAATATCCCAAGGTTTAAAACCGGCAAATGATGCACCATCAGAATTTGCGGAGGTTCTAATTTCTGTAAACATGCGTATGTCGTCCTTGAGAGCCTTATAAAGTTCACGACTGGAGATTGCCGAACACTGGCAGTAAAATTCTACCCCTTCTGGTGCGGACATCTCTATACTCCAGTCGCCCGGCTGGGGGTCTCTAAGTGCAATGACCCGTACAGAGCTACCGAACATGTTCACCAATTGGTCCTTACTTTCTAGGTCGCTATCAAAATAGGTGCCATCAGGCCGACGGACAGAAAGCAAAGCACCTACAGGAAAATCGCTCTGGCCCTTTCCCTTGGTAAGTGTTGCAAAAAAGTATGAGGTGCCCTCTTTGATCTGAAAGGTATGGGCAAATGCATCTCGCTGTTTGATCGATGTGTCCTCGCACGCAGCAAAGTGGAACAAATTGTCCTTTCCATTAACTTGCCCCCATCCTTTATAAAACCGTCGGTCCGAACTTGATGGTGAAGCGGCCTTCTCAGGATTCCCCGATGCTTGGTACAGCCTTCTGATGATGCTCTTCTCCCCGTCCCACACGTCGTTGGAGAGCTCCCAGATGATCACGCCCTGTGTGCCCAGATATTGTGACATCCACAATTTGATACCAGCACCCCTAGGGGTCTCGAAGTAGATGTTATGGGCATAAGGATAGTCCCCACCAGCATTGACAAAGGGAGGCCTAGGCGTACTTCCTTCCACCTTGATATTCCCGTGCTCCTCCCATAGATCGGCATCGGGGAACTGTGCCAAGATGTCCTTGTACCGTAGGGCCTTGTAGCCTGGGGGCACCTGCCCACTGAGGTCATCGGGCTCCTTGGCATGGGCAAAGTCGTACCCGTAGATGGGCACACCAAAGGCCACCTTGTTCCGGGGTACGCCCTGTCCCTTTCCCTGCCAGTTGGTGAACATGGGGTTGGTCCAGTACCACAGCGAGTCCTCCATGGAGAGGATGGGGTTGTTCTCCATCCCTCCACCAGGCCATTCCCCCTGCTGCTCGGATGCATAGGCCTCCTGCTCGAATATCTTGAACAGGGCACTGTGCGGCCCCACGGGAGAGTCGTTCCAGGAGCCGGTGAGGTCATAGGTCATAAGACCCAGCCAGTCCACATGGTCCGCCAGCTTGGCATCGTAGTTGTTGCCATACCACGAGGTGCCGAACACAGCGGCGGAGACCAACTTGTCGGGCATGGCCTGCTTTAGCCGCTCTGCAAAGTGGGTGAGGGCGTAACCCGCAGGATGGGCACCATCTGCCTTCATCCTGCCTCCCTGGTCCTTGGAGGGATCCCCGTTCTTGTCCCACCAGCACTCCAGGTCCAGGTCCACCCCGTCCAAACTGTTGGCGTTGACAAAGTCCACCACCTTCTGCACGGCACTGTCCAAGAGCGGGCTTGCGGGGTTGTCGCCAATGGCGGTCATAAGGTTGAGGAAGCCATAGTCCACGGCACCCCCCAAGGCGACCATGACCTTTACATCGTATGCATGGCCGATGGCGACCACCTCGGGGAGGACAGCGCCCAGATCCTCCAAGGAGGCGGGGTCGAACTCCCCCAGGGCGGCCTCGCTGAACATGAGGAAGGAGACGATGCCATGGGTGATGTGGCGGTACATCTCGCCGTGGGCATAGTCAAAGCCCTCTCTCTTCCGCCAGGTGGGGATATAGGCGATGATCCTGTTCTTTCCCGACTCGCCCGAGTCCGTCAGGTCGTACATCTCGTCGTGGAAGCGCCAGCCGTTGTCGTTAGGGTCTCCCTCCCCCGGTTCAGAGGCCCAGAAGGCCGCCTTAAAGATGTTGCCTTTGTACTTTACCATGGCACCGGTCTGGTACCCCTCTGGCTTGTGTTCCCATTCGGGAGTGTCTGGATAATCTTTTGAATGTCCCATTCTTCTAGTTTTTAAAGATTGCTATTAAAATTTCCTCGGCCTTATCCGAGCTTTTCTACTCGTGCGATGGTGACGTCCCCATTGCGATGCAAAGGTGAATTATAGGAATAAGAGGACCTTTTCTCTGTGTATCAAAGATCTTGCTCTGTGTAACATTGTCTTTATTGTTTTGAAATACAGATAGTTACCTATCATATGTTTTTAGATTCACCTTGGATGACAGATATGAGTTACGAATTACGAATTACGAATTACGAATTGCGAATTATGAATTGCGAATGGGGGATGCGGACGGTTTCCCGATCCTCGGTCAATTGCGAATTTTGAGTGATGAATGGTGAGTTGTGGACCTTCAATCGATCTCGGATTTCAGATTTCGGATGTTGAATTGCGGAGTCTCAGTTCGGGATGTGGGGCTTCATTCAACATTCAACACTCGGTCACGCCACAGCGTGGATCGTCAATGACAAATTGGGGATGTAGAATTGCGAATGGGGGATGCGGACGGTTTCCCGATCCTCGGTCTTCCTTAGCTAAAAGCGTAGGAGGGCGATCTTCAATCTGTGAATCTGCGATCCCCTTGATGATCGATGTCCAGGCACTGATGAGCAGTGTCGTTTATGGCATTCCTCAACGGTCTGTAATATCAAACGTAACATGCTCAGATGTGTTCCTCAACATTATACCGAGGGCATCACTATGGACGATCCCGCTTTGGATTTCGCCCTGGCCGCTGCCATACTGTCCAGCAATGAGGACATCCCTGTAGAACACAGCCTGTGTTTTGCAGGGTAAGTAGGCCTTTTAGGGGAAGTACGCCCTGTACAACGGGTAGGACAACGGATCTTGAAGGCTTGGAAATTGGGCTATGAGCGAATCATGGTCTCAAAATACAGCAAATTCTCCCGACCCTCCAAGAGCATACAAGTTGTGGTGGTCTCCAAGATGGAGGAGGAGGTGGGTCTCTTGTTTTAGGCGACCGATAAAAAAGGCTGCCCAAAATGGGCAGCCTATGATCAATAGGATATCTCTACTTGACCAAAATGATTTGCTCAATCTCGCCGCCATTCTAACGTGAAGATCTCCCATGCTTGTGGAGAATCGCGATTACAGTGCATCGAGCCCCACCCCATTTTCCGAGGACACATATTTTCCGTTACTTCCCTTGATCGCAACTACTCCGTGCCCCGTTCCTTGATACTCTAAAGTAAACAGTTCCCAGTCATTTATCTGATCCCTGTTACAGGTCATGGGACCATAACCGCCCTCGCTGCTCACATATTTGTTGTTAGGTCCAAGGAAGGCTACTTTGTCGTTAGGCTGAAAGATCATCGTAAATTTTTCCCAGCCCTGTGGATTTTCACGATCACAGTGCATAGGCCCCCATCCGTTTTCGGAGGACACATACTTGCCATTGCTGTTTCCCATGATATAGATAGGAGCTGTCCCCCCGGGAGTGGGGGCTCTTAGCGTTTCTTCCAACGAAGGATCTTCCTCAGTTGTCTGCTCTTCGGCCTCGATGGTTTGTTCCTCGACTCGAAAGGTCTGCTCTTCAAGGGAATTGATGGGCTCCTGCTCGCAGGAAATTAGAAACCCTGTTACCAATAGGGTCAGTACGGCCACTTTCTCGATCTTAAAAAAACGTCTCATAATAATTTGAATTTAAA
>JAAUYM010119088.1_pt1 | contig 10517 bp, 16 predicted proteins | sample 7278001 | NCBI WGS metagenome assembly JAAUYM01 (sample SAMN14350224, study PRJNA611818) | marine sediment metagenome | isolation source: surface marine sediment (1.8m) | place: French Polynesia: Moorea | collected 2018-08
CAGTACGGGAGCAGCTCACTCTACGGGCGCTACGACAGCATGTACGGCGCCGCCCCTCCTTCCTCCGCCGGCGCCGGGGCTACCGGCTCCTCCGCCGCCTCCGCCGCGGCCATGTCCTCTTACATGAACGGCGCCTACGCGGCCTCCATGTCCATGTACGGCTCCAGCTCCCCCTACGGGTCGGCCATGCCTAGCATGAGCCCCGTCGGCGGCGGCGGCGGCGGCGGCGCCCACCAGCAGCAAGGGCAGCAGCACAGCCCGGGCTCCGTCAAGTCCGAGAACGGCGGCGGCCAGTCCGGGTCTAACGTCTCGATGCCGTCCGAGTCCCCGGGCGCAACCCCGACGCACCCGGGTTCGGCCGGGTACGTGAAGCGGGAGGTGACGCCGCCGGCGGGATCCGGTGGCGCGCCGCCGCCGCCGGGACCGCCGCCTCCGCCGGCTCACGGCGTCCCCACCTCCACCGGCGGCGCAGGCGGCGGCGTCCCTCCGGGCCAGCCGCCGCAACAGGACCTCAACCGAATGATCTCCATGTACTTGCCCGGCGACGCGGCGGCGGCGGCGGCCGGCGACCCGAGCGCGCAGTCCCGGATCCAGTCCATGTACGCCGGCCACTACCAGGCGATGGCGGCGGCCGGTGGGATGCCCCCCGGAGTGCCGTCAGAGCACCTGGGGCACCCGGCCATGGCGCACATGTAGTAGTGAAGAAGAAAGAGGAGGGGAGGACAGACCAGGACATGAGACAATTTTGTTTCCGGGATAGTGAGAAGGAGCAAGGAAAAAGGAAGAGGGTTTTTTTTTTCGCCGCGCGTAGTTGTTCGTCTCACCCTCTCCCTGTGTCAGCCGCCGGGCCAGTGAAGAAGAAGAGGAAGAAGAAATCTGAACTCCAAAAGAAGTAAAATAAAAACGGTACCAAGAAGAAGAGCGTGGTCTTGGGTGAAGGAGGACGATTATTATTATTATACCGGGAGAGGAAGGTCTCGAAAAAAAGGGAAAAAAATACGTAACAACCTCCTTTTTGAGAACGCTCTGTGATATTTATTCAAGACCCTCTCCCACCTTCTTTTTCCCCTCCTCCCTGCGCATATAGGACAAGATCAGCCACAGAAGGAACTTTTGAAACAAAGCTCTCTCCGCTTTTGCCGCCTCCTTCTCCTTTTCCCCCTTCCTTCCTTTCTTCCTTCCTTCGTTCCTTCCTTCCTTCCAAAGATCCCTCGCCAGCACCACCAACAATTTCTTCCTTCCTTCCTTCCTTCCTCCGTCTTCGCCGCCGCTCTCCTCCCTTTTTCCCTCTGGTGCCATTGCTGCTGCTGCTGCTGCTGAGGCGCCAAATGAGAGGAAAGGAAGGAAGAAGACCAAGCTGCTGCTTTTTTTCTCCCTCCCCCCTCGGTGGTACTTTTTCTTAGAGTTGATGGCGGAGGAGGGGCTAGTTTTAGCACCCTCTTGTGTTTGTCTTTTTGGACAACTGCTAAACGTCCTGGGGCGCCCATTTTTTTTCTTCAAAGTTTTCTCCAGTTTTTAATGTTCCGTTTATTTTCGCGACACATCTGAGACTGCAACATTCATTCAGATCTGAGACAGACAAAAAAAGAAAGTTCTTTTTTTAGGGGGAGGGGGGCGGAGGGTTGAGGAAGCAGAAAAAGAAGTTTTGAGTTGTTTTTGGGGAAGTACGAAAGAAGCTGTTTCACGCCAAAGATTTTTATAGCACCCATTTTCGACTCTGCTCAAAAAAAATCCCCCCCGCCCAAAAAAAGGTACCGAGGAGAAGGAGGAAGATTAAAACGGGAAAAATCATAGGAGACGACATAAAGAGATCAAAAGAAGCAGGAATTGTTATTTGTTGGCGCTATACTAATAGAAGAAGAAAAACTTATACCTGAAGGAATTTTACGTGCACCCCGCCACTCCCCCCTCAATCTTTTCCCCAAAAATTCGGACACAACACACAGCATAAGAAGGATCCATGAATGTGTATAGTACTACTTTTATGTCGAGTGTGTCTCTCCCACCCGTACGTACACCCAACCACGATACCGCTCCAAAATCTCCAAAACATAGGGGAAAACAACATTCGCCAAAAGGTCAAAACGCCAATTTCTTTTCCTCCCTCCGCTCACTGAGTGAATGACAGACACTGTCGCACTAGACTGTTTTTTTGTTGGGGGAAAAAAATCATTTTTTTCATCACTCACAAAAGGCTGGCTGCCCCCACCCCCCTCAGACCTTCCACCCAACTCCCTCCCCCCCTCCCCCCCAAAAAGTAAGCAAAGGGTAAATTTAAAGTGTTCCCTCACTCCTCCCCCTCCTCACTTTTTCCCGTTGTGATGTGCGATTATTTACATTACAGCGCATTTTTTTCCTGCAGATTGTTGAGAAAAAGAAAAAAAAACTTCACTATGACGAGATAAGAAATGAGAAAGAGAAAGAAGAATTTGGCCTGCCTATTGTGGGCCTCCATCCAACCCCACCCGTGTTTTCATTCATTATGTTTTCCAAATGAAGTAACATGAATAAATACGCTGTTCGTACAAAAAAAAGAGAGTCTCCGACTACATTTTTTGATCACATCCGCTTTCGATAAAATATAGGTATATGGGACGATTAATTTTTAGGGCGGAAAAATGACGAAGAAAGGTCCTTATTCAGCTAGATGGAAACAGGAGCAGGCGGAGGAGTGTTCTCGCTCGGTTGGGGTCTCTTCTCCTCTTCCTTCTCCTCCTCCTCCTCCTCCTCCTCCTAGTGGAACCGGAAACCCATTGTCACATTTTAGCCGCCCCCCGCCGATCTCTGGACGTCCCTCTACCTCCTCTCCTTCTCCTCCACTACTGTCCCGCTGATACATTTCAAAGCCCCTCTCTCTTTCTCTAGCACGGAATACAGAGTGTCTGCAGGAAAAGGGCGTGCACCTCGGGCAAATGACTTTCTAGGTAGCTTTCACTCGTAACTCAGCGACTCTAAATTTGTTGAGACACCCGGTGCTTGGGGAAGAGGGCTGCTTCCATGAGAGGGAGAAGAGAGAGAGAGAGAGAGAGGCCGCCGCCACACTTTCGAGAGGAGTGGAGCAGGACCTGTCAGAGACCGTGTGTTTTCTCCAGGGGAGGGAAACGAGAAGGAGGAGGACGAGTTATTGGATCCCAATTACCGGCTTCTCTAGCTCCGACAGAAAAATGGCAGTGGAGGAGGGGACATCTCAAGACTCGGAGGAAGAAGAAGGAGGAGACTGCATGCTGAGAAGCAAAGAAAAGTGAGGAGCAGGATGCCTCCTTCTCCTCCTCGTTCTTCCAAGAAGCTCTTTATTTCGAAGTAAATGACAGCGTGCACAAGATCCAGATTTGACAGTCGAAAATTGGCACGCATTACTCGGAGAGGAGAGGCAGCATAAGAAGAAAATGAAGAAGTAGATTGAGTCCCGAGGCCATGTTTTTCTCGTAGGTCTTTGTACCTTACTCTCCGTTAAATTCGCATGCAGCATACATACGCATGCTTCTCCATAGTTGTTTACCCTGAGATGGTGGTGCCAGGATGGCCAATAATGTCTTTCATTCCTTCTTTCTTTCCTGCTTTCTTAAAGTGGCCAGAAATATGGGAAAGTAAATGACGAATGAACGGTCACGAAGCCTGAAGGGGCGCAGAAGGCAAGAGGAGGAGCTACGTACTGCGTGGGATTCGCACGGCTCTTCTCCGTCACGATATGTGGATAGGAAGAAAAAACTTCTTTTTTCTCTCTCCTTCCACTGAAATAATAAAACTTTCCTGCACCCAAATGATGGTGGAGCGGGAAAAGAACCTTCTTCTCCTCTCTCCATCTGCCCCAATATTTAGCCAGCAATATAAGTCTTGCCCCCTCTCTTTCCTTCCTTGGAACCTCTCTCCTTCACCTCCTCCTCCTTCTCCTCCTCCTCCTCGCTGGATGTGGCTGCTAAGGGCTTGTCAAGATTTTTCTTCTAGGGGGAGGGATATATATGGGATCTCCATTAGCCGGGAAGTGGGTTCGTTGGTTCTTCTCCTCAGCGTGGCTGGGGAAGGGAGGAGGGGGAGGGGGCGCGCTATCAAGCAAGGCAAACACTTGAATCCGGGGGAGAAAGAGGAGGATTTTGAAGAGCCTCAGATGGACGAAGGAGGAGGAGGAATCGTTCTGGACCAGCAAAGGGAGGGAGGGAGGACTGACAGAGGTTTTTTGGGAGAGAGCTTGCTTGTGGGGTGGGGGGATGGAGGAAGAAAGAAACAACCCATTTCGCACGACAGGGGGAGGGGAGGGGTTGTTGGATGGTGCTGTACAAACATTGTAGTACGGTACACCTCCCCCTCTCTTAATAAAACATTTTCCCCCTGTCTTAGGGGACGGTTTCGCCCACTACCACCTTTCCCCCCTCCCCGCTTCCCACTTGAAGCTCTCTCTCTCTCCACGCCACTTCTCTCCTCGCGAGGTTTGAGTAAACTTGTTACCAGGTTTACTTAGGCAACCTCAGGTGACACTTGTCTCTAAACGCTCTCCTCGTCATCGTCTCTTTTCTCTTTTTCTCCCACGGAGAGAAAACCTTGACGCTCTTTGTCCCCTCGTGTGCATGCTACAGTGGATTCTCGATACAGTGAAATATGATATACCGTACAGTAGTAACTTTCTTCAATATAATGTGATAAACACTTCTTAACTGCATGCAGATCGGCGTAGGGCATCATAATATTCCTACATCACTGTAGTGCTCCGTATTACGTAGCATAGTTGTTGTACAGTATCAAAGTTCTAGTACAGTACTGTCGTATAAACTCCATCATGTGACGTGTCCGTTTTAGTTCTAAGCTCCACTTTTCGTTGCAGTTCGGAAAGTCAAAGAAATTCCGACCATTTTCTCCCTTCCCCCCACCCTTTTCTCGCTGACTGACAGAAACTGTTCTAGTAGTACTGTACAGCGTTCTCTGAATGGATGGGGTTTCCTCTTCCACCACCGCCACCGCGGAGACGGCGGCCGGGGCGCCACGGCGACGAAGGAGGAGGAAGAGGAGGAGGAGAAGGACAACAACAAGAGACAATGGCGAAATTCGACCGCACAGTTTTTCCCGCATTCCTCCCGAGCGCACTGCAAATATTTTTTTTCTCTGCCGCTCTGGGAGGGGGGTAGGGGGGGAGAGAAAATGGGTGTGGGAGTGCAGAAAGACAAAAGAGGGGGAAAGCCTGCAAAACTCTGCCAAGAGACACTTTCGCAGAGAAGTAAAAGGCAAATTAATTTGTCGCTACTGTAGTACAATTGCAAGTTTCAGTTTGTGAAACGACATGTAGCACCTCATATCGGAGCTGAAAATACCTACTAGAAGCGAAGCGTCCGTGTGAAGCCGAGAGGAGGAGGAGAACACTCCGTCTCTCGATACTAAACGGGGCGTGGAGTGAGTGAAGCACTACTATGCACTACCTAGGTACGTAGCACGGAGACTAATGTCTCCTCTTCTCCTCCTCCTTGTCAGGCAGGCAGGTTTGAAACCCCTTTTTCCACTCCAGGCAAGCGGCGCCGCCGTCGTTGTCGTCGTCACATAGTCGCACTCCTCCTCCTCCTCCTCCTCCTCCTCCTCCCTCTCGCTTGTCAGATCGGTGTCCGCCTGATTAATTTCTCGTATTAATAACCATCAACATTCCTCTCTCTCTCCCTTTTCCGTCCCTTGCTCCACTCTCTCCCCCCCCTCCTTTCGCTGTCCTCGGCTTCACATGAACGCATGCGTTAGTCTTGCACAGGTGACCCAAAAATATGCAATTAACACATGACAATAATTTAAAAGACTGACAAGCTGTGGATTGCATCAAGCTTAGCTATTAATTTTGAGGGGCATAGGGTCACCCTGTACAGATTTCTGCCTGTCGCCTTTTTTTTTTTGCCCGGCGTCTCCACCACCTCTTCTCTCCTGCAAGTAGTGGGACATGAAGCGCAGTGGGTGCCTTTCCGTAATGGAGAGAGAGAGAGAGGGGTGGGTGGGAGGCAAAAGTAGCAGGAGGCAGAAGCCGCTGTCGTCATGCATAAATCGGTTCGCGGCAAAAAAAAATGTTGATACAGATATAAGTGGAACCTCTTTCGTCATCGAGCGAACGTTGAAGGCAAGAGGAAGGATGGCAATTTTTGATTTTGTGCTACTGGAATGGATCGCCGTTGCAGAGCGTGTGTTGGAAACGTGGAGAGGGAAGGCAAAAGCCTCCTGCTGCAACTGCGATGCAAATGGATGAAAAATCGGCAGCAAAAAAAAATGATGTAGCGCAGATTCTCCTATTACGTAGAGAAGTTGAATTAGGTAGAAAGTAAAGTCAAAAGTTGGCAATCAGAACAGCCTTTAATACCGTACAGGGAAGTTTACTGTGTCGGACTTCCACTTATGTAGTACTTCTGCCTACCCATACAGGAAGTTTGGGTAATTAAACAAACTACAGAAATTTCTAAAAGAGCTCTAAACTAGGGTACCAAGCACGGATTGCAGCCCAGCACCCTAGTAAACTAGTCCTTGGATCAGCAACCATGCAGCCTGTGTGCGCCAGTGCCTAACCTGGCAGAGAGAAAGAGACAACCATATCATCACGAAATTGCTCTGGCACTCTCTCTACTGCGGAGGGAAGGAGAGGAGAAGGGCCATATATATTTTTTTCCCTCTGATGTAGGTTAGCGGGCTTCGAGGGGTCTGTTTAAGTGCGATATGGATCAATTGGAGAGATATTGATTTACTAGAGGCGGGGGGGGGGCGGCTACAGATAGGAAGAAGAGACCACAACATAAAGTCTCCAGTTCCGCACGTATTGTTTGACAAATCTGGAGAAAAGGAAAAAAACCCACCGTAGTTGGTCCTTGGCATTAAGGCCTCTACGACTGCGCGCAAAGTGTAACAAAGACGGAGAAAGGGGAAACCATCAGGAAAAGGAGGAGGAGGAGGAGATACCAACAACGTCGACCAAATGGCTTCTCCCTCCCTCCTCTCCCTCCCCTTTCTTCCTCGCTTGACTAATGCAATCAATCGCCTCTGGCCACAATGACCGTCCACAATCAATCAGAGCAACCAGCGGCCATCGTAATATGTCGTCTTCCTCTTGCCTTTAGTAAAGGAGGATCGATTTACATGCATTCTGTTGGTTGGACTAATGGACTTTTTCGTAGGCAGGGAGGAAAAGGAAGAAAGGGAAGGGGGAAAAACCCCTTTGACCTGACCGGATTTGCTTTCGCCCAACCAATATTGCCGAGGCATTGACGAGATAGCTTCCAAGTATCTGTCCTCCTTCCCATGGTAAGGTAAAACACTGAGGTAGGGATGAGACGTAATTGAGACTACAGCAACAATTTTTACTCAAAATACTCGTACCTCGATCAGCGATACTTCAGAGGTACCGCTGAGGCCGCCAATATTGGTTGGGCGCTTTTTCTCTTCTACCGCGAGCGTCGAGATCTACCGGTACCGCGGAACGGCAAAATGTGCAGTTGGTTTGTTGTTATTTGCCAGCGTTCTTTAGTGGAGACACCTGGGCTGATGTTCTCAGAGGTCAGACTGACACCTGGTGCACTAAGAGCAGCACAAGCAACTTGCACTTTGCAAAGTGACTATAAGACCATGTACATAGTACTTGCTAAACATCTCAACAAACAAGTTTTTTTTTTTATTTCTTGTGTGACAGAGGTCTTCTGTTCTTAACTTGAGAGAGCCACCCAACATGTCTTCTTCTTGTGATAGTGACCGCTTCTCCATTCAAAACAGAAGAAACGGATATTTATAGTACATATATTGCTTTTTTTTGCTTGCCACGTCGCGTGTTATGTAAATCTTCCAAATTAGGGTAGAATGCACCGCTGATCTCTTCTTAATTGAGGGGGGTGGGTCTCTTTCAAGGCTCGTTGAGGAAGGAAGGCATCTTCTTCTCCCCCTCCCCTCCCTCCCTATACTGTAACCCCCCCCCCCAACACTTGATGACCCATTACTTATGTCAAATTTGAGTGTGTTAAGGAGTGTATTTACTCTATCTACTACTATACTATGCAGCACTGCAGTTAATCCTAGCTCATACGGCTAAATTTTTGCACTTTCTGATCTACATAGATCACAAGGCACTATTTGCTTATTTAGTTTCATTTTACCCGGTAGCGCAAATGGTCCCTCATTCGCCTTAGTTGAGTCTTTTTCCCCTTCCCTTCCTCCTTCCTTCCTCCCACCCACCGTCTTGCACCAGAGGGTGGTGGGCGGAGGAGAAGATTACATTTTACGACCGCATTAGCCTTATCAAAATGTCATCAGAGAGTGATATTTTAGCCACATATTTTCCCGCGTGAAACGGGCGAGATGGTGGGAGGGGGAGGAAGAAAGGCGATGGGGTGAAACATGTGACTTCTTAGGAGGAGGGAATAAGAAATAAGAAAGGCCTCTCTGCCTTGGGTTATACATACCATATTAGTATAGTACGTACTATATTTTGGGACACTGCACTAATACTAAGTTTTTAAAAATGCACAATTTGTCAGTCTGGCTGAACTGATGTTTTTTCACACACTGCTGCAGAGAACTGTTGAAGAATCAAGACTTCCCTTCCCCCCTTCCCCCTTTCCTCTCGTTGGGCGTATCCCGGCATCACCCTCCTCCGCGTCTTCCACGCCCGACTCAGTCATAATGGCGATTTTAATTAAATCACTGCGGGAAGTTAAATGGAGAGGGGGAGGCAGAGAGGAAGAGCGGGAGAGGGTGGATAAGGAGGAAGAGGGGGAGAGGATGCGGAAAAAGAAGTTGCTTCTTTATCCTCAGCCAGTCGGGCGTAGTGCGTGAGAAAAACGGGAAAGAGGAGGAGGAGGAGGAGGAGGAGGAGGAGGAGGAGGAGGAGGAGGAGGAGAAGGAGGAGGAGGAGGAGGAGGTCGAAGGAGGAGGACGGAGAGGAGGAGGATGGGACTGTACGCGCTTGTGTTGGTGCTCCTAGGTGCACTTGAAAAAGTCGCAAGAAACTTTTTCGTTTTCCTTCTTGGTCTGCTTGCTTGACACTCCATCCAAAGATCCTGTTTCTTAATGCTCGGTGATTTTTTTACTCCTTTTTCTCTCTCATGCACATAGGCAAACTTACTATTCTCTGTTAGTGACCCTACCCTTAGGAGCTAAATTGTCGTAAGTGCCCTTACAGCACTATAGCACTTCGAAATATTTCGAAGTTTCATATGAGTGCTTCGTAGAAAAAAGTGGTACTGAGGGCCAGATGCGGCCTGTAGAGATATCCGTCGAAATCGTTGTCGCGGGGCGTAACGGATATGGCTAAATGCAGGTGGAAGCGGAGATCGAAGTGAAGAGAGAAGGTGGCAGACATCACAAATAAGGCAGAGAGGGATGCACTCACGCATCCCGCTCATGCTGATGCTGTTGCTGTTGCTGCCGCTGCTGTTGCTGTTGCTGCCGCTGCTGCTGCTGCCGTCGACGACGACGACGACGACGGAGGAGGAGGCAAACTCTGTTTTTTTGCAACGTCATGGTGACTCGAGGCAAGATTCAGCTCCACTGGGCGGGCGAAAGGCAGCGACGCTGCCTCTTCTTCTTCCATCCCTTCTTGGAAGACTGTGTTCCAGTCTCCTTCTTCTTCGGTTCTCGTTAGTCGTTGTCGTCTTCTTTTTTTTTTCCAGCGTCAGATCTCCCCCTTCCCTTCCCGTTTTCTATTCATGTTAGTACTAGCAGTAGCAGAAGAAGAAGAGGGGTTTTGACGCTGCTACGGACGCGCTGTAGTACAAATTTTTAACAAGCACATGTGTGGCACTGCAATAAATCATGTCTCAGCGCTGAAATTTGCCCGGGAGGGGGGAAGGGGGCCCTGGGACCTTCCCAAAACGTCGCATCCATTTTCCCGTCAAGACCCAGAGATGTCCTGTGCATGAAGCATATAAAAAGCTTCTGTGTTTTTTTTAATGGAAGCTGTAGAGGAATTTACACTACCAGGAAATCGTTAGCGGGCATGCAGCCAATATCAGCAGTGAAGTGCAGGAAGAGGAGGAGTAGGTGTGCGTCATAAAATTAGTGGCCGCGCGGTGTCTAAAAAGCAGCGTGAAAATGTCACAAAAGGCCTGATAGAGAGGAGAGAGCGGGAGAAATGTGCACTCCCAAATCTCGTTCAGATGTTCTTTTGCCCAGACCGACTAGCTCTTACTGACTTTAAAAAAGCAAAAACTACAGGCACATCAAACCCTTTTTTTATCCGTGTCCTCAACTTTAAGGCTTAAAGCTGAACTACATAGGCAAGCTGCCAGGTTTTTTTTTCCCAAAAGACCATACCACATTATTTTTTTGTATGCACTTATGCCTCCTCTAACTTCTCGTACTACGTTTTACTTTTGCAGATACCACAATCGCAGGGAGGCGAGGAGAGAGTGAGGGAAAGAGTTGCCATTCCGTGCAATGCTCGAGTAGCAAAGAGGAAGTGTGCGCTAGATGTCCGCCCGAGATAGTTCTGCACGGCGCCTCTTCGTCTTCCTCCTCCTCCTCCTCCTCCTCCTCCGCCGCCGGCGCCCGCGGCGGCGACGCCCCCCACCCCGACCAGCGAC
>JAAUYM010152268.1_pt1 | contig 10514 bp, 9 predicted proteins | sample 7278001 | NCBI WGS metagenome assembly JAAUYM01 (sample SAMN14350224, study PRJNA611818) | marine sediment metagenome | isolation source: surface marine sediment (1.8m) | place: French Polynesia: Moorea | collected 2018-08
GCATAAGAATCAGTATCTGTACAAGGCTGCCGATGTGTAGTGAATCGGCCGTAGGGTCAAAACCTATATACCCAACAGTGGTATTGGCGGCAAGCCATTCCCTTGTTTCGAGGGTCATGTCGTGCAACATGCCACGCCAACGCAGTTCCTCAACAAAATTCTCCGCCATATCTGAATCTCTTGTCAAGATCTCGCTACAAATATAGTTTATACAACTTCTAAAGGATCTTCTGGAAAGCATTATTTTTACTTCATGATTTTGATCACAGGGGGCACAGGCCTAGTAGGCTCTTACCTACTTTACTATTTGGTCCGTAGAAATGTTCCTGTTAGGGCTCTTTACAGGGATGTGCTGGGCTGGGAACAGGTGCAAACCGTATTCTCTTATCTCGATAAAACTCGTGCTGCCTCACTTTTCTCCAAAATAGAATGGGTGAAAGCGGACATTACTGATATACCCGTATTGGAACGTGCCTTCAAAGATGTGAGGAGTGTTTATCATTGTGCTGCCATTATCTCCTCCAACCCCAAGGATCTTACAACAATGAGAAGGGTGAATATCCATGGAACCTCCAATGTGGTCAATCTGTGCCTAAAGCATCCCATAGAAAAGCTTTGCTATGTGAGTTCTATTGCGGCTTTGGGGCGAAGCATCTCAGGGCCTATCTCCGAGGAAACACACTGGAACCCGGATGCCGATAACAGCTATTATGGTATTACCAAATACGGTGCCGAAATGGAGGTGTGGAGAGGTATTGCGGAAGGGCTAGATGCGGTGATCGTAAACCCTGGCGTGATCTTGGGTGCCGGCATAAGGAGCAGTGGGAGCGGTAGGTTGTTGAAAGCCTCGACCAAAGGACTCCGTTTCTTTCCCACAGGCAGTACAGGATGGGTGGATGTAGAGGACGTGGTAAGATCTATGATAGACCTTATGGATGGCAACCGAAACAAAGAGCGTTATGTGCTGGTATCGGAGAATATGTCCTATAAAGAACTCTTCGGTACCTTAAATAAGGCAAGGGGAGGGTCTCCTCCCTCTATTGGGATCGGTAGGTGGGGGCTAGGAATTCTATGGCGATTGGACGCTATAAAGTACTTTCTACTTGGCGGAAAGAGAACCCTGACAAAGGAAATGGCCCGCTCTCTTGTAAGGAACTCACATTACGACAATAGCAAGATAAGGGACCACCTGAACTTTACATTCAAGCCTATTTCCAAGACTATAGAAATTGTTTGCCGACGGTCCCCTAGCTAGATGTTCTCTTAAGAAGACGCTTCTGTGACTCCTCGTTCTTGGAGGTGTCGGTCTTTTTCTTGTTGGCCGCCTTAATGGAATCTTGTTCCTTTTTTTGTAGATCTACCAGGATCTGAATCTCACGCCTTTTCTCTACGAGGCGCTCCTCCACGGTTTTGTAAAACTGCTCGTAATGTTTGGGCACTGATGCGTAGTACACATTGCTCGCAGCGAACTGAGTGCTGTCTATGCTGTATTTTTCATAGAGATAGTTAGAAGGAAGTATATCCATCTTCTCTAGAAGTTGGCCCCCATGACCCTTGGAGGCATTGATAAGCGTTATCTCGTAGAGGATATCTACCATGGTCTCTTCTGGAATAAGGTTATTGGGTTTGGGAACAGTCCCTTGCTCGCCACAACTGACAAAGAACAGAAACACCATAAAAAATAACCTCAATGCTCTCATCGATCGAATTCTAATCTTCTCACATTCCTTTTTGGGCTTAGAACCCCTTCCTCATAGGCCAAATGGCCATTGACAAGGGTGTGGGTCACTTTAGATCGAAATCGCGTGCCCTCGAAAGGAGACCAACCACATTTGTACAGTACATTGTCTTTGGACACCTCCCAGGGTCTGTTGGGGTGCAGCAACACCAGATCGGCATAGTACCCTTCTCTGATAAATCCTCTCTTGGATATCTGAAACAAGATAGCAGGGTTGTGACACATTTTCTGCACTACCGTCTCCAAGGGGATCTTCCCCTGCTGGTAGGCTTCGAACATGGCGGTCAGACCGTGCTGTACCAAGGGTCCCCCTGAAGGTGCAGAGGTATATGGATTTGCCTTTTCCTGCAGTGTGTGAGGTGCATGGTCTGTGGCGATAACATCGATCCTGTCATCTAACAGGGCTTCCCAGAGGGCAGCTCTATCCCTTGCCGTCTTTACGGCCGGATTCCACTTGATGAGGGCTCCCTTTTCCTCATAATCCTCGTCAGAGAACCACAAGTGGTGAATGCACACCTCTGCAGTTATCCTCTTCTCCTCTAAAGGAAGGGTATTATCAAATTGTAAGGTCTCCATACCAGTAGATAGATGAAACACATGTAAGCGGGCGCCCGTTTCCTTTGCCAACGCTATGGCTTTGGAGGAAGACCGATAGCAGGCCTCTTCACTGCGAATTAGGGGGTGGTAATGAATAGGGATATCATCCCCATATCGTTCTTGATACTGCTTTAGATTACGGTGAATAATTGACTCCTCTTCGCAATGTACAACTATTAGGAGCGGTGTCTTGCTAAATATCTCTCTAAGCACCGCCTCATCGTCCACCAACATGTTGCCCGTCGAAGACCCTAGAAATAACTTCAATGCCGCCACCTTTCTCGGGTCCACTTTCAATATTTCCGAAAGATTATCATTAGTACCCCCAAACATAAAGGAGTAATTGGCGTAGGAGGATGCTTCTGCTATGGCAAACTTATCTTCCAACGCCCCTAAGGTCGTGGTCTGGGGTATGGTGTTGGGCATCTCTATAAAGGAGGTGATACCTCCGGCGATGGCCGCTTTAGATTCTGAGGCCATGGTAGCCTTATGCGTCAGTCCCGGTTCCCTAAAGTGCACCTGGTCGTCAATGACACCGGGAAGCAGGTACTGTCCCATGGCATCTATTGTACAGTCTTCTCCTTTTTCGGGGATCTTAGGGGCTATGGTGGATATCATACTATCTTCTACGAGCACATCCAATGGCTCGATACGGCCCTCATTGACCACTTTTGCATTTTTAATGAGCGTGCGCATCCTTCGCTTCTCTTTTTTTTCGTTTGGTAAAAAGGCTGTTCCACCTAAGCTGTAATACCCCAAAGATCGCTTCGGAGAAGATGGAACTGTTCATTTTAGACTTCCCTCTCTCCCGTTCCGTGAACACTACGGACACTTCTTTGATGTTGAAGCCCAACCTCCACACCTTGAACTTTATCTCTATCTGAAAGGCATATCCAACAAATTTTATCTTATCTAGATCCAAGGTCTGCAATACCTCTCTACAATAACATACAAAACCAGCTGTAGTATCGTATATAGGGATACCTGTGACCAATCGCACATACTTGGAGGCAAAATAGGACATGAGCACTCTCTTCATGGGCCAATTGGCCACATTGACCCCCCTAACATAACGAGAGCCGATAGACATATCCGCTCCTCCCTTGGCGCAAGCATCATACAAACGGGGAAGGTCTTTTGGGTCATGCGAAAAATCGGCGTCCATCTCAAAGATATACGTATAGTCCTTCTCCAATGCCCACTTAAAACCAGCAATATACGCAGTGCCCAGTCCTTGTTTGCCCTGCCGTTGCACAAGAAATAGCCTATCTCGAAACTCTTGCTGTATCTCCTGTACCTTACGGGCCGTACCATCGGGAGAGCCATCATCTACAATTAGGATGTGGAAGCCCTTGCGAAGCTTAAAAACGGCATGCACTATGGCCTCTACGTTCTCGAGCTCATTATAAGTGGGTATAATGACCAAACTGTCGGGTCTCATTTGCTTATTGGCTATGTGCAAAAGTAGGCAGTAAAGATACCTATTTTGCTTTTTTATACTCATCTCAAATTAAAATACGGATAATTTAGGATAGCTAACGTTGTCTCAGGCGAGGCAGGGCGGAGCGTAAAAAAATGTCCTGTGGACATTTTTAGCGAACGGGCCAGCTGGCGCAAAGGTAGGCATAGCTTTGTCTGCCATCGCACCTCCTGGCACCTCGCTATCAAAGACCCACCGGGTCTTTGACGACCACTCGGCCCTGGCCCAAAATTTTGACGAAGCCTGGGGCAAAGAGCGCAGTATAAAAATTCGGGTTTTAGTTTGAGATGAGTATACAGGCTTTGTGAGTACTTTTAACGAATGCTAGACTGGTTGAGGAGCGATATCTTTATTCATGTCATGTAACCAGAGTGGCCATACCTCGCCCATAGCGAAGAAAGATTCGAAAAATCGAATGATGTGTCCCAATGATCTAAAGTTCGTCTTGACATGGAATCCCAAACTGCGGGGAGTTGACTATAATGTCCAGAGGCTCACATTGAGTTCACCTGTGCTGAGCTTGGTCGGAGCATCGAAATATATCGGAGGGAGAAATCCCACCAATTGAAACTGGAGTTCGCTTGAAATGAAACTTTTAGGGCACCCTTCAATTACTCGGTGTTATGTCCTCAGAAATCGTTAGTAACTTCTTATAGTATAATTCATGTGAAACGTGGCAATACTATATTTTTGAATGGACTTTGTTAAACTCCATATCATGAAAATAGTATCTAAAAACAAGAATGAGACACCCAACCTGAGCTACCCTCAAGCCTTTCTCAATTTCATGCAGCCCGTAGAGCCCGATTTTCCGAGAAATATGTCCATAGAGGATGTTTACGAATTTGGCATGTATGCTTGGAATATCGCCAATATGACCCTATCGGTTCCAGAGGCTGGTGAGGAAATGAAAAGAGCTACCGTCTTTAAAAGCACATGGGAAAAGAAGGTCTTCCAAAAACTCGTTAAGAACAAGAAAAAATATTTCAAGGAATATGATCATTATATCAAGGATCTCTATTTCGAGGACACGGACCAAGGTACCAGGCTTACTGTGACTAGCGCAGATAAGGATGCATTTATGGAGGAAATGCAGGATAAGTTCTATGAAAATAGCTTACCAGATCAATATCTGGAGGGCTTTATCGACAGAGCTGCCATTATTCTTCGCCCAAAAGAGCCCTACTGGCGATGGAAGGAGGCCTTCTCTGACGGCCCTTTGGATGCTAGGGAAAAAAATTCATCACGTATTTATCTTGTGGAATTCTATTTAGATAAAGAGGAGGTAGAAGAGGTCCTTAAAGAAAAATATGATACGCTGTTTCAGATGGAGCTAGGAGTGGTCACTGAAAAAGAGAGACAATGGCCTCGGAAACGTTCTTACAAACTATTCCTGGAGTGGTTCGATGTGGAGATAAATTGCGATGTTTATGACTCCTGCAACCTACCTGTAATAAAAGAGATATAGAACCTCTTTTTTCGGACAAGCAAATTCATTTTGGTATTTCATTTGTAAATATAGAACTCATCTTGACGACTTTTTGAGTTTGTGAAATTTGCATTGATACCCCGTGCTCTTGGCACAGGGATGGTCAGATTTGAGGAAATCGTTTTACGATCATATAACGTTGCTATCATTAATATTAACGAAAGGTATCGAACGGTTAGGTAGGTGGTCTGCTCACACTTCTTGTTCGTCTGTTCTCGCAACTACGATCCCCAAGATCCCAAACCCTACTGTTAGTGTCGCAAATATGCCTAAATAATTGAGCAAGAAAATGATAATGGTAAGCTGAATAGAAATGGAAGAAGAACTTTGTATGACCTTAAACACATCGTCCCGCCCCCAGGCCTCCACCAATCTCAGCTGACTACCATACATTTGGAGACCTTCCTTGAGTTCCCCTCCAGACCAAACTGGGAACAGCAGATCTTCCGTGTAAGGAACCTCTTCTACATAGTAGCCATAAAGAAAAAGGTAGGACACAAACATGAACACGAAAGAAACCCCAAGAATGACGGTATATTTCGTGATCTGCGCAAAGGACCACTGCCTGATCCTTTGCCGATTGACCCATAACAGTAAAAGTACCAATACACAGACGGACTCAATGACGGCCCCGAAAACCACCTGTGAAGCTCCAGGAGGAACACCTAGCTTAGTGATGAGAATGGTCACTCCGGGGAGGAGGGCAAAAGTGGCTGAAATACTAGAAAATATCTTGCCTAGCTTTTTCATTTAAAATTTCATGGTTACGGATTGTTCTGGCTCTATTGACAGGGGCTTTGGTCCGAAGATCATAGTTTTAAACATTCCATTTGCATAAAAGATGATCTTAAAAACGGTTTGGTCAATACGTGCAAAGGTATTGGTAGTGGAGGTATTTACCTTGTAGCGTTCCATATCGTCAATGCTTTTTTCCAGATCAGTATCTTTAAACTTTTTATCCCACAATCTTACGGGCATCATGTAGACATCTGCCCCTTGAGGGTCTGATCTTATTTCTAGCCTTATCATGTTGAGAGCTACCCCACCGTAAGGGATTTTAATCGTTCGTCTATCCTTTTTCTTCAACCAATTAAATAGCCCATAGCTGTTTTTGGCAATTCCCGTACACTCTAGTTCATTTACACGTTCCATGACCTGTCTAGGTACGTCCACCTTTATCAAAAATTTTGAATCTGATACCTTGAGTAAAGGCTTGATCTGATCCGATTCCCAAGGTACAGAGGCATCATCAGGAGTTTTGAGTGTAAATGCGATAATTTTATACTTGCTAAGTGCATTGCTCTCTACATATAAGTAGGAAGAAACAACTGACTGGCCGGCCATCGTATCACATAGCATAGTAGCGAGCAATAAGAAAAGAGGTAACTTTTTCATGGGGTAATTTTCAATTATATCAGATCTAGTAGGCATGGTCTCTTTTTTGTCGTGTTAAGATTAACTCAATTGCAACAATTAAAGATACAAGATATTATCTAGATTTTTTTTTAAAAAAATTCATCACTAGCATCCAGAACTTTAGAGATAGGACCGTTTTTCTGTTAGATATTGGACTTCTAAAAATCAGGATAATATGATTTTTACATTTTCATACTACGTTAACGTCACAATTTTAGGTTCTAAAGTTTTTGGATCGTTTTTTGAATAAAAAAAATTAAATTTATGATAATCAAATAGTTATGATGTAATGTGCTTTGGCATCGTATGTTCCTGACTTTGAAAAAGTCTTAAGCCAAAACGGTTTAAGAAAGTGTCTATATATTGTATATCTCTTTTTTAACACCTATAATTGGGGAGTGTACACTTTGTTGACCTATTTTTAGTGTTTTTCTACAGTTGTGTTTTAGTTCTACCGCAGCAAGTTTTCATATGTGACATCTTACAGTATGATGTCCCCTAAATTTAAAAGATATGAAAAAACCAAAGACAGCATACGCCAAAAGTGGGGACATCAATATAGCCTATCAAGTATTTGGTTCAGGGCCTATTGACCTGGTGTATATTCCAGGATGGGTATCTAATATCGATCTAATGTGGTCGTGCCCAGAGCTGGTCAATTTCTTTGAAGAATGGCAGAAGTTTGCCAGAGTTATCCTCTTCGACAAAAGAGGCACGGGTCTATCGGATAGAGTCGTGGAATTTGCCACACTCGAAGAACGTATGCAAGACATTATTGCTGTGATGGATGCTACGGGATCAGAAAAAGCCGTACTCTTCGGTCATTCTGAAGGCGGTAGTGTTTCGGCATTATTCAGCGCGACCTATCCCGATCGTGTGATCTGTTTGATCACTTTTGGGATTTTTGCAAAGCGTAGATATTCGGAGGATTACCCTTGGGCACCTACGGATCAGGAACGTCAACAGGTATATGATATGATAGAGAATGACTGGGGTGGCGGTGCCATGGACCTCGAGTCATTGGCACCTTCAAAGGCCAATGATGATGTGTTTATGGACTGGTTGGCAAATTATTTTCGCTCGGGGGCTAGTCCCAGAGCAGCCATGATATTGACCAAAATGAACACGCAAGTGGATATCGTTAATATTTTAGAGGCCATAAAAGTTCCTACATTACTATTACAGCGAGTTGACGATATTGACGTTAAGATCGAAGAAGGTCGGTTCATTGCGGACCGCATCCCTAATTCGAGATTAGTAGAACTTGAAGGGAACGATCATTTGTTCTGGGTAGGCGATACTAAAAAAGTCTTAGAAGAGATAAGATCGTTCGTACATTCCATAGAAATAGCTTCTGAACCTATATATGAAAGAAAGCTGTACACCTTTATGGTTGGGCATTTAAAGGTAGCTGAAGCGTATCAGTACAATGTTAGAAACTTGGTTAAGAAATTGGCTAACAAGTACAAAGGCACTTTGGTCATAGATACTAGAACCACCTTTACGATCACTTTTGAAGGACCTAGTAAGGCCATCTATTGCAGCATAGAACTTGTAGAGGCCGTTCAAAGCTTTCATGCCCAAATTTCGATCGGTATTGATATCAAAGAATGTTCTATCAAAGATAGTATTTGTGAAAAGACAAAGGATTTTGTAGCGTTCATAGGGAAGCAGTTCTTACCCGATCAGATCGTGCTTACGCAAACGGTTAAAAACTTACTGGTTGGTGTCGATGTTGATTTTACACCAAACAAAACGATCTTTAAAACAGAGTTGGGGACTTCCCTGCTGTTATTCGTAGCTACCAAAAAAGATCCGTTGGACCCCAACAATATCATCCACCAAGGGCACCCTCAACATAACTTTTTCCTGCAAAAGGTAATTCAGAACATTAATGACAATTTGGAGGATAGTTACTATGGGGTTACGACACTTTGCAAGGATATTGGCGTAAGTGAGCGGAAGTTACAACGCAAACTGAAACTGATGATCAATAAATCCCCTAATCAGTTAATTTTATCCATACGCTTAAATAAGGCCAAAGAGTTACTGAAATACAAGCAAAGCACCATTTCCGAGATCGCTTTTCAGACAGGGTTTTCGAGCCCTTCTTATTTTTCTAAGTGCTTTAAGAGAGAATTTGCCATCAGTCCTTCTGATCTTATCAACTAGAAGTCTTCATCATTGAGTTCCATGTCTTTGTTCTTTGACCAATTTGGACTTGGTGCCAACAAAGAAGACAGATCTTGCTGTTGCTTTTTCGATTTTTTCTGTTGTCTTTCCCATTTTTTAAATTCAACCTTCCAATCCTTTTTATCAATCAAATTAAAAGGGAGTTTATCTTCATCAGGGTACCAATCTCGTATATCCTCCACGTGATTTTGCCCAATTTTCCATATCCCCCTTACACCAGAATAACGATGGGCATGATGAAACATAATGACACTTCTCGCTTTTTTTAAGTTCTTATCAGCATTCTCTCCTGTAGTATCTAAAAATTGTTTAAAAAGTGGTTCCTTAAAATAGTTATGTTCTTTCCAATAGCCAATAATTTTAGTCTCTAGCTGTAGATATTTACTATAAAGATCTGCTTTTTTATTGCTGTTGTCATCTTTTGGAGATAACGCCTTATAGCTATTCATAATGTGAAGCAATCGTCCTGCCAGTCCTGCTTCATTGTTTGCGTTATGACCTATGGCCAGTTTTAGATTTTTAAAATAAAAACCACTGAAAAAGTTTTTTGTGCTTATGAAGTCAAAAAAAGCTTCCTGAGGTTTTTTATCAGAGTTTTCTTTTACATTTTTAGTAAATCCTTTAAGATCCCATACAAAACGTATCAATATGGATTCACCCCCATCGATGTTGCCATCCGTATCTTTTCCGTAGAAATTAAATTCTTCCCAATATGGATCGTGAGTGACATTAAATTTTTGTCTTGCGAACTTCTTTTCCTCCTCTTGAGGTAATTCGCCGTGTGTCTCGCCTATGACATTTAGCCTATTCGTTTCTACCTTTTTTCGTAGCTGGACCGTGTTTCCTGAATAATTTTGGCGATCATACGATTGCCTGTGCGAATGATAATTTGTTTGCTTTAAAGCCCGTTGTCCCATCGCATCCGCCTCTTTCTCCAACCCGGCATTGTCATTGATATTGACTCCCCTTTTAAACTGCATCGTTGGTCTCACTCTGCCTTGCTTTTGCTGCACCACGTGCCAGGCCTCATGAGGCAGATGCCTTTCTTGTCCAGGTGCCAAATGGATGTCGGTGCCTTGGGCATAGGCATGGGCCTGTAGCTGGGCAGGTCTGCTGGAGTTGTAATGTACCTTCACATCGTCCATACTGTGGCCAGAGAGGTTTTCGATCCCTGATTTTAAGTTATCTGGTAAACCGGTAGTATTCTTTTGACCGGGCTCGTTAGTTTTTTGTTGGATAGTCCCTCTGGGGTGTTCCGAACGGTCTATTCCTGATCTGAGCTTGCGTTGTACGGCTGTAGTAGGCCGATCATCGGCAATCGTTGCGTTTCCCCCTGTACCGGATTCTCGCTGTATGCGTTGTACAGTGTCCTTTTGTAGGTCCTGGGTTGTATCGGCTTGTGCTTTCATTCTTTATTGGATTAGAAGTTACATATATCTGATACAGATGCCAAATCTGCGCTTTCCGGTAGTGCGATGAAGTCGGGAGACCTTGCAGAACTGGACGCAAAGAATGCGCAGATTTGGCATCTGTATCAGATATATGTAACTTCTAATCCAATAAAGAATGAAAGCACAAGCCGATACAACCCAGGACCTACA
>JAAUYM010000712.1_pt1 | contig 10513 bp, 9 predicted proteins | sample 7278001 | NCBI WGS metagenome assembly JAAUYM01 (sample SAMN14350224, study PRJNA611818) | marine sediment metagenome | isolation source: surface marine sediment (1.8m) | place: French Polynesia: Moorea | collected 2018-08
CATGTCGGAGAGCCCAGCTATGAAGAAGTCACATATAGCTGATCACAGCTGTGCCCAAATCTCTCTCAAATTCTATCCCATTTTCTCCATTTGTTTTTCAGGCCGCGGCCATAGTGGACAAGTTGAGGGATGACAACTGCGGGGAGGCCTACAAGCAGGGATTGGTGTGAGTGAGCGGCAACATCAGTAGCCGCAGCAGTAACGCCAGCAACAATAACACCAACAGTAATGACATTAGCAACAGCAGAAGCAACAGGAGCAACAGCAGTACAACAACAGCAACAAAAATTATGACAGCAACTCTCTCATGTTCCTCTATACTACCTAGATCCAAGTGCAAGCTGGCCTGCCTGGACGACTGCCTGTCGGAGTGCAAGAACGAGTCCAGCCAGGAGTGCCAGGACCTGCTGGCCGGCAGGGACATCACCTGGACGGAGCTGAAGGCGCTCTGCCAGGACCAGGTGTGCAACCAGAAGGAGTACCTGCCGGGGATAGACTGTCCGGCGCCCAGAGCGGAGGAGGGGCAGTGCGAGTTCAAGGTGCTACCGTGACGATCATTATGATGAGTGTGACAGTGGTGATCATGACGGTGATGGTGATGCTGATAATGATGCTGTATGATGATAATACTACAATAGTTCTTGTGATTATGATGTCAACAATAATTATCATGATGACAATGATGACAGTGATGATCATGATGACAATGGAGATCATGATGACAATGATGATCATGATAACAATGATGATCATGATGACAATGATGATCATGATGACAATGAGAATTATGGCAATAATGATCATTATGGCAGTAGTGATCATTATGGCAGTAATGATCATTATGGCAGTAATGATCATTATGGTAGTAATGATAATTATGGCAGTAATGATCATTATTGTGAAGACACTGTTGACTGACAACAGCAATGGTGGCAAGCACAATGATGATGATCACACCATCGACGATGACAATGACGATATTCCCCTTTCAGGACGCCGGCCTGCTGTCCGGGTTCAACTCCTCTGCCTACCAGTCCAAGTGGTCCGACCTGAAGGCCAGGCTGGAGTCGGCGCTGTCGTGCGTGCCCAAGTGCGCCCAGGAGGAGGAGGCCAAGGTGAACGCCAGCGCGGCGGGGAACGACACCGACGTCGGAACCTGGGGGGAGGAGGAGTACGTCGACACCTGCAGGTCGGGATGTGTGGCGCAGACAAGAGTGTGGAAAAGCAATTTTTCTGCTCAGATAAGTGGAAATCGCAAGTACTTAATAAAAAAGTGGTCTCTATCCCACCTTTTCCACTTGATCAGGTTGGATGTGTTGTAGTTGCGTCTGGAATGATGTCAATCTGATGCTCCTTGTTAACGGCTTACTGCCTGTCATCCCAGGATCGTCTGCGCCCAGGAGCAGAACATCAGCATCTGGCACTTGGACCTCAACGCCACCGACTGGGAGAAGGTGCCATACGGTGAGAATGAGAATGATGATGATGATGTTGTTGTTGATGATGATGATGATGTTGATGATGAAAATGATGATGATGTTGATGATAATGATGATGATGACGACGTCTGTGACAACATTGGCGGCAATTATGAGGAGGAGGAGGAGAGGAGGTTGTGGAAGAGGAGCAGGTTCCAAGTACAGGATGTCCCCAAAGGAAAACTTGGGATCTCCTGCACCACGCAGGGTTTAAAAGTGAGTTTTCCCTCGATCCCAGACGAGTCCAGGGTGAGTCCGGAGTCCTGCAGTGGCCTCAGGGAGACCATGTCCAACCTGACGGAGGCGCAGGGGCGAAAGGACGTCGCCGCGGTGCTCAAGGAGGCCATGGGGGGACACGCCCAACAGATCAAGTGCAGTAACATCTAGCAGAGCTTTTGATATATGTTACACGTACTAGAAAGAATGTGAAGATATGGCAAACCTGGACTATGACTGGACACGTGTTGACCCCGCAGGGAGCTGACTGAATCTTGGGCCAGAGAGATGAGGTACCCGAGAAAGGCGGACGGGACAAAAGTCGTGGGAGAATCGGGATGCAAGGTGACATAACACATATTTTAAAACCTATAATATTTATACCTGTAAAGTTAAAGAAATGCTAATACTTTTTTTAAGGAAATCACCCACGGCAGATTCGAGGAGGAGCCAGTCTTGAGAATAATAACATACGGTAAAAAACAAACAAACATTGGCGCTTGTCTTTTGGGAAACATCTTGTAGTGGTAGTACAAGTTGTACATCGCTCCAAAACTGTTGAAGTAAAATCGCAACAGGTTTGGCCTAAAAAAAATCGCAAAACGCCGTCTCTATTGAGAAAACTTCAGGCCTAAAAAATCGCAAAATAGTCGCAAAACTTTAACTCCGAAGTCGCATGGAATCGCAAGGTCGCAGCAGCAAAAAAAGTGGGGGTGTTATTCTTCCAGGTCGTCGCGACGGCGGCTGGGGCGAGTGGTCCGAGTGGTCCGGCTGCTCCCGGTCCTGCTCCGGTGCGGAGGCCGGCGCCAGGGAGGCGCTCTACCAGACGCGCGCGCGCAGGTGCGACTCTCCTGCGCCCGCCGGCGGGGGCGCGCCCTGCGGGTGGCAGGACGAGAGCGGAGGCGCGTGAGTAGTTGCTGTTGTTGTTCTTGTTGCTGCTGTTGTCGTGAGGGAACAAGAGCAGGAAAGAAGACACAACTTTTCCAAATCGTACTCAGTCGGCGCTCCCTCCGGCTCGACCCGAACGAGCGCGGAGAGTTCGCGGTCGGTCCCGGAGGCCGGGCGCGCCCCCGGGATGGCGGGGGAGGAGGAGGAGGAGAGGAGGAGTCTCTGCCGGAAGCGCCGGAGCCGGCCCCGTCCGTCAGGGACCGGATCCTGGCCAGGGGAACCAGGTTCAGGAGGAGCCCCGGCGGCGACCGCATCCGGGACAGGATGGGGATCATCGACAGTGAGGACGATGTAGCGACCCCCTACCCGACCAGACAGTTGTCACCCTTAATCTGTTACCGTTTTTGACCTTACAACCTGAGCTCGTATAATGTCTACACTACTTTGGACTGCCAATGTATCAAATTTGATTTTTTTTTAATCTTCATTGTCATCAGGAGATTACCTAGAGCAGCATCAATACCTCTGGGATCGGCAAGGCGGGTGGGTACCTTCTCAAATTTTAGACCGGGAGTTCCAATCTTGCTATAAACTGCTTAAAGAAATGAGGGTAAAGAGTTGGCCCAGTGTTGCCAACTGGCACATTTTTTTAGCCAAAAAAGTACAAGTTTGGCATATTTTAAAAAAGTACCAGCACATAGTACACTTTCTTTGGCGCAATATTCTGAGGCTTGCCAGTTCTTGCACATTGCTTTTCCAGGGCGGCTGGCAACTCTGGGAAGGAGCAAGAGGGAGGGGAGGAGGGAGGGTCCAGTTCCCGCGCGTTGGACTACTCGGCAGGCGAGTCCGAGGTGGAGAACCTGCAGCTGACCGTGGAGGAGTACGCCAGGCCCAGCGGGGTGTCCGACACCGAGGCCAGGAGGTGCCAGGACGTCCCGAGGTGCAACCCGGGTACGGTACGGTACGGGTGACAAATGAAAAAAAAAAAAGAAATTGCAATAAATCGCAATAAAGTCACAAATATTGCGTGAATCGCATATAGCGGAAAGTAAAGTGTCATAAAGCAAAGTGTTTGGAAAGTTTCCCTCAACATGTGCGTAATTGCTTGGGAAAGCAAAGTGCTGGTGGATAGCTTCTTTCCATCTTTCTTCGTCCAAAAGTTGACGGCAGCTGGAGCCCGTGGCAATACTGGAGCGACTGCTCAACCACCTGCGGAGAGGGGAAGCTGTAAACACAAAGAGATTGACTAAAAAAAAAAAATACCGTCCGTGTGTAGCAACCCAAATGTGGCAGGTTTTGCTTTCTCTTTTTTTTTCCACTACTAAACGTAATTTTCACCTTCCACAGGTTGAGCTACCGTTACTGCGACACCCCCGCGCCAAGCGCCAGCCCCAGGGGGAGGAACTGCCCGGCCTCCAACGTCACCACGGAGACGGAGACGGAGGAGGAGCTCGTCACGTACCACGCAGTGAGGGGGGGGTGTCTCTTTCTAGGGTTGCCACAGGGGGCGTAGTATTTTTGCGCGCACATATTTTTTTGCGCATGAGCGCCCAACTTGGCGATATTGTTGCCGATTGTGGCAACGCTGCCTGCCACTACTCAAGCCGGGTTTTAATTATCGCCAAAACTTAACATCCTTCAACAGATAACTTTGTGATCCTGGCAGGCACAGCATAATTGAAAAATAAATAGAAGTGAACAGGGCAATCCCAATTCTTGGGACGTTTCTTAGAGAACAGAACGTCAAATTTGCAGGGACCATTTCAGTACCCTTTTTTTTAACTTTTCTGCTGACTTTTTCAAGACAAGTGAATAAATTTGCCAGGCTGGAAAAAAAAATCGACATTCTACTGTAAGGGTACTGTAGTATCAGGCAGGGTTGCCACAATGGTCAAAACTTGCTCAGGGCGGCAACCGCCGCGAGCGCTCCTGCTTTGTGTCGGTGTGCCCTCGGGATCAGTACGACTGGCCCTTCCGACGCGGGGAGGAGGACGACCGGAGGAGGAGGAGGGAGCACCAGGCGTTCAGGAAGTGCGTCAACGTCGTGCAGGTCAGGTCACACAGGGTTGCCACACTTGTACCCACATGCAGCAGTAGACCACAAAGCGCAAGAAGCAGGGTTGCCACATGGTTGGGTTTTTTTTGGAGATATCCAGCCGTTCTTATGAGCAGAATATAGTACTACATACATGTTCCTGTTCTACTACTATACTGTAGGTGTAATTTGGGGAAACTCAACGCAAACCTCCTTTTTTTTCTTTCTCCGGATCTGAAAGGAATGGACCGAGGAGACGTGGGAGAGGTGCAAGAACTACTACATGAAGAAGGAGGAGGAGAAGCTGAGGGGAGGAGCAAGGGCCAAGAGAAGAGGAGGAAAAGTACTGTTTTTAGAATTATTACTGCTTGCAACGGTGTTTGGCAATCCCGACGATGCTCTCCCATAACTGCACCTATCTGGGAAAACGTGTGTTGAAAAAAAAAAAGAAAAATAATCGCATCGCCACCAATTATACTAGTACTGTATTTGTGTACGGCTCACTCTGTTTATCTGTCTGGCAAAGTTGACTCTTTCTTATGTACGTATAAAAAATACGCAAGATTTGCACATTTCTACGTACAAGACAGCAATTATAGGAAGAGAACAACAGCTCTGTTGCTGTTTTGTATAAAATGCTTTATTGTAAATATCTCACAACATCTTAAAACATTTGCATCTTAAAGCATCTTAAATGGTGGGTTTAAACTTTAAAGCATCATTTTTTGGTGGACGCGTCGCTCTCCATAGCCTTGCGCAGTTCCCGAGCCCTCTCCTTGACGATCCTGACGGCCAGCTCGAGGGAAGACCTGTGGGTCCTGTGGTTGAGGACGGCCATCCTGAGCCAGAACTTGCCGCCCACGGTGGTGGAGGAGATGAAGGCCCTGCCGTCCCTCTGGACCTCCCTCAGCAGGGCCAGGTTGAACTTGTCGTCATCGTCATCGTTGTCGTCGCTGCTGCTGCTGCTGTTGCTCCCGAACCTGTACCTGAAGAGGACAACCGTGAGCATCGGGACGGGCCCGACCTCCACGTCCTCCGACCGCCTCAACTCCTCGTAGAGGTAGCGCCTGGCGAGGAGGAGCTTCTCCTTCAGGGCGCACCTGAACAACCAAACCAGTAAAAAAAATCATGACAGATGCATAAAGTTGCATTAAAAACTGAGATTTATACTACAAGTTACAAGTCTCTCTTTCCATACAATTTTTTTGTGCTTTTTTTCTGTTCTACACAAGAATGCCGGTTAGCAACCCTGACCTGAATGGCCCCAGTCCGTGCAGTCGCAGCGGCAGCCACAGCCTCAGCCCCCTGAAGTGCCTGGACAGCTCCGGGGAGAGGTCGCAGGGAGAGGGGACGTCCCCGAACTCCTGGTCGTGCATGTATCCGCCGCCGGGGAGGTCGTCGCTCCCAAGGCCGAGGGACGACCGGCGGAGGAGGCCGCCGTTCCTGACCAGGACGGCACCCAGGCCGAAGGGCACGAAGAGGCCCTTGTGCGGGTCGACGGTGACGGAGTCGGACTCCCCGACTCCGGCGAACGCCTCCCGGACCTCGTCGCAGAGCAGGAAGAACCCGCCGTAAGCGGCGTCGACGTGGAACCACATCCGCTCCCCCCGGGCCACCCGGGCGATGCCGCCCAGCGGGTCCACGGCCCCGGCGTCGGTGGTGCCGGCCGTTCCGACCACCAGGAACGGGCGCTTCCCCCTGCCCCTGTCCGTCTCCACGGCCTTCCTCAGGTGGTCCAGGTCCATGGTTCCCTCGTCCGTCACCCTGACGGTCCTCACCGCGGCGTCGGCCAGGCCGGCGATCCTGACGGCCTTCAGGATGCTCCGGTGCACGTGCTCGGAGACGTAGATGGCCAGGCTCTCGGCGTCCCCGGACCTGACCCCGAGGGAGTCCCTGGCGGCGACGATGGCTGCCAGGTGGGCGACGGACCCTCCCGAGGTCAGGTTCCCCTCCGCCGCCTCGGGGTCGTACCCGACCAGGCTGGCCATCCAGGAGAGCAACTGCCTCTCCAGCATGACCGCGCCCGGGGCAGCCTTGAACACCCCGGACTGGCAGTTGATGGCCGCCGCCAGGTAGTCCCCGAGCCCGGAGGCGAACAGCCCGCCGCCGGGCATGTACCCGACGTGCCTCCCCGACGGAACGAACTCCCCCTGGCCGGCCACCCTCCGGTCCAGGAGGTCCAGCAGCGCCCCCATCCCGCCGGGCGCCGGGGCCTCGAACAGGTCCGGGCCGGTGAACCTGAAGAAGCCCCTGCACTGCTCGACCTCGTCGTTGTACGTCTTGGCCGCGCAGTTGTCGTCGACGCGGCCGAGGATCTTCTCCACGTACCCGTCGACGGACGCCTTCCAGTCGTCCCTGACGTCGCGGGGCGGGTCCAGACACCTCGACTGGCGCTCCAGGTGGGCCAGTGAAGCGTTGACATGAGATTGTTCCATGTCCCTCACGTCTTCCATGTCCTACTCGTCCTCGTCCTCCTTCTCTTTCTCCTCTTCCTCCTCCTCTTTCTCCTCTTTCTCCTCCTCTTTCTCCTCTTCCTCCTCCTCTTTCTCCTCCTCCTCCTCCTCCTCCTCCTCCTCCTCCTCTTCCTCTTCCTCGTCACACGGGAGAGAAGTAACGACTGAGGAAAGAACTGGCACTTTACAACACCTAGCTGTGTGAGTCTCCACGTCATTACATGTGATAAACTTGATTGTTGAATTGTAAATTGGAGAAAGAGAGAGAGAGAGACTGCCTGATTGTTGAAAACTAAAGTTGATTGGGGGACACGCAGTACAGTATACTACATTTGTCCTTGACAGCAAACTTTTCAACAGCAAAAGACAAGCCAAGTCCTGGGTGCTGCCTCCTGGGACTAGTCCAGGTAGTCCTGGTCTTGGCAAGCGTACTGCAGCGACCACTCTCCGGTCCGCAAGCAGACGATGGCCTGCGAGAGATGAGGAGGGTACATAGATCAAATTGCAGATTGAGATGTTGTTGATGTATGCTTGGAGAATGGGCAACAGCGTGGTGTGAAACTATGTACCAAGTGACATTTCATATCCATGTTGAAAACTTTCATTAAGGGGTTTTCAGTAAAACAGGAAAGTTTTCTACGGATTCTCTCAACGTATGGGGAGTAACTTTCGACACTTTTTCAAGTGGCGTCCGAGATGCACTTGTTGTTGTTGTTGTTGTCGTTGTCGTTGTCGTTGTCGTTGTCGTTGTTGTTGTTGTTGTTGTTGTTGTTGTTGTTGCTGCTGCTGCAATGATACCTGCAATATCCCTTGCGCGTCGTCGTCGTAGATGCACCTGCCCACCGCGCTGTAGGAGCCGTACCTCCTGCACGAGATGGAAAGGTAGGTTTGGAATCTCTGATCATCTCGACTAAAGATTAGTCACAATTTTCAGTCACATTTTCTACATGTACAGTTATAACTTCTTACTTTTACTTACAGTTACATTTTGTGCAGTTCCAACTTTTGAGTGAAATTTTGTACAGTTCCAACTTTTGAGTTACATTTTGTACAGTTCCAACTTTTGAGACATTTTCTACTTACTATTGTGACCTTTTTACGTAGTTAACTACAAAAGCCGTCGACTCCACACTCCACACTCACTCACTCCTCGACTGCGAAGGTGTAGTCCAGCGGCAGCGACACCTGGTCTGGCAGGGTTGGGCAGTCGGTCCCATTCTGACTGCTACTGGTGCGAATCTGGGAACCTACCACAATCAATCAATCAATCAATCAATCAAGTAATTAATTAAAAAACAGTGCGCCATGTAATGGCACTACAGAGAGTATTGCAGAGTGTGCTGTATAGTTGAAATAAGCTGGAAAAAGCCATAGAAGGAATCCATCAGGGTTGCCAGGCCGAACTTGCCCACTTTAATAGCTCCATGTTAAAACATCCCCCACTGAATAATTCTAATCAACCTCTTTTTTTCTGCCCGCAAGATCCGAAATAACAAGCTGCCACGTCGGCTAATAAAATATGCCGCCTGGCAACCCTGTGAGTACCGAGACGTACGCATGTACGGGGTGACCACGATCATGAAGGAGTCCGAGGTGAGGTTCAGCAGGGGGGTGCGGTCGAAGTCGCAGCAGCACATCTTGGACGCGTAGGTGTACCTGGAGAAGGACAACTTCAAAATGGCTGGGTTTCTTTTCTCACTGCAAATGTTGCAAGAAACAACACGTGTTTTCCCATATTTTTCAAAGGTTGTGCAAAATCATGTTTAAGCATGGTATGAAAAGAGCTTAATAATGATGTTCATGTTGCATTTTGTGTTATGTCCTTCCTTATCCCCTTCCTCCCCCTGTTACAGTGCTGGAGAGACCAAACACTACCTACCTAGTGCAAAGAAAGGGGGGCACCCACCTCAAGTAAATTATGGACGGCTCGAAGAACTTGACTTTCATCAAGGATCCATCCAGTTTGGTGAATCCAGGGACCTCCTGGTGTTGAAAGCGCATATCCATGTCCAAGACGGCCCCAGAAAAGCCACTGGAATGCAGCGCACAAACCATTACGTTGGGACTGTACGTACAGAGTTAAAAAGGTAAAGGGTAGAACAGGGATTTTCCACAAGGTTTACAGCATGTTAACCACAACAGCTGGAATTTAACCAGCACTAATTTCAAATATTTTAGTTGCCAAAATAAGAAGAGAAAGCAGTTCTACCTGGTCCTCTTTCCAACTTTCAAAATGTAAAAAACAACTAGTGTAAGCCACAAACAGGCACTTTTTAAAATGTGCCAGACATGCCACTTTTTTGGGGGGGGGAGCGGGGAGAACCATAAGATGTGCCATTTGGCAACGCTGACGCACTGGAGCGACGACTCACGTGTGGGTCTGGTGCACCCCGACCTGCTTGGCGTCCCCGCCCTTCCTGGAGTACTGGGTGAAGGAGAAGAAGCCAAAGTCCTGGCAGTCGTCGCGGCACAGCCGGCGGCACCAAGGGGTCGTGGGGGGCTGGTACGAAGGAGATCCCAACCAATATTTGCATCGCTAGGTGCACACTCACTCACGGTGGCGACACTAGTGGTAATTAGCGATGGGGGTCAACATTTGGGTTGCTACAAGTATCACTAATATATCACTTATATAGCATTAGTACGCCAGGGCAGATGTTAGAATAGTGAAAAAATCCCTAGAGCAACGCATCACTAAATTCACGCTAGCGATATTGGTTGGGATATATAAATTGACAAGAATGTTATAGACAGACGTTTTTTTTACCTGCCACGCCTTTGAGAAAGTTATGATCCAGTGGATTTCTGGGTCGCCAATTAACACGTACGTATCACTCTGTGTTTTTTTGTTTTTTGAAGAAAAAGGGTGCTTTAGCGACTGAAAATTATGACTGCAAGTGGCCAATTTCGTGACCAGCTCTGCATACTTGCGTGAACTTCCCATGGTCAATAATGAAGCTCCTGAAACAAAAAACTTGAGTGCTTACATATAAGATATCTTTAGAATCCTACTAGGTGCAAAGTACATCTATTAATCCACATGAATTTGTTGCAATCTGTATTGTACATAGTATTCCAGGTCTGACTGAGGGTGGGGGTGGAGTTGCCTGACCTGAGTTGAGGTCCAACGATGCTCCTTGGCACCAAATTCAAGCCGGGTCTGGTGCGATTGTGGAACTCGTAGCAGTTGTACATCAGAGCAACCTGTGTGTTTGTGGGGGGGTACTATAGCTATTCCCAACCAATATTGGTACCACTAGAGCCACACCAATGGCTACGCTACTAGTGGTAATTAGTGATGGGTTGCTCTAAGGATTTATTTTTCACCATTCTAACACCTCCTCTGGAGTTAGGACAACCCATCACTAAATTCACGCTAGCGATATTGGTTGGGTTGCTACAGGTGCTTGCGCTACATCTCTATAGATACAATATTGTAAAAA
>JAAUYM010054665.1_pt1 | contig 10509 bp, 12 predicted proteins | sample 7278001 | NCBI WGS metagenome assembly JAAUYM01 (sample SAMN14350224, study PRJNA611818) | marine sediment metagenome | isolation source: surface marine sediment (1.8m) | place: French Polynesia: Moorea | collected 2018-08
CAATACTCTCAAGGTCTTCATAATTATAATTATTTCAACAGATTCTGTTACAGTTTAACTTCAATTCAAATATGAACAATTCCTTTAATTCCTCACCATGTACAGTTCCATACTGTTATTTCCGATTGCTGCGATACTGATTACTGCGTTTTCCATTGGTTTTCCCGGTGTGCTGTCCGGTTATGCCGGTGCCATTGTGCCGCTGCTGGGAATAGTGATGTTTGCAATGGGGATGACATTAAGCATTAGAGACTTCAGGCTGGTTTTCAGACAGCCTGGACTTGTTATTACCGGTCTCTGTTTACAATACATATTAATGCCATTCATTGCCTGGCTAATAGCAAGCCTGTTTTCATTACCATTGCCCGTGACGCTGGGATTGATCCTGATCGGGAGCTGTCCAGGTGGTACTGCCTCGAATGTCATCTGTTATCTCGCCAGAGGTAACGTTGCCCTGTCGATTACGCTAACATCAATATCGACATGTCTGGCGGTATTAATGACACCATTGTTGACGTATATATACGTGGATAAAAGTATTGATGTGCCAGTAGTAATGATGATGAAAAGCTTACTGTTGATTATTCTCTTGCCTGTTACGCTGGGAATACTGGTCAATCATGTTTTTCATACCAGGCTTAAACCGGTCAAACCATTTTTACCGGTTTTATCCATGTTGTGTGTCATATTGATTATTGGTGTCATTGTCGCGCGTAACCAGGCATATATACCGCAATTAAGTTTGTTAGTAGCTCTTGCGGTTGTGATGCATAACGTTATGGGTCTGCTTAGCGGTTACTGGTTTGCGCGACTACTGACAAAAGATATCCAGTCAGCAAAAACCATAGCGATTGAAGTAGGTATGCAAAATTCTGGTTTGGGCATCGTACTAGCTAACCAGTATTTCTCTGCCGCTGCTGCACTGCCCGGCGTATTATTCAGTATCTGGCATAATATCAGTGGCGCCATGTTGGCTGGCCATTGGTCAAAAAAAGGAGCGAAGCGTGAAGGTGCTTAATGTCACGAATATGTTTGTTGCAAGGTTTAGCCTCATTGCTTTTGGGCTGCTTGTCCTTGCGTCCTGTTCGAGTACTGACCCTGACTACTTTCCATTGCAATCCGGTTACAAATGGCGCTATGACGTTGCCTTGACCACCAGGGACGGGCTTGAAACGCAGAAGTACATCCTCAATAACCTCGGCCCCAGTAAATTACAATCAGAGTCGGTTTATGCAAGGCAGTCACTGGATGGCACCATGCTCTATTACGCGGTTAAACCGGACTCAATAGAGTACGTCGGTAGTGACAGTGGCGATATTCCAGGCGGTTCCTTTCAGGAGGAACAGCAGATAGTCATGAAGCAGCCCTTGCAACTTAATGATAACTGGGAGACATATAGTAAAACACGGCTGTTGAAAAAGACCGGACCACCACAGAAAACAGAATTTCGTATTATTGCCAAAGTCCCCCTGGATGTTACTGTTGAGTCACTGGATGAAACGGTAAATGTGCCCGCTGGCGTCTTTAATAACTGTGTAAAAATAACGATGACAGGCTCAATGATGAAAGATGCGGGTAATTATGTTGGCCTGACATTGATTAACGTTGAAGAGACACGCTGGTACGCGCGCGGCGTCGGGTTGGTAAAACTCGAACGCCTTGAGACCACCCAGAGTGAAGCGCTCGACAAAGGTACACTAGTGGTGGAGCTTGCTGACTACGATGTTGGTTAACAAGCGTAGACTCGAGATTCGGTAACGAGTAGCTGAAGCGGCACATCGGTATCTTCAACCGGGAGCTGATCGACCAGTTGTATTTCCAGGCAAATACCTAATCGTTGCTTTACCTCGTGTGCTGCCAGCCAGCGGTCATAATAGCCTCGCCCATAGCCGAGTCTGCCTCCCTGTTTGCTGAAGCCCAGTCCGGGCGTGATGACCAAATCAAAAGGACCGTCGTCTGGCGTATTTGCGCATGGCGTAGGGATGCCGAGCCTGTCCGGCTTGAGGTCATCCCAGCCGGAAAATGGGACGGCAATCATTGTGGTCTTATCCATGATTTTGGGTACCGCGATACGAATTTTCCGGTTTAACAGGTCCTCAAGTATCGGGTTTGTATCTACTTCTGATAGATAGGAGAGAAAGCAAAATACCGATGTGGCCTCCTGGTAAATCGGCAAATCGCGCAGGTTTTCAAAGATTTGCTGGCTGCAGACGGCAAGCTGTTCCTGGTTGACAGCGTTGCGACGGCGTTTCAACTCGTCTCGAAGAGATGCCTTTGCTTCATGTATTTTCATAAGTACAAATATAATAACTATATATAACAATAAGTTAAATTGATTTTATAATGTTGGATATTTGTTAATACCTGTCTGATTATTGCTGCTGGCCGTGCTTTTTGTCATGGATTCCGGGGATCCGATGAATTCGCGCCAGTGCCTTTCTTTTTCTCGCTAAATACGTACAATAGCGCCTTTTTTCGGGGGCGAGATTGTGAATTCGCCCGAATGACAGAGGACAACAGATTCAAATGGTAACGATTAGAATGTCGCGCACAGGCGCCAAGCGTAAGCCTTTCTATCATATCGTCGTAATGGACAGTCGCAAGCAGCGCGACGGTCGCCCCATCGAACGCGTAGGTTTCTTTAATCCCTGTGCCAAAGGCCAGGAGGTTCCATTGCAAATTAACATGGAACGCGTCGATTACTGGGTAGCTACTGGTGCTCAGCTTTCAGACCGGGTTGCGAAATTGATTAAAGAAAACGCCAAGGCTGCTGCTTAACTCAGCATTGGCACTGTTCGAACCTAGGTTTTCAAAGGCCCTGGAATCGAATGCAAGATAACGAAGCGCTGTTAATACTAGGTCGTATTAACGGCGTCTTTGGTATAAAGGGATGGGTAAAAGTGATGTCATTCACTAGACCCAGGGAAAATATATTTGATTATGCATCCCTTTTAATTTGCAAGGATGGTGAGTGGCAAAAGGCAAGCATTGAAGCAAGCCAGAAGCGAGGTGACCGCCTGCTACTTAAGCTTGATGGCGTTGACACCCCGGAAGCAGCAAGGCAATACAACGGCTGCGAACTTGCAGTGCCACGTGACGAATTGCCTGAATTACCGGATGGCCAGTTTTACTGGCATCAACTTGTCGGGTTAAAGGTGAATAACCTGGATGGTGCGGCAGTAGGCGAGGTGGTCGATATCAGGGAGACCGGCGCCAATGACGTCCTCGTGGTCAAGTCACTGGCTGATGAAAAGAAGAAAGAATTAATCCCTTTGATAATGGGAATATACATTATGAAAGTCGATCTGGAAGCTGGCGTAATGCAGGTCGACTGGGAACTGGATTAGTCATGTACCAGTTTGACGTGGTGACGCTGTTTCCGGAAATGTTTGCAGCTGTACTGGAACACGGCGTTACCGGGCGTGCGGTAAAGGAAAGAAAAGTGGGTTTCAGGAGCTGGAACCCAAGGCACTTTACCGACGACAAGCATCATACGGTTGATGACAGGCCCTACGGTGGCGGTCCCGGCATGGTGATGATGTATGAGCCGGTCGTTGCGGCGATCGCAAAGGCCAAGCATCAGCAACCTGATGCAAAAGTGATTTATTTATCGCCACAGGGCCGCCGGCTAACGCAACAGGCCATTGGCCAGTTTGCCACAGCAGATGGTTTGATAATGGTTTGCGGGCGCTACGAGGGCATTGATGAACGTATTATTGATGCCTGTGTAGATGAAGAATGGTCCATTGGCGATTATGTGATCAGCGGTGGCGAGATGGCTGCCATGGTCTTGATAGAAGGTATCAGTCGCCTGTTACCGGATGTGCTGGGGCACGAGGATTCTGCCGTGCAGGATTCATTTGTTGACGGATTGCTAGACTATCCGCATTATACGCGCCCTGAAGTAGTTGAAGGGCAGTCTGTACCTGCCGTTTTACTAGGCGGTAACCATGAGCAAATTCGCCGTTGGCGCCTGAAACAGGCCCTGGGCAAAACCTGGCTTTGCAGGCCGGATTTGTTACAGGAAGTACACTTGAATGACGAACAGCAACAACTTTTGGATGAATTTATTGCTGAACATGAGCAATAAGAGACAATACTGGAGTAAGCATGATGGCTAACATAATTGAACAGCTCGAAACCGAGCAGATGACACGTGAAATCCCGGAATTCAATACCGGCGATACTGTGGTAGTGCAGGTCAAGGTAAAAGAGGGTCAGCGAGAACGTCTGCAGGCATTTGAAGGCGTCGTTATTGCTGTCAAAAACCGCGGCCTGAATTCTTCTTTCACTGTCAGAAAGATTTCTTATGGCGAAGGCGTAGAACGCGTATTCCAGACTTACAGCCCCAGCGTTGCTGAAATCAAGGTTAAACGACGCGGTGATGTACGTCGTGCCAAGCTGTATTACATGCGTGACCGCCGTGGTAAGGCAGCACGTATTAAGGAAAAAATTAAAACAGGTTCCTGATAACCTCATTCATGCAGGCTGGAATCACCAGCCTGCAGTCTATACACTGGTATTATTGCTTCCTGCATACTTCAGGAAGGGCAAACACATTGGACAAGTGTTCATACATGATCTGCCATGAGTAATACCAGCCAGCAAGCGAACCCGGTTAGTCCGGATCACGCAGCACTGATAGATACGTTTCTCGATACGCTCTGGATGGAGCGTGGCCTAAGTAAAAATACCCTTGATGCTTACCGCGCTGACCTCAACCATTTCGCTATATGGTTACAAGGTCAGGACATGCAATTACTCAATGTTGACGCTGCAACTATCCTTTCGTACCTGGCACATGCCAGTTCACAATCTGTGCGCACCGTGGCCAGACGCCTGTCCAGCATCAGGCGCCTGTATGAGTATCTCGTTCGAGAAGATCGAATCAGGCTGAATCCCGCCAGCCAGGTTGAAGCACCGCGCATAGGTAGATCGTTACCAAAATCATTAACAGAGAGTGAGGTTGAGTCCTTGCTGAATGCGCCTGATATCAATGATGCCCTCGGGGTACGCGATCGGGCCATGCTTGAATTGCTGTATGCGACCGGTTTGCGCGTATCAGAACTGGTCAGTATCACTATGCAACAGGTGAATACCCGACAAGGCGTTTTACGTGTTGTTGGTAAGGGAAACAAGGAACGCCTGGTGCCCATGGGAGAAGAGGCCAGTAGTTGGCTGCAGCGATATTTGCAGTGGGCACGAGATGACATCCTCAACGGCAGACGTACAGATGACTTATTTCCCAGCAAACGGGGTAAGGCGATGACCCGTCAGACTTTCTGGCACAGCATAAAGCGTTATGCGGTGGTTGCCGGAATTAATAAACCGCTATCGCCACACGTATTGCGACATGCCTTTGCGACACACCTCGTTAATCATGGTGCCGATCTCAGGGTGGTGCAGATGCTGCTCGGGCATAGTGATATATCAACTACGCAAATCTATACGCATGTCGCGAGAGAACGCTTAAAAAACCTGCATGGCGAACACCATCCCAGGGGATAAGGAATAAATAAGCTTGTGCTGTCGATACTATTCCTGTGGCAGCACTGAAAAGACTTCTTCAAGCGTGGTCATGCCATCCGCTACTTTTTGGGCGCCACCAATTTTCAATGTGCGCATGCCGCTTTTGTGGGCCATTTTTCTGAGCGAATCGACACTGGTGGTCGTCGTAATGTGCTCGCGCAGTTCAGGTCCCAGTGACAGTATCTCGTAAATGCCAGTCCTGCCCAGGTAACCGGTATGTCGACATTCTTCGCATCCTTTTGGCTCATAGATCTTCGGCGGCATTTTTAACTTATCGGGTTTGGCGTATTGCTCCCAGGCATCTTTGTCGGTTTGTACCTGCTGTTTGCAATGAGCACAAAGCGTGCGCAGCAATCGCTGGGCAATGACGCCCCTGAGTGTCGCGTTGATCAGGAAAGGCTGCGTCCCAATGTCTATCAGTCGCGTTATCGCCGAAGCGGCATCATTGGTATGCAAACTGGAAAAGACCAGGTGTCCGGTTAGCGCTGCCTGAATGGCAATATCAGCTGTTTCAGCATCCCTGATCTCACCCACCATGATGATATCCGGATCCTGTCTGAGTAAAGTCCTCACGCCTGATGCAAAATCGACACCGATAGCTGGCTGCACCTGCATCTGGTTATATTGGGGATCAACCATTTCTATCGGATCTTCAATCGTGCAGATATTAATTTCAGGTCGCGATATCTGGTTTAGTATTGAATATAAGGTTGTCGTTTTTCCAGAACCTGTTGGTCCTGTAACCAGAATAATGCCGTTCTTTTTTTCGAGTATGGTTTGTAACTCTTGTTCATCATGCCGATTAAACCCTAGTTGGTGGTATGACTTAACCAACATTTCCGGGTCAAAAATACGTATGACCAGCTTTTCACCAAACGTTGTTGGCATGGTTGATAAGCGCATTTCCACTTCTTTGCCCGCCGGCGTGATGGTTTTTACACGCCCGTCCTGAGGGCGGCGTCGGTCGGTGACATCCATGCGACCAAGTGATTTGAATCGACTGGTGATGGCCGTCGTCAGCACTGTTGGAAATTCGTGCACACTATGTAAAACGCCATCAATACGAAACCTTACCCGTCCTTTTTCTCTTCTGGGTTCTATGTGGATATCACTGGCACGTTGCTCAAAGGCAAACTGCAATAACCAGTCAACAATACTGACAATATGCTGGTTGTTGGTGTCCAGTTCACCGGCCTTACCAACCTTTACCAGTTGCTCAAAATTCTGGATTAGTGCCGACGGCTCGTCGGATTTTTGCTTGGCAGCTCCGAGGATAGATTGACTCACTCCATAAAACTCGACGAGATACCTCTCAAGATCGCGCGGGTTGATAATAACGCGCTTGATCTTCAAGTCTGCTATCCGGGCTAATTCCGACTGCCAGGAAGAGATAAATGGTTCACACGTAGCGACTGTTAATTCGGTCTCACTTACGGCGACGGGCAGAATTTTTAATTTTTTTGCATAAGCCTGCGATACCACGCTTGTTATTTTTTCAACATCCACTTTCAAGGGATCAATTCGCAGATAGGGTTGTCCAACACGATCTGCCAGCCATTTAGTCAATGTTTCCAGCGAAAGCGGGTATGCCGGCACGGTTGCTGATTGCCAGCCTTGCTCAGCGATGGTGATGAGCGGGTGTATTTTCAGCTTTGACTTACTGACCCCCAGATTTTCCAGCTGGGTCCGCTGTTGCTGCTTGATCAGTCCATCTTTCTCAAGCAGATCAAGTACGTAGCCTAGTTCCAGCGTGGTTTCAGTGGGAAATTGTTCTGCCATGCTATTCATAATGTTGTGCTACAAACTTTAGCATGGAAAATGCGTCAGCGTACGCTTAAACGTAATTAGCGTAATACCGGAACGGACAGCGCGTTAGCGGGTCTGATATGATGCATTCCGATTCAATATGTGAGGTTTACACAATGAAAGTTGGCGTTGTTTTTTTTCTGACGCTGTTTATGTCTGCTGCTTATGCCGACAACACAGAGGAAGATATCAGGCAGGGTTTGGCCACGCTGTTGCCAGATGTAGAAGTGAGTAACATTCGTTCAACGCCAATTGATGGAATTTTCCAGGTAGTCATTGGACCTGACGTCATTTATATGACTGGCGATGGCCGTTATGTCCTCAAGGGCGACTTGCTGGATATTAACGAACGCCGAAACCTGACCGAAGATGTACGTTCTGAAAACAGGATAGAACTGTTAAAAAGCCTGGATAAAAACGAGTATATCGAATTTGCCGCGTCAGAACCTGGCGAGTCGATTTATGTCTTCACCGATATTGACTGCGGCTACTGTCGCAAGCTTCATCAGGATGTGCCTGAACTTAACAAAAGAGGCGTAACGGTGCGTTACCTCGCTTACCCACGTGCCGGTGTTAACTCCGCGACAGGTAAAGAAATGGAATCAGTCTGGTGCGCTGATAATAAACAGGAAGCGCTAACGCTCGCCAAGAACAATGAGCGCATTGAAAGTAAGTCATGCGATAGCCCAATCGCGAGGCAATACGCACTTGGCAAACAACTTGGCGTCAGAGGGACGCCTGCAATTTACATGGAAAACGGCCAGGCTATACCGGGATACATGCCACCAGATACGCTAATCAAAAATATGCAGCAATAATCGGCGATCAATTGCCAGTCGTTTTCTTGAAGTCCTTGATACGCGCCGTGATAAGACGACCTTCTTTTTCAGTGATAACCACTTTAATAGGTAAAAAATCCAGGTCATAAGCACACCATAACCATGTTTTCCGGTCGGTGTTTTCCTTGCGCCTTTCTATTTTCATGGCCTTCAGTTCGCCAAGTGGCGTGTTGATGACTTCGTCTGCCACGTGTTCAAAATGATAATTCTTTATTTTGCCGCCGTCGGCAATCGTATAGGTCTCTGGCACCTTGCCATTTTTTAGATCTGCCATGATGGTCAATTGATACAGCAGTTTATCCAGTATCCCGGTTTGTAAATCCATGTGCCAGGTGGAATCGTTGACCTTGTTTACAATCTGCTTGTTATCCCAATTAAATGTAATGTCAACGAAACGGTCTTTCTTGCCACCGGTATGTTGATACTGGTACGACAGCGGCATAAAGCCTTTATCGGAATAAGACCATTTACTTGACTCGACGATACGATCCTTCCTGAAAAATGCAGCCAGGCCTGTTGTCTTGCTTACGGAATGAAACAGGTAGTTGTTTTTATCAAGCATCGTGAATTTTCTTTCCATCAGACCGACCTTAAGATCATTTGTGTACAGCGTATAGCTGACTTCAAACAAGGCTGGTACATCTGCCAACACAGCACTGTTGCCCATGGCTGACAGGGAGATGAAGAGAAGGAGTTTTTTTAGTTGTTTCATGAATACTATGACAATTATCGTATGCTAAAATTCTCGGCAATGAGTAATCAGGTCAATTTGAGCGTCTGCCCGGATTGGTGAAAGTAGACTGAATACATATCTAAAGTGTAAGTCATAAACGCAAGCCCATAAATTTATTATCTATCCATTATCCAACCAGTGCGCATTTTTTACAGCTTAATACTATTTATATTGTTGCCATTTGCGTTATTACGCCTGTTTATACTCGGTTTCAAAAACCCGGCATATCGGCAGCGCTGGCAGGAAAGGCTGGGCGTATTTGACTGGCAAAAAGGGGAACTGCCGGTTATCTGGTTGCATGCCGTCTCTGTTGGTGAGGTAAACGCGGCCACACCGGTCATTACCAAACTAATCCAGCAATATCCTGGTTACCAGTTACTGGTGACGACAGTAACGCCAACCGGTGCGCAAACCCTGCATATGCATTTTGGTGATGACGTCAAACATCTCTATTTTCCTTTTGATTTATCAATGATCGTAAAGCGAGCGCTCGAAAGCATAAGGCCTGAATTGCTAATTATCATGGAAACAGAAATATGGCCTAACCTCTGTTATGAGTGTGATCAAAGAAATATTCCTGTATTACTTATAAATGCACGCCTGAGTGAAAAATCCGCAGCCAACTATCGCCGGGTGGCAGGTTTAACGCGTAATACGTTGCGCTCTATTTCACTCATCGCAGCGCAGACTGAAAACGATGCCGAACGTTTTATTTCCCTGGGCATGGAAAAGGACAACGTCAGGGTTACCGGTAATCTCAAGTTTGATGTCTCTGTACCCCGCAGTGTCTCTGAGCAGGCCGAAGTGCTCAGACGTTTTTTTTCCAACAATCGGGATATCTGGATGGCGGCAAGTACCCAGGAAGGAGAAGAGGAAGCAGTACTCGATGCGCATCGATTGGTGCTAGAGCAACACCCGGATGCAGTGCTGATATTGGCGCCCCGACATCCAGACCGTTGCCTCAAGGTCGCGGCGTTGTGCGATGACCGTTCACTGGCCTATATAACAAGGACGTCAAATCTGCCATTTTCGCCTGCGCACCAGGTTTTCCTGCTGGATACCCTGGGGGAGCTGCAGTCCCACTATGCCGCCTCACAGGTGGCCTTTGTGGGTGGCAGCCTGATCAATCGCGGTGGTCAGAACATGCTGGAACCTGCCAGTCTTGGCATTCCTGTGCTGGCGGGTCCATATACATATAATTTTGTTGAAGCCACCCAATTGTTAAAAGAGGCCGGCGGTCTCAGGATAGTTATGTCTGCTGCAGATCTGGGCGAACAGGTCTGCGAATTCTTTGAAAATGCGAATTTACGCCATGATTCTGGTGAAAATGCCCGCCAGGTAATAGAATCCAATCAGGGCAACGTTGCGAAAATCATGGATATATTCGCTGCTTTCCTGCAGCATCGTGCAACTTATTCAAAAAACGCTATCTAACTGTCTTATTCGTATTTTCTTAAAAGTCTCAAAAATAATGTACAGGAGAATTAACATGAGGAAATTATTGGCCGTGATGATGTTACTGGCCTTCAACGCAACAACCGCTTATGCCGACGAGTATCCGTCAGAAGAAACTGTCCGCTTTGCCCTCAACTGCATGCAACA
>JAAUYM010088623.1_pt1 | contig 10509 bp, 10 predicted proteins | sample 7278001 | NCBI WGS metagenome assembly JAAUYM01 (sample SAMN14350224, study PRJNA611818) | marine sediment metagenome | isolation source: surface marine sediment (1.8m) | place: French Polynesia: Moorea | collected 2018-08
CCACCCCCCCCCCCCCCCCCCCAAAAAAAATCCGATCAGTCTTCTCAAAACTGCTCCAAATCGAAGAGACAACGCAGTTCCAAATCCGACAGCAATTTTTACTTGACAAAAATAGCCCATCTGGTTCTCTAAAGTGTGTGCGTGAACATGTCAAGAAAATTACTAAACAAAGTTTGCCATCACTCATAAAATCAGGGATATTCATCACGGTCACATATGCAGTGAATTGTGCAGTCGTATATTAGTAGGTACAGTCGAACCTGCGAAAGTGGGAAACGGACAGGTGGGAATCTCGCTTAAATTGGGACACTTTTAGGGAACAGTCTGTATGAACCTGCTGTTCAAATTTTGTTCAGATAAATGCGAAGGTTTGTCTGCTACTTAACCCGGTTCGACTGTACTAGTAGTACAGTGCAACAACTGACAAGTTGACATCTTGTTATAGAGTGCGCCTCTCAAGGAGTACTACACTACCGGTCCATGTTTTGACAACTTCTGCCTGTTCCGAAGTCAAGGAGTCTGAAACAAGTCAAACTAACCAGTTTGAGGGGAAGGAATGCGTACGTACCTCACAAAAGAAAAGAAGACTTTGACAATTTGCCATCACCCTAACACTAAGTCTACGTGAAAAATCGGAGGAAAAAGCTGCCTTTCCAACCATGAACAACGGCCAGCAGCAGCAGCCGCACCACCCACAGGCTCAGGCCATGCTGAGCGTCCCCGGCGCCACCACCGCCGCCCGCAGGGGAGAGATCCGGGTCCCTCAGGCCCGCCGCTCCTCCGCCGTGGCCATCGTCCTCACCAGGGGGGAGAGCATCAACCTGCAGCAGAGCGCGGCCGCGAGGGCGGCCGGAAAGAGGAGGAGGAGGAGGAGGACCATCAGCACCGCTGCGGGGGAGAGGCTCAGGATCGTCAGGGTGAGAGAGATCCCTGTTGGTCGACTATAGCGGTATCCTGGCAGAAATTTGGAAAGCTGAATGAGAACGCAGATTCAGAGGTTCTCAACCTAGCGCGGGTCACAACGGGTCACAGGATGCTCTGGTGTCTTAAAATGGGTGGCTAGCCGGAGATGGTCGAGAGTCCCTCCTGCCATGTTTTAAGCAATAACAGACTGAATTTTAAATCACGTTGAAAAAGACCAGGTTTTCATCATCTGTAATCAAAGTTCGATTAGTCATTGCCTGTAAAACATTTCAGTCAAAATACAACCCTTGGGACAGTGTGCTGGGCGACTGCTCCCTGGTTGACGACATCCTGGACGAGAAGAGGGTGAAGTCGGTGCGGTGGGCGCCGGCCCACTTCGCGAACACGTTCCTCAGGGCGGTGGGACAGGTGAGGCAAAAAAGATTTATTTTCAGGCTTAAGGAAAAAACAACTTCCAAATTGCCACAAATCAAGGCCAAACTACTGTAATATTTTTCATTTAGAAGGCAAGTTTGCAACACTTTTCTTCCCCACATAAGAAATTATCAAAAAATTCCCAATTGCTTCCACGCAGCCGCTGTTCATCAACAACCCCCTGCTGGGCGCCCTCCTCCTCATCTCCTTCTTCGTCCACGACGCCTCCGCCGGGCTGGGCGCCCTCATGGGAGGGGGAATCGCAGTAGCTGCAAATTACGTAAGTTAATGTTGTTGATGCTGTTGTCAGTTGTGCTGTCCTTCTTGTTTTATGAACAAACTCGTACGTGCACACCAAATTGTTGCTGTTGTTCTTATTTTAGGCAAGTTGTTGTTGCTGCTGCATCATTTCATGCAAGCTGCTGCTGCTACTGTTGCTTCATATGGCAGAATAAGTGTTGCTGTGCTGCTGTTGCTGCTGCTGTTCTTTTATGCACTATAAGCTGTTGTGGTTGTTACTGCTCCTGTTGTTACTGCCGCAAGATCTCTCTCTCTCTCTCCATGCGCCCTCCCTTTTCCTACCGCAGCTGCTTGACCTCCACCCGAAGTCGCACCTGCGCAACGGCGTCTCCGGTCTGAACGGGTGCCTCCTCGGGGTGGCCGGGATCGCCGCATACCCGCGCTTCTACCCGGGCTCGGAGCGACCCTCGGGGCTCTGGGGATTCCTGGCAGTGGGAGCACTGGCCAGGTAAGGTCTAGTGCAGTAGTAACCCGACGGGACTTTTAAACTTGCAAGCGTAACAAATTTACGAAAAAAATGTGGCATTTATGTGGTACTCTTATGACATGTTCCATTACATGTTTAAATCTAAATTTGTTGCGCTTGCAAGTTTAAAAGTCCCGTCGGGAACTCAGACTCACCACCATCACCGAAACCATCAACTTCTTCTCTCCCATGCAGTTCCTACCTGAGCAAGTCCCTCCAGCGCTTCCTGGGCAGGTTCGGTCTCCCCTACCTCACCCTGCCCTTCAACATCATCGTCACCTGCGCCTACCTGCCGCTGAGACCAGGCGCGGGCGACCACTCGGACAATCTGGCGGCGGAGGCGGGGGTGGCCTTCGACTGGCTGCAGGCGGCGCGAGGGATGATCCTCTCAGTCAGCCAGGTGCGACTCTCAAGTGTTCAGCTTTTTTCCTCTTTAAGCTCTCACGTCTGAATAATTATGTGGTTTAAAAAAAATCACTAATCCCCACACAGGTGTGGGGGATCGATGACGTTGCGAGCGCCGGCGTTGCCGCCGCCGCCCTCCTCCTCTTCTCGCCGCTGATGGCGCTCATCTGCGCCGTCGGCGCCGCCGTCGGGACGATCATGGGTGAACAGAGCTGCATATACATCATTCTAAAGTTTGGATCATAAAATCTCGTCGGGCAGAGTAAAAAAAACCCATAGGATAAAGACAAAAGATTATCGTACGTTCCGTATAACTTGAGGACGACTTTTGCCAGTTTTTGCCTTCCGCGATTAATCTTGATTAGATCAAGTTAATTTGATTTATGGCGGGAAGGCCACGACTAAAAGAAAGTTTTAGAAGAGCAGTACACCTGAGACAAAGTGTTGTACGTAGTATGTACTCACGTAGAAAAAAAAGTAAAAATGTACATGAAAAAAAAATAAACAAAACAGAATGGTTTCTATAGTGTCATGACTTAAAAATATGACACCATCCTAATTCCTAAGTTTATTGACAAACAAATAGTTACTCCCCTTCCCTCTCCACAGGTTTCTTCTTGCTTCCGTCCTCCTCGTGGCCGGCGCTGTACTCCGGTCTGTGGAGCCACAACCCGATGTTGAGCGCCGCCGCCCTCGCCTGCGTCTTCTACCCGCTGACGGCGCAGTCGGCGCTGCTGGCGGCCGTCGGCGCAGCAGCGACGTTCTGCGTGCAGTTCGCCGTATTCGCCGTCTTCCAGGTGACACAATAAAAGAGCCTTTTTTTTTTACCCACAGAAGTTATTTGCGAAACTGAGTGTTGTCGTCTCCCGCCCCCGCATGCAGGACCAGGTCCCGGTCTTCCTCTGGCCGTCGGCGCTGGTTTGCGTGGCGCTGCTGCTGGTCTCCACCGAGGGGGAGAGGGGCGCGCTCAGGAGGGTGGAGGAGATGAGCTACCCGGAAAAACAGGCGCGTGCCAGTACTGAAATACCGTATGAATCGAAAGTACTAAACATGTCTTCTCGTCTTCAACCAGACGTACTGCTGGCACCGCCGCCGCAAGCTGGGCCTGCGCAAGGTGTCCCAGAGCGTCGTCGACACCGAGGACAGGGCCGACGAGGCAGAAAACGACGCAGACAACGAGGACGAGGACGACGGCGACGGCGACGACGACGACGGCTGCGACAACTCGCAACTTCTGCAGGAGGTCATCCGTCACAGCCAGGAACACCAGATCAACGTCATCGGGAGCAGCGACGTCGAACAGGAGGGGGACGAGGAGAAGGAGGAGGAGAAGGAGGAGAAAGAGGACGAGGGCAAGGCTGAAGAAGGAGAAGAACACAAGAAGGATTAAAAATTTGCACACAATACTCCACCACGTTGGTGCTTGACCACAGTCACTAAGATGATGCATCGTCGTGTTTCCCAAATAAAACATTTCCTAAAAAACAAAATCTACTAGATCTAATCGTACAATAGCACTTCAAAATACCATAAGGTAGCAAAGGTCGGTAAATCAGTAGTGGAGATCAACTGTGCTATGAGAAAATTCTTTCATTCGTGTAGCTTGCTACACACAGTCTCCTCTCCCGCGCAAGCAGGCAGCAGAGATCCTCCCTCCTTATCTGTCAAAAAGTAAGATCGCAGTGCACACAGTAACATACGTACACAAACAGCAAACATATCTGCAGGCAACACAGGACACCTACTGTAGTACAATATATGGGAAGTTGACTGTCCGCAGCGATGTCTGAATCTCCTCTCCTGATGCTGGTCCCGTCCGACGTCCTCCGGTTCGACCTCCCCCTCGGGGGTGGCGGCGGCGGCGGCGGCGGCCCGGTGACGGCCGCGCTGACCCTGCGGAACCCGTCCCTGACCCGGCGGGTGGCCTTCAAGGTGAAGACGACGGCGCCGTCGAGCTACACGGTGCGGCCCAGCCAGGGATTCCTGGCGCCGGGCGAGGCGGCCGCGGTGGAGGTGGCGCTGCAGAAGGGCGCAGACGGGAGGAGGATCACGCCGTCGGCGTTGGCGGCAGCCCCGGTGTCGCCGCCCGCGGACTGGAGGAGGCACAAGTTCAAGGCACTGTCACAGTACAGTAGTAGACTCCACATTTATTAACACCCTTAAAAACTGTACTAGGTAGGTATTAGATGAAACTTGATTGCCAGCGTAATTTGTTTTCATGATCTGATTTGACACAGGTCGAGTCCATTTTCGTCCCCGACGGAGAAGAGACCACTTCCAGGAACCTGGAGGTCCTCTGGAGGAAGAGCACTGCATCCCCATCCTCCACCACCTCCGAGAAGGCAGAGTCCAGGGTGCTCAGGTGCCTCTTTGTCAGAGGAGTGGCAAAAGGTATGGAGGGAAGGTCAATCTTAATGCAATGTGGAAAAAATTGTCTAAAAAAGGGGGGGGGGGGGGAACCACCACCAAAAAACCTGTGTTGTCATTCCTTGCTGATTTTGCAGAATCGACGGATAGGACGGATGCCTCGGCAAAGACGGAGGAGGAGTCGAAGCTTCTCTCCACTCTGGATCCTGGGGATCAAGCGTGGAAGGAGGAGAACGCCCTGCTGCGGAGGCTGTCGGCGGCGCTGGCGGCGCTGCTGGCCCTGGAGACGGCGGCGATCGTAGCCATCTTGTGGAGATGCTACAACTGACGGGAGGTGAAGAAAGGTGTCTCGTTAGTGGAGAGAGAGAGAAAAAAACCCTCAGAGACCGACGTGACGTGCAAAAAACCCACCAACTTTTGTGCTGCCACTAGAGCGTTACAATAATAATAATCCGGAATGATATAATGAGTTCTGGATGACATAATTTGGTCTGCGCTGTCAGAAGTCTGAATTCTCTCTCTCAAAAAAAAGTCGATAATTTACCATCCTACCTAGCCCCACCCCACCCCCAACACGATTGGAGCGCGCATAGTAGGTACGTACAGTATATTTGGAAACTAATGGGAAGTGCGTGAGTGGTAGAGAAATGGGCAGATCACGACAAAAAAAAAAGCATCCAAACCAGAATTTCCTAAGGTCGCCATGACCATCCAGCCAACCTTCTTCCCTTTCCTTTGTGTGACCGGCAAATTTTTACCGCTAAATTCTTTTCGGGAAGTAGTAAAAAGAAGTTGAAAATCATTTTCACTCCTCCTCTCCGCAATCAGATCTTCCTCCCTCCCCACAAAAGAAGAAATCAACAGTGTTTAGTCATGCTGTCAGTGTACTAGTAGAATTTTGACATTTTGGAAGAGGGGGGAAGAGAGAAGGAAAAAGTGCAACGGGATCATGGAGAAAGTTTAGTGTGGACATTTTTTTTTGCGTCAGCTCTTCCTCCTCGTTAGTCAACCTATAATTTTTCTCTCTTTCCTTTTTGAAACCCGACGTTATGCAACTGTGAACTGTCTCTTTTCCCCTCCCCCTCCCCCTTCCCCCCCCCTGTCTTTCCGCATCGTGTTTTTATATTTGCGAAAGAGAAGTGCGTGTGTGGATGTGGTGTGGGGTGCTAATTCGACGTGGAAGGATGATTAATTGTGCTCTCTCTCTCTCTCTCATGGCTCGTTTATCCGAATCCGTCACTGCCATCAGGAGGAAGGAGGACCAGTCTTTTCCCACCTTATAATGACAATCCTCCCTTCCAAAAACAGGTGGTTTGGTTGCTGGCTTCTTTGTGTTTGGTTGCGCGCACGGTACGCACGGCGCGGTGTATCTTCCACTTTCGATTGGATCCGCTGAAGAGCCCGATCAGAATTGATGATGCATCCTTCTGGACAAAACACGCGGATTGCCGTATGTAGCTGCAACTTACTGTGTAGTTTTACAGTCAAAGTACGTTTCCAATTGGGTCTTTGATATCAAGCATCTTTGAAGCGCCTAGAAAAATGCTGGTACGTACCTATATTCCATTCCAAAGAATTGGACAAGTGTGACAAACTCAGTTTCCGGGAAAAGTTTTCAGATTCTGGGTTTTTTTTTTGGCAACGAAGTTGTAGCCACAATCATTTAAAAAAAATGCACTTTTCTCTCTGTGTGAGCCCGGGCTGGAAAAAAAAGAGAAGAATGAAAGGGTAGCTTTAAGAGCATCATCACTTCCCAAAAAAAGTTTAAATGGTTGCTCCACTCCATAGAAAGGTCACAACACTCACTCCCATCCACCGGGGTCCTTGGGATGGATTGGATGGACAACAGACAAAAAGCGAAGTGAAGTGCGTCAACGTCGCCCCTCTACCTGCGTCACCTGATGACGCCAAAGGTGCGTAACTGGGAGGAGGAGGACGGATCCGCTTAATTAATGAGTGTGGAATGAGTCCCGTTCACCGTCTCCTCCTCCTCCCCTTCCAGCGCTGTCCGTGACTGTCCATGCGAGGAAGAAGCATTACCGGACTTGTCTCTGCGCCGCCACCGTTGGAAGGAGAGCACGCGCTCCAAGGTCCATGAATGGCGAGCGGCGTTGTTCTTGCTGACGATGTTGAGTCTGCTGTTTTGCTAATTTGTTTCCTTGACCTATCTTACCAAAAATTATGGGGTTTTTTTTTATTGCTTACCTATGTTGCAAGCCGTTCGAAATCGTGTTTTCTGTTCTTGTCGCGCCATCACCTTCTCTTTTTTCCTTTGTCCTCTGGAATTGCAACAACGATGAGAAAAATGGCGGGAAAAATTTGTCATTTCTTTCCCCCCCCCCCCCCCGATTTCTTTGTTCCCCTTCTTCCCCCTCCAGAAATTGCAATCTCGAAAAATAAAAATCCATTTCTCCCTCCCCCCTTCTCTAAAATTTCTGCTTTCGCCTGAAAAAAAAAGGAACGAAACGGTTGTTGTCATCCATAGAAGCCAATTTATGGGAGAGGCGTTGTCGCTTCTTCCTTCACGTTGTTTTAATTACAAATCAAGAAAATTCTTCTCCAAGCAACAAAAAAAAGATATTTTCCAACTTCCCGCGTGCAAAGAAAAAGAAAATTTTGCAACAACATTTTTAGCAAGAAAAAAAAAATGGCAACGCCCATCCATTACAACAAACCGTTGAGCCAAAATTCTCTTCATTACATACAGTTGGCACACCGCGCATGCATTTATTTGCCGCCGCTGTCGGTAATCAAGGCAGTTGCCAGGTGTGTTGCCACTGTCTTCCCACCCTCCCCGTGTCCCATCTCTCCCTCCCCCCCTCTCCTGCATCATCTAATTACGTCGACAGACAGACAACCGGAACGCAAGTGCGCGCGTACGTACGTACGTCTTTTTCCCATAAAAATCATTAAGCAGTGACCAAAAAAAAAAAAAATCGAGCGACCGTTTTTGTGCGCGAGATGGTGATGAATCCTTTTGTCCGTTGCGGTAAACGTGAGAGGGTGATTTTTCAAAAGTCCATTCCTCCTCCTCCTCCTTCTTTTTCCTCCTCCACGTGGCTATCTGGAAGTGGAAGCTCTCATTTAATCCTTTTAAGCCGTTGCTACGGTAGAACAACTTGCTTCCAGGAATCTGGACGTTTGCTTTTTTTCGAACCCTCTCTGAACTTTACGGATCTGACATCGTTGCTTGCTCAGTAGCTTAGCAAACATGGATTTTTTAAAAGCATAGATTTAGTAAAAACTTTTCTTCTTATCTGTTATTAAGCATCCATTTTCTAAGCCCTTGATTTTCAGTAAACTTTTCACTGAAAGCATGAACGTCCATTGCTAGCGATGCCCTTTTTTTGGTAAAGATCTGATTACCGAGCTTGAATTCCATCTACCTCCGCCACAGTAAAAACTTTAGCAAAGTCCAAGAAACGCTTGGGGTGGGGAGAAGTACCGGAGAAGGGTGAATTTAACACCTGAAATAAACTGGTTTTCGGAGTTCTACTGTGTTATATCTTTTTGTTCAATGACCCTCCCTCCTCTCCTTCTCTCTCTCTCTCTCCGTACGAGAGTACAGCAGTACAAGTACACCCCCCTCCATACTTCTCTCTCTCTCTCCACCCCCTCCCTCTTCCTTTCCTCCCCTTCCTTCTCTTCTCTCTCTTCTCCCTCATCTCTCAGTCTCCTCCCTGCCTTTCGAAGGGTGACTTCTCGTACTTAGAGGGGGAAGCAAGGTAAGTGGAGAATAGTTTTGTTTTCTTTGTGCTATGGTTTGAAAAGTAGTAGTAGAACTTTGGTTGTGCGATCATACATTGATGCTCACCTGTTACTGAAAGGTACTTGAGAGAGCCAAGAAACGCAAAGTTCTAAAAGCTTTTTTTTACAAACAAAAAAGTTAGGTTTCAAGGGCTTCTCGCACTGTGGGTGGACTAGACAATATAATTGACCCTCTTTAGCTTTCCTCCCAGACGAAAAATTACCTCCTTGCTGCCATCAAAGAGAGATAGATAGAGAGAGAGAGAGAGAAATTACCATTGACAGCATTTCCCCTCCCATGACCTTGATCGGGCATTTCATTCTTGCATCTGGCATCCTCAGTGGCCTTTCTTTGTCGATTAATTAAGCTTTTTTCCCGGAAAAAAAACCAGATTTTTTTCTCCTTTCATTCCTCTCAGTAGTTTTTTCCCATTAAGGGAAGGGAAAAACCACCAGGGATTTTTTTTCCTTCCACAGATCGTGTCTGCACTTAAAAAAAACTTTGTTGAAGTGCAAGGACTGCCAATTCCCTTATTTTTTTGCGCAAAAGACTTTTTAGAAGAAAAAAATAAAAACAGAAGGACGACGGTTCTTTTATGGGAAAAAAGGTAGTGTGAAAAGAATGAAAAAGAAAGGAGAACCGCAGGTCAAGTTCGAGGAGGAGGAGGAGGAGAAAAATACTCCCACTCCTCCCCCGCCGGCGCCACGAGTTTTCCCATATCTGAATTGATGGAGGAGGATTATTGGCGACGGTGATGATGCGTGCCGGGACCGCAAGGGACCGATTTATTCCCGGGACAAAAAAAAGGCAAACTTTAAAGAGGTGCCAAAGTTGGGACGTGGGATTGGCTCCTCCTCTCGATCTTCTCTTTTTGTTCTGGCTCCACTTTTGTAACTGTTATTTCCTAAATTTGGGAAAAAGGCTTTAAAAAAGGTCGTAAAGAGCTTCTTTTTTAAATTAAAAAATAAAAATTTTCCGTTTTTTCTATCTTTACAGCCAAAAAACATGTTTGTCCGGCAATTAGGGTGGACGAATATAACTTTATGACTTTCTTCTTGGGTGATAAAGACAAATTACAGTGGAACCTTGATAGGCATAGTTACTGTAAGCATATAGAAGTGGGTGCTTGCCGAATTGTAGACCAATTCACTACTAATTTCAAAGATCTACTGTATTTTATTGTCGACTTGCAATTTGGCCGTAATTTTTTCCCCTCCTCCTCCTCTTTTGTCCCGACAAAGAAGAGAGGAGATATAGAGGTGAGGTGATTGCGTGCAATGACAGAAGAAGAAGAAAACACCTGTGGAAATGTGCCATCCAATCAAGGAAGCGTCGTCCACGCAATCAAATATGCCAAAATAGGTGTTTTCCCCCCACCTCCTTCTTCTCCCCTTTCTTCTTACTTCTTGTTATTTCTCTCTCTCTAGTATTTCCCAAAGACACATGTCACCATGGAGTTAAAATTTTTTTTTGAAAGGGTAGCACCAGCAAAAGTTGCCTTTTCTTTCCTTGAAATGAGTCTGGATCATTGCTTTTAAAAAAACTGGAGGGATAAAAATGACAAAAAAGGGGAAACCGGCCACTCAGGCCATTAACTTTTATGAGGGAGGGGGTGAGGGAGGGAGTATTGCACAAAAAAGGATAATTTTTCTGCCTTATGTTTCCTAATTCGGGGGTGTGAGAGTTTGGAAAAAAAAGCTGCCAATAGAAGGGGGAGAGCGGGAGGAAAGGTGCGCATGACAAAAGTAATGGACACAATTCAAAAAAGAAAATAAAATAACGAAAGTAACCAACCCTCTCTCTTTTTCACGGCGCGGTTTTTCACAACAAAAAATTTGCGTGGGATCTTTTTTTTTTAAAAAGAGAGGGAAAAAGAAAAGGGGGG
>JAAUYM010090187.1_pt1 | contig 10509 bp, 8 predicted proteins | sample 7278001 | NCBI WGS metagenome assembly JAAUYM01 (sample SAMN14350224, study PRJNA611818) | marine sediment metagenome | isolation source: surface marine sediment (1.8m) | place: French Polynesia: Moorea | collected 2018-08
TAATTGTTTTTGTTCTGGTGTCATCGGGATATGTAAGTCTTTTTTTACTTCGGCCACTAATAACATATAGGGACTGGGTTTATCTAACTCGAAATATTGGTCAACTTTTTCTGCTAAAACAGAAGGTGCAAAGGGACGGAAAGACTCTCTATATTTTATTTTTAAGTTCATTACTGACTGCATTTTCTCATTACGAGGATCACCAATAATAGAACGATTTCCTAACGCCCTCGGTCCAAACTCCATCCTTCCTTGAAACCAACCAATCACATTACCTTTAGCCAATATTTGTGCTACTTCGGTAAACAGTTCACTGTCTTCTAAATAAACATAATTAGCTCTGACATCATCAAGATATTGTTGCGCTTCATTATCACTAAATTGAGGTCCTAAATAAGAACCATTCATGGCATCAGAATTATTGGTATAACGAGGTTTTTCTAAGTATTGATGCCAAATAGCTAAAGCTGCACCAATGGCTCCACCAGAGTCTCCTGCTGCTGGTTGAATCCAAATATTTTTAAATTTTCCTTCTCTTAAAAGTCGTCCATTAGAGACACAATTTAAAGCCACTCCTCCAGCTAAACATAAATTATCTTTACCCAATTCTTTGGAAGCAGTATTAGCTAATTTTAAGACAATTTCTTCAGTAACTTTTTGAATAGAAGCAGCAATATTCATCTCCCGTTGGGTGATTTGACTTTCTGGTTTTCGGGGAGGTTGACCAAAGAGTTGAGCAAACTTATTATTCGTCATAGTCAACCCAGTGGCGTAGTTAAAATAATCCATATTGAGGCGAAAAGTTCCATCCTCTTTAATATCAATTAAATTATCTAAAATTAAGTTAGTATATTTAGGTTCACCATAAGGGGCTAACCCCATTAATTTATACTCCCCAGAATTGACTTTAAATCCTGTATAATAGGTAAAGGCAGAGTATAATAAACCCAGAGAGTGAGGAAAGTCTATTTCCCACTGAGGAATCATCTTATTACACTCCCCTAACCATAAAGAGGTTGTTGCCCATTCTCCCACCGCATCTAAACATAAAATAGCTGCTGTTTCAAAGGGACTGGGAAAGAAGGCAGAAGCAGCATGAGATTGATGATGTTCTGTAAATAATAAAGGGGGAAGTTGGGGAGTTTTACAATTAGCTAAATTTGCCAATTCTTTCTTTAAAACTGTCTTTAAATATAACTTTTCTTGTAGCCATACAGTCATGGCACTGACAAAAGAACGAAACCCTTTAGGAGCATAAGTAATATAGGTTTCTAAGAGTCTTTCAAAGGTAATTAAAGGCTTTTCATAAAAAACAATATAATCTAACTTTTCTAGGGAAATATTGGCTTCTCTAAGAACATAACTAATAGCATTCTGAGGAAACTTAGCAGTATGTTTCTTGCGAGTAAACCGCTCTTCTTGTGCTGCGGCCAGAATCTTTCCCGATTGAACTAAAGCAGCTGCACTATCATGATAATAGGCCGAAATGCCCAAAATATTCATCGTTAATTCAATCCTCCACCCTGTTATATCAAACTAGCTATGATAAGGGATAATCCCCTGTCATAAATAAATACCCTCAAGGATAACATAGAAGACGCAAAAAAATAAAATAAGCTCCTCAAGACAAAAATAGTCAAAGAAATAAACAAAAAATTAAGTTTATCCTTAATTCATAAAACTAGCAATAAATAACGCTAAACTAACAAGTGAATCTTAGCTGAAGCAAAGCTAAGAAATCAGTGAAATTATTGATTACACAGAAAAAATAATGCTGTTAAAGTCACTTTGGGATTATTTTCGCTGGTTAAAGGGATTTACCGCCATAATTGCCATCAGCTTATTACTGTTATTTTCCTTTCCTGCTTATGCACAAAGCCAACCACAGACTAAAAATGTGATGGTGCATTTGTTTGAATGGAAATGGACAGATATCGAAGCTGAATGCGCTTATCTTGGGGAAAAAGGCTATAATGCCATCCAAGTTTCTCCCCCTAACGAACACGCGATCAGGGCCAGTGATGGCTATCCTTGGTGGCAACGTTATCAACCCGTTAGCTATGAACTGAATAAAAGTCGTAGTGGTAGTTTAGATGAATTTAAAAGCATGGTAGACACCTGCTGGAAACAGCATGGTGTAAAAATCTATGTTGATGCCATTATTAACCACATGGCTGCAAAAAACGGTATCGGGTCCAATGGAACTCCCTACCAAGAAGCTAAAGACTATACACTCTACGAAAAAGACGGTAGACCCTATAAATACAGTGATTTAGATTTTCATCCTCACTGTGAGATCGATTGGAAAAACAAACCAGTTCCTGCCCAGCAAATTAGAAATTGTTGGGTCGCAGACGGGGGTCTTCCTGACTTAGAAACTGAGTCTTCATGGGTCAGGGAAAGGAACATCGACTTTCTCAATAGTATGATTGATATGGGGGTGGCCGGATTTAGAATCGATACGGCCAAACACGTGAACCCTGAAGATATCAACTATATCGTAGAACATCTCAAAGATTTACGTTCGGATCAGGGTTGGTTTTCCTCTAACAGTCGTCCCTTTATTTTTCAAGAAGTAATCTTCGGTGATCGTCAAGGTTCAAACCCTGAGGACTATGATAATAGGGTCAAAGGTAGCAATCTCAACGTTACTGAATTTCGTTACGGTACAGTCATCGGTGAAAAATTCCGTAATGACAATTCAGGAACTATCTCCGATTTTATTAAATATCATTTCCCTGTGGCCAGTGCCGGTTGGGGAATGTTAGATAGTGCTTTTGCTGTGGTTTTCACCGATAACCACGACAACCAACGAGGCCATGGTAATGGTTATTGGACCAGTGATAATGACAATAGTATTGGGGGTATTGTCACCCATTTCTATGATGGCCGTATTTATAATTTAGCCAATGTCTTTATGTTGGCTTGGCCTTACGGGACTCCCAAAGTCATGTCTAGCTATAATTGGCCGCGGAACGTTGCAAGGGATGACGAAGGGAAATTTAAAGATTTTAACGATGGTATGGGTCCGCCTTCTGATGGCCATGGCAACACCAAAGATGTTGATTGTGAGAAAGAAGACTGGATTTGCGAACATCATTGGACTTCCATCGCTGGTATGGTTGGCTTCAACAACTATGTACAAGATGCCTGGAATGTTGCCCATACTTGGCACAACGATCGCAATCAGATCGCTTTTGCCAGGGTAACACCTACAAGAGACTCCAGGGGTTTTGTCGTTATCAATAGAGAGGGAGCCGATCTCAATCGTTCTTTTGAAACCGGGCTACCCCAAGGAACATATTGCGATGTGGCACGAGCAGACTATAATTTAGAGACTCAAAAATGTGATGGTCCGACTATTGATGTTGATGATTCAGGTTTTGCTAACATCCAAGTTCCTCCTATGACTGCATCGGCCATTCATATTGGTAGCCACATAGATGATGGGCAAGTTGATGTCAGCTTTACTTGCCAAAATGGCCATACACAGTTCGGTACCAGTGTTTATGTGGTAGGGAATATTAAAGAACTGGGCAACTGGTCTGTTAAGAATGCCTCCCAAAAACTCGATCCCACCAGCTATCCAACCTGGATAGGAACCCTCAAAGATTTACCTGCTAACACAGACTTAGAATGGAAATGTGTTAAAGCATTGGAAAGTTCCTTCAAAATTACCCAATGGCAACCTAATGCTGCCACAACATCGGGAAATAACGAGGTATTCATCCGTACTTTTAATGTGTCTGTCACTGGCCGTTTTTAATCCTTAAATGCTCAAAGTTAAGGTTAGGTGAAGTATTTTGACTTCTCAAAAGTCGGGGTTTCTAACTTCCCCAAAATAAGTTAACAGAAAAAATGATTCAAAAAGCCTGAAAATAACTTCAGTTCGTCCGGTTCTTGATAATAAGAGGGTAATAACTCTATTAAAGCCTTTTCTAACCCCTCTAACACTCCATCAATATCTTGACATTTGGGATGTTTAACTTGAGGAAATGATAAAGGTTCCCCAAAGCGAAGGGTTAAGGTTTTGCGATAGTATAAATCTTTAGTGCCGATTAAAGCTACAGGAACCACAGGAACCCCACTGCGTAAAGCATAGATAGCGGTTCCTCGTTTCAGGGGAAGGCTTAACTGTGCTTCGGTTGTCCCTAAACGGCCCTCTGGAAACAGCATCAAACCGTGTCCTTGTTCTAAAATGACCTGAACAGCCTTGTTAATCTGACGGAGGGTTTTGATAGACTCCCCAGACGGTACATTTTCCTCGATCGCTTGGGCCAAAGTCTGTAACTCTTGGTTTCCGGCCTTGGCTGCTTCAATGATAGCGGTTTCTTGACCCCAACGACGTTCTAGGGGAATCACACCGCCATAAAGCCCTAAAATAAAGCGTTTCCACCATTTATTGTAGAGGGTACGAGCATCTCCCAAAATGTGAAAATAGGGAGTTGCAAAGGACTCTGATAACAACAAAAACGGGTCAATATGGTTGAGGTGGTTAGCCACCAAAATAACCGGACAACGGGGAATGCGTTCCGGGTAGTCTACTTTGACCCGAAACAGACTGTGAATGAGCGATCGTAAAATCAGACGACGAAACTGACCGTCTATCGGGCGTTGAAATGTCCCCTCTGCTATGGTTTCTAGGTCATTTAAGCCCTGTTGAATAGCTTGTTTGATGTGGGGGTTTTGTGCATCGGAAAGCCCCTCTTTTGCCCGTTGAAGGGCATCTGGGGTAATGGGGGATTGAGTGTGAGGAGATTCCAGGGACAGTGACATAATCGCAACTTGAACACTTTAACCCATTGTCCCTGGTAATTTGGTGGTCGCAAACTAGGATCAGGCCAGTTTGTGGAATGGTACAAACCAGTGATCGCTTTTTTAGTTGGCAACTGGTACAGTAGAATCTGCGCAGCTTAGGGATAGCTCCCCGCTTGAGTTTACATCCTTAGGTCTAGCGACTTTAGGATCGCCTGGCCGTCTGCGTCCTGTTTCTTTGGTTTGACAAATAATGGTAACAACTTCCCCTTTTTGAGTCTCATTATCTTTTGCCTTGTCAGGAGACTTAATAAAAACTCCCCCAACGTATCCTGTCAGTTTGTTCGCGATGGGAGTTTTAGACGGTTGAACGTAAATGTAAGCCCCTTGGAAACTGGTGCGAACGGCATAATTAAAGGTAGGAGGCAAAGTCAGGTCATTATCCGCAGCTATCTCATCAATAACAACCTGAAACTCCCCATTTTCTTCGTAATAGGCCTGTTGCGCTTTGGTCATCTTAGTGATTATTTCCAGGGCCTTGGCCTGCGCTTGTTCTACCTGTTCCTTTTCGCTCAAGACCGGCTGTTTCTCAACCTGCTCTTGCTCAACTGGTTGTTGCTCGACTGGTTCCTCTGCTTGGATTTTAGCAGGGATTGCTACTAAACTTGTTCCTAATAGCAAACTCGCTACAGTTGCACTTAACCATCTCTGTTGCTTGGTTAATAGTTGGGCCATTTCTTCATCTCCTCACTCAAATTACTTAGTTAATGGCTTTGATAAAAACAGACAAAAGTAAAAAATACGGTAAAACCACCCTCTATTGAGATGATTTCTCTGGTTTTAGATGATACCCCGTCGTTAACGACGGGGTTTAAATAATGAAGGTGGAAAGAACAAAATCCATCTACTATTAATGATTTTTGACCGATATAGATGTTAATTGTTCCATCTGAAGCACAACTATGATTCAACAGAGTTGAGCCAAGTTAGAATCAACTCATTGACTTGTTGGGGTTTTTCGTCATGGGGACAATGGCCAGCTTTTTCGATGGGATGAAAGGTGGTATTTTGTCCATTTTTTGCCCGTTCTTGGTACATTTTTGACCCTGTAATGGGAGTCCAAGGATCATCGCTGCCCCATAAGACTAGGAGAGGCTGGTTGATCTGGGGTAATAAACTGTTAGGGTGGGGTCCAGGAGGGGCAGTTAATACCGAAGCAAATACTTGCTGAGCCCCAGGATCACAAGAGGGTTGATAGAGGATATCCACTAATTCATCGGTGACTGCGTTGCGATCGCAATACACTTGATAGAGGGTACGACGAATACGATGTTTTTGACGAATACGATTAAAAATAAACTTTCCCGTCACAGAAGAATTAACTAATTTAGTAAAGCTTCCCATAATAAACCTTAGAGGAAAATTCAACTCATCGGGACGATGATTTAGTCCACCGGCACAATTAATTAAGACACCTCCTTGACTAATGTGGGGATAATCGGCCAAAATCATTAAGGTTAATAAACCACCGATAGAGTTACCGACAAAAATTGTCGGTTCATTGATATGATATTGCCAAAAATCTTTAATTAGATCTCGCCATAATTCTACGCTATAGTCTAATTGAGGCTTATCTGAACCACCAAAACCCAATAAATCTAAGGCATAAATCCGATAATTTTCTTGTGCCAAATGGGGAATATTTTTTCGCCAATGGCCGATGGATGCACCAAAACCATGAATTAATAATAGGGGTTTTCCTTGTCCTTTTACTGTATATTTAATACGATGGCCTTGCCAATACCAATAATAGGTTTCCAAGGGTGGGGTAGATAGGGTTTCTGTGGTTATCATGAGCCAGTTATTAAAAGGTTATGAAATTTGATCTTTATTACCCATAATATAACTCATTCTGCTGAAAATGATAAAAAGAACTAACAAAGTCAGAAGTTTCTCACTCCTAAGCTAACACCTATTTAAAATACCTATTGACAAATTAGTAAAACCCCCCCAGGAATATCCCAAAGTTGCTTTGTTATCCTTTATTGATAATAGTTTATCGGATGAATTTACCCCCGTCTCCCCGTCTCCCCGTAAGTCACTGCGGAATGATTTAACTGGTTACAGGTTTAACCAAGCTGATAAGTCTCTATCAATTAGGTCTTGAAGTTTGAGAATATCCTCACGATACAGATTTAAAAGTAGTTGTTTTTCTTCATCAAACGAATCCATTTCTTCTTTTGATTTAGCATTTATTGATATCAAAAAAGAACGAATTTTTTGTCTTTTTTCCTCAGAGAAAAGGGGTTTGAGCAAGGTAGCGGCTAAGGAACGGATGGGATTCTTTTTGACCAATAACTTATTAATCCCTTCATTTTTTGGTATTTGTGCCATCTGAAATTTCTGAGAGGTATCCGCTTCAAAATCAGGGTTAACACCAATGGTTTTATATATTTCTTGCATAAATTTTTGGGAATCTTTACGAAGATCATCGTATAAAAAAATCGAGATTTGCTCCCGATTAAATGCTTCAAAATAATGTTTTACTTGCTGATAATAATACCCTTTCAAAATCACAAAAGATTTATGGGCTTTATATTCTATTTGTTCCTTTAATGGTGTATTGGATTGAGCTTCTCTTACGTGCATTAGATAGTCAGAAATTGCTCGATCCACTGGATTTCTTAAGATAGCAATCAATTTAGCATTGGGAACATAACGTTTAATTTGTCCGACAGAACTATGATGATGAAAAAGATAATTAGGGGAAATTTCTCCAATAGCTATCTCATTATTTACGTCTTCAAAAAGGCTACTATATTGTTCAAAAGTTACAATTTGTTTTGGTTTAAACTGATGACCTTGTTCAGCAAGTTTATCCCAGTCTTTTTCTAAAAAGTTTGGTTCTTTAACGGGACTTAAATAAACGTCAGGATGTTGTTTTAAATAGTTATAAACTGATGTTGTTCCTGCTTTTTGAACCCCGAAAATTAAAAAGTTAGGCAGTTTAACCGTTTCATGATTCATGGTTCTAATAACTTGAGATAAGTTGTTTAATCAAATAACAATATAACAAAAGCAATTGAATGGGGGATATTATTACTAAAAAAATCGCTCCCCGATTCAATAACCTGAAAATAATAGACGTTAGGATTACATTTTATTCAAGTTAATACCTGCTTCTTTGGCCATCGCATTTAACCCTTTCTTTTCTAGAGTTTTAATGGCTTTAGTGGATAAACGTAGTTTAACCCAACGGTTGCCTTCAGACCACCATACCCGTTTCCACTGTAAGTTAGCTTCTTGTAATTTTTTGGTGCGACGGTGAGAGTGGGAGACAGCAAAAGCGTTATTCGCTTTTTTACCAGTGAGTTGACATTTACGGGACATTTCTAACCTCCTATTTAATATGATTAAGTCCGGCCTTCTATTATAACAAAATATAGAAGGCTTTTCAGCTGATCGCACTACAGGAAAACGACTCTTTAACCTTTAGTGCCGCCTGATGGAAATAACCCACCACTGTCCAGAGTTTTGTCGGATAGTAGTGCTCTGGTTTTACTAAAGTTAGGTGTTAACTTATAATGGTACCGTAAAGCCAAAAATTTTTTCTCCATAATCGATCATTTCTTTATTGAACATACGGCGATATTCTGGATCATCAATAAATTTTTTCCATCTTTCTGTTAATTTCATTTGTTGAGAGTTATTATTGAGCTTCACACCATCAAAAGAACTTCCACCACCATATTTTAGTACTTGAGTGAAGTTTTTATCTGTAAAATCTAATTTTAATTGTTTAGATATTTCTTTTCGATAGTTTTCATCAACAATCCATTGGTTATAATTGATGAGTATTTTTTTATTTTTTAAATGATTAGTTTCACCCAAAAACTCTTTCGCATAATCTATCCAAAGTTGAGTAATATTTTTTCTGTTCAAATGTACCTGCTTATAGAAATGCGGTCCATTTATTACCCCCTGATAAATACTAGCCATTGTATTAAAAGGATCCCTCAATATTAAAATATCATATTTGTGTTGACTTTTACCAAAATAAATATCATGATTAAATTCAAAATAAGGAGCAGTAACATCTTTTAAACAAGCATTTTCATAGTTATAACATAAAACATATCTTCCTCTAAATTTACCTTGACTATCATTACATAATTTCTTAGGATGATACTTGACAAGATGGTGATAAAAATTTATTTTAGGCTTTACATCATTAAAAAATGCAATATCTTGATCCATGCCAATTTTCTGGTCGTAATGTCCTAAAATCCAATTAATAATAGCATGAGTTCCACTACGTCTCAAGCTAACAACTCTTATTTCATGTTTATTAACAATTTTTTTCTTCAAACTAACTGTTAACATTAAGTGCCTTTTACAATCTTCAATAATTCTAGAAGCCTTACCAAAATGCTTATTTAAATCCATTTTTTTGTTTTATTAAATAATGATCATTAAGTTTGATTATAGCTATCGAAGTTCCAATTTTATTATTATGTAACTTTTATTTTTCTAATTTTTTGTTTTTTTTAAATAATTTTTACTTATATTTTTGGGAAACCCCAACTTAATTCACAAAAGTTGGGGTAGTTTATGACACAATTTGTACTATCTATTCGGTTGAGGGGTCATGCGTAAATAGGGTTTAACTTCTGTAACTCCTTTGGGAAACTTCTGTTTTGCTTCTTCTGTGGAAATGGAGGGAACCACCACACAATCGTCTCCATCTTTCCAGTTAGCAGGGGTAGCTACTTGATGATAATCGGTTAATTGCAGGGAATCAATCACCCGTAAAATTTCATCAAAATTACGTCCGGTACTAGCAGGATAGGTTAAAGTAAGACGTAATTTCTTGTTAGGATCGATAATAAAGACGGAACGAACGGTAAGATTGTTGAGAGAGTTGGGGTGAATCATCCCATATAAGTCTGCTACCTTGCGATCGGGATCGGCAATAATAGGATAGTTAACAGTGGTGTTTTGGGTTTCGTTGATGTCGTTAATCCAACCTTTATGGGATTCCACATCATCTACACTCAAGGCAAGAACTTTAACGTTACGCTGGTCAAATTCGGGTTTAAGACTGGCTACTGTGCCTAATTCTGTGGTACAAACGGGTGTATAATCGGCAGGGTGGGAAAAGAGAACAACCCAACTATCTCCAGCCCAATCATGGAAAGAAATGGAGCCTTCGCTCGTTTCTTGGGTAAAATCAGGTACGATGTCACCGAGTTGAAGAGCCATATTAGTAACTTCCTATACAATTTCAAAGGAGTATTTTTACTACTATCACAATAATTTAGGAAGCTCCTGTAATTTTATATATTTATAATAATTGTCAATAAATAGTTATTTAAACCCCGTCGTTAACGACGGGGTCTCATTGGAGACGACAGAGATAATAAAGCCACATATCACTGCAAGATATTATCTCTTGGTTTGTGGTTAGTTCTAAACCGGTTTTCCAAGAATAGACTTTAATATCTTTAAATAATGGTTCTAGTTGTTTAATTTGTTCTGAGGCACGAATATAATAAGTTCGTAGGCGAAAATTATGGGATTCATCCCGAAGAATTGCATAATTATTTTCTTTGATGGTTTGATAGGTAATAGAAGTATTAAAACCACGCAAAAATGCAAACATAACCAAATTAATGTATGTTTTAAAAGGATTAAAACTTAGATGATATTGCAAATTAAATGTTTTTTCTATGGCTTGAAGATTATGACTAGAAA
>JAAUYM010122918.1_pt1 | contig 10509 bp, 6 predicted proteins | sample 7278001 | NCBI WGS metagenome assembly JAAUYM01 (sample SAMN14350224, study PRJNA611818) | marine sediment metagenome | isolation source: surface marine sediment (1.8m) | place: French Polynesia: Moorea | collected 2018-08
CTAATTAAAGCAACTCTAGCGTATGCATAAAATGTAGCTATGTAGGCATCAAAGGAGATGGGGTTGAATGTTTTTTTATCAATATTGAAAAAAAATAGAAGAGTTAAGGCCCTAAGAGTGGCTATTTGAGGGCTGATCATTTGAGGAATAGTAATTTTTTTATCTAATGTAACCCTTCTCACATAAAGAAACGCAATTATTATTCCACCAAGAAAAATCAAGATCACTGCGTAACAAACTCACTTAGAAAAAACTATCCCATAGAGGCCTCTGGATAAGGTGGCGAGGATAATTAAGAGAAAACATAAAACTAAAGGGGGTTTTGTTAAAACCAGTAAGGACATCATTAGTATCAGGGCTAGGGAGGTGCATAAAATAATTAAAGTTAAGGGCTATTTCTATAGCCCTTACTTTGCTACGACTTATCTCTAAGAGAGCGACGGACGATATGGCATCTGATTGGGGGCGTTGAAGCTATCTAATTTACTACTGAATCCTTAGAGGCATTACTATTAGCTAAGGGGAATTAGGGCAGCTCAAAACTTTTTAGCTAGGCTGCGTGTTACTTGACTAAGCAGGGCTGTAAGGCCTGTCCTGACAGCCACACACACGCTTATTATGAGGATACTACTGTGGGGTGACTACGCTCAAGCTTCTCCAGGCTATTACCAACAGGCAATGACGTTGAGTTTTTAAATACTCTTTTATGTTTAACTGATACAAGAGTTCTAGTTCTTTTTTGTTGAATAATTATTTATTAGCGGGCGCAGGTCTTTACACAGGAAAGCCGAATTATTAAAAGAATCTTATAAATTGTTCTAAAAGTATAACCGCGGGGGCTGGCACTTTATTTTCCAGAAATAAGAAAATTTTCTTAAAAAAATTTTTTAATAAAGGAGGGAACAGGAATTTTAAAAAGTTTAATAATATTTGTGAGCTTGTGTAACTGACGGCAATTCAAATTTACAAGATTTGTGTTTTAGTTAAACTAGCAAGAACCTTAGTGTAAATAAGATGTAATTCATATACTATGGGCTTATGCGCCCCCTCATCAGTAAAGTCAGACGTAAAGGAATAGTCACACTACATCCACAAAATGCCAGTATCAAGCGGCAGCTTCAAACCCAAAGTGGTGTGAGGCACTGAACTGGGCTTGAACTAAACGAATTAGACAGGCCAGCAGGAAGGTGGTTCCCACTAACACATGGAGGCCGTGGAATCCTGTGGCCACAAAGAAAGTTGAGCCGTAAACCCTGTCAGCAATACTAAAAGAGGCTTCGAAGTACTCCATGGCCTGAAGGCAGGTAAAATACACTCCTAAAATAACTGTTAAAGCTAGGCCGGTTAATGTAGATCTCAAATTGCCGCTTATTAAGGAGTGGTGTGCTCAAGTAACTCTCACTCCAGAAGAAAGAAGGACTAAGGTATTTAATAAAGGAACTTGGAAAGGGTTAAACACGCTAATCCCGAAAGGGGGTCAGACTCTACCCACTTCAGGGTCAGGGGCAAGACTTCTATGAAAGAAGGCTCAAAAAAATGATACAAAGAAAAAAACTTCTGACACAATAAATAAAATTATCCCTCAACGAAGGCCTAACTCAACGATACTTGAGTGGAGCCCCTGATTAGCCCCTTCACAGGAGACATCTCGCCACCATTGAAATATTACAATAAGGAGGATGAAAAGCCCTATAAACATTAGCGAGGCTCTGCCTAAATGAAATCATTTAATAAGGCCAGAGGTTAGAAAAAATGCCCCTAACGAGCTGATTAAAGGCCAAGGAGATTCATCTACAAGATGGTAGGGGTGTCGAATTAGGTTAGACATTATTTATATAAATGACTTATATAAAATGGCTATGGTCTTGCAATCACAAGGATATTGGTACTTTATACTTATTAGCAGGGGCCTGAGCCGGACTTGTGGGGACAGGGTTAAGCATATTGATTCGATTGGAGTTAGGCAGTCCAGGGGCTTTAATTGGAGATGATCAGTCTTATAATGTAGTTGTTACTGCGCATGCTTTTGTTATAATTTTTTTTATAGTGATGCCCGTCCTAATTGGGGGATTTGGTAATTGGCTAGTGCCTCTAATACTAGGGGCCCCGGATATGGCGTTCCCGCGGCTAAATAACATAAGATTTTGGTTTCTCCTGCCTGCTTTAGTGCTATTATTAAGAAGTAGCCTGGTAGAAAGAGGTGCGGGAACTGGGTGGACAGTATACCCCCCTTTAAGGGGCAATATTGCTCACTCTGGGGGTTCAGTAGACTTGGCCATTTTCTCATTACATTTAGCAGGGATTTCTTCTCTGTTAGGGGCAGTAAATTTTATTAGGACAATTGGCAATCTACGTGTGTACGGCATATTTCTTGACCGGATGCCCTTATTTGTTTGAGCGGTGCTAGTAACTGCTATTTTGCTTTTATTATCCTTACCAGTGTTGGCTGGCGCTATCACTATGTTATTGACCGACCGTAATTTAAATACGACATTCTATGATGTCGCTGGCGGAGGGGATCCTGTTCTTTACCAGCACTTATTTTGATTTTTTGGACATCCTGAGGTGTATATTTTAATTCTGCCGGGGTTTGGACTAATTTCTCATATTGTCAGTCAAGAAACAGGAAAGAAAGAGCCGTTCGGGGTGCTTGGAATGATCTATGCTATAGTGGCAATTGGGGTGCTAGGATTTGTAGTTTGAGCACATCATATATTTACCGTAGGAATAGACGCGGATACTCGGGCGTATTTTACTACTGCAACTATAATTATTGCGGTTCCCACTGGAATTAAAATTTTTAGTTGGTTAGGCACTTTCCACGGTGCCCGATTAAACTTTTCGCCCTCGACATACTGGGCGTTAGGATTTGTCTTCTTATTCACAGTGGGAGGGCTAACTGGAATTATTCTGGCCAATTCTTCTTTAGACATTGTTTTGCATGACACTTATTATGTTGTGGCACATTTCCACTATGTTTTAAGTATAGGGGCAGTATTCGCCCTAATAGCAGGGTTTGTAAATTGGTTCCCACTAATAAGGGGGATCACTTTAAACCCAACATGACTAAAAATTCAATTCTTAGTTATATTTGCAGGAGTTAATTTGACATTCTTTCCAATACATTTTTTAGGGTTAGCGGGGATGCCCCGACGCTATTCTGATTATCCTGACTCTTTTGTCACTTGGAATATGGTGGCCAGAATGGGGTCGATTGTTTCTTTAGTTTCCGTACTCTATTTTTTAGCAATTGTATGAGAAGGGTTGATTAGTCATCGACCAGCCTTGGGAAGTAAGGCGGGCGTTAGCTCTTTAGAGCTAACACATTCGTTTCCTCCTATGAACCACAGGTATAATAGGTGTCCTAAAATTGTGGCGTTAATGGTTAAGCTATATAAGCTAAAGGGCTCATAACTCTTTGAAAGGTAATCTAATAGCCCTGTAGTTAAAATAATACTGGTTTTGGAGACCAGAGTTGGAGGCTAGAAGTTTTTAAAATATTTGTTTGTCAAGCAAAAGAAGGGAATAGAGGTGTGTACATATTAGAATTTCTCTCTAAAGTGGAAATAAACTTAGCGGAATTTAACCGCTACAGACTCAAGTTAGAAATTTGGTCTTTACGGGAGTTTAGGTTATTATTGTTTATTTTGAAAGTAAATAAAAGAATTAACTTTCTTAACCTAATTCTTTGTTAACAGCAAAGTGCTCTTAGCTTCCTACATAAATAAACCACTCCAGCTGGGAGGTAACTCACTCATAAATAAATCCTCCTGTTAATACCACAAGGAAGAGCCAAAATATACATAGCCCCGCTAAAGTGAACCTTTTCATTATTAGAGGAATTAAAGGAAACATCAAAACCAGCTCTACATCAAAAACAAGAAATACCAATGACACTAGAAAAAATTGAATTGAGAATCTCTGTCAACTTCTTTCAAAAGGGCTAAACCCGCACTCAAAGGGGCTTAATTTTTCTTTTTCTCGGGGAGCTTTTATAGGAACGACCCTGGCGATTACTGCAATAATTATCGACAGTCCCAGACCTAGAATAAGAATTTGTAATAATATAAAAATAGTATAGAAGAGATATTGTTAAAATTAAGGTCACTGAGTAGAGCCTGTGAATCAGCCCCACACTGATTTCTGTATAGTTTGAGGGGCGCAACAGCCCTGTTTTTTGAGTAAACTGGGAATGAGTAACTAAGGAGTAAAGAACAAGACAGTACGCTACAGCTAAAAACGCCGTAATAAATAAAGGGAATGCGGAGTAGATGTTTAATGACCAAAGAAAAGAGATGCTTAAAATTTCTCTAAGGAGGTTGATGGTGAGAGGGCCCCCTATATTTCTTACACAGAGGAGTAGCCACGCCAACGTAAACGTAGGGAGAAATATTAAGGAGTTTTTTAAGATCAAAATATTTCGCCTATGCGATGCTAAATATGGATAGAAGGCTATCCCAAAAAGCCCAGACGAGCTAAGCCCATGAGCTATTATTACAAATATAGCAGCTTTAAGCCCCCAGAAGGAGGGGGTGGCTAAGGCCGCAATAGCTATGCTTATATGACACACGGAGGAATAGGCGATTAGGATTTTAATGTCTTTCTGCCGCATGCATAAAATTGCAGCACAGAGACCCCCAGTTAGGGCCACTCTTTGGGCGAGATAAAGAAAAGCAGGACTACAATACATTCTGGAAAATAGTAGTATTCCGTAGCCCCCAAGCTTTAATAAAAGTGCTGCCAGGATTATTGACCCGACGGCAGGCGCTTCCACATGGGCCTTTGGAAGTCAAAGGTGTACCAAAAAAAGAGGGAATTTCACTAGGAACGCCAAAATCAGAACAAGAGTTAGAGAGGAGGACAGACTTGTGCTATTAGCTGGGGCCAGAAGCCAAGTGGCTAAAAAGATCGTTCTAAGTCCTTGGAAACTTAATATAACTACAATCATAAGTAGAGGAAGTGAGGCAGTTACAGTATAAATTAAAAGCCTTATGGCTGCGGGGAGCCGTTCAGGCTGCCCTCCCCACCCTAGAACCGCCCAAAAAATAGGGATTAAAGATATTTCAAATATTAAATAAAACACTAGTATGTTTGAGCTTGAAAAAATTAAAAAAAGAGAAAGCAGAAGAAATATTATTAATCTTACCAGCTGGGGGCTTGAGGGGTGCGCATCATAAAGGGACAATATACACATTAGCGCCGAGATTAAAGTAGCCAGTAAAAATAGGGCTCAGCCTATAGAAGAAAGCTGAGGGCTTGAATACGAAATAAATCAGGACCACGATCACAAAGGGGCGTTATATAGGGATCACCTTGTTACCAAAAATAAAACCATTAAGGAAAAGGAGGTTGGGGCAAATAGGCAGCCTAAAGACAGAACAAAAATTAGTGATATTATATAAAAGCCTTCTATTTTGCAAATAAATGTACACATATACTGAATTTCCTCCAAATTCTGAGCCGAAACCAGATATAAGGGTTTATTTCTTAGACCCATTAACTATTTTATCATAATAGCCCTTTTCTTCAGGCACAGGTAGCCACCTTGAAAGTGCAAATTTCAAATCATAATTGAATACGCCTAGCAATTCAATGACCACAACATTGGGTTTTTATTAAACTACTGCAGTGGCAGAATAATGCCTTAGCTTTAAGCGCTAATAATGGGTATAGAGACTTTTTGACAAAAGTGCTTGGAGGCCCCGATTACAAAGTATGCCCCAAAATAGGCAATAGTTAGGATTTGACCCACTAGAATATAGGGGTCTTCTACTGGTCGGGCACCAATTCAGGTCAGCAAAATTACTACCCCTACTAAAGACCATAAAAATTTTTTAGTTGCTCTTGCAAACTTAAGCCTGCGGGGGAATTTTGGTATAAGAGGAGGCACAAAGAACAGCACAATTACTGCTATAGCTAAGGCGATTACTCCTCCTAACTTGTTAGGGATAGAGCGTAAGATAGCATAGGCGAATAGAAAGTATCATTCCGGCTGAATGTGGACTGGAGTTACAAAAGGGTTGGCGGGAATAAAATTTTCAGGGTCCCCTAATAATCAAGGATAGAAGAATACGATTGTAATAAACCCTCAAAGAAAAACTAATAGCCCTAGAAGGTCCTTAATTAAGAAGAGAGGGTGCAAAGAAAGTTTATCTAAGTTAGAATTAGTTCCTAGAGGGTTATTAGACCCGGTCTCATGAAGAAAAACCAAATGAACTATAACAAGTGCAGCAATAATAAATGGTAGGAGGAAATGAAAGGCAAAAAACCGGTTTAAGGTTGCATTATCTACAGCTAGTCCTCCTCAGAGTCAAATTACAAAATCGCCCCCTAAGTAGGGGATTGCAGAAAAAAGATTAGTAATTACGGACGCCCCTCAAAAAGATATTTGACCTCAAGGAAGAACGTAGCCTAAGAAGGCTGTAGCCATAACAGCCAATAAAATGGCAGTTCCTACTCCCCAAGTAGGGTGAAAGACATACCCTCCGTGATAAAGCCCTCGCCCTACATGCATATATAGGCAGATAAAAAAAGCCCTCGCCCCGTTAGCGTGCAGTATCCGTAAAAACCACCCTGTGTTTACGTCACGGCAGATATAAGTAACTCTGTTAAAAGCTGTTGAGATATCTCTTGTGTAATACATAGCCAAGAACAGGCCAGTCGCAAGCTGTAAAGCTAAACAGAATGCTAATAAAGACCCAAAATTCCATCAATAAGAGAGAGAAGAAGGAGAAGGAAGATCCACTAAGGCAGAATTGATTATAGAAATGATAGGGTGCTTTTGCTTTACTTGAAGAATCATCCCATTTAAGAGTTTACAGCTCTTTGTTTTTATCAACCACTGTTAATTTTTACTAGAAATCTTTCTTTAGGGGGCGGAGGGCTGATTCTTCTGAGCTTAGTAAGAGGCGCCCAAAGAGATAGCCTATTTTTTCTATGGGTCATAATAGAGCTAAACTTAGTAGGGTTTTTACTCCTTAGGTTTAGAAGTTGCCTGTCTAGCGAGTACCTATTCAAGTATTTTGTAATTCAGAGAGTTGGCTCTGCTATGTTGTTAGCGGCTATTCTTTTAATAGGGTTAGAAAGGCATAAATTTAGTAGACTACTAGGGCTTCTCGCCCTTATATTAAAGACAGGGGCTGCCCCATTTCATTTATGATTCGTAAACCTAATAAGAATAAGAAATTGGCCAATCTTGTTAGTGCTATCCTTCCCTCAGAAATTTTTGCCCCTAATAGGGCTGTGGGCTTTTTTGCAAAGATTTTCCCTATGAAGGGCAATAGCCGTGGTGGGGGCTGTAGCTGGAAGTTTAGGATGCTTGTCTATTAAAACACTTCTAGGAGTGTCATCTGTGTTTAGGTTAGGTTGGGTCTTTTTAATGTGTTCTAGAGGGTGGCAGTGAGTCATATTTTTAAGAATTTATACTTTAGGGGTGGTCGCATTTTTATTGCCGTTTTCCATATCTAGAGGAAGTCCCTTCTCTAAGGTAAGCCCCTTAAGGGGTGGGCTAATAGGGGCACTCGCGTTAGTAGGAGGGTTAAGGATAGCAGGGTTCCCCCCCACCCCGGGGTTCTATATAAAGGTGCAGGCCCTCTTCATAGGCCTTAATCAGCCTAGTTGGACTGGCACTTTAGTGATTTTGGTGAGTGCCTCAGTATTTTTTTTAAATCTTTATTTAAGGGCGTTAATTCAGTATTTTTTGACCAGATTAAAGAGATGGTGAGGGTTTGGAGGAATAACGAGCTTGCTCGGAGGCGTGTCCTTAATAGCCGCTTTAGTGGCAGTCTATTTTATTTTACAGGTGGGTGTAACGCACGAGAAATTTTGAGTTTCTAGGACTTTGGATATTATCATATAAGTAGAAGCATTAAAAGCAGTGTAACTAAAATTACATCTCTAAGATTGAAAAAAGAGCCCCCAGGGTGAGCGGGAAGCGTGTTGGCATAAGCCTCAACGGGCCTAATAAGAGCTCGAGGGATCCATTTGAGGTCAAGAGCACGATAAGACTGCCTTATAGGGAGGCCGGCCCCCAACAGGTAGGCAGTTGACCTAAAAGGGAGTGACCACATCAATCCTCAGTTTCAGCTAATGGTTTGCGTGACTTTATTAGTCGCCTTATTTCATCAAATTGCGCCGATTAAAACCCCGGTCAGAATAGAACAAGAGGTTAGGTTTTTAATAGAATTAGGAATGACATTAACACTAGGCAGGTCCAACATAAGCCATGATAGGAGTCTGCCCCCAATAACCGCCAAAGGTGCCAAGATTGAGTTTGCTAAAGGCAAGTCTTTAGCTAAGTCCTCTCTCCACAAAGACTTAGGCCCTCGCCTTTTTCCTGCTATAATAGAAAGGAGGAACCGGACGGTATAGCCAGCCGTAAAAGCAGTGGCGAGGTAAAACAGACAGGCCACTAAGGCAGGGAAAGCCCGGACCGCTGGGGCCTCCATAATTAAATCCTTAGAATAAAACCCTGCTATAAAAGGAAGGCCTATTAATCTAAAATTGGCCGTTAGACTAAATAGTAAGGTTGGGGCAATAATTCGAGGCTCACTTCCTGTTTTGCGGGAGTCTTGAAACCTATCAGTCAGGTGAATTATATTCCCAACTGTCATAAAAAGGAGTGCTTTAAAATAGGCGTGAGTAAGCAAATGAAAAATAGCCACCTGGGAGAGGCTTACTCCTAGAGCACTTATTATTAGGCCCAGCTGCCTTAGGGTTGAAAGAGCAACGATTTTTTTTATATCCGTCTCAAATAGTGCACTCACTCCCGCCATTAGCATGGTCGCGATTCCAAAAGGGAGGATTAGAGCTTCTACCACTCTGCTATGGATGAGTCTTGAGTAACGACAAAGAAGATACACCCCTGCTGTAACTAGCGTGGAGGAGTGAACCAAGGAAGAGACTGGGGTAGGGGCTGCTATAGCTGCAGGGAGTCACGCTGAAAAAGGCACCTGAGCCCTCTTAGTAAAGGCAGCTCAGATTAACAAAACACTAATTAGGCCCCTTAAAGGACCTCATATAAAAGTTGGGCGGAAAAAAGGGCTTCATGAGACTAGGCCTGACACCCCTGCGATGCTAATTAAGAGTAGACAATCCCCCACCCGGTTAGAGAGAGCAGTGACTATCCCGGCATTCAGTGACTTTCTACTATAAAAGTAAATCACCAAGAGGTAAGAGGTAACTCCTAGTCCGTCTCACCCTATTAAAAGAGCAATTATTCTTGGCCTGAAAATTAAAAGTAGTATTGATCCAACAAAGGAGATAACTAACAGGTGAAATCGTAAATAAAATTTTTCAGCGGCCATGTAATTTTTAGAGAAAATTATAACTGCTCTAGTGATAGCAAGAACCGTAGACGCAAATGTAAGGCTTCAAGAGTCCACCAAAATTGGAAATTCTAAAGGCACTGCCCCGACAGGAAGTAGGACAATAGATACCCTAAGACAAAGGCCCTTTCTGTGAAGAAGTATTAGCAAATAAAAGCTCCTAATAACCCCAAACAAATTAAACAACATGACGCTTAAGTTAATGGATTTTTTTAGTATTATAAGGCCTGTAGCTTAATAGAGCGCTACTTTGAAGCGGTAGAGGTGGGTATATATTTTTAAGAGTCTTCTCAGGAGTGTTAGTTGTGGTGCCTATTCTAGTTAATGTGGCATTCTTTACTTTATTAGAGCGAAAGGTACTAGGTCTTTCGCAGTCTCGTAAAGGGCCTAATAAGGTTAGATTTATTGGGTTCCTACAGCCCATTTCTGACGCGGTAAAATTGTTTATCAAAGAGAATCGCGCGCCTGAGAGTAGCGGGAAAGTTTTTTGACTGGCCCCCTTAGTTGGCCTCAGGATTGTACTTATTCTCTGACAGGCTGCCCCTCAAGCAAGGCTAGGGGAGAGTTTAGAGCACTCCCTTTTATACCTCCTCGCGTTTATAGGGCTAGGGCTTTACCCTCTTCTAGTTGCAGGCTGAGCATCAAATAGAAAATACGCACTTATTGGGGCCTTACGAGGGGTTGCTCAGACAATTTCCTATGAAATTAGACTGGCGCTACTGATCTTAAGGATGGCGGCGCTTGCTTTCTCTCTCTCGTTAAGGGCATGGGCGTCTCTGGCTGGCCCAGTGCTGTGAGTACCTTGTCTGCCGGTGTTTTATTTTTGAGTAATTAGTTGTGTAGCAGAAACTAATCGCACTCCTTTTGATTTTGCAGAGGGGGAGTCTGAACTAGTCTCTGGGTTTAATATTGAGTATGGGGCCGGAGGGTTTGCGTTAATCTTTATGGCAGAATATGGTAGGATTATATTTTTGAGGGCTATTACTGGGTGCGTATTTCTGGGACAAAGAATAGCACATCTAGGCACCCTGGGCGTGACTCTAGGCTTAATCTGATTTTGAGTTTGGGCACGAGCCACATTACCTCGGTTCCGCTATGACATACTAATAGGAATAGCGTGAAAAAGGATCTTGCCGGCGGCCCTAGCCAGGTTGGCCCTTAGGAGGGCCCTATTAATTATATA
>JAAUYM010022821.1_pt1 | contig 10508 bp, 4 predicted proteins | sample 7278001 | NCBI WGS metagenome assembly JAAUYM01 (sample SAMN14350224, study PRJNA611818) | marine sediment metagenome | isolation source: surface marine sediment (1.8m) | place: French Polynesia: Moorea | collected 2018-08
AACGCCTTCGCCAATCCAGCGAACTCCCTCGCCTCCGCCTGGCCCACCAAGGCCACCTGCCCAGTGTACACGAACTGGAGCAGCGCCGCGACGGCGCCCCGGCGCGCACCAGGCAGGAAGACCGTGGCCGGATCCGCGCTGGCGGCGCAGCATCCGGACCTGGCCCTAAAGAGGGTCGCCAGGAGCGGAGAGACCCTGGCAAGGACGGCCTGGTGCGCCGGGAGGGAGGAAAAGGAGGAGGAGGCGGAGGAGGTTCCGGGGTCGCCGCCACCCTCGTGGCAGACGAAGGTGACGTCGGCGAAGGAGGCGGAGGCACGGCAGGCGTCGGCCGCGCCGGCGATGGCAGACTCGCGGTCCCAGGGGAGCTTCAGCGTGTCATTGGCCATCCTGCAAAGTAAAAGACATTAACTACCTAGTACACAGCATCTCGTCACAACAATAAAAAAAACATTTTTACTTAAAATACTACCCAACATATTTAGATTCCATAAACAACTTCCAGTCACAGTGCTGCTAGCATATGTACGTATTTTTTGTCACTTTTTAAACATCATTGTGATAATTGACTGTCGTACATGTGTTAAGACAGACCTTGGCTCGTTCTCGTTCAAACTTCAGGATGTGTTCAATTAAATGAACGGAGTACGACTTATACGCACAAACAAATGTACGTAAAAGTTGAAATAAGTTCCTGAAATAAGCTATCTAAGCTGTCTACCATACACGTACAGTATACGTACTTTACACGGACTTTTAGAGCAGTAATTGTTTCGGCTAACATCGGAAGAGCAAAAGGTTGTAAAATGGATTGGTCAATGCGCGTAAAAGCAGCAGGGTGAAACATCAGGCTCAGCTTCTTACCTGAGTTTTAGATACACAGTACAAAAACTGTTCCATGTACAAACTGTGCCAGAAATGTTTTCTCTCTGAAAGATCCAATTTACAAAGTTATGATTCTGCACAAAAAAAGGGTACGAGTAGTTCAAGACTTATGTCGACATTGGCAAAAGTCCAGAGTACTCCGTGGTGTGCAAATACAAATTTCTGTATTTGGTTATCCTCTCCTGCCAGAGTGGACAACTCAAAATGGGTCTTGTAAATTGGGTTCCTGGGACATCAAAGATCTAATTTACACTATCTCTAAAATGGTTGCCAGGGCTTACCGGTAGAGGTATACTAGTACAAATAGACATGTATAAATTTTGTATCCTTCTCCCGTCAACATGTCCCACTCCAAACATGTATGGCCTTTTGGGACTGAATATCTTAATAGATAGAAGCAAGTAGCAGTCTTAGGCTGAGAAGTTATCCTAACACTAAAATTGGCCTTGGATGTCCCAGAAGCGCTGCCTGTTGATCACTTTACCTAGAAAAGTTTTTAAAAAATGTTCCAACAAAGGTTCTAATGCAACACTTACAACGTAGAAAATCGCTGTATTGATTACTGCAGTAACGAAATTGTTCCAAATACTAAATGTACGAATGTACCCGACCAGACGTACCTATGTGCCTTTATCTCGTCCATTCATATCTCGTCGGTACAAATCTGACAATATTTCAGACATAACTTGTTCATAACTTATTTTTTTTCTTACATGTAAGACATTACTTAATGGGGGGAAACAAAATTGACAGAATAGACTTTTAAGCTTAGGTTACAGTAACAGTACCTTCATTACAAAATTTAATAAGGTCTACTCCAAGCCTTCTTTGTTCGCATACGCTACGTGGCACTGTCTGCAGTGGCTGGCAACAAAGCGGAAGGAAAAAAGTAATACCTCCTTCAACTCTCCACAACACCATGACGGAAAAAAAAGAAAGAACAAAGATTTTCAACAGCTCCAAGTTTCCCACATCCAAGGACAAAACGTCAAAGAAAAAAAGAGCAAAACTTATACAGCTGCTCGTATTGGCACACTGTACGACGTACCTTCTTCTTTCCTTATAGTTCATATCCCGGCTCAGAGCCCTCAGCTCAGCCAAGAAGTCTCTGAGTCAACAGTACCACGACAGAGGAATGGTGTTGGCCACACTCGACAGAGACGATCCACAGGTTGGCGACGACGACGGCGGCGAGAGACTCGGAGACCGACCAGAGATCGGTCTCCTTACTTTTTGTTGGGGTTTTTTTTTGCAAGCCACGGCAAATGTACTACTAAAGTTATGTTAGACCTTCTCTGCCTCCCTTCCCCCTCCCCCCCGACTCTAAAAGCAGCTGCCTCCCTGGCTCGTGTGTCTGGCCTGCCCCCCCCCTCCCCACCCAGACGCCGAAGCTGCCCTGGCTGCCGGCGTCTCCTGCTGGCTCGCCCGGGGTGGCGGGGTCTCCAATCCAACCAGAGATGCGTGGAGGAGGAGGAGGAGGAGAAGAAAACAGAGGGAGCAGGAGGACGGGGCGACGAACTACTGTATAATGATATTTGGTGGCTGTCACTCGCACGTGTTGATGTTTCCTCTGCTAGGAAGCCTGCACAGTGCACCCCTTAGAAGAGTGGTGTGCACCAGCCCTCCACCAAGGCGAGGTGCGAAGAGTCCTCTCTCTAAAACAAATCTGCTCGCCCCCCCCCTTCCCCACCCGCATCCATTTCCTGTCATCTGCCTTCAACTTCATATTAATTAATAGTCGACATAGGTTACGTATCAGATGTGGAAACAAATGCATGTGGTACACCCTCTCTTTCTCTACCTTTGACTCTCGCGGGTGGCAATTCCATTAATGAATTGGGGGGAAAGAACGGCCATGAAAGCTCAACGTGGTGTGATGTACGTACAGTTTCCAAGTTGACATAGCAGCAAATAATCTATCATGGAAAATTGGAGAAAAAATGGGTCCACTTTTATGCTCTTTAAAGTGGAGGGTAACTCACTTTACTAGCTTTAAGAGTATATCAAAATTTAGAATCTAGCGTTAGCATGATTTTAAAATCATCAAATCATTATTATGTTAGGACACAGAATTAAATATCTCGTAAAAGAATAGTAAGAAACAATGGGAGACAATGCTAATAAAGAGCAAAGTGCAAAAGAGCCTTTATGTGGTACTAAAATCATGTTATTTCATTATATGCATGTTTAATTTTTTTTAGGAGTAAAGACAAAGTTTTAACAAGATGTGTTAATTATGCTTAGAACTATGTATTATTACATAATTTTCTTTACATGCATTTTTCAGGCTTATCATCGGTATGTACTGTACATTAACTTTAAAAAAAGGTAGAGAAACTATAGGATTTGAGATTGTCTGAACTTTACATACTGTTTCCTTTATTTAGTTATGCTAGTTAAGATATTTGTAGCCGTTTCGTGGGCCATTGCAGTAGACAATTGTTGCAAGTGTTGGATCCGTGTTTAGGTATCCACAGAAATGAAATTGTGATGACTGTTCTCAGAATTTGAGAAAAGTTTTTTTCTTAAATTTTTCATCTTCCTCCTCACACATGCTATAGGTACACCTTTGTGTACCTAGAGGTAGATGCTGGTGGACGCCTGTGAGAAAGGCGGGGGTTACGCAGGCGGAGGGTCTCAAAGTACCAGTGTAACGCCAAGGGGCGCTCCACCAGCTACTTCCATACTGAAGTGGAGTAGGATTTCAGAAAAGAAGAAACATGAAAAGTGGGAAAGGAGCGCGTTGCTCGCCAGTAAAAAGAGAGCAAATAAAATTTGGGAAAACTTGGGCCGTGAGCTAACTTTGCATATATGAACACTTTGGTTTTACAGATGGCTACTAATTTCTGTGGCCAGAGGGACAGAAGAAAGAGAGAGAGAGAGAGAGAGCTCGCAACAATTAAAGAAATAGGCTATTAATTTCCACGAAAGCGAGGAATTTTTTTTCCTGAACAAGTAGAGGCAGACTTTTTTTTCCTGTTTCTGCTTTAAAAAAAAACGAGAAAAGATTTTATCATTCCCCCACATGCTGTTCATGGTGCACCCGGAGTACCGCCCAAAGCGGCCAGCAGCAGGCTGCAGCTAACTTCAAGGCCCCCATGAGGACCATGAGCTACAACAACGGGAAGCGGGAAACGGGAAGACCTTATTCCTGTTCAATGTGAAATGATTTCAGTGATAAATTGTTCAGTGATAAATTGTTAATGACTTAGAAAAAGTCAGAAATAGAAATAACAATAATAAAAACCATGCATCTGTATCATTTTTAGGTACAATAAAAGCCCTTGGAATGCCCTTTCTCAAGCTTTCTCCAGATCCTCTTCAGCCACAGTGTGAGTAGTTGCTGCGAAAAAATAATTAATACCCACTTATCAGACTCATAATTTCAGCTGAGGAAGCTGAAGCCTTCAGATATCCAGCAAGCAATATGAGCATGAAGAAAAGAAAAGTGGACACAGTGCAAGTCAACATTAATTACTAACAAACAAATTTAATGAATGCGAGGCCTACAAATATTAACAACGTGGGTATTTTTTATGCAGTAGCGAATCTTTTTTCTTCCTTAGTGCGAGATTTGTGTCCTTCAGATCTTGTTTCCGTGCTTCAAGCTCTTTAATTTCAGTGTCCTTTTCCTCTTTTGACTTCTCCATACTGTGTCTCATTTCATCACCTTCGGAGGAATGTCTTCCTTGTCGGGCGTTTGTCCCCTCTATCCTCCTTTGCTGCCCATCACTTTGAGCTCTTAGCAAACGCTCCTTTGCCTCTAACAACGTGTTTAAGTTTTCCAACTTCTTATTAGATTTCTCCAAGCTTTTCAGCTTTTTCCTATTTTCATTGTCGTTTGCAGCATCTACTAGCTGGTCCCTTGCATAGAGTGCAATTTTAGGTACAGCTTCGCCATGAGTTAAGGTGTTTGCCTTTCTGCGCTTGTTGTATGGGTGCACGGCCAGCTGGTGCTTTTCAATGGCCTTGCGAATGTGTTCTTTGTGGACTTCTTTTGCTGACTGCATTTTCTCCTGAAGGTCACCCAAGTCTTGAGTGAGCTGGGAGACTTGAGATACAAGCTTACTCCTCCTTTGGGCTAGATGGTCTCGAAATCCTTGATCTTGCCCGTCCGCCCTTTTCATCATGCGAGCCAACTTTTCTTCAAATTCAACCGTTAGGGCATCTCTTTCATCAATAGCCTTCCGTATCCTCTCATTTAATTCCGTTGCTTGTTCGTAGAAAGCGTCTCTCTCTCTTTCAAAAATGTCCCAGACTTTTGCCTTGTCATCTGCTTTTCTTGTTTCGTTTTGTGCCAACTGACCGATCTTCACCTTTTGATACTGAGCTAGCTCACCAATTTTTTGTACTTGATTTTCTAAAACCCTGTTGCTTTCCACAATGTTGCTCACCTTCTCTTGCAGGACTTCACTCTCCCTTCTTGGGGCTCGCACGTGCTCCCTGTCCAGTGGTGCTTCTTCGCCTTCCAAACTGACATCCCCTGCCAGCCATTTGAGCTTCTTGATCTCCGCCAACTTTTCCGCTACCTCCTTCTTGTAGCAGCTCATGTTCGACATGTGCTTCTTGTGTTCCAGGGTTGCTCGCACGAGGTGGTCATTCTTCAGTGCCTCAGAGAGGTCCCGAGAGGTCTGGCACCTTCGTAGGGCATCCCTGATCTGTCCCTGCAGTTCTGCGATCCTCTGCAGGTCCTTCTCATCTCTGTCGCCCAGGTAGGAGATGCCCTCTTCGAGTCTCTGGTGGGACTCCCGAATTAAGCCTGTCAGTTTCTCCTTGCTTGCACCGTGACGGGAGATGGAATCAGAAATTCTGCCATTCAACACTTTGATCTTGTTCTGGAGCTGTTTCTCCTTTTCTTCCAATCTCATTTTTGTCAGCCTTTTCACCTTCGCCCCAGGGTCCTCCTTGTCCTTATCTTGGGCTTTGTATGCTTCTTGATTTTCCTGCACAGCCTTCAAGTCATTTTGCAGACGCCTCTTTTTCACCTCGAAGGACTTCCCTTCACTGCTCTTCGCCTTCTCCAGCTCATTCAACCTGTGGTCCACCAGGGCAAGCTTGCACCCGAGGCCTTCCTTCTCCTGGTAGTGGCCCTTCTTTTGCAACTGCAGTCGTGCCTGCATCTTGCCAAGGGCCCTTACTGCCTGGCCGGCAGAGGCCTCAATGTCTGTACTCTCATTGTCATAGGACGCCGCCAGCTGCTCCCGCAGGCCCAGGATCTCCTCCTCCAGCTGGGCCCGGTGTGCATATGGGCGCAGGCCGCTGCCGCCACCGCCGCTTGAGCCCTGCTGCTGCTGCTGCTTGGCCAGGTCTGCGATCTCCTTCTGCTGCTGGACCATCCTCCGTTCGTGGGTGGCAGACAGGTCCCTCAGGCGGGCCAGAGCGACGTCCCTCTCTTGCAGCTCCTGGCGGTGCTCGTCATGCAGCACCTGGGTCTTTTCCTTTACCTCATTGCACAACTGCTGCTCCTCTCGCTCCATCGCCTTCTTGCGCTTCTCCACACTTGCCTTTGTGTCATGCAGGAGCGAACGGAGGGAGTTCTCTGTCCACTTGCCCTGCTGAGATGGAGGGGAGGAGGCAGCAACAGCCTTGTCGTCACCCCGGCTGGTGGTGGAGAGAGCCTTGGCCTTGGCCTCAGTGATTGCTTCTGCCCTCTGGACCTCCTGCCTCAGGTGGTGGAGATTATCTGTACTTGATCTGAGGGCAGCAAGCCTGCCCTCATGCTTGCTCTGGAGGTCCGCGATGCGGGCCTCATGGTTTCGCAAGATCTCCTCCAAACTCAGCTCAAGGCCCTTGTTCTTGTGCCGGAACTTTTCCTTCTCCCCTCTGAGCTGTGCCTCGAGAGCCTCGCAGTCCCTGGCCAGGCAGTCCAGGTCTCCCTCGAGCTGTCTGATCTGCCGTTCATGCTCCTGGATGATCTTTGCGCTCAGCTGCCGCCTCTTCTCTTCAATTTCCTCATTGAGCCTTCCGAGCAGCCTGGCGTGGTTCTCCTCCCAGATGTGGAATGAGGCCAGGGTGTGCCGAGACTCGTTTTGGACCTGCTTTCCGTCAGCCATGCATGCTTTAACGTTTAGCTGCTTTTCAATACGAGTTTTACTGCGTTTGTCTTCTACCATTTCAAAAACGAACCGTGTAATTAAATTTAATCCAAACTGCAACAGGGCATTTCCCAAATAGTGTCAGTGTTGGATTGGATTATTGAAGATCACCTGTGTGAACCCTGCATCATTATTATACCGTCCCATAAAAAAAGTCCTTTTCTGATGAAAATTTAACTAAGTGACCTCGAATAGACCATAGTTTCACCAAACCCAGAAGGATTTAAGACTGTCTGCCACCAAGTGTGAAAAGGCAAAGGACCAGTCATCCGGTGCATGTTAATAGGACTCTGTTTTTGTTTCTCTTTCTGCCTTAACAAACAGTTCAGAAGTGGCCTCATGCCACTAACTGCTAACTGCACTTCAAATAGACCTTAGTTTCACCAAGACCAAAAATTTGAGGCTCACCATCACTACGTACAGAGGATCTAGGCATCCGGTACATGACGTACGTGAGAATTTGGTTCTGTGTACCTACCCAAGTGAACATTAAATTTGTCAAAACTTGCCTTTGACCGTACGTTAGGTCACAAGCCCACAGCAACAGTCAAAATAATACATGTACTGTAACCGTCCAGCAACAATGTGGGATTAAAAATCCCACATTGCATTTTTGTTCATGACGAAACGCACGCACAGGTAAACTGAATGTATATTTTCAACTTGGTTTCTCTGACATTGGTTGAGATTATCCGTCATTTAACAAGAACAAACAAATAAACAAAAGTACGATGGCAAGACAGACAGACGGCTGTTGGAGGACTGGTGATTTCTGCTTCTCTTGTGACTAGTAACATTTCTCTTCCTCACTCAAGTCATACAGCGACTATGTTCAAGGCCACTTGCACTTAACTGGCGAGTACCCCCTCAGCCTGGAGTTCGGGATCTTCTTACAGTTCCTGACGGTCCTCACCTTGTCGGCCATCGACTCCATCTCCTCCGGGGTAAGCCCGTGAGAGGAGAAGGCCTGCAGGTACAGACAGGGCAGCTTCAGCGACCGCTTGGTGTAGGTGAACCCCGGATGGTCCCTCGGTCGGATGCCCACCCTGCGGGCCAGGATGCCCGTCACGTAGATGTCCTCCAGGTTGAAGATGCCGTCCGGGGAATCCTCCATGGCCGCCCTGAAGAGCGCCCCTGCTGCTGAGGCGGACATGAGGTAGGCGGTGCCGGAGAGGTAGTTCGGGTACACCTTTCCGGAGAACATGTGCGGAGAGGCGTACCACTTGTTGCGGACGTCCCTGATGGGGTGCGCGCCGCAGATGAGGTTGCCCAGCAGCAGCGGCGAGGGAGGGGAGGCGGCGGCGGCGGCCGCCGCGGCGTCCGCAGCCTCCGTGCGCCTGTCCACCTCCCGCGCCAGCGATCGCAGATTGACGAAGACGTCGTCGTCAGTCTTCAGCACGTAGGAGAAGGGGAAGTCCGGGGAGGAGGCCAGCTTGAGCAGGAAGAGAGACTTGATGCTCAGGTTGGCGTAGCTGTCGACGAAGTCCTCCTGGACGAGGTCCCCAAACTCCTCCTGCTCCCGGCGGAGGGCGGCGTCTCCCTCCCGCCCTTCCGGGCCGACGTCCTTCCTGCGCCCGACCAGAAAGACCACCCTGACCCCGTCCGGCGTCAGGTCCTTGCTGGCCCACGCTCTCCGGACGGCCTCACGCTCACGGCGGTTCTCCACGGCGGAGCAGACGGCCACCAGGAGTCGGTCCGGCTTCTTCTGGCCGCTTCCTCCCCCTCCTCCGTTCACTCCTGCCAACAGTCTTCCCTCCGGCTCCATCAGCGTCGTCTTCTCCCCCGGGCGGACGTACAGGGCGGCGTCACGGCTCAGTCGGGCGGGCCAACCAGGGACTGCTTGAACACAAAAGTCAAAATCTTTTTTTAAGCTTGAATCCCCTTCCCCATTCTCCCTACCAGACAGCCGTCACGGTAAATTTGTTACCGTTTTGACCTAGCTAAGCTACAGTACTTTAAACTAAGCTTATCTTGACTGCCATACGCGTCAACTATGAATGGCGGCAGCATTACAAAGTATTAAACAAGCTGCTATGGCCACCCAACCACTAACGATGGTATGCCAGTCACACTCAGTCAGAGTACGTACACACTGCATGCACTTTTGTCCACGTTCGACACCGACTTGCATGCTCAGTTGGCACTGTTGACATTTTTTTTGCTTCGGAGCTCAGTCGGAAGTTTATTAAGGGTCCGTTGTTGGTTGGGTAAGGAGAATAAGGGTGTCTTGTCGGTCTCTCTCCCTCTGGTGGATCTCTTACCGTTGTTTCTGCGCAGCCTAAGGGACGGGTAGACGAACATGAGGAGGAGGACGGAGGCCAGGGAGAACCACAGGAAGACGGCTCTGCACTCGCGGAAGGAGGAGGAGGACATGCTTCGGACAAAGAGGGGATTCTGAAGTGGGAAGCTGGGATGATGAAAATTCTTCTAATTGATCGACAACAAAGATGTTGAAAGCTTACCTGGGGTCTCCCTCTACTAATATGGAGAGCAGCAGGTCTACTAGGGAAGACGGAAGACGACGACGAGGTGGCGGAAATCCCTATCACTCCTCCGTGACCATTCTCCCCTCTTGAGAGGAAGCGCGGGGGGGGGGGAAGTATCGCCTTCTACGGCCTGGCACTGACGGGGTCCACCATCACTCACTCCTCACACCCCAACCCCACCGCAAGCAGCTCTGGAGTCAGAGCTTCCGAGGCCGTCGCTCTCATTTTTCCCTATTTGGATGCTGCACCGACGACGACAGCGACGAAATTTCCTCCTTCCTCCTCCTCCTCCTCCTTGCTCGTATCCCCCCATGCCGTTTTTGCAAAAGAGGAGGAGGGGAGGGGGGAGTGTTGTACATACGTGTAGAGTATGAACTCAGACGGAGGAAGGGAGGGAGCACGTCTAGTTGCGAACTTGCGTTACGTATCCGCAGCCCTTACTGTGGGTCTGCTGCTTGCTCTCTTCACCAGCTCAGCTTGCCTTCTTTTCTTTCTTCTCCTTTCCCTGCTGCTGCTGCTGCTGCTGCTGCTGCTGGCCCTGGCCAAGCAGAAGCAGGAGCAGGTCTTTCTTCCTCCTCTCTGAAAGAAAAGGGAGTAGGGAGATGGGCACCAACTCAAGATCCGAGCTCGTCACTCGGATCTTGAGTTCTGGACTGTTGGACGCACCGCACATTCTGCATTCTAACATGCACACGTTTCAAAATGTGGAAACATATGTGGAAACATCCTGGAATTTTTTTTACCGTACAGTACCCAAACTCGAGACGGTAGAGATCTTACCCGAGTCCGATCACTAACAAATAGTGAGATTACGACCGACTGTAGTCTGCAGAGAGAGAGAGGGGTGGGGGAGAGAGGGACGGAGGGACGGATTCTGGTTGCTTGGCTGGCTGGCTGGCGGAGGGGCGGGCCAGGCGAGGCGAGGGAGGGTGGGAGCGTAGAGAGAGTAGCCTAGCGGCAAAGAGAACCTAGACCAGGCAAGCAAGGCAGCAGCGCTTTTCTGGCGTTGTTTTGATTTTGGTAAGACAAAAACAAACAAACTTCT
>JAAUYM010032293.1_pt1 | contig 10506 bp, 15 predicted proteins | sample 7278001 | NCBI WGS metagenome assembly JAAUYM01 (sample SAMN14350224, study PRJNA611818) | marine sediment metagenome | isolation source: surface marine sediment (1.8m) | place: French Polynesia: Moorea | collected 2018-08
CTCCAAGTTCACGGGGGGGGGGGGAGGAAGGATGCTGTGATCTCATGTTTATCACCATGTTGTTGTTCTTTTTTTTTTTTTTTTTTTTTTTATTAATACGGGAAACTCATGGTTGCTTTCTCATATGCATAGCTGCGCTTTGAAGCTGAGATTCTGGGCTCTGGTGTGATTGCAGTTTTGTCTGGTGTGATGCATCAGATCATTTAAAAAAAAAACCAAAAAAAAACAAGGTCTTGGTACAGACAAAAGTGGAAGAGAGTGTCTTGGTCGTATCATACAGATTAAAAAAAAAAAAAAATGAAATTAGGGGATGGGGGAGGAGGGGAGGCAGGGGTTCCTTCATTCTTTACAGATCAGTTTTCTGATGTCCTGTGTCAGCTTTTTTTTTTTTCTTTCTTTCAATTCTCTGTCCTGGAAGTCGGCTTGGAAGGGTTTTTTAAGGGATGAAGGTCCTGGATTCCCCACCCACCCCTTGTTTTCATCGTGTCCAAAGTCTGGTCTTTCTGCGAGAGGGTCCGATGTCCATTTTTTCTTTCCGTTCTTGTTTCTTTCTTTCTTTCTTTCTTTCTTTCTGGTTTCCCCTTCCTTCTTCCTTGTTCAGATGCTGTTCCACACCTGCTCCTCGACCTCGGGGTCCCACTGGGTGGAGCCGTCGGACTTGTCCTGGGTGAGGAGAGAGAGGGGGGGAGAAACAAAGATGAAGAGAATGGAACCCATTTTGAACGGGTTAGAGTTTAGAGTTGCCACTTGCTTGCTTAGGTAAATTGTTGTCAAGCCTTTTTTTTTTCTTTCTTTTTTTGAAAAAAAGAGGACAAGAACTTGGCAAAGTGCAGAGAGCAATCTGGCAAGGCTTGAAAGCGTCAAAAAGGTCATCTGGCAGCGCTGATTCTCACCATCTGCTCGACGAAGTCCGGGTTGACGATGAGCCTGGGCTTGTCGTTCTCCCCGTCTCCGCCGGCCTCCTTCCTGATGGCCTCGTAGGAGAGGCAGGCCTCCTGCTTGTTCATGCACCTCTTGACCTGGCGGGCCTCCGGGATGGTCATCAGGGCGTTCCAGACGTTGCCGAAGCCGCCGTGGAAGGCCATGCGGAACATGGTCTTCTGCAGCAGGCTGCGAGTTGGACATGGGATGGAAAAACAAACGGGGGGTTTTTTGTTTAATTTTTTTTTTCTTCAACATCAGCAACAACAACAACAGCAGCAGCAGCAGCAGCAACAACGACAACGACAAGTCTGGTCTGTTGGATCTCACTTGGTGACTCCTCCTGGGGCCTGGAGGTACTGGGAGCCCTCCTTGATGACGGAGCCGACGCACCTCCAGAACTTGGACTTGCACCTGGCCTCGCCGGTCAGCCCGGCGGTGGCGGGGTCGTCCTGCGTCAAGAAAAGAAAGGCGGTCAGAGTTGCCACTTGCGCTTGGCTCGCCACATTACCTGGTCGTCGTCCTCCCAGACGATGTCCTCCTCCCTCTTGCTCCTGGGCGGGACGGCGGCCTCGCCGGTGTCGACGGCGTTGGCGTTGGCGTTGGCGTTGGCGGTGTTGTTGTTGTTGTTGTAGAGGTGCCTGACGTCGTCCAGTCCCCAGGTCTCGTCCAGGATGGGCGGCTCGAGGCCGTCCATGGCCGAGGCGTCGTCATCGAGGCCGTTGCCGTCCAGGAAGGAGCCCTGATTTGATCGGGAAAGAAATCGTCTCAAGATTGCCCAACCAATGTCGCTATAGCGTGCGTTTAGTGACAGCAGGGCAGGTGATTTAAAATAGTGGAGAAAAAAAGAAACCAACAACAGCCCAACAACAATTCCTACGTGCAACCCAAATTTTGACCCCCCCACCCATCATCACCAATTTTTATTTTTTTTGTCACAAAGTTTTGGCACATTGTGGCTCCCAACATTGGTCGGGAAGGGGTGTCGTCAGACATATGCTCGCTCACCTTGAACTTCTTGTAGAGGGTGCCGAGCCAGGATCCCTCCCCGGAGTCGGCGCCGCCGGCGATCTTGTCGATCTTGTCCTCGAACTCCTCCAGACCTGCGAAGCAAAGGGGGTGGGTGGGGAGAAGAAAGGCAAGTTAGAAACATCGCACATAGACTACATAGTGTGCTAGTACATGGAACATCATTTTACCACTATGAGATCACCATAACACATGACATCACTATGATAAAGAAGTGATGATGATATGTGACAAAAGCTTTCACTTTTGGGGCTTTCGTCATCACCTTTTTTTCTAAAAAAAAAAAAAAAAATATGAACCTTGGCGTCACCATTCATATTTTAGCATGAACCTCGATGTTCCTCTGAGACCAACTTTGAATTGTGTGCAAGCCTGTGTGCTCAGCATGGTTGTGTGCATACCACACCTCTTTCTTCTCCTTCTTCTTAAGCCCCTTGCTATGTGAAAGAAATCATCCCTTCCCCCCCTCCCCCCTCCCAACCAACCCGCGTGGCGCGCGCGCTCTCCCCGACCAAGCACTCACTACCTAGTATTACAGGTTCAGCGAGCGAGCCGCCAAGACTCCTCCTCCTCCTTCTCCTCCTCCTCCTCCTGCCGCCCTGCGTGACCTGGCGGAAGACGGCGAGGGCGGCGACGGCGGCCCCGCCCAGGGTCAGGAGCGCCAGCGCAGGGTTGATGCCCTTGACGCAGTGGCCGCCGCCGTAGCCGCCGCCGTCGTCGTAGACGATGTAGGCCGGGCCGTAGGTGGTGAACGTGTCCTTGTGGTCCAGCGACCAGCGATCCTGGAGGAGCTGGCTCCCGACGCCGCCGTCGTAGCCCTCGGCGTTGAGATCACCGTCGCGGTGATCCCCACCTGAGGATTGGTCCTTGTTCTTCCTCCTCCTCCTCCTCCTCCTCCTATTCCTCTTCCTCCCCTCCTTCTTCCTCTTGCTCCTCAGCTCCTCCCTCTTCCTCTTGAGCCTCTCGAGCCTCCTCCTCCTGGCCGTCGTCTCCACTTCCTCCTCCTCCTCGTCGTCGTCGTCGTAGTAGTAGTAGTCGTCGTCGTAGTTGCCGTCGTGGGTGGGGGAGATGGACTCCATGGCCAGCAGGTCGCGGGCCGGGAGCGAAGGTGGCGGCGGCGGCATGTCTAACGTGTCATAGCAGATCGTGTGTATGTTGTAGGCAATTCCCTTTCACTGTGATCCAAAAATAATGGGGGACGGGGTGAGACAAAGGCAGGTAGGCATACATGATGAGAGTGGGTTGGCAGTTGTCGGACAGCTATAGTGAAGACGTGTATCTCCCCCCCCCTCCCTCCCCCCTCCCCCCATAGAGTCTACCGTGAGAAGAAGAAGAGATTTGGGAAGGAGATATGAGATGGAAGGGGGCGGGGCGAGATGTGTTGTAGTTACATGCAGACAAGGTGGCGGAGACTGATGTCACCTGACCGACAGAACTGCTACAATTAAGTTCCTACCCGGTCCCCCAGTGGTCTCTCCGCACTGGTACCTTCGTGGACAATGAGGTGGAGGTTGTCAAGGACGCCGCCGTCTTCATGGGAGGAGGAGGAGGAGGAGGAGCTGCTCCTCCTCCTGCGCCTCTTGTTCGCGATGATGGTGGTCAGCTTGGTGAAGACGGCGAAGAAGGTGACGGCGATGCAGGCGAAGGCGGTGAGGAGGAGGGCGAGGCTGACCCCCTCGCAGTCGTCCCTGCGGCCGAGCAGGCCGAAGCCGAAGCCGCCGCTCAGGGATCCCAGCGCGCTGGAGCCCAGCCCGGCCATGTCCGGCGGCAGGGCCCTGCGGGTCCCGGAGAGCAGTTCCTGCTTGCTGGCCATCGTCCTGGAGGCGCCTCCTTTCTTCCAGAGTGACTGCTGCTACCATTTTTGACAAGTTGACGGGGGGTTGGGGGTTGCCCGGCAACTTTCTGGAGTTTTCAGTTGAGGGAGGGGGGAGGGCGGCGGCAAAAACTCTTTTGACTTGTTTTTCCTATGGCGTTATGGTTACTTGCTGTTACCTGTACAGGAGTAAGAGTCTTGGCGGCTCGGACTGATTGCGAAATTGGTTGTAAGTCACCTTATGGCGGCCCCTGATATACAACAACTATGCTCGTTAATTGTTATGCTAGTACCTATGGACAGGACTTAATCAGGAAGCATTGATTTATATGTAGAGCCTTTTTAGTCAGCACCCTTTTGTACACAAGAGCATCGGACTCTCCCGGACTTGACTATAGTGGTACCTTCGCGGACTATCAGATCTAGATGGTCAAGGACCGCGGCAAGCGCGTCCCCCGAGCCTTCCGGCGCGCTCCTCTTCCTCCTCCTGCCAATGATGCCGGTCAGCTTCGTGTAGATGGAGAAGAAGACCGCGGCGACAGAGGCGAACGTGGTGAGCAGGAGGGCCAGGTTGACGCCCTCGCACTCGTCCTTGGCGTCGTCGTGGTAGCTGAAGCTGCCGTACAGGCTGCTCAGCGTGCCCATGACGTTGGAGGCAGAACTCCACAGGCCGACAGGAGACCCTGTCTTTCTAGCACTGGCCATTCTTCTCTCTAGCCTCAAGGTTGTTCTCTCTCTCTGTTTTTTTTTTTTTTTTCAAACTGTGACAAAGATGTTAGGAATCTACTAATCTTTCGTTCAGTCTTGCCTCCATTTGAAAGAAGAAGTGGAACACTGTGCTCTTGCCTTACATTTTTCATTCCATGCTACCTGTGTACCAAAAACATAGCAAGATACTCATGCACTTGTGCTCATACCCCTTTTTTTTTCCAACCATTGGTGTATGTAACAGAGGGCTCTGTCTGTCAATACCTTCATGAATGATAAGGTTGAGGTTGTCAAGGACAGTGGCAACAGCGTCCTCGGAATCCTCCGTGGCACTCCTCTTCTTCCTCCCAATAATGCCGGTCAGCTTCGTGTAGATTGCGAAGAAGACCACCCCGATGGCGGCAAACGTTGTGAGCAGGAGTGCCAGGCTGATTCCCTCGCACTCGTCCTTCACCTCATGGCCATAGCCACTGAAGCTGCCATAGAGGCTTGTCAGTGATGCCATGACGTCGGAGGCCGAGGACAAGAGGCCCTTGGACGGCTTTGCCATTGCTTGGGACATCCTAGCCAACAGAGGCTCTCTGCTCAATCTCGAGATTCTTTATACTGTGACAAAGATAAACCAATTCAACCATTTGGGTTGTATGTACCAATTGCATAGTGCATCTGTGCTGCCAAAAATGCTTTTTTTTCTTTTTACTTTCCGACTTCTCATGTTCTCACTTCTGCCCGGCCTCTCTTGAGAGCAGATCTTGCATGGCATGCATGTTATACAAGGTGTCATGCTATGATTTATGAGTGCATGCTATTTTTTTTTTTAGCTTCAGAGAACTCTTTTTTACATTGTCCATCTGAATGCATGAATAAAAAGTTCCAACCATGCCCGTTATACCTTCATAGATAAGGGTGTGGAGGTTGTCAAGGACGGTGGCAAGTGTGTCCTGCGTGCCACCAGGAATGCTTCTTTTCTTTCTCCCAATGATCATGGTCAGCTTGGTGAAGACAGCAAAGAAGACAACGCCAATGCTGGCAAATGTCGTGAGGAGGAGGGCGAGGCTGACACCCTCGCAGTCATCCTTCTTTGAGCCGTATCCACCACTGAAGCTGCCATAGAGGCTGCTCAGTGAGCCAACGGCCTCAGAAGCTGAGGTCAAGAGACCTTTGGTTGGGTTGGCAATCCTGGACGAGAACTTCTTTGTGATCCCCATTTTTTTTCTGCTTCTCTTCCACCGACTATGTGTTACACACTCTTGAGATATTTCATACTGTGACCACTATGTGCACCAAAAAAAGGTTTTGCAAGTTTTGGACATCTGGTTAGACGATGGCACATGCCGCACATGCACTGATGTCATTCCATGCTGCTGCACGATGCATGTTGCACATGCAATTTCATGCTCCCTTCTGACTCTGGCGTCTAGTAGTAAACCCTGCTAAGTCAGACTCATCATCATCACCTTACCTGAGAGTTACCTGGATTATATTGGTCTGAACACACCAAGGTTTGAGTCACACGTGCACAATCATTATTACTCATTCCATGTTTCATGCATTAGTTCTTTTTTGGTGAGGGACCAAAACCGTCTTAGTATACCTTGAGTGACAATCAGACCAAGATTGTCAATGATTTCACCGACAGGGTTGACTTCTTCGCCGATCTCCTCCGCCACGCTTCTCTTTTTCCTCTTGCCGACCATGGTCAGCTTGGTGAAGACGGCAAAGAAGACAACCCCGATGCTGGCGAAAGTCGTGAGAAGAAGGGCGAGGCTGATTCCCTCGCAGTCATCCTTCTTCGACCCATAGCCACCGCTGAAGCTGCCGTAGAGGCTGCTCAGCGAACCCACTGCCTCAGACGCAGAGTTCAGCATGCCGAAGACACTGGAGCCCTTCGGAGGCACCTTCCCAAAGGTGCTGGACTTCCTGGGGAAGCCAGACTTGAAGGCACGGCCTTCATCAGCGACTGGTGCTCCGGAGGACATTGCGGGTTCTCCCTCTGAAGACAATGATGCTTTCTTACACTGTGACGTGCTCATGCTGAGCATGCAACATTAAGTTTAGGATTGGGTTAAGGGAAAAAAAAAAACCATTGCATCAATAACCTGTGCATGTATGAGTTTTACTATTTGTGCATGCAGAAAGGAGGAAAGGGAAGAATGCAAACTTTCAGTGCTGTCATTTAGGTACTAACACTCTGACAGGTGCTTGAACATTACTGCTGTGGTGAGAGAAACAAAAGGCAAGCATGAAGAAGACCTTAACAACTAAGAGAACTGTACAGTGACCAAAATTGTAGGTAGTACACACACAATCCAGAAATAAAACTGTTCTTATAGTAGAAATATATGGCACCCGTGCCTTTGAAAAAACTCTAGTCAAGTAGTAGGCATAGTATAAAAAGTACCTAGGTTCCAAGACAAGTCTTGCAGAACTGCGGTGAAGGGTACGGGAACTTCCTCATCCACGCTCCTCTTCCTCCTCCTCCCCGCGCTCGTGATCAGAGTGAACAGGATGGCAAAGCCAGCCGCCAGAGCGGCACCGAGAGCGGCCAGGACAAGATCAGGACAGATGTCAAGATCAGAACCGTCGCAGTTCTCCTGTGCCGGGTTGGGGCGGCCCTTCATGTCACCCTTCCGGTGGGACTCTGACCCAACCATGTCATAGCTGTTTTTTTTTTTTAATCCCAAGAGTAGTGTCGTATTGTGCAAGAAAATGTGGGGGTGTTGATCACTATGGGGTGGGGTGGGGTGTTTGTGTTGGTCTTGACTTATGGTACACACATACTGATTTCTTTGTTGTTGTTGTACAAGGGGACAGAAACTCTTCAGAGCATGATTGGTCTAAGTTCATATTTTTTTGGTGTATAGATTTGGATTTACCCAAGTTCCAGGACAAGTCTTCCAGAACGGTGGAAAGCTGTACAGGAGTATAAGCATCGGTACTCCTCTTCTTCCTCCTCCCAGCAGCAGTGATCAGCGTGAAAAGGACTGCGAACGCGGCTGCCAGGGCGGCGCCGAGCGCGGCCAAGATCAGGTCGGGGCAGATGTCAAGGTCTGATCCGTCGCAGTTCTCCTGTGCAGGGTTGGGTCTGCCCTTCATGTCACCCTTCCTCTTGGACTCAGACACCACCATGTCATAGCTGATTCAACCATGTAGTGGTAGAAAGTAGTATCATGCATCGTGCAAGAAAATGTGTTGCCCGCCCCGTGGACTTACCAAAGTTTATGGTACCATACCTATTAGTATACCAGAATCATTCCCATGCAGACATGGTATTCACAGGAAAGGTACTGTACTGTACTGTACAAGTTTAAAGGAGACCTGATCCAAATGCAACTGCTGATGAGGGCTTTCTTTTTCCTACACACACTAGTGACATCTTTTACCTAAGTTCCAGGAAAGGTCTTCCAGAACGGTGGAAAGCTGTACAGGAGCGTAAGAGTCGGCGCTCCTCTTCTTCCTCCTCCCGGCAGCAGTGATCAGGGTGAAGAGGACAGCGAAGCCAGCGGCCAAAGCGGCCCCGAAGGCAGCAAGGATGAGGTCGGGACAGATGTCCAGGGAGGACCCGTCGCAGTTCGACTGGGCCGGGTTGGGCTTGCCCTTGGTGTCGCCCTTGCGGTTGGACGAGGAGGCGATCAGGTCGTTGCTGATTACACGGGGCATTGGCAGTAGAGGTTTTTTTTTCGTGCAAGAAAAGACACACTACTAGCATTACTTATCTTAGATACTTTAAAAAGGAAAAGGAAGACTGTACCCACAAAAGTAGTGATACAGTGAGTGGTGGTAGTAGTAGTAGTAGTAGTCTTTTGTCAGATGTGGTGCAGTGCGTCCAGGAAGTGAGCATCATCCAGCACAATGAACCAGAACCAGTACCTAAACTCCAGAGGAGGTCCCACAGTCTAGTAGTAGTCACCAAGGAAGCTGCTGCTGCTGCTGCTGTTGCTGAAGCACTACTGGCACTCCTCCTCCTCCTCCTCCTGCCGGCACCGGTGATGAGTGTGAAGAGGACGGCGAAGCCAGCGGCCAGGGCCGCAGCAAACGCCGCCACGACAAGGTCTGGACAGATGTCCAGGTCCCCGCAGTTCTGCTGGGCCGGGTTGGGCGTGCCAAGCTCGTCGCCCCTCCTTGAGGACTCCGAAGCCGCCATGCCAGCACTACTGCCATGTAAAGTGTGGTGGTTTTTTTTTGCTTGCTAGCAGATGCAAGAATTGTGTTGCTGATGTTTCTCTCAAACATGTTGCAAGTAATGTAAGGCTGTCTGGTATCACCATGGCATGTGTGTTGTGTGTGTGTGTGTGTCTGTCAAGTATTTGATGTCCAGTATGTCTGCAACCTTTCTGGAATGGAATGCCTACTGCTATAGCTATAATAGAAGAAAGAAGAAGAAGTGGAAGGGACAGCTTGGAGCTAACCTAGCCAGAAGTCCGGCAACCGCTGCTCCCCGTCCTCCTCCATCCAGGACACGCCCTCACTCCTCCTCCTCCTTCTCCTCCGCCCGGTGAGGCGGTTGATGAAGAAGGCGAGGACGGCGGCGGCGGCGGCCACCGCCAGCGCCCCGACGAACTTCTCCGAGGTCAGCCAGTCCAGGTCGAGCTCGAAGCAGCCCTGCTGGGCGGGGTTCGGGCGGCCGTAGGTGGCGCGGCCGGAGGAGGAGGAGGAGGGGGCGGGGCCGCCGTCCTCCTCCCACACCTCCTCCTCCCCCTCCTCCAAGGTGGACAGGAGGCAGCGGAGGAGTGGCACCAGCCTTTGGTTGTTTGAAGCATTGGTGTTTGTGCAAGAAAATGTATTTACTGCATAGCATGGTACCCATGATATGGGCAATCTTTTTACATGAGTTGTGGATCCTTCCCCCCCTCCCCCCCACACAAAAAAATCACTTTACAGAATGAGCAATGTTACATGTCAAGCTGGTGTGGGGAAATGGGTATGACTGGAGTGAAGCTAGTACATGGGTCTTTTTTTTTTGCTTGTTTCAGTGCATGTGACTTGGTGTTTTGTTTCTTGTCTTTTGGAGGAGGGAGGAAAGCAACATCCAATGCTTCATTTTTCGGAGTGTGACCGTACCACGACATACTAGTAGGCGACAGTGTAGTGGAGAACCAAGAGAATCTACTGTACTGTTAGTGTACTTCAGTCAAACCAGCTCAAGTATTCTAGCATTTTGTTCAACCCGACCAATATTTGGATGCTGAGGTAAGGGGAATCGGACGTAATTGGGACTAGTAGAGTGGCAATTTTACCGTCACAACACCTCAGCTGTACCCAGAGGTGTCCAAGGTATTTTGTTGTTGCTCTTAGTCTCAATTTATGTCTGGATCCCCACCAAGGTGCTTTTACCCTCCCGCATGGCGGAGGCGGACAAACACCTGGATGCCGGCACCTCCGCAATATTGGTCGGGAAGTCCTGGACAACCTAACTTAAGCAGGGTTTGACTGTGCTAGTACTACTGAGCGGGAATGGAATTCAAGCAGGAGAGAGAGAGAGAGAGAGAAGAGGTTAAGAGCAACAATCACTGCTAAATTTAAGCGCAGCAGCAGCTTTTTTTTCTGGCTACAGAGATGTCAAACGTGCAGGTACAACAAGTGCAAGTAGGTACAGCAAAGTTCCCTCAGAACATCACCTATGGAAGATGCAAAACTTGACTTTCCTGTGTTCAATTCTCCACCATTCCAGCAATCAGGTCCATTATGCAAAGAGATAGGGATAGGAAGAGTGGAGAGGCATCAGTCCATCTTATCCATTTGTCACTAATGTGTGTGTGTGTGTGTCTTCAAGAGTAACTCGTACTTCTTTGCTTGCCAAAGTGGTGGGCATAGCTTACAGTCTCGTCACGATTTGGCAATCAGGTCTCTCAGTTGGGTCACGAACTTATTAAAACGTGGTATAGTAGCAGTAAGTACCATGACGTACTATTAGACATATAAGTTGGTGCCAAGGTCCCTCACGTGAGTGAGCATCTTTTTTGTTTGCTTTCATAGCTGTCTCTGACGAGATGCTGGGGATAAGGATGTCGCTTGGGGGATGGGGGGCAGATAAG
>JAAUYM010052058.1_pt1 | contig 10503 bp, 9 predicted proteins | sample 7278001 | NCBI WGS metagenome assembly JAAUYM01 (sample SAMN14350224, study PRJNA611818) | marine sediment metagenome | isolation source: surface marine sediment (1.8m) | place: French Polynesia: Moorea | collected 2018-08
CAATGCTCAAGTACTGTACAGTATACCTAGTAGAGTTTGTTATTAACACAGAGACGGATAAGAATAAAAAAAATTATTAATCTCCAGAACCAGAACAAAGTTTTATAAGATTACTGATATGGCTGTACTGTTAGCAATTTCGGCTTTTTTTCAACGACAGTTCTTACGTCTGTGCACAGCTGAACCCCAACAGCAAGATGCTGGAGAAGAAGAAGAAGGCGCTCTCCGATCTGCGCAAGTCCATCTCCCTCTCGGTCAGCCCGTCGGCGGAGAAGAGGAAGAAGAAGGACAGCAGCGGCAACGGCGGCGGCGGCGGCGACGGCCGCTTTGACGAATGCATGGACGAGGACGCGCTGTCCAACATCCCGCCGGAGGAGTTCACCAAGCTGCTGCACTTCACCGTGTGGCCGTGCAACAAGTTCGACCACTTCCGGTCCATGCTGGAGAAGAGGCCGGCGGAGCTGCACGGCAGGTTCGGGCTGCAGCAGGAGACGCTCATGCACAGGTCCGAATAATACAGTACTAGAATTTAAATATACTATAGTACCTCCTAATAATAAAGCTACTGGTCAACAGCTAACCCGACCAACACACAGCACCGAGAAATTTTGATGCACCATATAGACCAAACATACATGTTACTGGTTAGCAGCTAAGCTTCTTCTTCTACTTGTTCGTCTTCAGGGCCTGCCGCTACGGCAACTTCCGAGCGTTCTTGCACCTGCTGGAGAGCGGCGCCGTCCTGACCTGCAGGAACCGGTCGGGGGCCACGCCGCTGCACCTGGCCTGCCAGTTCAACAGGATCAACATGATCAAGGCAACAGACGAATAACTATACGTACTACACATGTCAAAAACATTGGTGGTGTCTACCAGTCAATATTCGGTTACGGCAAGTTTGTGACTTCTTCTTGTATACCACACTAAATGAAATTATCCAATTATGTCAAGTATTCGACTTAGGGAACTTTTTTTTCTCTTATGGCGGACATCTTGCCATAAGTGAATATCGACTATACAGTATGATATATAATTTTAAAATAAAAACAACCTTCCACATTCCATATTTTTAACAACTTGAACACTCACGTCTTCAACACTTGAAATGGCAAGTAATATTTAGATAAGAGATTTGTGGCTTTTGGGACATTGTAGAAAATGCTAAAATGCCAGTTGGCAACACTGCCCCAAGCCACCTCCTCCTCCACGCAGGCTCTGGTGGATGCCGGGGTCCCCCTGGAGGACGTGGACGAGAAGGGCGACCAGGCCATCCACTACTCTGCCAAGGCCGGGTCGGAGGAGGCAATACAGTTCCTCCTCGACAAAGGGGTCTACAAGTGCGCTCCCGGTGGGTGACAATTTTTATAGTATGTACATTCAATGCATTTGCACACACTACATCCAGTCTTTGGCATGTTGAGCTGGATGCTGGTTGGTTGGTTGCATCATTGACAGTATAGCCCAGAGGTTCTCAACCCAAAAGTGGGTCGCGGAAAGTTGGAGATCCCCTAGCCGGATGTTGGTTGTTTGGTTACCTCGGAGGCCCTCCTCATTGGCTGAGAAACTAGTGGGTGGAAGGCTTAGAAGCTAATTAGAGCTTTTGGTAAGACAGGTCTTTCAAAAGGTGGAAGCTTTTATAAGGAGTTAACAAGACCTTCCAATTAGTAACAGATTTTCTGCCCCTTTCCCCTCTTCCCTCATCTGCAGGTCACCGCCGAAACACGGTCCTGCACTACGCGTCCCTGAGCGGGTGCCTGCACCTGGTGCGGAGCCTGCTGCAAGACGGCTGCGACCCCAACCACGTCAACGGGCTCACGGAGACGCCCATGCACCTGCTCTGCAAGAACTACCAGATCGGTGGGTACGCTAATAATTTTGACAAGCTTTGTGTGATAAAGTACGAGTACTACGAGTAATGAATTATGCAAGTAACTACGTATGTATACCATAATAACATACTACGCACCTGCGTACGTAGAAATTATGAAAGAATTTCCATGACTTTTTAATACCGTGCTATGTATAATAATGTGTAACACACCCCTCCCCCTCTCCCAGGCGAAAATTGTTAAATTGCCTTCATGTTTAAGGCCGTAAAAAGTGCCTCTGTAATTATACTCCATGCTTTTATTTTGTTTTTTTTTCCTGTGTGGTCTCATCATCTCGTGTTACCCACCCGCTCACGCAAAGTGGAGGAGGGGGGAGAAAATGTATAGTAGTACAAACAGCAGGAGAGGTCTCGTCTCGTATGCATGCGTTGCGTACGTACATGATGAACTTTGGTGATGTGGAGTGCCACCTTTGGGCAAACACTGGAGAACGGGCAATTAGCATACCTACTTAGTACCTTATGTCCTTCACTGGTACGTACTGGTATACAAAATACATGAATGTGCGGAAAGTTATTTTTCAATCGTAAAAATGGTCCGGAAAAAAATTAGATATACACTACATCAACAACAACAACAACAGCTCTTATGTAGAGAGTATGTTGATCGTCAAAAAGTACAAATAAGATGCCAAAATCAAACAACAGTTATTTGCTATGGTACTTAACCCTAACAATTTGTCTTTTCCTTCAATGCAATATTCAGCGCACAACCACGGTATCGACGTGGCCAAGGTCCTGCTCGGCGGCGGGGCCGACCTGAACGCGCGGACGGTGTGGGGGGACACGGCGGCGCACTACTGCGGGCGGTGGGGCCCGCACGAGCTGCTCGAGTTCATGCTCGACAGGGGAATCGAGGTGCACAAGAGCAAAGGTGGGTGGGGGCTCCTCATTGGGGACTGCGTGCAGGTCTTTAAACAAAGTCTGTTCTTGTTGTCTTTTGCTTTCTCTTCAGAAGTGTGCATCCACCCGAACTTCTTCGCGAGGCTGTCGGTGACCCCGGAGGAGCAGGAGGACTTTGAGATGTCGCTGCTGCAGAAGGTGGCCAGGTCCACCTGCATCGTCAAGGCCAACATGGTCATCGAGAGGATCATGAGGGCCAGGAACAAGCTGGCCACCAACATGTACTACGGCAACCGCGGCATAGACATCGGCCTGAGCTTTGAGATGAACAACCAGGAGCTGAGCTTCCTCGCCATGAGCAGGGAGATGATCGTGGACGACGACAGCGACATCGCCAGGGCAGAGAACGCGGTCGCGGAGGTTCACAACGTCAAGAACGGTGAGAATCAGAGGGGACGTGGGGCAAGGGGGGGGGGGGGAATTGCACCACATTTTGTCCTCGTATCTTTTTACCTGCGGCGAAGCCGACAGGTCATAGAATGAGAGTTGTTGTTGTCGTCGTTGTTCTTCTTCTTTTGAGACGGAGCTTGTCACCCAAGTGGAATTTTTGGATGTGTGCGCCTACCTTGAACCCTGTTAGAGGCCATTGTATCAATTCTGTGTAAACTCTGTCTTTATTCCGCGGTTCTTTGAGCAGAGTCTGTTCTTGTTTGTACCGTAGATGGATCTGAAAAGAGCACCAGCGCCATAGAGCTGTTCCTTAAATATTCTCCGGATTCCCTCAAAAGACTCTTCGACCTCTGCATCTGCAAACCTTGCCTAGAACAAGTGAGTGGTTAAACAAAGCACTAAATCAGTAGAAAATAATACAAATATTGCTTCTCCTCCTTCTCCCAGGTCCAAGGGAAGGTCTACTTCGACTTCTTCCTGTTTGACCCGCACAGCAGCAACAGGTCGGCCTCCGAGCTCAGACTCATCAACTTGCTCATCAACTCCGGCAAGGAGAGGCTACTCATACACCCGATCTTCGAGGTCTCCAATTTCTGAAAAATTGCGTTTTGCTTACATTAAAAAAAAACAAATCTTGTTATTGTTATTACTGACGCAGACCTTCTTGAAGCTAAAGTGGTATCGCTGCTGGTACTTCTACCTGCTGTACGTAATAGTGGACCTGGTCTTCTTGATCTCCCTGGGCGGCTTCACCCTCGCACACTTCGGTCAACTCTATGAGGGACAGGGAAACTGGGAGTACGGAACCAGGCAAGGATCGGTGAAAACAAACCCACAAAGGTTTCCCGGAATATTATTATCGCAAATTGTTATTTTTTAATTTGCAGGAACGGTTGGTGGTGGTTCCTGGCCATCACGCACGTCTACTCCACCGGCTTCACTGCGGCCAGGCTCTGCCAGATGTGCAGCTACATGAAGAACTACTGCGTGAGGAACAGGATGTCCGACATGAAGAGGACCAAGTATGAGAAATCGTGAAAAACGATCTGAACATGTTTTTATGAAAGTTGAGCTTTCATTGACATTGGCAACAACAACAAAAATGAACTTTAAAAGAAACTGTGCGTGTAAACAACAGCTATTTTCTTCCTCCTCCCTGCGAAGCATGTGCGACCGCACTTTCGAGTGCGTCTTGTTCACCCTGAAGAACCTGATCACGCCCATACTCATCGGGATCACGCTCTACGGAAGCATTGAAGACGCGCACGCAAGGTGAGGAAGGATGTACCGTAGTATAGTTGTCGAGTGCTCTTTTTTTAACTCTTTTGGGAATTGGGGGGGTTGCCGGGTGCGTCATTAAGAAAGAGATGTTGCTTTTTTTATGGGATGCAAAGAGAGAGAGACTGGCTTTGTACGTAGTACGACACAAGTGTACATGTATTTAGAACATTTATACAACATTTACATTGTACTACGGACTTTGTACCAGTATATTTAGTACAGTATTTACAATGTCACGTACAGAAGCCTTTAACATAGTACGTATATCACACGTTGTTGACTTTCCTCTTGGTGGGGAATGATGATTTGCTACCCAGGAGCATAGAAGACAGCGCCTTCGCCATCCAGACGACGATCTCGAAGAGGCTCAAAATGCTCATGCCCAAGAAGAGGCCCATGACCCCACCTGAAACTCAACTCATGAATCTCTCGACATTCGGTTGGAGCAGTTATTAGTTCAATTTTGCTGAGTTTTGTGCCTCAACACTTCTTGCCCCGTACAAAACAGATTTAGTTTCAATCGTGCCTTCCATTTAGGCACTTTTACTGTACGGACACTTGTTCGTGTTATATCTCACCTATGTTGGCCACTCGATCTGCGAAGGTGACCCTGAGGCTCCTGGTGCTGACGTCGGCGGCCGGAGGGCCGATGTAGATCTTGACGGCGGCGATCCCGCCACGGAGCGTCGCCTCGCACAGGTTCTCCTGCGACGACGTCTCCAGTCCGATCAGCTCCCTGTAGGACTTGGAGAACGCCTCCGCCGCCAGGCCCAGGAAGTTGTTCCTCCCCTGCCAGGGGGCCACGTGCTCCTGCCAGAGACCCTCGGAGCCGTAGCAGTAATCGTTCACCTGGGTGCTCTTCACGATAATGTCGTAGGTGTAGGAGACGAGGTCGCAGTCGTTGAGGCAAGAGCACTCGGTGGGCGTCACCCCCTTGGACATCTCCGTCTTAAAGCACGTGGTCGTCTGAAAGTGGCAAATTGGCGCCCCTTCGTCCAGCTTCGGGTAGTCCCAGGGGATACAGCCGCAACGCTTGGCTGCCCTCCTCAGCTTGCACTCGAGCATGCACCCGGACTTGCTGTACTTCCTGAAGATGGTCAGCTCTTGGTCAAAGAGGTGGGAGACGCAGTTCTTCCTGTACGGGTTCATCTTCTTCACATCGTCTTCGATGGCCGTGACAGACGGGGTGACCAGAATGTTGTAAGTGTTACCCGGGTAGATCTCGATGGGCTCGTTGATGAGGTCTGGCAGTTCCCCCGGGTGGTGGATAGAGATCAGCCTCCCCGCCTGCGGGGTGTCCACCAGCATCTCCAGGGAGAATAGCGGGCCGTTAGCCTTCGGGTACATTGTCTTATGGTCGGCTTCCATATCTTCTTCAGACCCGTTTACCGCGTGCACCTCCTTATGGAAGGCCAGCATTGAGGGCGTCTTCTTGAAGATCTTCCAGAAGGGGTCGCCGTTGAAGGTGAAAGCTATCCCCCTGTTGCCGAAGGACCTCTTGAAGACTTGTTGGGAGTTCGCATCCTCGAAGCCGCGAAGGAGGCTCAGGTAGATGACAGGCTCAATGGCGGACGCGAAGTTTGGGTCGGGCCTGACCGGGAGACCGAGAATCTACCATGGGGGTATTTAGAAGTTAGTCTGAAGACTTGAACTAAAGTCAGACTTAAATCAGAGTGTTCTTTTACAGCGACAAATTCTGGGATTCACAGATTTTCTTAGATTAACCTAACAATTAAATCTGACTTTACCTTGATCTACCATATTCATCTTTGTTTTAATATACACAGTAAAGTCAAGCTAGGTTAGTTTGTCTTAAGAATAATCTCTGAATGCCACACCTCGGCCCCTTTAAGCACGTCGGCCACGTCGCTGGCCTCCCTCCTCGACCAGGTGTGCGGCTGCAGCGAGAACTTCATCAGCTTGAGGACGTTGGCGTAGCTTGCCGTGACCTCCTCCTCCACCTTGCAGCAGGCCTCGTCCTGCCTGCAGAACTCTTCTTGCACGTTGTTGTCCATGGTGTTGAGCGCCGTAAAGAACACTGAGCACTCCTCTGCGTCCGGCCACCCGTGCACCAAGCGTATGAGCCCGTTGTAGGCCAGTCCGCCCAGGAGGTACTCGTTGGGCTTGCTCAGTCGGAGGGCGGCGCTCGGATACAGGTACTCGTACAGCGGCAGCAAGGTGGAGATCAACCTCTCGAACTCTGGCTTCCCGTCGAACCTCCAGGTTTCGGCCAGCGGCTCATCCAGCAGCCGCCCGAGCGGGATGGGCACGTCGAGGGAGCCCTGTGAGACCAGCCAGGCGAGGACTTTGGCCACGATTTCGAAGCTCAAGCCGCCGGCGTAGGTGGTCGAGCAGGCGTAGGAGGGGACGTACGCGTCGTGGTGCCTCTCGATGAAGTCGTGGATGTCCGAGACGGCCTCCGCACGTGACTTGCGGAAGACCGTCTTGCCGAGCTCTCGGAACTCCGCCATTCGCTCGCCTTCCTCCCCCTCCTCCTGCAGGATCTCCGCGATTGCGTCCATGCGATGTAGGCCATCCACCATGTAGAGGACGATGGCCTGCGCACAGGCCATCGTCCCTGCCAACTCCATCGTCTCGTTGGACTCGCCCGAGCTCGCCCGCACAATGGCGTCAAAGGCCTCATCGACCAGGTCGTCTATGACGACCTTGAAAGCCTCTCTCGCCGCACCGCGCTTTTCCGTGCAGTTGCCTACGTCCCCTTCCTCAGCAACCGCGCAGTCAAAGACCAAGGTGTCCAGCACCAGTCGCTGGAAGTTCATCCACGGGTTGATGCCCCTCCCGATGTCGACGCCCCCGACGGACACGGCCGGGAAGGGAAGGTCCTGGATGGGCACGGAGTCCACGGAGGTGAGGAAGGGGTTCTCCGCCACTTCGCGGAAGGAGGAGAGGATGAGGAAGGTGCAGGCGATGAGGGAGAGGGCGATGAGGCACGACCAGAGCGCCTTCTCCAGGAGGCACGTGCCGCCGCCCAGGTACCGGAAGCCGTGGATCGTCGTCTCCTGGAGGAAGTGCCTGACGTGGCGGAGGAGCATGGTCGGTCGGTCGGTCGGTCGGTCGGTCGGCCACTCTCCTGGAGGAAGGAATAGACTGTGACCAGGAAAAAAGTGTCCCTTGTTGTCGGCGGGCCTGTGCCAGACGGATAAGCAATTAGGCTGTCCCCATGTGTAACAGTCAACACGTGGATGAGGATCCATCGACTGCCATGTTCCCCCTTCCTCCTCCTCTCCCCCCCTTTTCTTCAATGAGCAATTAGCGCGACGAGTGAGGAAAAGAAGGGGCCGAAGGAAAATGCAACATCAATCAAAAGCTCAACGGTAGTACGTACTGTAGTACCACCAAAAAAAAGAAGATGAAAAAGCAGACAAAAAGTGGGAAATTGGACTATCCCGTTTACCCACCTACCCTTTCGCGGCCCAACTGTACAACTCCACCAGTTCCGCTTCCCGTTTATGTACGCTCGTAGGTGAGCCTTTCAATATACGTACACTTTATTATGAGGGCTTGTCGCATTATCGGTAAGCGTTTATTTTCCAATTTTTTTTCCAGAGCCTGTTCTTGTTTCATTAACGTCACGCTCACTAGGCAATTTTACACAATTCTTGTACAATTCCTAGTCGCACATAACTACTGAAATATCTGGTAGTGGCCAGTTCAGGGAACCGTAATACATTACACTACCTGCACGGTACCGGTACAACTGTAGGTGTCGTACAGACTATTAATTATGATTAATGGTGGGACACAAATCATTCAGATCCATTTGTGTAAGGGCTCTTGGCAGTTTTACCTGCGGAGAAGCCGTCAGGTCATGGAATGGTAAGAGTCGTTGTTATGAGAGACAAGGTTTGTCATTTTTTGGATACCCATCTTGAACAAAACTACCTTTTTCTTTGAACAGAGTCCATTCTTGTTGTCTGTACTGGTATGTCCATTCTTTATAATTTTGACAAATGAAGATATAAGAGCTTAGAGCATGCTTATGTCCGAGAACAAGCCCCCCTTCCCTCATTGGGAAAGATAGTACGTACAGTAGAACCAACTTAGGTAGAAATTGGTTGAATGGACTTATAAATTTTGAGAAATGGTTTTACACTCTTGTTCGAAAAAAGTGGGGATCCTGGCTAAGTGGGAAAACTTGCCTGTAACTGTAATTAGATTCTAGTACGGTAACAGAAATTACCTGCGTGCATATGCATATGCACCCTAACAATACTTTCTTTCTATTTAATTTTTTGTGTGTGCAGATACTACTTGTCCTTTGCCCTCATCCTCTCCTGCTACCACTTCATGACCGTCATCAGCAGGATGCCAAGGTTCTGTAGATCTCAGCCAGAAGCGCATATCTTATTTCCCAGAATAATATGTCACATTAATTGCTTAATTTTTTTTGTAGCGCAAAATTTCTCCTAAAAACAAATACCAAACAATACAACATAAGCTTTGACATGCTAAACGGAATTAAAACATGATGCCAGATGTGTCGTTTTTTTTGGCTATGGAATATGCCAGTTGGCAGCACTTGAATCTTCTGACCTTTCTCTTCGTCAGGATCGGGCTGTACGTGAACATGCTGTCGAAGGTGATGATGACGGTGCTGAACTTCTTCGCATCGTACGTGTGGCACTTCCTCGGGTACGCCATCGCCTTCCACGTCCTTCTCCCCGGGAGCGGGCCCTTTGCCCTCTTCACCGACTCCTTCATCAAGGTCATGACCATGCTGATGGGGGAGTACGACTACAACGTCAACTTCGTCCAGAACCCCAACACCTCGTACGTGGCCAAGGCCGTCTTTGCCGTCTTCGTCATCGACATGTCCGTCGTGCTGATGAACCTGGTGCTGGGGCTGGCCGTGTCAGACATCGAGGAGCTCAGGAGAAACTCGGCCGTGCGACGGATGATGCAGGAGACTTCCGGGGTGGACTTCATGGAGAATCTCTTCCAGGTCCTCTCCGTCATGCCGGGATGTGGGGCGTGAGTTCAATAACGAGAGGAGTCGACGTTGACATTTGCGTTCTCACAGTTCCTCCTTCCCCACCCCCAGTCTCTTCTCTGCCCGCATCACAAACAACAAGTCGACCAACTTCGAGGACGTGGTCTACTTGGACCTGGTTGACCTGGACAAGAGCCCCAACAACTGCATCGTGCTGGAGCGCCAGGACCCGGGGGGCGGCCTCCACCAGGACTGCTACTCCTGCCCGCACCACATCGTACAGAAGGTGGCCACCATCATCAAGGAGGAGATCGGTATCCGACGCAGGGGGCCGGACTTCGGGGCCACCCTGATGGACATCACATCAATCAGGGAGAATCAGGTCAGGGAAAAAAAGCAGCACATAACAATTTGTTGTGTTATGCTCTAAGACCTGTCGGCTTCACCACAGGTAAAAATCTCTTTCTCTGTTGACAGGTGAAGATTCTGGATTCGATGACGTCTCTGGAGAAGCGACTTGAGAGACTCCTAGGAGAAGATGGCGACGAAGAACAGAGGAAGCACCCGCTTCTGCTGCGGGAAAAAGCAGTGGACTAGATTAGTGCGTACTGTAGTAGCACGGTAGAGCTCCGATATACCTATTGGCAAAAGCTCCTACATAGCAAGGATTCTTCTGATTGTCAAATTTGATGTTATCCCACCTCCTCTACTAACTATATCTGCAGATCTGATGTGAACTGTACGCTCTACAACTACCTAGTAGTATACGTACTGTCTAGATGTCAATTTTCCATCCTCGCACTGTGAATATCAGCACGTGTCCTCTTGGTGTTGTCGTTGTCGAGCACTCCAAAGAAGTTGTGTACGTAGTACCTGAAAGCGAGAATTATTGGCCACAATAAAGCTGCTTTGAATGTGCGTTAAGTCGTGACGCAGTTCATGCACTGGTAGGAAGGTTTTTCTTGGTGGAGGGGGGGTGGATGAAATGTTCCACTTTAGAAACGGGGGGACTTCCAACCTTTCCGGGACGGCGACTCATTTTGAGCCCTTCATTTTGAGCCCCAGGTTATCCCGCGACCCACTCAACTAA
>JAAUYM010052884.1_pt1 | contig 10502 bp, 9 predicted proteins | sample 7278001 | NCBI WGS metagenome assembly JAAUYM01 (sample SAMN14350224, study PRJNA611818) | marine sediment metagenome | isolation source: surface marine sediment (1.8m) | place: French Polynesia: Moorea | collected 2018-08
CTATCCAGGGATTTGCGATGAGCCAGGGTCTGGCATCTCAGGGCCTCGCGTATACAGGTAACTTTGCGTTCCACTTTGTGGCGATTACGACGCTGGTAACCGGCGCGATGTTCATGATGTGGCTGGGTGAACAGGTCACCGAGCGCGGCGTGGGTAACGGTATTTCGATCCTGATTTTTGCGGGCATCGTTGCGGGCTTCCCGGGCGCAATTGGCCAGCTGTTTGAGCAGGGCCGGCAAGGTGAGATTCACCCGCTGATCATGCTGGGCGTTGGCGTCCTTGCGGTATTGATCGTTGCGGGCGTTGTCTTTGTGGAACGCGGTCAGCGTCGTATCACGATCAACTATGCACGACGCCAGCAGGGTCGACAGATGTACCAGGCGCAGAGCAGTCACCTGCCGCTGAAGGTCAACATGGCGGGTGTTATCCCGGCGATCTTTGCGTCGAGCCTGCTGCTGTTCCCGGCATCTCTGGGCCAGTGGTTTGGCCAGTCTCCTGGAATGGAATGGCTGCAGGACGTGTCGCTGATGATTGCGCCGGGTCAGCCGCTGAACATCATCCTGTTCTCGGCCGGCATCATTTTCTTCTGCTTCTGGTACACGGCGATCATGTTCAACCCGAAAGAGGTTGCCGACAACCTGAAGCGTTCTGGCGCATTTGTACCGGGCTACCGCCCTGGCGACCAGACTGCACGTTATATCGATACGATCCTGACGCGCCTCACGCTGTTCGGCTCAATCTACATGACAGCCGTCTGCCTGCTGCCGCAGTTCCTGATCGTCAATACGGGCATTACGTTCCAGCTCGGTGGTACTGCGCTGCTGATCGTGGTTGTTGTCGTCATGGACTTCATGTCCCAGGTACAGACGCACCTGATGTCCCATCAGTATGAATCGCTGATGAAGAAATCGAATTTGCAAAACTTTGGTCGTCGATAGGCGACGTCGGAGCAAATCATGAAAGTAAGAGCTTCAGTCAAAAAGATGTGCCGTAACTGCCGGATCATTCGGCGGAAAGGCGCCGTGCGGGTCATCTGCACAGAACCCAAGCATAAACAGCGCCAGGGCTAGGCGCGGAATATAGGAGCAACAATGGCTCGTTTAGCTGGAATCAACATTCCTGACAACAAGCACGCGGAAATCTCGCTGACCTACATCTTTGGTATCGGCCGCAAGACGGCGCGAGATATCTGCGAAGCGACCGGCGTCAACCCGGCAGCAAAGATCAGTGATCTGTCAGAAGAGGAACTGGACAAGCTGCGTAACCATATCGGCGGTATGACCGTTGAGGGTGACCTTCGTCGACAGACCCAGCTGGATATCAAGCGTCTGCTTGACCTCGGTTGCTACCGCGGCATTCGTCATCGCCGCAACCTGCCGCTTCGCGGGCAGAAGACCAAGAACAATGCGCGTACGCGCAAGGGACCCAAGCGCCCGATCCGGCGCTAAGGGTAAACCGGTTTAACGGGACTACGATCTATGTCAGAAACGGAAACTCAAACGACAGAAGGGACTGAGGCAGCCGAGGCATCAGCTGAAGCAAAGCCGGCACCTCGCCCCAAGGCCAAGCGCGGCAAGCGCCAGGTCGTTGATGGCCTCGCGCACATCCACGCGTCGTTCAACAACACGATCATCACGATTACCGACCGCCAGGGCGGCGCACTTTCGTGGGCAACAGCGGGCGGCTCCGGCTTCCGCGGCGCTCGTAAGTCGACGCCGTTTGCCGCACAGGTTGCTGCGGAACGTGCTGGCACTGCTGCGCTCGACTACGGTCTGCAGAACCTCGAGGTTTTCGTAAAGGGTCCCGGGCCGGGACGTGAGGCCGCTGTTCGCGCGCTCAACGCCGTAGGTTACCGCATTACCAATATCACCGACGTGACGCCGATCCCGCACAACGGTTGTCGTCCGCCGAAACGCCGCAGGGTGTAAGGAGAAAACATGGCTCGATATCTCGGCCCAACTTGCAAGCTCGCTCGTCGAGAAGGCACCGACCTCTTCCTGAAGAGCGGCGTACGTCCGCTCGAGTCCAAATGCCGACTCGAGAGTCTGCCCGGTATGCACGGCGCGCGTCGCGTTCGTAACTCTGACTTCGCCGTACAGCTGCGCGAAAAGCAGAAGGTACGTCGTCTCTATGGCGTTCTCGAGAAGCAGTTCCGCAACTACTACAAGCGCGCTGACCGCCAGAAAGGTGCAACGGGTGAAAACCTTCTGCGTCTGCTCGAGCGCCGTCTCGACAACGTGGTCTACCGAATGGGATTTGGTTCGACTCGCGCGGAAGCCCGTCAGCTCGTTTCTCACAAGGCGATCCTGGTGAACGGCAATGTCATCAATATTCCGTCGTACCAGGTAGAGGCAGGCGACACGATCTCTATTCGTGAAAAGGCTCGCAACCAGCTTCGAATCCAGGGTGCGCTCGCTGTCTCCGCGAATCGCGCCCCGGTCGAGTGGGTCGAAGTCGACAGTGACAAGCTGACCGGTGTATTCAAGGCTTTCCCGGATCGCGATCAGCTGCCTTCGGAGATCAATGAGAACCTGATCGTCGAGCTTTACTCGAAGTAACCAGGTTAAGTAAGCAACGACGTCACGCTCGTTACGAAACTGAATTTGAGGCGTATTGCCTCTCCACGCAACACAGACAGGTATTAATTTATGCCCCATGCGTCACTTGAGTTCTTGACCCCGAAACACATTCAGGTCGAGCAGAAGAGCAACACGCGCGCGAACGTCATCCTCGAGCCCCTCGAGCGTGGCTTCGGCCATACGCTGGGTAACGCCCTGCGTCGCATCCTGCTGTCTTCGATGCCTGGCTGTGCCATCGTGGAAGCTGAAATCGAGAACGTACTGCACGAGTACTCTTCGATCGAGGGCGTTCAGGAAGACGTTATCGAAATCCTGCTCAATCTGAAGGGTGTCGCGGTCAAGCTGAACAGCACTGACGAAGCGACACTGACGCTCGACAAGTCGGGCCCCGGCGTTGTTACAGCAGGTGATTTCCAGCTCGACCACGATGTCGAAATTGCCAACCCGGATCACGTCATCGCGACGCTGAACGATGCCGGCGGCCTCAAGCTGCGCGTCAAGGTCGGTCGCGGTCGCGGCTACGAGCCTGCTGACGTACGCGCAATTGATGAAGAGCAGGGCCGCACCATTGGCAGCCTGCTGCTCGACGCATCTTTCAGCCCGGTTCGCCGCGTGGCTTACAAGGTTGACAGCGCGCGAGTTGAACAGCGCACCGACCTCGACAAGCTGATCATCGATCTGGAAACGAACGGCACGATTGATCCGGAAGAAGCGATCCGTCGCGCGGCAACAATTCTGCAGCAGCAGGTCGCAGTATTTGTAGACCTCGAAAGCGAGAAAGAGCCTGAGCCGGAAGAACAGGAAGACGAGATTGATCCGATCCTGCTGCGCCCGGTCGACGATCTCGAGCTGACCGTTCGCTCGGCAAACTGCCTTAAGGCAGAAAACATTTACTACATCGGTGACCTGATCCGTCGCACCGAGGTTGAGCTGCTGAAGACGCCGAACCTCGGCAAGAAGTCGCTCACCGAGATCAAGGATGTGCTGGCGTCACGCGGGCTGTCTCTGGGCATGCGCCTCGAGAACTGGCCGCCGTCAAGCCTCCGTGGTGACGATCGCGTACTGGGTTAACCGCACGGCTTGCGTTAGCAAGGCGTGCCTCCCGACAGCACTTTTCTCCGAAGGAGAAAGGTGCGAAAGGGAAAGTCCCTAAGAGGGATCGCCGTGATGGCGAACGAAAACAACGACATTTTTTGGGTAGAGAACAATGCGCCATAGAAAAAGTGGACGACAACTGAACCGGAACAGCTCGCATCGCAAAGCGATGTTCCGCAACATGGCTTGCTCGCTCATCGAGCACGAGGTCATCAAGACGACGCTGCCGAAGGCAAAAGAGCTTCGACGTGTTGCCGAGCCGCTGATCACGCTGGCCAAGACCGATTCAGTCGCTAATCGTCGCCTCGCGTTCTCGCGTATGGGTGACAAGGGTGCGGTCGGCAAGCTGTTTGGCGAGATTGCTCCCCGTTACGCTGAGCGTCCCGGTGGCTACACGCGCATCCTTAAGGCGGGCTTCCGCTCGGGTGATGCCGCACCGATGGCTTACATCGAGCTGGTTGATCGACCGATTCCTGACTTCGATGCCGACGACGACTTCGATGACGATAACGACGAGGATTAGTCGTTCGCGATATTAGTGAAAAGCCGGGCTCGCCCGGCTTTTTTGTTCCTGTTTCCCGTATTCGCTCAACGCTGCAAAAAGGCAATTCATGACACAGTCATTCAATCCCACTGTTCGTACCCTGATGGGCCCCGGTCCTTCTGACGTCAACCCGCGCATTCTCAATGCGATGGCCAGGCCAACCGTCGGCCATCTGGATCCTGAGTTCATTCGCCTGATGGATGAAATCAAGGGGCTTCTGCAGTACGCGTTCCAGACGAAAAACGAACTGACGATTCCTGTGTCAGCGCCAGGATCTGCCGGGATGGAAACCTGCTTTGTTAATCTCGTTGAGCCGGGTGACAAGGTCATTGTTTGCCAGAATGGCGTGTTTGGCGGGCGTATGGCCGAGAACGTCAAGCGCCAGGGTGGTGAGGTTGTGCTGGTCGAAGACGAGTGGGGTCGTGCAGTTGATCCGCACAAGGTAGAGGCCGCGCTCAAGGAACACCCTGATGCGAAAATCGTGGCATTTGTTCATGCTGAAACGTCAACTGGCGCTCGTACCGATGCGGAAACAATTTGCGGGCTGGCGCGTGATCACGGTTGCCTGTCGATCGTTGACTGCGTGACTTCCCTCACCGGATGTGACGTCAACCTGGATGCCTGGGGCGCGGATGCGGCTTACAGCGGTACACAGAAGTGCCTGTCCTGCGCGCCGGGCCTTTCGCCACTTAGTCTCAGCGACCGCGCCGTTGAAGCCGTCAAAGCGAGAAAACATCCCGTCACTTCCTGGTTCCTCGACCTGAATCTTGTCATGGGCTACTGGGGTGAAGGTCAGACGCGCGCCTATCACCATACCGCGCCGGTCAACGCGCTTTACGGACTGCACGAAGCGCTGGTCATTGTCGAGGAAGAGGGTCTCCAGAACAGCTGGAGCCGCCATCTGCGTAATCACCTGGCCCTTCGCGCCGGCCTCGAGGCGCTCGGACTTTCGTTTATCGTGCCGGAGGATGAGCGTCTGCCGCAGCTCAACGCTGTCACGATCCCGGAAGGTGTTAATGAGGGTGACGTTCGGCGCCAGCTGCTGGGAGAGTTCAACCTGGAGATTGGCGCAGGGCTCGGTGCACTTGCCGGAAAGGTTTGGCGGATCGGCCTCATGGGTTATGCGAGCAATCCCAAAAACGTTCTGCTGTGCGTGAACGCGCTGGAATCAGTGCTCTCGCAGTACAACGCACATATCAACAAGGGTGAGGCGACAGCAGCGGTGGCGGCTGCCTACGCCTGAACGGGGCTCAACCTGCCTAAACCAAAGTCTCGTGGAGAGCCAATTCCATAGGAAACACCCCAGACGAGCCCTAAGCTGCGACCTGTTTCAATCAAACAGGAGACAGAAATGGTGGGTGCAGAATCCAGTCAAGACCAGCAATCCCACAAACGGGATGTCGCGCTGCGCTATCTCGTGATGCAGGTTGGTGTCATCGTGCTATTGGTGACCGGACTTGCGATTTCCTGGGCCGTCGGTGCCTGACCTTTTGTCGGCAACTAGCCCCTCATCGTCTGCATCTCGTCGATCATCGCCGAGATGTTGCAGAGCTGGAACGGCTTCGGCAGAACGTAGTCGACCTGGTTCGTTTCCGCTTCCTTTGCGCAGATTTCCCGACCCCAGCCGGTGATCAGAACCACGGGCGTATCCGGGCTCTTCTCTTTCACCGCATTCGCAACTTCCCAACCGCTCATGCCTGGCATGCCGAGGTCGGTAAGCACCATCGAAAAGTGAGTTTCTGAGAGTTTCTCGATACCGGAAGGTCCGTCCGCAGCGAACACAACTTCGAGTCCCAGATGCTTCAGCATGGCAACGAGGACGTTTCGAACGCTATCGTCGTCATCAATGACCAGTATCACTTCTTTGTCTGCCTCTCGTTCCTCGACCGGATCCGGTCGTTCGACCGCTTCTTCTGTGGACGGGAAGTCCAGTGTGAAGGTTGTGCCGTCACCCCTGCTCGAAACCACTTCGATATTGCCCTCGTGTCGACACACGATGCCGTAGGCAACGCTCAGCCCAAGACCGGAATTGGTCGGGCCTTTTGATGAATAGAACGGGTCAAACAATCGGTCGCGAACGTCGTCGGGGATTCCTTCACCGGTATCGGAAATTGCCATAAAGACGCGATCACCCTCTGACCAGGTCGAGAGCTTGACCTTGCCTCCTTCCGGCATCGCCTCTACGGCGTTGATCAGCATGTTGGTCAGCACCTCACGAAGTTCAGGGGCGTTGCCTTTGACGTTTGGAATCTCGTCGAAGTCTGTTTCGACCTCAATCGACAGGCCGTCCTTCTGTGCCTGGTCTTTCCAGATCGGGCTCGTGATCTTGAGCGTATCGTTGATCAGGTCGTTGATTGCCAGCGGTTCAAAGTCAGTATCGCGATTGACCCTGGAGAATTCCTGAATCCGTTTGATCGTCGCAGCACCATCCAGCGCGGCCAACTCGACAGCTTCGAGCCGATCGCGCAGCTCGGGGTCTTCAATGCTGTCCAGGATGATCTGGACGTTGCCGAGAATGCCAGCCAGCGTATTGTTGAAATCGTGGGCGACGCCCGAAGCCATCTGGCCGAGCGCGCTGAGGCGTTCCGCCTGGACGAGGCTCGACCGGGTCTGCTCGAGTTCTTCGTTGGTGGCTTCGAGATTAACGGTCTCCTGAAGCAGCTTGCCTTCCAGCTCTACATTCGTGCGACACACGCGCTGATAGTTATCTGCGTTGTCGAGCATCATTGCGATCTGGTTGGCTGCGACATTGAGTCCATGCAGGTCGCCTTCCGAGAATGCATGCCGGTTTTCGTGAGAGAGATTCAGTACGCCGATAATCTCACCACGTATCGCAAGTGGCAGACAGATCAGTGATCCAACAATAACGGCCTGACCATCTCGCCTGGAGAAGCGGTTGTCGGCTTCGACATCCGGTACGAGAATGGGAACGCCTGTCTCGGCCACGGTACCTGCGACGCCTTCGCCTGCATTCAGCGTAATTGAACGACCGTTGACCACTTTGTCCTTTTCACCCATCGCGTGATGGCCGCGAGCGCTCGCAACAGACAGCGTCTGGGTTTCCTGATCCAGGAACATGATTGAACCATTACAGACGTTCAGCTCATCAATCATGATGTCGAGAATGAATGTTGCAGCTTCGTCGACGGTGAGTTCGAGACTGATTGAATCACTCAGTCTGCGCAGCAGGGAAAGGTCCCGGACCCGGGCCTCGTAGAGTTTGGCCGAGTTCTCGAACCATCCGCGGATGCGTGACTGGCTGATAGAGTTGTTGTCGCTGTTCATGCCCCTGCTTTCCCTGTTAGCTCACCAGCGAGAATGTTTCCGACACGCGATCCCTTTCGCGTTCGAGTTTGGCAATGATCTGCTCAATGTCGTTGCTGCGCAGTCCAAGCTGAGAGCAGCAATAGCTCACGTCCGGGTCAGTCAGCTCGAGTTCAAATTCCTGTTGCGAGATCTGGTCTGCAATAAATACGGTGGCAATAGACCGAGGGCGAATGACGCCTGTCTTTTTCGGCGCATGGTGATGAGAGATAACTTCTTGCAGCTCTGACGGAAAGTGCCAGCGCTCAGCAAGCCATCCGCCAACCGTGCCGTGATTCATGCCGTACAGTGCTTTCTCTTCTGCAATCAGTTCGCGGCCTTCTTCGTCACAACGCGCTGCCAGAGCGAGATACTCGTCGCCATAGAGAATGCAGAACACGAACTTGCCGATATCGTGCAGCAGTCCGCCGAAGTAGAGTTTCTCGACTGACATTTCCTGCTTGCGGTCACCAATCAGTTGAATGGCTGACGCAGAGAGCAAGGCATGCACCCAGAATTTCAGCAGTGTCGCCTCAGAGATCTTGTTAGAGAAAGCGCCGAAGAGTCCGATACTCATCACAATGGTCTTGATTTCGCGGAAGCCGACCGTCATGACGGCTTGTTCAGCTGTCGCGATGCGCTTGAAGCGACCATAAAAGGCGCTGTTCGCAAGCTTGAGGACCTTCGACGTCAGGGAGGCATCCTGGCTGATGATCTGCGCGAGTTCTTTTGCGCCAACCCGATCATCATCCAGCGACGACATCAGGGTAGCGAAATAGCCCGGTAGCGTCGGGATTTCTTCAAGCGTTCGGATCTTTTTCCGAATTTCTTCGGAGTTATCCATGTTTATCTGCCTCCTGCCGGGTAACTCTTCGCAGCAAAACAGTTATCGGACAGTAAAGGGCGTTTCTTTAGGTAAATATCCCTTACGCGACGAGTGGAATAAGCTGAGTGAAATGAAAGACCTGAAGCGCGGGCCTAAGATGAACCTGCCGGGTGAATCATCACCCGGCCGGGTCCGGATCAGCCGGCAGACATCTCCTCGTTGAGTATTCCGCTCGAGGCCTGAAGGACCATCGAACGGCATAGCCTGAGTATTTCGTCCTTGCAGCCCACGAGGATGTCCTGCGGTACGTTCTGGCCATTGCAAAGGTAGGTAACGGGCTTCCTGCTGCGAATGACCCCTGACAGTACCGGCCCCATGGTCGTGGCCTCGTCGACCTTGGTCAGGACGATACCGGAGAGCGGAAGCTGGCTGAACGCGTCCACGACCTCGCGGGTCAGGCTGGCCTCAGCGGTAGCCGAGAGTGCCAGATAACATCGAACAGGCGCGTTGACGCTCGCGATGCTGTTGAGATGGTCTGCGAGTCTCACGTCGCGCTGATTGACACCAGCAGTATCGATGAGAACCAGGTCGTAGCCACTGGCATTGTCGATCAGGTTGGTCAGCTCGTCTGTGCTGGATGCATGCGACAGCGGCATGTTCATCTGTCTGGCGAACTCGTCGAGTTGGTCCGGGCCGCCAATGCGCAGTGTGTCGGTAGAAATCAGCGCAACCTTGCCTGGCCCATGGCGCTCCGTGTATTTCGCCGCGAGTTTCGCTACCGTTGTGGTCTTGCCCACACCGGTTGAGCCGAGGATTGCCACAACGCCTCCGTTCTCGACGATCTCGTCTTCGCCTGTGGTTATGCGTTCACCGACCGCGTCCAGCACGGCTTTCCAGCCGGCATTGGCAGGGAGTGCCTGCTGTAGATCACTCGTGATGTCCCGGGAGAGTCCCAGACGCTGGACCTTGCCGTCTGTCTGCGGTTCTTCTGCTTGTTCTGCCTCGATCGTGGCGACCTCCCGCGCACGCAGGGCCCGCAGAGCCGCAAGTTCGTCAGCGATGGAGGCGCGAAACTGAGCCTGTTCCTCACGCATTTCCTCTCGCAGCTCGCGAATCAGGTTGAGCTCCTCGGAGAGAGCGCTCTGCTGCGCTTCGCGGACTGAAGTATCAGATCGGAGCTGGACGAGTTCCGCCCTGAGCTCAGCCTGAAGGCCAGTCAGCTCGGACTGCAGGCCTGTGGTGATTGGATCCAGGCGCGCATCGGTCTCTTCACGCTGGCGGCGATAGTTGGCCAGATCGCAGAGCTCTTTGGCGAGCGATTCGCGAATGATATCCAGATGTTCGATAGCCTCCCGTTGCTGTGGCTCGAGTTCACCGGCAACGTTTTCTCGCTCTGTCCGCCAGGCAGACAGCGCAGAGATTTCGCTTGCCAGCGATTCCGAGAGCGTCCTGACCTGGCCATCCAGACTGCTGACGCGCTGCTCCAGTGAATTCGTGATTTCCTGCGTGCTGGCGGTGACATTGGCCTGCGCCTCACGCAGCGCCCGGATCGATTCCACTTCCGAGACGAGTTCGTCCTGCATTGATCCCAGGGATTCCCTCAGTGCATCCAGCGCGGGCTGGTTCTCTGCATCCAGTTTGCGCCGCTGTGCGTGGTACTGGCCGAGGGTTTCGAGTTCATCGGCGAGCGCCTGCTGAACTCGTGTCAGCTCGGCCTGCATCGCCCTGGCAGAGGTTTCGTTCTCCCTGTCTCCGGTCATCCGATCATGGCGCCATGCCTCCAGCGCGTCGATCTCGGTAACCAGCGATTCCTGGAGCTTCAGCAGGTCTTCCTGCAGCGTTTCGGTGACCGGGTCGCGTTCCGCATCGAGCTGTGCTCGCTGGAGCCGGTATTCGCAGAGCTGAGAGAGTTCACGTGAGAGGGCGGTCTGCAGCTCGCCGAGCTCAGACCAGCGCTTGCTGGTGGTCGGGTCAAGCTCCATGTCGATGGTCTCGCGCCGGCTGCGGTATTCAGCAAGTTTCAGCAGTTCGGTGGCCAGTGACTCCTGCATGCGACCCAGCTCGCTCTGGAGCTTTTCCGTGACGGGATCGAGGGCCGGATCTTTGGCTTCCCGACCTTCACGGGAGTCTATGAGTGCCTCGATTTCGCCTGTCA
>JAAUYM010159061.1_pt1 | contig 10502 bp, 8 predicted proteins | sample 7278001 | NCBI WGS metagenome assembly JAAUYM01 (sample SAMN14350224, study PRJNA611818) | marine sediment metagenome | isolation source: surface marine sediment (1.8m) | place: French Polynesia: Moorea | collected 2018-08
CTCTTATTGGCCTTTTCTAAACCCAAACGAAAGCCTCCCACTCCCGCAAAAAGCTCCACTACTCTAATGTTGGTATTCTCCATAAACGAACTCCGGAGGATACAAATATAGCCCATTCCAGAGGAGGACCCAAGGACGGGGTACAAAGGGGTGCACAACAAATTTCTGTTAGAATATTTAAGGTATTATTCGGCAGATTTCTCACACTCGTCCCGAACCCCGAAGCCTCGGGGGGATTTGGTTATCAGTGATATGATCATATAAAAATCTCATTTTCAATTAGTTGAAAATTCAGGTCTTCAGCTAGTTTTTTGATGTTCCCTTGCTTTCTTTTTAGAAGTTCCTCTCTGTGGAGGGTCCCACTCTTCTTCACATGGTCCATCCCTTGCATGAACAACCCATAATTGATCAGTGCAGACATGCCCTCCGAAATCACGGAATGCTGAAGGTGAATTCACAGATCAAAGACCGAGTTGCCATATAGCAAAATTGTAAAAAGAACAGTATTTTCGTCAATGACATTTCAACACAAGACCTATGTACACCAAGAAACGTTACTCTGCCAAAAGCCTGCTGCTATGGACACGAAAAGAAAGCTATGTGTTTGTCCTAGTAGCACTAATACCTACGATACTCTATGTGATCATGGGCTTTACATGGTTGCATCTACCGTGGTTGCCTATAGCTTTGGTAGGTACTGCGGTGGCCTTTATTGTAGGATTTCAGAACAACGCTACCTATGACCGCATCTGGGAGGCTCGCAAGATATGGGGTGGCATCGTCAACGTCTCCAGGACCTGGGGTATGATGACCAAGGATATGGTGACGGATACGCATACCAATAAAACAATATCCAAGGAAGGCCTCAATGATTTTAGGCGTTGCCTGGTATATCGCCATATTGCTTGGATGACCGCCTTGTGACATGCTATGCGGCAAGCAAAGCCTTGGGAAGTTTTTATGGAATATAAGACCAATAGGGAATGGGCCAGCGCCATGCATATCCCGGAGAGGGAAAACAGCCTTGAGGAAGACCTGTCCCCATTGCTCCCTGAGGTAGAATATGATTATGTAATAAGTAAGACCAACAAGGCCACTGCGCTGTTGGCATTGCAGTCCAAGAACATTCGTGAGCTTAAGGACCAGGGATTTATCTGGGAGTTCTCCTTTTTAGAGCTAGAGGGGGTCCTAAAAGAACTATTCGACCTGCAAGGTAAATCAGAACGCATCAAGAATTTTCCCTATCCCAGACAATATGCCACCCTAAACAACCTATTTGTTTGGATCTTTATTGCATTGCTACCCTTTGGGGTGATCCCAGAATTCGCTAGGATAGGCGCAGGTCTATCAGAGAATTTCCCTATCATTGGACAGTACTTTGTTTGGGTCTCGGTACCCTTCATTGTGTTGGTCTCTTGGATATTTCACACCATGGAGCGTATTGGCAGGGTAGGGGAGAACCCCTTTGAAGGTACTGCGAATGACGTTCCGATCTCTACTATCGCTAGAGGGATAGAGATCGATCTACGCGAAATGATCGATGAGAACAAGGAAGATATCCCAGGACCTATGCCAACGGTCTATGGGGTGCAAATGTAAATGCTAGTGAATTAGCGAATTGGTGAATGAGATAACCCAAAACTCAAAACTCAAAATTTTGAATAGTGAATAGCGATAAGCGGATTTTGTAATAAGTAGTACATAGAAAAGCCTTGCGTACCTTGCAATTGGCCTTTGCGAACGTTGCGGTTAGCAAATTGGCCAATAGCAAATGTTTCAAGTCCTCCTAAGCCTTCTGTCGATGTCCGAAACCTTGGTAGAGGACCGGTCGAGGAGGTAACAAAAGAAGAGTGAATTGGTCAATTTTCAATTTGAGGACGGATTATCGACCTCTTATCCCAAATCCCTTTGCACCTTTGCGAGACAAATTAATTGATACGACCTGTTGTCTGTTCCTATCCTAGCTTAACGCTTTTAGAATCGGAAAGGCTTAAAGCCAATACCAAACTCTACCCAGTCCGCGGCAAAACCATCGGTGGTCTTTAACCCTACCTGTGCGAACGCCCACTTGACAATATCATATCTCAGTGCTGGCCGTATAAAGGAAGAACCTTTCCCTAGGTCATCCGTGATATAGAAACCGGGCTGTACCTGTATAGAGAGCTTCCAGAAGCTAAAACTATAGCCCACATGAAAGCCGATCAGGTCTTTTTCCCCTTCGGCCTCAGGACTTTTCTCCAAGCTACCGTCGTAGAAGTAATCGAATCCGGCAGATATGCCGTGCATATTGTCAAACTGATAGGCATAATCTAGCACAACCGAATAGGTAGAGAAACGTTCTGGGGCTTCATCACCATCGAGAGGTACCTCATTCTGCACGGTGCCTATAGCGCCATAGATGTTGATAGAACTCTCCCTGATCTTGTAGTTCTTCTCACGTTTAGGACGTTCAAAACGCGCCTGAAGCAATTCACCGGTATTATGTGGGTCTGAGTTTACCTTCTTCTGATCTGCGTTGTAGTGATAGCGCATGGCCAGATAAACCCCAAACATATTGAGTCCGTAGTTGGGCGTATAGGTCCTACCATTGCTAAAATGCGTCAGGGCCAACCCATAATTGATGTCGAGCTCCCGAGACATGCGGTATTGAAACCCAAAGCTTAGGTTAAAGTAGAAGGCGATCCTAGCACTGATGGCCTCATTGAGCGGGTTGGTCTCCGGGTCAAAGGGTGTTAAATTATAGGCAAGACCCACAGCGGGTTCTATACTAAAGACATTCTTATGGCGATAGCTGCTGATAGGGAAATTTATAAATCCAAAGACGGCATTGGGGTTGCCAAAGACCTCTGGGTCCCCGACAAAGCCCGCATAAGCACCAAAACCGTATGAGGGATAGCCGTACTGGGCCGCCCAATGGTCCTTGCCCGTGGGTTGCCAACCAAAACGTGCCTCTAGGGAACCAAAGCCATTCTCTAACAAGGATGCCGTCTCTACACTTCCCGTATATAGGTGTGTGCCAGCATGACCTCTTACCTCTATATGTCTAAAACGACCGTAGTTGGGATCATCCTTTACATCATTGTAATCGATATAATCGTATTTCTTCTTTTTTTCTTTCTTTTCCTCATCCTCTTGGGCAAAAAGAGTGCCAGCAAACATGAGAACAACCGTCATAAGGATTCCCTTAGTAAAAACGCTGGGCAATAGCGTATTTCTTTTCATAGTAGAAAGGTATTTAGTTTATTGGTATGGCTAATATAGTCGATTATCGAGAGTATTCAAAAAAGTAAGATACCAGGAATCTGTGTGTAGGGTCACAGGGGTTGTATCACAAGATCTCACTTTTGTTGCAACCAGCAAAAAATGGCTTGAACGTGGTCCAGCAGATCTCCCTTCGAGACCTTCACAAGCTCAGTACAGGTAAACTCAGGGAATCGCTCACACTCGTCCTTCCCGAATCCTCGGGACTCTAGGGGTTGGTTTGAAATGGCAATTGATTGAAATTCAATTGACCAACTCCCATTTCGGCATGAGACCCCCGCCAATGGCGGAGGACAATTTTACCTTGGGCAAGGTCGGACGGGGAGAAATCTCCCTACTTGAATTTGGCGTGGAGTTTCGTCATAAAGTGAAATCTGTCATACACCCGATTACAAGCGACTGACCTTTGATTCGCCATTCCTTTATGGGGAGATCATTATCAGCTATTTCCAAAAGACCATTACTTTGGAGATTCCCTTCAAATGATAAAACAAAAAGACCCGTCTCTTGTAAGAATCTATGAAAAGTTTGAGACGGGTCTGCCCAACCAAGGAAAACTTGCTATCTATGGAGATAAGGTTTCTTTACAGGTCATTGTGGGTTTTAACGATTCTCAATAGAATTCGCTCATAAATTTCTTTATTTGTGCATTCGCTTTTTCTTGCGATTCGTTGTACTTCTCCTTTATCTTGTCTGCCCAAGCTGTGAAACTGTCCTCTATCTCCGCGATGTCCTCTTGGGTAAATTTGTCCCATTCGGCACGTATCTTATCTCCCACAGCTGCCATATCAGCGGAAAAGGCCTCCTTGGCACGTGCGAATTCCTCCAGCTCTTGCTCTGCCTGTTCCTTGACAATGCCCTTTTTTTCCTGGATCCAGCCAGTGATCTTATCCGTGTTACCTTCTAATTCGGCCATGGAATCCCCTATGGTCTTTCCCCACCAGATCTTGGCATCTCCTTTGAACTGATTCCACTTTCCTTTTAAGATATCTTCGTTCATGATGTTGATTTTTTGGATTTATTTTTCTTTTTAATGGGTATTCAATTTTTGTATAAAAATACTGGCTTCAACTCTTCTTTGCAACTGTCATTTAAGGTCATTGAGACCTAAAGAAAGCCCCGCAAAGATCGGTCTATGAGACTGACCACAAAATACTTATAGGGATCCACTACTTGCTGTCCAGTTCCGTGACATTCCAAGTGGCGGGCTTTTGAGCGGGAGGGAACTCCTTAAAAGTGTTCTTAAACTCCACCACATAGCTGGCTCCCCAGCCGATCATAAAGACCCGTCGTGCCCACCAGTCATGGTAGCGGTTGGTCTCACGGGCCTTCTCAAAAGGGTCCATACGCAGATCGTACAACCACGGTGCCTTAAGAGGCTCTAACTTGTAGAACCATACATCTTGCCCATAGTGCTTCTGCTCCATGTACATAAGCTTCCAACGATCCGCAAAGCGAATAGCGGAAATTTGCCCTCCGTCTGTCCCGTAGATGTAGTATTTACGAGGGTTCTCGGTGGTCTTGCCACTCCAAAGGGGAAGCATGTTAAAACCATCTAAGTGACTCTTAAAGGTCTTGCCATTGGCCTTGTATCCTCCCTTTTTCAGTTTTTCAACGATATTAGGGTCTCCTGCGGCCGCCATTAAGGTGGGCACCCAGTCCAATCCGGCCGTAACAGCATTGATGATGGTACCTGGCTCTATACCATATCGCACTGGGAACTTGGCCATACAGGGTACCCTAAAGCCCCCTTCGTAATTGGTGGTCTTTTCGTTATTGAACCAGGTGACCCCGGCGTCTGGCCAAGTGGCCTGGTGTACCCCGTTGTCTGTGGTAAAGACCACGATGGTATTGTCTGCTACGCCTAGCTCTTCTAACTTGGCCAGGAACTGCCCTACGATATCGTCGAGCTTAAGCATGCCATCGGCATAGAAGTTAAGACCTGACCTGCCCTCCCACTTGGGGTCGATATGGGTCCAGAAGTGCATGCCCGTGGTATTCATCCAAGTGAACCAAGGAGTCCCGGAAGCGGTCTGCTTTTCCATAAACTCAAAGGCGGCGGCCATGAACTCGTCGTCCACGGTCTCCATACGCTTTTTGGTCAGGGGACCCGTATCTTGCACGGGACCATCGGCAGATGCTCTTAGCACGCCTCGGGGTTTGGGCACGCGTCCTCCATCTTCCCCAGCAGGCCAATCTACATTCTCTGGCTCCTCTTCTGCATTGAGGTGGTAGAGATTGCCAAAGAACTCATCAAAACCGTGGTTGGTGGGGAGGTACTTGTCGCGATCGCCAAAGTGATTCTTACCAAATTGGCCGGAGACATATCCTAGAGGCTTAAGCAACTCGGCAAGGGTGCCCGTCTCGTCTTGGATACCCACATCTGCTCCGGGAAGCCCTACTTTAGACAAACCAGTGCGGATGACATGTTGCCCCGTGATAAAGGCAGAACGCCCTGCAGTGCAGCTATTTTCGGCGTAGTAATCGGTGAACATTACCCCCTCTTTGGCAATACGGTCTATGTTGGGCGTTTGGTAGCCCATCATGCCATGACCGTAGGCACTGATGTTGGGCGCACCAATATCATCTCCCATGATCACCAAGATGTTGGGCTTTTGCTGGGCGTGTAGGCTTGTTATACCAAAAAGGAACACAAGCAACGGCAATGTGGGAAACAGGGATCGTGTCCTACGCATCATAGACCTTGGAGGCCTCTGCTTTAAAGAATACTTGCTGATTTTTCTTTTCATAATTAAGTTGATTAAGGTTAATACAATGTTTAGAAATCGAGTGTTAATAGTTGACTCTAGTAAACGTTTCGCCCTTTGGAGTTAAAGGATTTTAATATAATTTTTAGCAAGATAGGCCAGTACAGAAAAATGTGCAATTGTCATCTCGGTTCAAGTTATCTCGGTTATTGGTATCCTTTATTGGGATCGATCTCGATGGTAAGAGCCTGTACGACCTTTTGTTTCTATAAATTTCCTAGGTAGTGCTGAAGTAAGATCGCTCTACATGACTCTCTGGATGGTATTCTGCAACTTGAATAAAGGAAGTTTAAATCTCTTCTGGGACATTCCTTTGCATACTTCAAATAAAAATAGCTCATACTCAGTAATTGGAAATAAATTTGGTCCTGCCCTTATTTCCGTGGGTGAAGGTATAGTTCATCGTGGAAAAGGAAGGTTTCATATTGAATATAGTGTATAGATTGACCCCTTTCATTTTTTATTCAGCGAACGTCTCGCTTTACGAGACTGGCGTAGCTGGCATGTGAAGCGATTTTTAGTAAGACCTACTTGACCATTTCGACCTCACCCGGCCGCCAGGTCTTGTCAAACCAGGGCTCAAGCGGACCATACATTCTATAGCCTAACCAATAGCTCTTGCCGGGAATGGTCTCCAGCCAGTTGCTTTCCATACCCTTCGGTGCTTTTGGAGCAAAGTAAATATCGATGGAACCGTCGGCGTTCTGCTTCAGTTTGCCTCCTTGGCTGTCCAGAGCGGGGTATTTTTGATTGGTTTGCAACATGGAACGGGTTTGATTGTCATACAAGGTCACCGACCAGAAGTTGTTGACCGGAACATTGGCTGGCAGGCGCAGGCGATAGGTTTTGTCGCCCTCAAAAGGCATGTTTTCCGAATCAACAAGAATAAATCCGTAGTCTGAACCCTTGCCCGGAATCGAGATTGCCATGGCAGGCGTGATGCCTGTGGCAATGTAGTGGAAGAACGTTCGGGCGTCGGAATTCATGGTCTTACCGTCCTGCCCGTTGAAGAAGACGTTCTTGTCCAAATAAACGGTATTCCAGGCACTGCCAGACTCGGGATACAGTCTGATTCCCTCCATTGTACCCGTAGGCCTCGGATACCAGACGATGGACCGTGCTGTTGCATTGCCGATGGCCACCGCATCGGTGAGTATCTTCTTCATCCGCTCATCAGGAGCAAACGGCTTGCCCTTCTCGATGCCTATGGAAGCGAACAAGCCTCGCGTCTCCGGATTGAGCAGATCCAGCGGCTCTTTCTGAATGATGGCGTTTATTTCTTCGTAAAACTCGAAGTTATTTGCGTGAATGGTATTAAACGCCTTTCCCGTACCGCTGATGAATTCCATCTCCGGCGGGTTGTTCGCCTTTGATAAGGGATACACTTTTAAGTTGTCCCTTACATTCTTAGCAGCTGCTTCCATCCCATTCGCTATCGAAGTCCGTAACAGCAGCCAAACATGGTAGCTGGTCGATTGGACGGGGAAATACCCATCAGGGACATTGCCCTCATATCCGGGCGGTAAAAACAAGTATTTGCCACCCTGCCCCTTGTCAGGACCGAGTGGACCAATGTCTGTTAGATAGCGGAACCAGGCATCATCGGCCAGTCCGAGCATTCCCGGAGGAGCTTCCACTACCGTAGGGCCGTCACGTTCGAGGTCCAGCGTAGGGAAGATGTACATGGTGGAGCTGTTCGCAGTCAGGAATAAGGACTGCGGGTCGAGCATTTTATCAAATAACACCACCTGATGTGCTTCTACTGCCCCTATGCTGTACAATCCACTTATAATCTTGTTAACAGAAGCGCCTGGAATCCCTTTGAGAAACGCATCCACCCCGCGCATCCTGTCGAGATGGTCATACACCATTTCTGCGGTTTCAGGATAGGGTGCACCATCGAGAAATTTCAGTGTACCGATCGATGTCTCCACCTGATCTGGAGTCGAGATAGACTCCAGGGATTCTTTACTTACCTGGGCGTTGGCAGTTGTAGCAATCATTGCAATACCAGCCACAAGCAATTGATTTAGTATTAGCTTTTTCATTTTTCTAAATATTCATTTCGTGATTCTATATTTAATCAACCAACTCGATCTCACTCAGCTGCCAGGTCTTCTCGATCCAGGGCTCGAGCGGACTGTATATCCCCAATGCTGAAAACCAGCTCCTGCCAGGAACGGTTTGTATCCAGTTCGTCTCCATACCTTCGGGTGGTTCGGGCGCAAAGTAGATGTCATAGGATCCATCTGCATTGGCCTGCAGTTGATTGTCGAAACTCTGGATCGAGGGCCATTTTTGGTCTGACTTCAACATCGAGCGGGTCTGGCTGTCAAAAAGCGTGATAGACCAGAAGTTCGCTACAGGAACATTCGGTGGCAGGTGAACTTTGTAGGTTTTAGACCCGTCTAGCGGCTGCTGTTCGGAATCAACAAATGCGATTGCATAGTCGGATCCCGCGCCCGGAATGGTCACTGCCATGGCCGGAGTGACAGCAGTTGCCATGTAGTGGAAGAAGGTTCGGGCATCGGAATTCATGGTATGTCCGTCTTTTCCGTTATAGAACACATTCTTGTCTACCCAGCCACCCACGTAGTAGCTGCCTGTGCCCGGAAATACCTCAATACCCTTCATTGTGCCTTCGGTTCGCGGGTACCAGACGATGGACCTGGCCGTGGCATTACCTATCGCCACCGCGTCGGTAAGGATTCTCTTCATACGCGCATCGGGTGCGAACGGCTTGCCTTTCACAATCCCGATTGAGGCAAACAATCCTCTTGTTTCTGCATCGATAAACGCTAAAGGTTCCTTCTGTATCACGCGATCGATCTCTTCATAGAACTTGAAGTCGTTCGCATGAATCGTATTAAAGGATTCCTGTGAAGCATTGATGAATTCCATTTCCGGCTGATTATCTATCCTCGACAATGGATAGATTCTCAGGTTATCAATGATATTCTGGTAAGCCGCTTCCATACCATCTTTGACGTTTGCACGCATACCACCCCAGACAATGTAGCTGGGTGATTTGACGACAAAGTATCCTTCCGGAACTTCGCCTTCGTATCCTGGAGGAAGAAGCAGGTACTTACCGCCTTTAGCCTTGTCTGGCCCTAATGGTCCAACATCTTCGAGGTAACGAAACCATGCGTCGTCGAACATCCCTAGTATACCGGCAGGCACTTCGACTACCGTTGGCCCGTCACGCTCCAGGTCAAAAGTCGGGAAGATGTACATGCTCGAGTTGCCGCCTGTGAGGAACAACTGGTTGGCATTCATCATGTCCTTGAAAACAGCAACCTGATGTGCTTCTACCGCTCCAATGTCCTCCACCCCTTCAACCAGTGCGCGAATGGATGCACCTGGAATTCCTTTAAGAAAGGCATCTACACCACGCATTCTATCCAATTCGTCATAGACCTTTTCCGCTGTTTCAGGATAGGGTGCACCATCAAGAAATTTCAGTGTACCGATCGATGTCTCCACCTGATCTGGAGTCGAGATGGACTCCAGGGATTCTTTACTCACCTGGGCGGTAGCGGTTGTGGCAAACATCGCTGCCATTGCGATGCCCATAAAGGCATTTGATACTATTGATATTTTACTATTTTTCATTGTTTTCTTCTTTTTAATTCACTTTGTTTAGCCAGTTTACCATTACTCACACTCAGTCCAGTCTGGTGCATCGAAGTTTGCGAAGGCTTTCACATCTTTAACGCCATAGGCACGAAGCAGTGCCGTCCAGTTGTCTTCGTTAACCAGCAGGAAGTTGTCGTACTTCTCAGCGTCGGCGATATTGTTGGAAGCGTAGACAGTAACTGACTTACCATCTTCGTTCAGGGTAGCGTTACCAGAGTTAACCACGTTGTAGTCATCAGCCATTAGGTAGTTCTGGATGTTGTAGACAGTCAGTGACCAGAAATCGTTAACCTCCGGAGCGTCGAAGGTGATGGTGTAGCACTTGTTCTGGTCAGCGTTGTCCGGTACAGTTGGAGCGTACATTGAGATTTCATCAAAGTTCATTCCCCAGCCACCAGCCAAAGCGTAAGTGAACTTCTCCCAATCAGTGATGTTCTCAACTTTATCAACCGCCACACCGTTCAGGTTAGGCAGCTCGTTGTAACCCTGGATGACGTGAGCACGGGTTTTAAGCAACTGTTCTTCGTCATATGCCGGCACTGGCTCAGCGGAGTTAGCCACAATCTTCATACTTGGCTGCATGTTTTCAACGATGTGTTTAACATCCTCAGCAGTACCGTCAGTACCAACCCGAATACCAACGATAGCGTGAGTACCGTTGAAGTCGCCTTTGGCGAACTCGTACACACCCGCCCCTACATGGCTCGAAGAGGTATGCTCTTGAGTAACAACCTGTAGCGTGATGTAGCGGTCGCCGTCTTTTGGGAGGTGAACTGTGAAGCCTTCAGAGAGGTTTACAGTACCCACAGAGTAAACAACGTCATTGTTAGGAGA
>JAAUYM010148936.1_pt1 | contig 10501 bp, 11 predicted proteins | sample 7278001 | NCBI WGS metagenome assembly JAAUYM01 (sample SAMN14350224, study PRJNA611818) | marine sediment metagenome | isolation source: surface marine sediment (1.8m) | place: French Polynesia: Moorea | collected 2018-08
CGGCATTGTAAGGGCTAGCCCGCAGAATGTAACGACGGAATGTGAAGCCTCAGGCCCCTTTCTGCCGCGGCTCGGGCACAAACATGACAACTACAGCACCACCGATTACCAGGAAGGCGATCGACAGCGAAAACACCGAGAGATATCCGTAAATCGCGGCCAGCGCGCCGCCAAGGAGAGGACCCAGTGTGCCGGCAACCTCCGAGGCGGTATTGGCAATCGCGATGCGCAGGGGCAGTTCCTCCCGATCCCCGAACTCGAGTGTCAGGTTCATCGATGAGTTCTGGAAACCCTGCACCGCAGCGCCGATGCCGACAAAGACGATCACTGTCGCCAGGAACCCGTCGGCAAAGACCAACAGCAGGGTAGACAGCACCCAGAGCGCGATCGACATCAGGAACGTCGCCCGGAATCCGGTCCGGTCGGCGATCGCCCCCCAGACCAGATTCGACACCGTTCCGGAAATCGTGAACGCAAACGTGACGGTTCCCAGCAGCTGGCCGGTCAGGCCTACCGACTCGCCGGCGTAAAGAATGTAGAAAGGCAGCGCCATCCGCCCCATCGTCGCCAGCGCCCGCGCGAGAAAATAGCGCGTGAATGCGGGATCCTCCCGCATCAGCTGCGGTATCTCCCCGAAACGCTCCAGCAGTGACTGTTTGCTGCCCACCGTTGGCGGCACCGGCTCGCGCACCAGCAGCAACATCGCCAGACCAATGGATGTCAGGACAAACGCCAGCAGGAAAGTCCAGGAGTAACCCTCGGGCGTCGGGTTTTCGCCCAGGAGATAGGTTCCGCCGAGCCACGCCACCGCAGCAGAGGTGATGCCGGCCAGGAAGTTCCGGAATCCGGTCAGACGACCCCGCTTGGAAACAGGAATCACCTTCGACATCAGGAAGTTGAAAATCACCCCCTGCATCCCCTGGAAGAGGCCCAGAAACGCCATCGAAACCAGGATAGCCACCAGCGTCCAGTAGCCCTCGAGAAAGAAACCAGAGAGCGCAATAGCGAGGACACTCGCCCTCATGGCACCACCCGTCAGAAAGCCAACGGGGAGTACGCGCTTGCGGTGGGTAATCAGGTTCGCTCCCACGAGGGGCGTAATCATCATGCCAAGCGCCTGGATCGACAGCGCCACGCCGACCATGAACTGGGAGCCTCCGGACAGCAGCATGATGTACGCAGGCAGGAATGTTGGTGCGTTCAGCAGCCGAAAACCGGTCTGGCCCAGCATACCGTGGGCGAGATGCGCCACGAAGTTGCGCGAAAGATCACGCTGAATCTGGATTTCGTAGCGACGTTCGGCGTGGCGGGCAGCGAGAGATTCGCTCGGCACCATGAGGCTCCAATCCAAGCAGCAAAGGGTCTACGACCCGCGAAACGGGCCACAGGAGAAGCCGTAGTTTACCAGATCTGGTTTACAGAAGGTTTTGAGGGGCAGCATTGCCCCTTAAAGAAGGTGTTAGTTAACGATACCGAGTTGCTGCGCGAGCTGGGCAGCCGGCAGGTATCCGGGAACCAGCGTGCCGTCTTCATAGACCAGCGCCGGGGTTCCGGTAACGCCAACTTCCTGACCGAGGCGCAGGTGAGAGGCCACCGGATTCTCGCATTCGACAGGTTCGATCTCCCTGCCCGCCTTGGCCAGGGTCAGCGCTTCCTGGGGATCCTCTGCACACCATGCAGAGACAATCTTGTCGTAGCTGCGCGAGGCAATGCCGGCGCGAGGATAGGCGAGATACTGCACCGCAATACCCAGTCGATTGAGCTCGGGTATTTCCTGATGAAGTTTGCGGCAGAAGCCGCAGTCGATGTCGGTAAAGACGCTGATCGTTGCCTTGACGTTCTCGGCGGGCGGTGAGAACACAACCATCTCTTCTGCGGCGACGTCTGCCATCAGTTCCTTGCGACGCTCTGATCGGGACTCTTCACTGATGTTCACAACGAAAAGGCCATTGTCGACACGGCCGAGGCGGTAGAGATCGCCGGTCAGGAAATGCTCACCATCTTTTGTAATAAAGAGCGCCTGCCCACCGTCGATGATGACTTCGAAGAAGCCCTCGAGTTCGGTATCGCGAACTTCGATCACAGGAAGTTCAAGTGCACGCAGGTTCGCGGCAATCGAGGCTTTCGCCTCCCGGTCTTCACGTAATGAGTCTTCACGTGAGTCTTCTCGGGTCTCAGCGAGAGCCAACGGGCTGAGCATGAGTGCCGCGGTCAGCGCGACGACTGAAAGAGTTTTCATAGGGTCTGCAAATCCTGAGGATGCGGCTACTTTGCCCGCGAGGCTGTGGAATGTAAACAGACCGCCGAATGACCGGTAAGTTTCCCTGAATCAGCCGCGCGGATGATGCTCCGCATGCAGTGATTTCATGCGACTTTGGGCAACGTGCGTGTATATCTGCGTTGTCGACAGATCGCTGTGCCCCAGGAGAAGCTGAACCACGCGAAGATCGGCACCATGATTCAGGAGATGGGTCGCAAAGGCATGTCGAAGTGTGTGGGGCGAGAGTTTACTCCGGATACCTGCCTCTCGCGCATGCGTCTTGATCCGGTGCCAGAACGTCTGGCGGGTCATTCGGCGACCCTGGCTACTGGGAAACACGGCGTTTTCACCCAGGTTCTTCTTCAGCAGATCAGGTCTCGCCTCGCGCATGAACCGCGTCAGCCAGCTGATTGCCTCTTCACCCATGGGAACAAGGCGCTCTTTGCTACCTTTACCGATCACACGAACCACACCCTGGCGAAGGTTCACGTCAGTGACTTCGAGATTGACGAGTTCGCTGACCCGCAACCCGCAGGCATAAAGCAGCTCGAGCATCGTCCGGTCGCGCATACCAATCGGTGTTGTCGTATCCGGCGCGGCAAGCAGCCGCTCGACTTCCGATTCAGACAGCGAGTCCGGGAGTTTACGGCCGAGTTTCGGATTATCGATGCGCAGCGTCGGATCGACGGCGATCCGGTTTTCCCGCAGCAGGTATCGATACAGGCTGCGCAGGCAGGAGAGAGATCGCGAGGTTGAACGGGCTTTGGCACCTGCACCCATTCGATAGGCGAGATAACCCAGCAGGTCTTCACGGCGCGCCCCTGTCAGATCGTTACCCTTGCCCCGAAGCCAGGTGGCGAACTGGTTCACGTCACGGCGATATGCATCCAGCGTGTTTTGCGAGAGACCTTTCTCGAGCCAGAGATTGTCGATGAAGGTTTCGATGAGCGCCTGGTCGGCGGCGGGAAGGGTCACGTCTTGAGCCGGTGAAGTTTGGGACTACCTTAGTCCCGGCATGAGGGACGTGCAAATAAAAAGGGACGCGGTGCGTCCCTCTTTCAATTCCGGCCTCGCCATGTGCGGCGAGATGGAGATCCTTCGGCGCGGCTTCGCCGCGCCTCAGGATGAATTAATTCGACATTTTCCGCTGATGCGGAAAATTCGAATTAATTCAGCTTTTCCTTGATACGAGCCGCTCGACCACTGCGCTCACGCAGGTAGTAGAGCTTCGCCTTGCGGACGTCGCCGCGACGCTTGACGGTGATGCTGTCCAGCAGCGGGCTGTGCGTCTGGAAAGTACGCTCTACGCCAACACCGTGCGAGATCTTGCGAACGGTAAACGCGGAGTTGATGCCACGGTTACGCTTGCCGATCACGACGCCTTCAAACGCCTGCAGACGCTCGCGGTTGCCTTCCTTCACCTTCACCTGAACGACAACGGTGTCGCCGGCGCCGAACTCGGGCACTTCGCGAAGCTGTTCGGCTTCGATCTGTTGAATGGTCTTGCTCATTTTTTTTCCTCGCTATCTCGCTGGAGGCCATGCTCAGCACAGTACTCCGTCAGCAACTCTTCTTCCGTCTCGGACAGCTCACGCTTTTGAATCAGGTCGGGCCGCCGTTCCAGCGTTCTTCCGAGACTCTGTTTCAGGCGCCAGCGCCGTATCTCTTCGTGGTTTCCGCTTAGCAGCACCGGGGGCACTTCCTGCCCGTCTATCAACTCCGGCCGCGTGTACTGCGGAAAATCCAGCAATCCACCGTAGAAGGAATCCTGGACCGCCGAGTCATCATCACCCAGCGCACCCGGCAACAGTCGGGTCAGTCCGTCGATCAGCACCATCGCGGGAATTTCGCCGCCGGAGAGTACGTAGTCTCCGATCGAAATTTCCTCGTCGATGCCCGCCTCTATGACGCGCTCATCGATTCCTTCATACCGGCTGGCTACAAGGACCAGCCTTTCTTTCTGTGCAAGCGCTCCCAGCATGTCCTGGTCGAGCCGCCTGCCCTGCGGCGACAAGTGCACCACCGTGCAGTTTCCGCCTGATTCTGTCTTTGCTGCCTCGATCGCCGCGATCAGCGGTTCGACCTTCATCAGCATTCCCGGACCGCCGCCATAAGGCTTGTCGTCTACCGTCCGGTGTTTGTCGACCGCAAAATCCCGCGGGCTCCAGTGTTCGACCGTGAGCAGTCCGTCTTTGACCGCTCGCCCCGTGATGCCGTATTCGGTCACAGCGTCGACCATCTCGGGAAACAGTGAAACGACGCCTATCCACATGTCGCTAGTAATCCGCTTCCCATTTCACCGTGACCGTTCCCGAATCCAGGTCGACACGGGTCACAATGTCTTCTTCAACGAACGGAATCATCCGCTCCTGGTCGTCGATGCTGGATTCATCCGCTGCAACGACCAACACATCGCTCGAGCCTGTCTCCAGCAGGCGTGCAATCCTGCCGAACCGGTCACCTCGCTCATTAACCACTGCGAGGCCCTCGAGCTGATACCAATACAATTCCCCGTCTTCGAGCCGGGGTAGCAGCGCCTTGTCGATCTCGATTTCCCAGCCAGCCATCAGCTCAGCCTGGTTTCGATCTTCAACGCCTTCCAGCCGGGCAATCAATGCCTTGCCCTGCCGGCGACCTTCCTGCGCCGATGTTGTCTGGCGCTTGCCACCACGAACCAGTGTCCACGGCGCGTACTGCAGAATTCCTTCCATCGGGTCAGTGTAGGAAAAAACCTTTACCCAACCCTTGATGCCGTAAGCGCCGGTAATGCGCCCAACGACAATGTGCTCACTCTCTGGCGTCATGACTGCCAGAGCAGCGGGCCGCTAGCCAAAGTGGCTTAAGCCGCTTCTTCCTCGGAAGCCGGTGCAGGCTCTGCTACCGGAGCGCCACCGCCTTTCCTGGCTGCCTTGACGAGCTGCTTCACGCGATCGCTGGGCTGCGCGCCCTGGCGAACCCAGTGCTCATAGCGCTCGATGTCGAGGCGCAGGCCCTCTGAGGCGCCGCGCGCAACCGGGTTGAAGAAGCCCAGACGCTCAACAAAGCGGCCGTCGCGGGGCTCACGTCGATCCGCAACCGTAATGTGGTAGTAAGGACGCTTCTTGCTGCCGCCCCTGGAAAGTCGAATAACCAACATGTCTTTGATTTCCTTAAGAATTCTGCACGCGCAGGGCTTCCCCCGCGGAAAGGGGCGCAATTCTACGCGATCAGAACGGGGAATTAAACCTTTTCCGCCTCTCACGCGAGCGAATAAGTGATTGAATTCAGGAGGATTACAGCACAACCGGTCAAGTATGATGCCTCGCATGCTGAAACTCCCGGAAATGACCCTGACGCGGGTCGGTTACCTCGATGTTCCCGTCCCGCCGGGCTTCCTTGGTCTGGGCGACCCGGGTGCGATCCCGTGGCGAAATCCCTGGGCAACCGATGACGCCGTGCTGGTAGGCGCTGCCGCATGGTTCGCCGAGATCGGCGATCGTCGAATCGTGTTTGATCCCTTTCTCGCGCTTGATGTCGTGCTGCGCGCCGATCCAGGCCAGGAAGCGCAGCACCAGGCAGCGATCATGGCTGCATGTGAGGCTGCCGGATTTGCGGTCGACACAATCGACACCGTGCTGCTGTCTCACATCGAAGGCATTGGCATGCTGGCGCATCACGATGAGCACGGAGACTGGTCACCGTTTTTCCCGAACGCGCGCATCACCCTCAACGCCAACAACCTGAAGTCATTTCAGGACAACATCGAAGAGGTCGGGCCGGAACGTACGCCCTGGGAAGCACTCTTTGTCGCTGACGTTGTCGACACATTCGAAAACGGAGATACCCTGGCGCCTGGCATCCGCGCGGCGAGTGGTGACGGGCATGGCATTGGCCATACGGTGTTCGAACTCGGGGACCCGGTCGCGGCGTACTTCATCGGCCATGTCGCCGTATCGCCACTGCATCTTGTCTCGGGTGAATGCGCCGCCGTCAACGAGGATCCGGCACTTGCGTGGAAAATCTCGCAGTCACTGCTCGAGTCAGTCAGCAGCGATCAATATCTGATTGGCCCCCTCTGGCCCGCGCCTGGCATGGGACACTGGGACGGTGAGCGAATCGCCGTAGCGCAAAACGCCTAACGGCAGCGCTGATTGCCGTCGCGGAACCAGCGCTTGTCATTCAGGTACAGCTTGTCATCGGTCATTCTGAGATCGTAATGCAGCTCTGAAGGCCCACCCTGGGTCTGCCAGCTGCCAAAATCCGCATTGCCCTCAAACGAGGTTGCCCCGTAGCGCAGGACAAGCTGGCCGGCCGCCGCAAGCTGGCCTTCCGCTTTCCAGACGCCTTCCCCGCGCCCGCCGTAAGCCGCTGAAGCACCGCCAAGGTCGGCGCTGCCCGCGCTGCTGTTGCGATAGAAACTGCCGTCGCTGCACAGCCAGATATGCTCTTCCTCGTAGTACCCGGAACCGGTGTAAAGGCGTACGACATAGCGGCCTTTCATATAGTCCTGCCAGTTCCCCTCGAGCCCGGGAGGCGCAGGTGGCTGCACCGGCTCGCTGAAGGTCACGCTGCGTGCGACGAGGTCAGCGCCATTCATGGCATCTTCCAGTCTTGCGTCATCAGCAATCGCGATGATGGCGAACGCGATGCCGGCGGTTCCGGTCTGAGCCTTGATGCGTGCTTTCAGCGACGGCTGGCCCGGAATCGAATAGTCCGCCTCGAGCCAGCCGTTGTTGTCACGAACTTCTGAAACCGGCTGCAGGACGACACCCGCATCCAGCGGTATCTGCTGACCCATCGATCGCCGCAGTTCCTCGCTGGACATCCTGTCCCCCATGAGGAACAGATTCGCCTGGGTGGCATCTGATTCCATCACAAACGTTGAGGCGCCTTGCGGCAACAACCCCTTCCACCCCGACGGCAGCGTGATCGCAAGACCAAGCTCGGGAACATCAATGATGGTCTCGCCCTCGTAGAGCCGGCCAGGCTGAAGAGGTTCAGCAGCGCAGTGCACCGCCCACATCAATCCGAAAAACACCAACGTGTATCTGATCACTTCGAAGCCCTCAGTCTTTCCGATTCGCAAGCCGCTGGCTGATTTCGCGCAGCCGGATGATCTGCTGTATGTGAAGAGGCAGTTCAGACAGCCAGTCGATGAACTCGAACACATAAAGCAGCAGTGACAGTATCAGGCCTGCGGCCAGTCCCTGTTGCACGACTGCACTGTACGGTGTGAAAAGAAACAGCAGAATCGCGCCCAGCCAGAATACCGCGTAGTTCAGCGTCTCGAGGTCAGAGAGGCGGATGTTCCACTGCATCAGGCGGTGAAAGTGTGTCGTGATGCCGTCTTTCTTGCCGGCACGAATCACGTCAACAGCCTGCTCGTACTGATCGTTATAACCTTCGTTGAGCCGGTAGTTCCGCCCCCAGGTCACGCCGTACACCACAAACACCATCCCAAGCAGCAGCAAACAGCCGAGGAAAACAGGCGGCGACAGTCCGGCAACAATGACAAGAATGCCAAGGAGTGAAACCACCGCACCGAGCAGTTCGGGCATCGAATCCTCAAAGAAATCGACAAACTCGGTCAGCAGGTTTGTACGTGCGGACGTCCGGGAAACGCCGGCCCCTGCCTGCTGCTCGCGCTCGACGAGTTCAACCGCGACCTTGCGATAAATGCCCGCGTAGATGCGCGTGTCGTAAAAACGGCGCGCGCTGCCGATCAGGAGCGAAGTGAGACCCAGTATTCCAAGGTGAATCAGGCCGTCGAACGACTCGTTCTGTAGATCATCAATCGCCAGGCCAATAAAAAGCGGGTAAAGCACGCCGAGAGACGTCTCGACGAGTACGAGCAGAAACGTGAGCGAGATGCGCCATTTGAAGCGCCTGAACAGGCCGCTGAGGGATACTGTCGCACCAGCCGTTTGGTCCACGTGAGATCCTTCGACTCGCTTCGCTCGCTCAGGACGAGGTGTGACTCGCTTCGCTCGCTCAGGACGAGGTTTTGAGTGACTTAGCGGAAACGCCCGCCAGGTGGCATCTGCATATTGGCGTTCATGCCACGCATCATGTTGGCCATTGCGCCTTTGCGGGTCAGCTTTTTCATCATCTTCTGCATCTGCTTGTGCTGCTTCAGCAATCGGTTGATGTCCTGAATCTCGGTGCCGGAACCTGCGGCAATTCGGCGCTTGCGGGACCCGTTGATGCTGTCAGGGAAGCGGCGCTCGTTTGGCGTCATCGAGTTGATGATCGCCTCCATCTGGCCAAAAGGATTGTTGGTCGCCAGCTGGTCCTGCGCCGCTTTTGCCATACCGCCCATACCGGGCATCTTCTCCAGCATGCTGCCGATCCCGCCCATGTTGTTCATCTGCTGGATCTGGTCGCGGAAGTCCTCGAGATCGAACTTCTTGCCCTTCTTCATCTTGCGGGCAAGGCGATCGGCTTTCTGCTTGTCGATCTTCTGTTCAGCTTCCTCGATCAGCGAGAGCATGTCGCCCATGCCGAGAATGCGAGATGCGATACGGTCGGGGTAAAAGGCCTCAAGGGCGTCGATGGTTTCACCGACGGCCATGAACTTGATGGGTTTGCCGGTCACCACGCGAACCGACAGCGCTGCGCCGCCGCGTGAATCGCCGTCCGCTTTCGTGAGGATGACACCGGTCAGCGGCAGCACCTCGTTGAATGACTGGGCCGTATTGGCAGCGTCCTGGCCGGTCAGCGCATCGACAACAAACAGCGTTTCCGTGGGGCTGACGGTCTCATGAAGGCGCTTGACCTCGGCCATCATTTCTTCGTCGACCGCAAGACGACCGGCGGTATCGAGAATCAGCACATCGGCAAAACGCTTTTTCGCTTCTGCGATGGCACCCTTGGCAATATCCTCCGGCTTCTGGGAAGGATCGCTGTCGAAGAATTCGACGCCTGCCTCGGCGGACAGCGTCTTGAGCTGTTCGATGGCCGCAGGACGATAAACGTCAGCGCTGGCCACCATGACCGATTTCTTTTCGCGGTTCTTGAGCCACAGCGCGAGCTTTGCTGCCGTGGTGGTCTTGCCCACGCCCTGCAGACCCGCAAGGAGAATGACTGCCGGTGGCTGAACGTTGAACTCCAGACCCTCCGACTCCTCACCCATGACCTTGACGAGTTCGTCATTGACGATCTTGACGAAAGCCTGTCCGGGCGAGAGGCTGGCTGCGACCTCCTGACCGACCGCGCGCAGCCGCACCTGGTCAATGAAGGGCTTGACGACGCTGAGCGCGACATCGGCCTCCAGCAGCGCCATGCGCACTTCGCGCAGGGTTTCCTGGATGTTTTCCTCGGTGAGCTTGGACTTGCCGGACAGCGCGGATAGCGTCTTGCCCAGCCGTTCGGTGAGTGAATCGAACACGGTAAAGGTGACTCAGAACTGCTTGGGCCTGCTATTATAAACATTTCGACCGCTCGGTTTTGACGGGAGCTGTCTGGATTTTCCCAATGAATATCGTCTTGCCCGGACTCATCGCCGCCGCACTCTATGTGGCATGCGCCGCTATCCAGTTTGTCGCGCTCCGTCGGCACGGCCAGTCCCAGCGTAACCTCATTCTCGGCCTCGGGATTGTCGGCCTGATCCTGCACGGCTTTACCACATTCCAGGAAATCCACACGGATTACGGCATCAATCTGGCGCTGTTCCCGATGATCTCCCTGATGTTCCTCGCGGTGTGCGCAATGCTGATCGCAAGCAGTATCCGTCGTCCGGTCGAAAACCTGCTCATTGGTATCTTTCCGCTGGCGGCGATCGCCATCATCGCTTCGCTCGTCTCAACCGACGCCTACGTTCCCCGGGCGGAAGTCTCGCAGGGTTTCGTCGCCCACATCATTCTTTCGGTCATTGCCTACAGCCTCCTGACCATCGCGGCGATCCAGGCCGCGCTGCTGTCTTTCGGCGACTATGAGTTGCGCCACCGGCGCCTCACAGTCATGAAGATGATGCCGCCGCTGCAGACGATGGAGGGCCTGCTGTTTGAGCTGCTGTGGAGCGGTCTCCTGTTCCTCTCAGCCTCGATCGCTACCGGGTTCTTCTACCTGAGCGGCAAGGATGAAGTCGCGCCCGGGCTCATTCATCACACGGTCATTACCCTCGCGGCCTGGGTTGTGTTCGCCATTCTGCTCTGGGGACGTTTCCAGCTCGGATGGCGCGGCCAGGTCGCCTCGCGATGGACGCTTTCCGGATTTGCACTGCTCGTCGTTGGCTACTTCGGCAGCAAGTTTGTCATCGAGGTC
>JAAUYM010122317.1_pt1 | contig 10498 bp, 20 predicted proteins | sample 7278001 | NCBI WGS metagenome assembly JAAUYM01 (sample SAMN14350224, study PRJNA611818) | marine sediment metagenome | isolation source: surface marine sediment (1.8m) | place: French Polynesia: Moorea | collected 2018-08
CTTCTTTCTTTCACTCAGCCTGCCTTCCTCGTCCTCTCTCCCTCTCTCCGAGCTGAGGCTGCCACTAGTACAATTCCTCCTTCTCCTCCTGCTGTCTCTCTCTCTCTCTCTCTCTCTCTCCTCTCTGTTGCTGTTGCCCAACGCGCGTGCGTCTGAAGGGAAGAAGAAGGAGGAGGAGGAAGACAGGAGAGAAAGGAGTTCAGAAGGCAGCAGAGAGGAGAGGGACAAACAACAAACACTTCTTCTTCCTCCTCCTTCTCCTACCCGTTCGCTGGACCTTCTTTTGCATTAGTGGTCGCGCAGTGGTAGTGCCGGCAACGTCACCGCCGTCGCCAAGACCATCGGGAAGTACTGTATCCCTTGCGCTGGTGGGGAAACGAACTCTTGGCAGTGTGTGCTTGGCCGGGGGGAGGGGGGGGAAGACATCTTCAAGCAATTCCACCTCCCTCCCGGGACGTCACCATCACCACCTGGCCAGCGAGAGAGAGAGAGAGAGAGAGAGACAGGTAACGGAGGCCGTGGTCCCTCTTTTTGGTGTCATAGAAGTTCTACTGTGGTTTTTTTTTCTCCCACGAGATACGTCCTACCTACGTAAGTTGGTGGTAGGCGCTGGTGAATTGAGTGCTTCAATAATTCATCATGTCACATTTATCTGGGAAACCCGCGTGCGTACGTAATTAGAAAGTCCCGGGAGGAAAGATGAAGGGCCAACAACTTTTCTGACTTATTCTGCATGGTACACCACGTAAATTTTGACTGCCCGTATGTATGTATCCACTTTGTTTTTTTTTTCCCGCACATGAATAGCAGCTACGTGTTTAATGAATGTCTCATACATGCCAGAAAAAAAGTAAAATTGTCCAAAGTTTTAAACAAGTTGTTATGCTTGAGATATGTCAGACATGTACCGACGAGACGAGGAGTACGTCTGGCCGGGGAGGAAGTATTGAGTCCCCCCCACACACAAAAAAAATGCCGTTGCAATGCAGTAGAACTCCAATAAAGAAGGGAAAAAAAGCTCTGATGAATCAAATCCGAGTTCCACTGTAGCAGTAGCAGCTTTTAGCAGTATTTTCCCCCCTGTCGATTTGCATGTCGACACCGACGGCGCCCAAACAGCCTGGGGGGTAATGATCTGATCCTCCATTTCCATTTTTTTTCCCTTTCGTCGCCCCCTTTCCTTCTAGGAACAGAAAATGATAAATCACCTTCTTTCCCCTCCTCCCGTCCCCCCCCTCCTCCCCCCCCCGATAGTTGCACAGCACGGGTCGCCTTTCAAGACATTGTCGCATTGGACACACACGCCCCCTTCCATGGGCGGTACAGTTAAACTCTACTACCCGACCATTAGTATACCACTAAGGATGTTGCTCTAGTCTCAGTCATGTCTGATCCCTACCTCAGCTTACCTGGATGCTACCTCGTCGATACCTCGGTCGGATAATCGGCAATCTCAGCTAATGGATTGGGAGGGGGGGGGGCAACTTTCCTCAGAACAGAACTTGGACATTAAAATAAAAGGATGACTGATTGTCCAAGTTCTACTGTAGTGGAAGGTCGCCTTTGCCTGGGATATGAGGGAGAGCCTTTTGTGTGTGACACACGCCCCCTCTTCTCATATTGGAGGGAGGGAGGGGGGCGGGGGAGGAAGTGAGAGAGAATTATTGGCATCGACAAAGCAGCAAGGAAATAGCATAGGCGCAACTTTGAATGAGATTGTGCCAGACTCAGTCGTGCCAAAACCTTCTAGGTAGTACGGTAGTAGTACAGTCATCACGTAAAAAAACGTGAACTTTTGGTACAGTCAACGTTTGATACCCGACCCAACATATTAATGTGCGTGATTGCGGTGGGAGCCAGGCTAAGTAGGAGAGAGAGAAAGAGAGAGACGGAAGGAGAGAGAGAGACCATAATTCAAAGCCGACCGGCAATTTAGTACAAGGGAGGGCGAGGGAGGGAGGGGAGAGGGAGAGAGAGAGGGAGGGAGGGTAGAGAGGATGCGGGAGTCGGGTTGCAGAAAAAAAAGAAAAATACACATCTCGGGATGCTGCGAGATAATTGCAAACATCTCTCAGCAGACGAGAAAGCCAGCATCTTCCTTCTTCACCTTTGAAAGTTGCGCAATGCAATCTCTCAGCATCTCCGGGTTTTTTTCTTCTTTTTTTGCATCCTTCTCCCCCTCCTCCGTATAATCTTAGAAATGCACCTTTTTCTGCTTCTTTCAACGGCGTGGCAGCCACAAGGGAACTGCTCGAAGAGAAGAAAGAAAGAAAGAAAAACAACAAAAAAGAAAAGACATGATGCAACTGCAGCTGTGATGTTCACCTGTAGGTACATAGGCACCTACTTCTGTCGGACTGGAAAACACACCCTTCTCTCCTCCCTCACCTACTACTAGTACACATGTCGTATTTGCACTGCATCATCCACACTCCTCCTCCTCCTTCTCCTCCTCTCTCCTCCCCCACCATGGAAGTCAAGTCTTTTCTTCATCCTACGCGTACCCAAAGCTTGTTTTCAAGACTTCTTCTTCTTCAAATTCCCACCCCCATGCCGAGAAAGGGAGAGACGAGCTAAGAATAGAAGAAGAAGAAGGCGGAGGGAGGGAGGGAGGGAGAGCAGCAGCGGGCAGCACCTCTTCACTCACCCATCTGACAGAAGAGAAGAGAGAAAGAGAAAAGAAAGGAGGAGGGGGGGAGTGCAAAATTAGTTTTCGAATTTCCCTCCTCCTTTCAAGAATTTCTCTACGTACCAGACGTCTTGACTCTTGATTGCCATTCCTCCTTTTTCTTCCTTCTCCTCTGCCTCACCAGAGGTCGGAAAGTTGCGATTGAAAGGGGCTCAAGAAAAGGGAAAGGAAGGAGTGCTTTCAGGTGCAGACACACACACACACGCACACTGTAAAGGCGGATTGGAAGAATCACTTTTTTTAGGGGGCGTTTCTCTCAGATGGAGGAGAAGAGAGAGAGCCTCCATCTTGAGCCACAAGTTGTTTTTCTCCTCCCATATCTGTTAGTGAAAGGCGAAGGGAGGGGGAGGAAAGGGGGAACTGCTGTCTCGAGCAGAGCGAGAGTGATTTCATCCCATCCACCCACCCTAGAAGGAAGGAAGGATGGAAGAAACGCAAAATCAATTATTCAGAGGGGCCGCTTTTAACCTGTCAGGTAAGAAGGGGAAAAAAGGGAGAGAGAGAGAGAAGAGAGAAAAAGAACAAGAAGCACAGGAGAATTTCGCCGTTTCTGATTCCCTGGAAGAAGAAGAAGAAGAACAGAGAGGTTTCTTGCTTTGATCTACTCTTTTTTTTCTTGCTTCTCTCCACCTCCTCTTCCTCCTCCTCCTTGAAGAACCCCCCCTCCGGATATTGATAAAACCAAAAAGTCAATTTGCTCAAGCCTCCCTCCTCCCCCCTCCCTTCTTACCTTCTTATCCCCTGCAAACTCCCTCCCTCCCTCCTTCCTCCCCTTTCCTCCCAAGCATGTAAAAGCGGGGTGCGTGTGTAGGTGGGTCTGTCTGGCCCAACCAAGAAGGATCCCTCTGCCCAATAACCACCGACTGACCATAGGAGAGACATTTGGATATTGTATGATGGGTATGGCTTTCGGTATGGTGCGTGTGTGTGTGTGTGTGTGTTGACTATTGTGCATACAGAGCTGCTCTCTCTTTTTTTTAATTCTTCGATTGTTCTTTGTTGGTTGGGTATGTGTGTGCTGCAGATGGAGATGGAGGTGGGCTGGGTGGGTCAGTCAGTCAGCATTGCCCAGAGGGAAGAGGAAAGAGAAATATCGAATGCTTGTGGAAGGAAGCTTCTTGCCTCCTCTTCCTCCTCCTCCTCCTCCTCCTCCTCCTCCTCCTCCTCCTCCTCCTTAGCCCCAAATTTAAGTGCAGGCGAGACCATCACCCAGCCCTGATTGAGTCGTTCTTCCTCAGAGTGTCTCCTCTCTCCTCCTCCTCTTTCTCATCTCACATCTTCTGCTGTGGATTCATCTCTTTGACAGATAGCGAAAGCTCTTCTCTCCTACCCATTTTTTTTCTTCCGTCAAGAGAGAGAGAGGGGGGGAAGCATTCGCCGTTGCTGCCCCTATGATCCTCTTAGGACCAAGAGCCATGTCCGCCTTCTCTCTCTCCTTCCTATCTCTTTTCTTCTGGGGGGTGGAGGAAGGGAGGAAACTGCTGCTGCTTGTCTGTGTGCGCGTGGCCACTGCTGCTCTAAAACCCCTTTTCTTTCTCTTCTACCCCCCTCTCTCCATCTCTCTCTTCTTCCCTTTCACACATTGCTTATGAAAAGACGAATGCGGAGGAGGAGGAGGAGGAAGAAGAAGAAGAAAAAGAAAAAGAAAAAGGCCGCATCATCTCTCTCTCTTAAACAACAGACGCGGTCAAAACATCCTTTCTCTCCTAACTTTTTTTTCAGAAAAAAAGCCAAAGAATTGACTGCTAAAAACCTCTACTACGTAACAAAGAATAAGTAGGATGTAGCCCCTACTACGTGCCATGATGTACCACCGTACCATGTTGATCTTACATACTAACATACCATGTCAGAGAAGCGTCCTGTGCTTAAAAAATAGACCGGGAGGGGGGGGGGAGGGAAGAGGAGAGGAGGAAGAAGGAAGAGAAGCTCTTTTAATGGAATGAATATTGAATGGTTATTCGATCTTCCCACAACCAAGGGGAAGGGGGTAGAGGAGGAGTAGGAGAAGCATGCAGAGGGGAAGATTACAGTGTGGGGGAGGGGGGGGGGGAGAACCAACAGCCGCATCGTACAGAGTGTGCAAAAAAAGGAAAACTACCAAGTTAAATATATGACGAGAAAAAAATATATACCGGTATTGTTCTTGGTTTTGTCAACATAATGTGGATGTGTGTTTCCTAAGAGTTTCCCAGCACCAACCAGCTGGCTAGTCTTTCAATCTTCAGACGAGTTTATTCCTCCCTGACCTGCCCCCTCCCTACCTCCCACTTCCCATAGAAATTTTTCTCTCTCGTTTCCCACATGGTCACAAAGTACCTACGTACCGTCAACTCTCGATTTAGCAGTGAGGTTTGATGTAGGTACCTGTAAAAACTTAACCACATTCTGTACTGACATTTTTTCTGACAAACATTTCTTGTACTTCTTCAATGCATTGAAGATTTTTTTTGCTGATGTGTAAAGTTGACTGTATGTGAGTGTGCGAGAAAGTTACGCCCATAACATTTCCCCCCTGCATGTTCTACATACATAGGTACAGCACCCGACCAATATTGGCGACCTCAGAGATACCTCTGAGGTATCGATAAAGTATGTCCAGGTAAAATTGTTGCTCTAGTCTCAATTATGTCTGGTTCCTACCTCGTTACCATGGGGAGGAGGCCAGATACCTGGATGCTACCTTGTCGACACCTCGGAAATACTGGTCGGGACCTTGCACTACTGAGTTGTACTACAGCTGAGTCCGCCCAAGTGAGAATCGGGGGGAAAATGTGGGAACACTATGAGAGAAAAAATATTATCTAATCTCGTCCTGACGTGTGGGAATCCCACATGAGAGGATAAACTTAAGCTTGCTCCCACCCACTTGGGCGGGTCTGACTGTAGTGTGGTATATAGCAGCATGTACGTAGTAAGTCCCCAGTCCTTTCCTCCCTCTCCCTCGCTAGTCCCTAATATTTGCCCTGGGGGACTCATTATGTGTTTATTGTCGCTCGCGGTGGTGGGGTTAGTGGAGGGGGGGCAGGGGGAAGCAGGCAAAAAGGTGTTTGGACAGCAGTACTTGCTTTTTCTCTCCTCCCCCCCCCTTCCCCCAACTACCATTTATGAGGGAAACACACCCAACCAATACTGCCGAGGTATCGACAAGGTACTCTCCAGGTATCTGTCCTTCCCCCCATGGTAAGTTAAAGTGCTGAGCTAGGGATCAGACATAATTCAGACAAGAGCGACTGTTTTACATCGAAATACCTCAGCGATACCTCAGAGGTGACACAGGTCGCCAATATTGGTCGGCCACCTAATATGTACAGTAGTAGAACAGTAGTCTACTATACAGTAAAACTTCACTATTAGTTAAGATTAAAATGTCTACCAAATTTTGAATAATCTGTAGCAATCTGCTTCCGACATTGTGGAAAAACTCTGCTGTATAAGGTGCTAGCTGGAAATTTCCTACATGGAAGTTCTACTGTAGTACTTGCACAAAAATCTCTCTCGCCTCGCTCAATGGATAGCAGGGGAAAAGCGCAAGTTTGCAGGGTTGCCAGACGCGGTACCTCACAGACGTTTTCGGTTCTAAATTGCTACGTTTGGGTCTTGTGAGATAAGAAAACGTCTTTGCTAAAAAATTTAGCAAAGATGTTTTGCATTTTTCAACAAATAATCATAAAGGTCACACGAGTAGCCATGCAGAGTTGCCAAAAATTGTCGAAAAATGTTGTACCTTAATTGAGTGGCTGACGCAGTGCAGCCTCAAATTGAATGTGCCCCCCCCTTGGTCTGCCAGAATAAATTGATATGCGCCTTAACTGGGCAAAAAAACGGAGCAACGTTGCGGCAAAAAAAGGAGAGATTGATGGCAATCCCCCCCCCCAAAAAAAAGATGTCGCTAAACAATCACTCCAAAAGAAGGATGTCACTGAACGTGCTCTCCACCACCACAAGGCCTCTGCAGAGTTTAATGAAACTGTGGCAGCCATTGACAGGGAGAAGGGGGGAAGGGGAGGGCCAAGAGCTAGGAAAAAAACAGATGGAAGGGAGACGGGGACGGGGGGAGGGGAGGGGCGGGAAGGGGCGGCGGAGGGAGGGAGGGAGGGAGGGAGGGAAGGTCCAATTAATTAGGGTAGAGGAGTGGGAGGGGGGGCCCTCCGATTTCCAATTTAACGATGTCTTTTTCTCCCTAGGGACAAAGAGAGCTGGAGAGAAAATGGTCGATTTTGACTAAAGCACGCAATCCTCTTTCTCCGTCCTCCTCCTTCTTCTCCTCCTCCTCCTCTTGTTAACAAGTCTTTTCTCTCTCTCTCTCTTTTTCTTTGTGTAACCGAAAGCATTCTTGATAATCCCCCCTCCCTCTCTGCTTTCTCCACTTTCAGGTACGTACAACAAGTGTGGAATATCTGCTGCCCTACTATAACTACTGGTACATGTAGGTACGTACATCCTACCCCGTCTCCTGGATGGGTGTGTGTGTGGGGGGGGGATTATTACCTGTACTACCTACGTACCGGTGCATATAGTACATGGTACTGTCTGGTCGTGCAAAGTGTTCCGATACATTGGTGCTACAGCAGGGCTTCTCAACTCAAACACTTTCTGTAAACGGGATTGCTCCTCTTTCTCTCTGGAAAGCCTTGCCAAATTCGCTCCAACCTCCACTCCTCTTCCTTCTCCTCCTCCTCCTCTTTTCCAATTCAAGTCAAACATCCAATATTGGGTATCGCCGGGGCATCAATAGGAGGAGGGAGAGAGCCAAAACCATTCTCGGGTTTTGGAGCGGGGGCGGTTTGTTATACGAGTAACAGCCACCTTTTTTTTCACCAGGGAGAAAAAGAAAAAAAAGAAGAAAAGAAAACTTATTTCTGTCTTCCATCTCCATCTCCTCCTCCTCCTTCTCTCTCCCCTCCTCCTCCTCCTCTTTTAGGTAAGGGCCTGTAAATTGTGGTTCATTAAAGAGAAGAAGCCCTTCCTTCTCCCTCCGTCTTAATTTTCTCCCGTTTCTCTAATTAAATTAGCCAGACCCCCCCTTCCTCTATTTCTTTGGAGAATTTAACAGAGTAGGAAAGGGAGGCAAGATCTTGAAAGATCTACTAGTGGCGGAGAAGGAGGAGGAGGAGGAGGAGGAGGAGGAGGAGGAGGAGGAGGAAGGGGCTGCTATCCTACATCTTCTCATTTTCGCCTAGAAGAAGAAGAAGTTTCGCCGCCGCCTGTGTCTTCTACCAGGTACTTGGACTTAAATTTCACAGCCCTCACTCTCTTCGCTCCCCCTCTCCCTCTCGAGGAAAAAGAAAACTTATCTCAAGAATGAGGAGCACAGTCTTTCCTCCTCCTTCCCCCCCTCCCTCCCTCAACCCTCCAGACCTGTGATATACTGCCAGTGTAAAGCAGGCTGCTGCTGCTGCAAGTTCAGGAAAAAAAAACTTTTTAACCCATTCCGACAATGCCAAGTGACTTCTTCTCGATCCTCCTCCTCCTCCTCCTCCACCTCCTCCTTCCCATCATCAATGATTTATTTCGCCTCCTCAGCCTTCTTCCTCCCCCTTTTTCATAGGTTCTATTATTTCCGATTTTTTTTCTTCCAAAATTGCCTTTCCTTCCTTCCTTCCAAGTCATCCTCCAACACTTGCACTTTGGATCTGAAGCTCTGGCGGAGAAGCCTTCCAACAGTGAGTGAACCTGCCCTTTAGTAGTAGTGCGTGATTCAGGAGGCCAATTCTGTAGCACAGTAGTACTACCTCAGTGTCTTGCACTCCCTCTCCCTTCTTTCCCAAATCAAGCGAGTGGGAAGTGGTGAAGATCGATTTTTATTAGTGGTGCTTTTTTTTTTTTTACAAGACGGTCGGCGGTCACGGAACATGAAATTTTCATGATCCTTTCTTGGGCAACTCCTTCCACTCTGTTCCCCCCCCTCCCCCCTCCCTCCCCCCCAAAAAAGACGACGAAACCCGACAGAGGAAAATGAACATTCGAACCTTGAGAGACCTTTGCCTTTCTGTCCTGTGCGGCGGCGGCGGCGGCGGCGGCGGCGGGCGGCAGATGAGTACGAGTCTTCCTCCTCCTCCTCCTTCTCGCTTGTTACCTCTCCACGCAAGACGGCTAATGGTGATACAGTCATTAGGTGCAGAAAAAAAGGGAGAGAACAATTAACGGTTAAGGAGCAGAACTTTCGCTCTCCCTCCCTCCCTCTCTTATAAGCAAACATATTTTTTTTGCCAAGACGTCTTTTTCTGCGCACAAATGAGATTTTTTCTTCCTCCTCCTCCTCCTCCTCCCCCTCTTCCTCCTCGTCCTTCTCCTCTTTCTCCTCCAAGCTTTCATCGCACCAAGAAAAAAGAGGGAGGTGGCAAATTGTGCCCAGGACTTTTCTTCCTCCTTCTTCACTTGATATACCATCTCCGCCCCCTGTTCACTACACAGTATTTTTTTGCCTTTTCCACTCCCCTTCCCTCCCCCTCGAATAATGGGATCCCCTCCCCCCCCCCCGGAAAAGTAATCGCCTCCTGGCGTGATAAGGGCAGATTTCTTGGCCCCCGCCCTTCATACCGACCGACCGACGACGGCCGCGGCTGCGCCTTCTTTACTCTTTGCATACTTGTAAGTACGTGCCCCGACCAATATTGGCGACCTCGGCGATATCTCTGAGGTGTCGCTGAGGTATTTTGAGGTAAAATTTTCGCCTCAGTCTCAATTGTGTCTGATTCCTATCTCAGCGTTTTTACCTCACCATGGGGGAGCGGACAGATGCCTGGATGCTACCTGGTCGACACCTCGCCAATTGTTGGTCGGGTTGTTAGAGTTATGGGGAGGGGAGGGGGGGGGGAGGAGCGAAAGTCAAGAAACTCTGCCGTTGTCAGTCTCCGCCTTCCATTGAGGCGTCCAAACAAAGCCAGAAAATAATCTTGCTATATACGTACAGTGCTAAATAAGGATGAGACTTGCTCATCAAGGCCTTTCGCAACACCTCTTTGTACATGCTGCAGGATCGATAAGAATTGTCCCCTCCCCCCCCGCCCTGGGCCCCTGTTTCATTTGACAACGATTTCCCCTTCCCCTCGACCTTCTGTCCCCCCTCCTCCCCCCACCCCAAGAAAGGGCAATTGCTTCTTAAATAATTGAGTTGTTTTTTCGGCCTGCCTGGCCAAGACTTTTAGGAATACTACTGGAGGAGGAGAGGACGTCAATTTAATCAGCTTCCCCTTCCTCCCGGCCCCTAATACGGTTTATCCTTCTGATTACTCTTTTCCATCTCATTGAATGAGGAAAAGGGGGCCCCTCTCCTTTCTCTTTACTAACCGATGGCAGGGTAAAAGCTTTCCAATAAATTCCTCCCTTTCCTCCTCCCTCAAGCCAAACAAAGTCTCTCTCTCTCTCCCAGAGAGTGGTGGTCTTGGCAAACACACCAGAAGACCTGCTTTTTCCCCTCCTCTTCCTCCTCCTCCTTCAACGCCGCCGCCGCCTCCGCCGCCTCCGCCGACAAAGCCATCTCATCTGCATTCCAACACCTCCTCCTTTTCCTCCTCCTCCTCCTCCCGTCCACCCATCCACCAAGCTCTCTCTTCGCCCGCATTGCAGCTTCCGACACGTCCAATGCACAAGACCAACTTTCTTCCTCCTCCTCCTCCTCCTCCTTCTCCTCTGTCACGGGTAATCTGCATTGGTACCAATATTGGAAGCTCGGGAGGGAGGCAGGGAGAAAGGGAGAGAGACCATCATCCAAGAAGTTTGGAAACTTGTGACAAGGCAACTCCGCAGCCGCCTCCTTGGTATACGTCACCTCTGTATGTGTTTGTGCAACTAGGTGAGAGGGTA
>JAAUYM010047922.1_pt1 | contig 10494 bp, 5 predicted proteins | sample 7278001 | NCBI WGS metagenome assembly JAAUYM01 (sample SAMN14350224, study PRJNA611818) | marine sediment metagenome | isolation source: surface marine sediment (1.8m) | place: French Polynesia: Moorea | collected 2018-08
AACCATGTTCATAGTAGGATCGAGTTCAAGCGCCTTTTGATAAGCCTTTATCGCCTTTTCATAGGCGTGCATCTCGTCATACACATTTCCCATATTGCAGTAAGCACCGGCGTGGGCAGGCCTCAGTTGTATGATCTGCTGATATTGCTCTAGTGCCGACTCATACTGTTTTAATACGCGGTAGGTATTGCCCATATTGAGTCGTGTCGCAATATTTTCCGGGCTATGCCTAAGGCCTGTTTGATAACTATCCAGGGCCTCGTCAAACTGTTTAATACTTCGCAATATCAAACCTTTAGTATTAAAAAACTCAACCTGGTCAGGAACGATGGAAAGCGCCTTATTAACTTTAGCTAATGCGTCTTCGGGCCTGCCGGTTTGGTAATCAAGAATAGCGGCTGAATTCAACGTCTCCGCGCTGTTAGGATAGCGCTTGAGCAAGGATTGGTAGATATCATAAGCCTGCTGTAGTTGCCCCTGCTGATGCAAGGACTTCGCCTGCTCCAGCTCCCCGGTGATAGCTGCAGAACTGGTATTGTGTGCGCGGCTGAAACGATGCCAGAAAGACGTCCAGTTCACTAAAGCTTAATTAAGTCACTGTCTCTATGTACTAAAGAAATGGGAAAAACCATCATGAAGGAACGGCGCTATTTGCAGGCGCTGGGAATATATTTCGCCTCGAGTGTTGTGCTGCCGGCCGCTGCGCCAAGCTGACCGCACTGCCATGTCTCGCCACCGTCTTCAGACGAAATAGCAAAACTCTCGTTGGAAACCTGTGGACTAACGCCGGTAGTTCTCATCGTACTGGTAATAATAACGGTACCGGTGCCACCCCCGCCGGTGGTAATCAAGGTCGAGAATGTATATTTTCCGGCAGTAGTCTGCCCAACCGCGGTTAGATTTGATGGCCACAGTGCCCTGGTTTGGTAGTACTCGGCCATACTGCTGCGAAATGACGAGGTAATCTGGATAGCCTCACTCACCTGGGCGCGGGCAGTGTAATCCTGGTAGGAAGGAATCGCTATCGCCGCCAGAATACCTATGATGGCGACCACGATCATCAATTCGACCAACGTGAACCCGTTCTGTATAGCCTGTCGCATTATCTACTCCTCACAGAGTTGCCCATACTGGCAACCTGATTATTGTATTGAATTATGTCTATCAATTACATCGCCGTTACCTGAATATTCAATCAACGCTAAAACGTTATTTGATTCAGTCACATATGTTGTATTTGCTATGCAGCCTCGGCGATGTGAAACCCTTTTTATATAATTTTCATTGTTATTCACTTACAGGGAAACAAAGGCGGTGTCATGCCAGGGTGATCGTCAGTTTCTTTTCCGGCATATAGCTACATGTCGGTTAGTCACTGAACCAAACCTGGTCCGTTACCGCAAGTCAGCATACACACGCAAAATCGGTTAACTGTAAAGCTTCACGATTTGGGTCTGAATTGCGAACAAGAATACCTTTTCTGGTGCTTCCCAAAATAATTGAAGCAACAACTGTACCGATCTGCGCTGACTCATCGAAAAATCTCCTCATTTAGCCAGTGAGGTTGTCAGTAACCACACCTCATATCGACGTATTCATAAACAATTCAGTTATCTCTGACTTAAACATGCATTAACGGGGTAAAAACAACCTGATAACCATTATGGTTAGTAACACTAAGCTTCCGGCTAAAGTACAGCACGACAAGATGACGGAAAACGTCACCGACACTGGCAGGCTAAATGGATATGACGTGTAGCGACTAAAGGCCAACATAGCTTCTTTTGCTGCCACTGAAAATTGTTCGCCGGCAGTGCATTGATTAGCAGTTCCAAACAGGTAACAGGCAGGGTTTTTCATATTCAGTCTGTTATTTAATACCGCAACAATGGGGCCAGGGAATAAACTGCCCGCGGGAAAATTTTCAAGGTTATAGCCAAAAATAGGTTCATAACAATTTAGTACTGACACGCCAGTGGTCATCGGATCGTTTCTACCATGCAGCATTACGTAATTGTTCTTGTCATCAAGAAAAGCGCCAATACTGTGTATTGGTGTAATGTCGCCGGTTTCTGCAACGTTTCGATAGGACTCACTGACATTTGCGGCCGCGTAGGTCACCGCGGGTTGATACCTGTCTACATTAAACTGCTTTTCAAGCAACGCAATAGTTACGCATAGTATTGCAAGCAGCAGGTAGCAGCGGGCATTACTCAATTTTGAAAAACAGTAACTGCTGATGATCACCAGTGGCAAGATATCTATCGCCGTCCATCTTGTTAACAGGCTGGAGTTTTTTATATATGGTAATGACTTCAACAACTCATTCCACCACGGGTAGTAGGTATTGAGGATAACCGGGGCAAGCAAGACAAGCAGTAGTGCAAAAAAGAAGATTGGTTGCTGCCCTCGCCACAATGGCTGTTTCTTGTAAACGCAAACGCTGAACCTGTACAACGTGTAAATCAGTATTATGAGCATCGGCAGGATACCGATACTGAAATCAAAACCGATGTCGGTTGCGGGAAAAGTGAGGTTCACGAGATTAGCAGCGATACCGGGTTCATGACTGTCAAACAACGATTTACCAGTGTTAATAATTGCGGAAAGCAGGCCGTTAAAACCTGGTAAGGTGTATTGATCCCTCGGAAAAGCCTTGATATAGAAAAAAGCTGGCACCAGCTTTGCCGCACTAAGTGACAACGCAATGAATCCGGAAAGGAAAAACCGATACCAGAACTCAGGCTTCTCTTCTATAACTAACCTGTAGCATAAATAAACACCGACCAGGCTAACCAGGATAGGCAACATAAGATTTATAGCGCCGGCATAAATAATATATGCCAACAGTATGGCTGGCAGGATAAGCCCGCGCGCGATTGCGAGCATGCGATCGCTTGCCGATAAGTTTAATAGAAAACAGTAGGCGAGTAACGGCACTAACATGAATACATGGTAAGTAAGGTGTCCCATTACCATTCTTGACGTGTAAAACCCGTTAAACAGAAAAAACAGGCTGCCGATAAACGCGCTGGTTGTATCTAATCGAAATATATTTTTTAACAGGCAATAACAACTTAGCTGCCCAATAACAGCAAATAATACGAAGACACTATATACACTGTTAATTGGCCCAAACTGGTTAAATAACCATTGTGGCAAGGAGAAATACATAGATTGGGGGTTTGGGAAAAATGGCAACCCACCACAGAATGCCGGCGTGAACCACGGAATACTGAATAAGCCATTTTGCTGATACCAAAAGTATCCGCTCAGTAACTGTGGCAAAAAATAAGAGTAGTCTCCACCAATTGTTCCGGATTGACTGGTGAAAAAACGGCTATACAGGAATAAGTAAAACAGTATAGCGGCTAGCAACAGGCAAAGCTGCAAACAGAGCTGTTTAACACTGCTGTTACTGAACCAGGACACAGGCATAGCGTATCTACTAAATTTATAAAACGGTTATTTCCAGTTTTCCAACTCCAGGATAAAGTCCTGATAATGTTTTGCCGGGATAAACATCCTGTTTGACTTGTTAGCGAGGATAATAAAAAGAATAAAAATTGAAATCATCAACGACTGGATAAATATGATTGTAAAAATACCTATGGTACTTGATGCCCAACCAGGGATGGCAAGCGCGGTAAATATCTTTATAAAAAAAACGATACCGATGCTAACCAGGGCCAGCAGGCATAACAGGAAAGAAACGATCAGTGTTCTAAGTAGAACAACATCACTAAATACGGCAATAGCGCTAAGGCCCAGCAATACTAATGAGGGAAAATTCATGCTGGCCTGGCCCGCATAACGCTCTCCGCGCCGTGTCGATAACATGGTCAAAGGCAGCCCTGAACGCAGTATGGTGGAAGCGACATGGCTCCACAGGGTTTCCTTGTAGATTAATTTTTTGAGCTGTGACCTGGGTATTAAACAGAAATTGCCGAAAGAAATCGTTTCACCGGTGAGTATTCTGAAAATCCATTTATAGCAGTAATAACCAAGTTTAAACGCCTTACCCTCAGAACGTTTATCTCTTCTTGCAATAATAATGTTGTCACTGTTATCCCGATAACTTTTTAGCATCTCAGGGATATATACCGGATTATCCTCACCGTCAGAGTCCATGATGATAACCGCATCAAATTCGAGATTATCTACCACATGTGCGAGTCCAATGGTGATCGCTTTCTGATGACCCAGGTTACAATTCAAATGCAGGACATCAATGCTGTTGATAGCGTTATAGTGATTTATTTGTGCATTAGCAGCACCTGGCTGCACAGTAGAGGCATCATTGATGACAACAATACTGACCTCCGTGCCGGACAGGTCCTGCTGATTAATGTTCTGTAGTAATATGTTTAATGATTCCCAGTCATTAAACACAGGTGTCACAAGCACTAATTTTATTGCGTCCATTTTGATTCCCGGATGATTACTCTGTGAAACTAATGTTATGTTCTTCTGAACAGTACTAATGACGTTAAAATTATAGCCGCCATAACAGAAAACAGGATATACAAGCCCGTTCTGAAGCCGACACTTTCATATTGCAAGGTTACCATACCCTTTCCCGCGGGTAATTGCAGAGCCAGCAAACCATTTTCGTCAATAATCAGTTGATCATCGTTATCTGCATGTCGCCAGCCCGTGTGGTAATTCTGGTTGATAACTGCCACATCCGGTTCGGTTAAATCATAACTAACCTTGATTCGATTTGGTTCGATTTCCATATGCAGATTGCCGTTATTATCCCGGGCTCTTATCAAGGGCATATCAGGGTTTGTATAGTTGATAAATGCTGTCGGCTCATAACAATTAAGTAGACCATTATTCCGCGCGATCACAGGATAGCTGTTATTAAAGTCGCCATTAGCCTGTACGAATGACTCATCCATGTTGATTGTCGCAGCGGGAAATTGCATATCCTTTAATGCCACATTTAACAACGGCCAGTTCGCCCACGAATAGAGCATTGTAAGCAACAGAAACGTGCATAGCGTTAAGGCTTGCACAGTCTGCCTTTTAAGCACGCCAGTATCATCATTGATGAACTGACATGCCAGGAAAACCGTACATAACGAAACAATGAGGAAAGTGCTGGCGATGAACTTAAAAGGGGCGCGAATATTTTCGAGTAAAGGCAGGTTTGACAACATTGTCCATAGTGAACTGGAATCAATAGCGCCCAGTGATAACCATGTCGCTATTACTAGAGCCGTCAGTACAGACCATTTTGGTATCACTGAACGCGGAACAACAACGTAAATGGCAGTCAATAGTATTGGAACAAGTCCGATATAAGCCAGATAACCTAACCTGAACAAGTCGGCGCCTTCGCGGCTTATTGTTGCGTAGTAAAGTAGTTGATCGCTATCTAACAACAATTTAATCAGGGCCATGGGCGTAACCGACTCGAAATGTGTTACGTTGCGTGGATAAGCAGCCAGAAAGTCAAATACGGGTAACAACCTCGGAAGTGCAATTAACAAAGAAAACAAACTCGCAACGAACAACAGCAATAGTAAATCCCAGCGCCGCTGCTGCCATGCCAAACCCACGGTCACCAACAATAAAGCCGGCGCCGTATATATCAATACATGGTAACCATCCTGGAAAATAACAAACAAAAATATCAGTGCCAGGATAACGGCATGCCTGACACCAGAGCGTAAAGTGAGAGCAGTCTTATAGAAGTCAAAAAGTACCCATATCAACAGCGGCATTAGCAAAAGTGTGAAATAGGTAGTTTGCCCATGAAGAACACGACCGAACAAGAGGCCGTTACCGGCCCAGATAATGAACCCGGGCAACGCCGGCAAATAATTTTGACTTAATCGTTGACTAAGAAAAAGAAAACCCAGCAGACCCAATGCGGCATTCAGTACTAATTCGAGCTTGAACTGCAAGACAGGCGAGAAGATCAGGCCAAATAAATTAAATGGTGAAAGTGCTCCTGACTGAGGATTGGCAAGTCCTGGTTGACCTCCACACAGCCAAAACATCCAGTGCAACAGCTGTCCGTCACGCAGACTGCTATTTACAGCGAGTTGCCATGCATTAAAGTAATCGTGATCGACGATACCTACGGCATTAGGCCTGGATAGCAACGGAAAGTAAATTAGTGCAAAGCCTGTCAACCCGGTAAGGAAACAGATTATAAAGCGATACTTTTTACTTACCTGCATCTGCTTGATTAGTGGTGGTAACGATTGACATATCGTCAGTAATAATGCCGTCCGGCATTTTGTCCTGGCTCCATTGCGATATAATGGAGGCGTCATTGACAGTGTATACCATGACTTTCAATCCGGCTGCATGTGCCATTGAAATGGTCTCTGGTGTAGCAACGCTATAATGAAGGTAAACCCAGTCCATGTTTTTCGACTTGATATATTCCAGCGCTTCTTCGTTCAGTGGTTGCTTGAACGGCGCATCCAGTCCTGTTTCACAATCGCATTGTTGCTTAATCGATGTAATCAGTTCGTCGTGAAAACTGTCTACTATAATTTTATTGCTACCCTGGTAAAGACGCACCAGCCGGGCAACTTCCCTGCCCATATGTAAAATGTTAGAGATATGCTTTGGCGCTTTCACCTCGACAAGTATGTTCATCTTGTCGGCATATTGTTGCAGCGTTGTTTCCAGGGTTAATGCGTCTTTATAGCCTGCAATATTTATTAAATCGGAATAGGTTAATGATATTACGTCAAGCTTTTTACCGTCTGGCAGTATTATGTCGGGGTCATGAAGTAGCACCGGCACTCCATCGGCCGTAACTTGCACATCGACTTCCACCCAATCCACACCGGCAGCCAGCGCATTATCCAGGGCGCGACGGCTATTTTCATAGCTGGCATCAGCTGGGCCCGCTATATTGCCACGGTGCGCAACGTAAATTGTGTCAGTTTTGGCAATAGCTTCTCTGGACACTTTATTAGCCTTGTTCTCCGGGTAGTAAGAATCTGTTTTCAGCAAGTAATAGTTAACATTAAGTACGTTTCGTAATTCATCCAGCAGTGTTATGACATCGGAACCTGCATCCGTTGCCGATAACTCTCTCTTTTTACCTTGCTTGAACTGGTATAACTGTTCCTGGCTACGGTCCAGCGCTATTACACCATCTTTTCTCCATATATATATATCTTCCAGTTCATCACCCGACACTGAATAGACAAGTCTGCTTTCTTCGTAGTTACGACGATCATTTAGCAGATCAATGCCTACGCTGCATTCGGGTGGCCTACCTTCCAGCAAACCCATGATCGTCGCTGGTAGATCATGCAGTCCGCCAGTTGGTCCAGAAGTGACCAACCCGGCATTATTGTCGTGGCCGACTTGATTACCGGCAATAATCAATGGCACCCGGAATTGATCAAGTTGGCTACGATAATCCTCCTGTGTAAAAAGGTATGACCCGTGATCACCGGTAATTACAAGCAACGTGCCTTTTGCCAATTCATTCTGCTGGTACCATTCGTAAAACTTTCCAAGCTGATGATCCAGGTAATAGTAGGATTCTCTCGCGGCAATTCGTATAGAATCAAGATCCTGTAGCAGGGTCCAGTTAATGCTACTTCTGCTATTAGTATTCACTTTCGAAAAACGTGGCTCCCAGGATTCAGGCAACAGGTAAGGATCATGTGTGCTTATAGTAAACAAGGTAGCCAGGTAGGGTTCATTCTCGTCTGTGCTTGTTATCCAATCCTGCAACTCATGAAACATACTCTCATCTGAATATCCCCAGCCGTAAATCTCATGTTCATGGTCAGGACTATATTCATATAAATAATCAAATCCGATACGCTGAAGGTAAAGCCGCTGTTGTTCGAAAGAAAGATCGCTGCCATGAAAATATGCCGTGTTGTAACCATAATCTCTTAATTGGCTAGGAAAACCCGTCAAATTGATCAATGGTTTTGTCCAGAGATAGTGATAATTGGTATGGGGCGGTAATCCACTAAAGATCGCTGCAAGTGCTTGTGCGCTCTTGGAGCCAGAAGCATAAATATTTTGTAAAGACAGGTTGTTGGTTGCTATCTCTCGCAAATTAGGCATCATTGGTAAGCCATCGACGTCAGCAAGCATTTCGTTATGACTGACACCTTCGAGGATTAATAATATGACACTACGACTGTTTACAGTTGCGGCCTGCTGTTGATATCTACAAAGAGGAAAGTCTAAATCGACCAGTGCTTTCACGTCATTATTACCAAGCGCTTTGAGATAACGATCAAAACTCCTGTCAGTCAGCTTGATATCATCAAGGTCGTAATTCTCTCTAACCATGGCACTTTGCAATAGCCAGACAATTTCGTGCCGTGCATACCACTTGTAATTATCAGGCAGCAGTGTTGGGAAAAGTTGCAAGATAATGGATGAGATTAAAAAAACAAGACTGGCGATTACCAGTATTGGTCCGCGTAAAGTTATCTTTAACACGCGGTTAAAAAGCTGGAAAATAGCGAGTAAAATACCTGCCGTAACAAGCACCTCAATAAAAAGAAGCAATACTGGAACATTATTGTTAAAAGACGAACGCAATTGCTCCAGTTCAGTGATATAGAACAGAATGCCTGCGCCGGGTAATCTTCCAAAAACCAGAAAATAATGAAAAGCAAGAAAATCAATCAGTATTGCAAACAGACATATAGTCCAGAGACAGATGCTGCCCGCTACTCTATATGGAACAGCTCTACCAACAGCAGCAATCAGAATACCGACTGTAAAGTCGTTAATGATAGTAAGCGCAAGCCCGGGATGAAATAGTTCGCTCGCATAGATAGCAATCAGAGTCACTTTTACCAGGTTGATTGCTAACGTATATGAAAACGCGAACAGGATAATGCCAGACTGTTGCTTCATGGAATATTATGAATAAATACCGTTGATAGTAGTAAACAATCATACATTTACCGACTGCTTTTTTCGACGATATAATTCATGATTAGAACAGCAAATATAATTAGTGCATGCTATTAAATATATTAAAACAGCTTTTCTCCAGCTCTAAACCACAAGCCAGCAATGCAGGTATAGATGTCGCTGCTATTTTGCAAGATATCTCGAAAATGCAGGCTAATGGCGAATTAGAAGGAGCGATAAGCAGCATACTCATGCTGTTACAACATGACGCAAACAACCTGAATTATAATAAACAAGCCGCGCATTTATTCCGGCTTAACGCAGATTTTCAACGATCCCTGCAGTATCTCGAAAAGTGCCTGGAACTGGATAGTGAAGACGCAAATATCCTTGATGAAATAGGCAACCTGTACCAGGAATTGGGGCTATTCAGTGATGCCGTGACCTATCATCAGAAAGCAGTCGAACTCGATCCATCTCTGGCTGTTGCCTACAACGGGCTTGGCAATGCCTATTCTGCCCTACGCGATTTTGAAGCGGCCGAACAAGCCTATGAACATGCTATAAAGCTGCAGGCTGATTATGCTGTCGCCTACAATAACATGGGACTAGCACTGACATCTCACGGAGAATTTGAGCAGGCGCTGCCATTTTTTGAAAAGGCCATCGAAATGGACGCTAATTACGCCCTGGCACATAACAATCTTGCCAATGCCTTACAGGGCCTGATGAAACATGAACAGGCGATAGAACATCTGAAAATAGCGCATTCTCTGGAACCCGAGAATGCAGGCATTATCAACAACCTTGGTGTTGCCTATAGTCAAGCATCCCTTTATTCAGAATCAATCCAATACTATGAAAAGGCGCTGGCGGTTGCTCCTGACTACGGTGAAGTTTATAAGAATATTGGCATTGCTCTCGAAAGCATGGGGCAATTTGATGATGCTGCAATTAATTATAAAAAAGCATTGGCAAGTAACCCCCCGGTAACGTCCGCGCATACAAGTAATCTATTCTGCAGTAACTACAATACAAACCTGGATGAACAAACAATATTTCAACTTCATGCAGACTGGGGCAAGACTGCTATACAACCTGTTACAGATAACCCCGGCTTTGATTATCAGCATGACAGGATAAGAGTCGGATATATATCACCTGATTTCAGGGCACATCCTGTTAGCTTCTTTGTCGAATCAATCTTTAAACATCACGATAAAACCAGATTTGAAATTTTTGTTTACCACGATCATTTACTATCGGACAAGGTAACCAGGTCATTAAAAAATGATGTGGAAAGATGGCGAGATGTTGTCATGTTAACCGACGAAGAACTGGTTAATCAGATTTGCAAAGACGAAATAGAGATACTTGTCGACCTGGCAGGACACACGGCTTCAAGCAGGTTGCCTATGTTTGCACAACGGGTTGCGCCAGTGCAGATCAATTACCTTGGCTATCCAAATACAACCGGTTTAACGACCATGGACTATCGGGTTACCGATGAGCAGGCAGACCCTATCGGTCTTACCGAGAAATTCCATACAGAAAAGCTTTGCCGTCTGGAAAATGGTTTTCTCTGCTACAACCCACCTGCGGAAAGCCCTGAAATTCAGGAAC